>Ga0302324_100018760_pt1 | contig 13620 bp, 10 predicted proteins | sample Palsa_T0_1_FD_201949 | JGI IMG/M metagenome (GOLD analysis project Ga0302324, IMG submission 201949) | Peat permafrost microbial communities from Stordalen Mire near Abisko, Sweden - Palsa_T0_1 | ecosystem: Environmental > Terrestrial > Soil > Palsa > Peat permafrost | place: Sweden: Abisko...
TCGCAAAGAGAAATGCGCCGCCCCCGGTAAACTGATCCTCGTCAATTTCCATGTCAATGCGAATTCCCCGCGCAAAGCTTACGCCCTGTTCCGAGATCAGACGAGTAAAGTGCGGCTTGCTGTTGATCCTGATGATGCTTTGGATCACGTTCTGTGAGTAGGCCGTCCGGCCCACATCGTAGAGCCGAAGTATTTCCTGAAGCGCTCCTTTACCTTCTTCTACGAGCGAAAGATAGTTGAGGGAAAGGTGTGAGACCAGTCGCCATAAAACGCTCTTTCCCAGAGCCGGCCGTACCGGTGAAGTAGGTTTGCGCAGGGCGACAATCCGCCGCATGGCCACCGCTCCTTCCATCTCGAAATCGCTGTCCTGGTTACCGAAGGGCAGGCGCGAGGGCAGGTCGCGGTTCGTGCAGGTAGTGCGAACAGAAAGTACGGTAGCATCGGGATCAACGGTTGCAGTCGAGAGATCAATAAGTGACAGGGAAACCTCTGTGCCATCATCATTCGGACGAGGGGAAGGACGCCGACGGGCCAGCCAGAAGCAGGATCGCTCATCCTTGCGGGAAGAATGACGCAACGAATAGAAGGGTTCGTATGTCGTGATCTTCTGGTTACTGGAGTTGATCGCGCCGACTTCGTCGACTGAGTAGACCTCCATCGAATACGGCCGTCGGACATCCGGCACGATCTGGTATTCATATTTTCTTTGGTTCAACTGGATCGGTTCCGCTACCTGAGGAAACAGGTTTACGACAGGCGTGCATCCGAGACGAAAGGTCTTCTTTGATAGCTCGATTTCCAGCCGCTGAACACGGCCTTCGCCTTCAACCTCTGAGAGGAGGAAGATGATCTCGACGGCATCTTTGAAGCCCGCTTCTCCGGCAGCTTCTAGACCAGACAGATCAACGAAGAAGAACTTCTCGGGAAAAGCGAAATACTCCATCAACAACCGGTGTCCTGCGAAAGACGAAGACGGGTAAGGAACCATTCCTTCGTCGGGGCCAAATCCGACTGCGCTCAGGGCGGAAGCAGGCAACAGGATTGGCTCAAGCCTCGATCCGGCAGTAAGGTCGCGCACCATAATGCGGTTTAGGCGGCTGAAGAGCAGTTCGTAAAGTATGTTGACAAGGCCACTCTCGCCATCCAGGTAAAAGCGAAGCTTCTCCGGCTTCAGGGCGGCAAAGGTCACGTCGCGTGCGCAGCGAAGCTCAAGCCGGATGGCCCATGCTGAGTCGTTGGTTTTTACCGGGGGCTTGAGTCGGCTCGGTGCGCTCAGTTCCGCTGCGGCCACCGAGAGGGGCCAGAGCGTAGTGTCATAGCAAGTTCGAAATGTGCAAGGGACACCGCCGATGGGCTTGGAAAAGAGCGGGGAGTCGCGCTCGATCTTCATGCCGCTGGAGAGTTTGCCTTTTTCGGGATCGAGCTGGAACTCAACAACGGACATTGAAGGGATAGGACGAACCAATTGCGGATAGACCACGGTGAGCAGCGCTTCGGTGATCTCTGGGAATTCGTCCTCCATTTTGAGATGAACGCGCGCGGTCAGGAAGGCGAACGCTTCGAGAAGCCGCTCCACATGGGGGTCTTCGCACTTGGTCGGCTCAAGGACAAGCCGCGACGCTACCTTGGGATGCTTTTCGGCGAACAGCGCAGCTGATTTGCGCAGGTAGTCGAGTTCGCGTTCGTAGTAGAGCAGCAGATCATCGCGCATCTTCGCCCCCGGAGAGATGGCAGTTGCCGCTCTTCAATTCAATGATTGTGTCAAACGAGACTGGCTCTGGAACGGGGTCCATCCGGAGCATGGCTTCAATGCGTAAACGCACGTCTTTTTTGGCTGCATCAGGAGTTTCAACAAGCACAAGTCGAACGTTGGCCAGGCGTGGCTCGAATAGATTGATCGTCGCAAGGATCTGCTTCACCAGTCGGTTGCGATCGCCAGTTGCCGCCATCGTAAGCGTAGAGAGGTCGGGCAGACCGTAAACGTAGGTTGACCGGTTGACTTCCTTCAGTGCTTCGTCCGGCGGGTCGCAAATTCGACGGGAGTTCAAAAGCCATTCCAAGTCTCTGCGCACAGCGCCCTTGAGCAGTCGAACGGATTGTGACCGGCTGAGCGGGTTTTCCAACCGGTTATCTGGCTCGAGATCAATGAGTCGATCCAGAACAGAGACGGTGATCGTAGTTTCGCCGAGACTCCTCGCCATCGTTTATCCCGCGTTCAACGCCTGGACTGGGTCGAGGCGGCAGATTCGTTCAAAGAGCTTTTGCTTATCGCTTGAACTGCCCTGAATCTTCTTGCTGTATCGCATAAGCTTCAGGAGATCGCTCGCTACCTGATCGGGATCTTCCCATGCGTCCAATTTGTGCGTTTCGATCGTGGCTGCAATGTCTTCGAGTAACGGCTGCGCGATTCCATCTTTGCCTGCCGTCATGGCCAATTCAACCATTTGCATCGTACGGCGAAAACGTCTTCGGCCTGAACGCTGGCGAGCGACTTCAATGCGCATGATGCCAAAGGCCTTTTCCTCCTGGCCTGCAGCGAGAGCATCTTTTGCGAGTGAATAGGCATCGACGGAGGCAGCAAGCCACGTGGGGGTTCCGTTCAAATCGGCGGGAGCTTCTTCTGGCGAGGCGTCCGCATCGGAAGACGGCGGCGGTGGTGGCGTCTGGAGCCCAATCAGCCAGGCCCGCGTTTCCTGATTTGCGGCCGGTGTATCGTCCAGTAAAGTTGCATCCAGCAACTCGGGTAAATCATTCAAAAGGGCGCGGAGTTCGGACTGGATTGCCTTGGCAATCGGCAGATAATCAGCTCCGAGAGCCGTACATGCCGTGACTGATAAACGCTGAAGGTCAAGCCATGCCCGGCTGCCGGGCAGCGCCATGGCCTGTTCGCCCGCCTCCAGGAGTTCACTCCACTTCTTGCTCAATGCGAGTCGTTTGATCTGCTGGCGTAGCTCAGTCGGAGGAGCTTCGAGCAGGTTGCTGTCCCCAAGGCGCGTGGCCGTCCGCAGCTCTCCCCAGCGCAGCGCCCGAAGCAGGAGATACGGAGCGGGACTGAATGGCTCGCGCTTGCGAAGAAACGCCGCTGCGCCGGCAATGCTGGCAACAGCCTGACGACGGTCTGCGGGTTCAGCAACAAAGGAACCTAAAAAGCCCGGAGTCGGCGTAACGCCGGATTCATCGCCCTCTCCAGCAGCTTCGCCTTCTGAAGCCGCTTCCGACACGGGTTCTTCTTCTACCGGGTCCGGTTCCTTTTCACGTTTTTTCTCCAATAGCTGATGGATGGTATGGCGAACATCGATCAGGCCGGTCTTGAGAGTTCCAAGGGCGGGCGCGTCGTCCTCGAACATTTCATCGCAGTATTTGTCGAGATTAGCGAGCGCTTCGATGCAGCTATCGAGATCCTTCTCGGCTTTCGCATAAAAGGCCTTTGGCGTTTCGGAGAATGCCTTGTCGAATACCTCTGGCGCGATCTTCCCGTTCGCCAGCATCGTCGATCTGTTTTTTTTGTCCTTGTCCGTCTTGGCCTGGTCTTCGTAGCCAACAACTCGCGAATCCTTGTAGACGAACCAGGAATAGCCTGCTCCACAGATCGGAGCGGAACGAAGGGGAAAATCAAGCTTGGAGCCGATCCATGCCAGGGGTACGGCGCGTAGTTCGCGATCACCGTCCTCGATGATCGGATAGACCGTGTCCCAGAACTCGATCATGAGCTTGTGGGTAAGTTCGAGTCCCTGGCGAAGACCGTCGAAGCGCTCTACCTGAAGCAGAGCCTCAGTGAGCCATGCCGCAACTTGCAGGTCTTTTGAGACAGTTGCAAGCGTATCCTGCGCAAGCTTCACGACGAGAGGGAAGTTGGCTGTCTTTCGCTCGCTTTGCCAATCCCCTTGCGAGAGGTCGTCGTCCTGACGGCGAGCTTCCTTGATCTTGTCGTGAATGAGCAGCTTGTTGTCGTAGCGCAAGTCGATTCCGCTCGGGTTTTCACCGGGAATCGGGGCGAGAATATCTTCGCGAAGGGGCATAGTTAGCAGGGACCTGTCTAAGAATAGCTTTGTTACTCAGTGGGCGCACCCGTGTCAGCGGTGGGGTGGAAGAACTTGAGGGAGCGCACCTCAAGAAATGGAATTTCTTCACCATCGACGAGCAGCACTTTTTGCCCGGATGGGTACTCCCGACCTTCGTCGTCCACCGACCAGTCCGTAACCCTGCCCAGCCATACGGCTTCATCGGGGTGTTTCCATGAAAACGGATATATCGCAGGAATCAGCACTTCACCAAGATCCATACCGCGGAAAGATGGTGCCGTTTGAACGAGGGCTGGCGCCCACAGAGTGTCGCGAAGTCTTTGTGGAGGCCCCATTTCGAGAGATGCCACGTGCTCGAAGGGAAGCCATAGGTAGGCGCCGGCAGCAAAGACTTCGAGCCGGGCGCCAATATCAGGATCCGCATCGCGAAGATCGGTGAATTGCTTTCCGTTCAGCTCTCCTTTTGGCGAAGCCTTTGAAGATGCCGAATCTGAGGGGAACGCCTCTTTCTCGAAAAGCTCATGACGCGTCTTTTCCGCATGCAGGGCAGCGTAATAGACGATGGCGCCGGTTTCTTTTTCGACACTGCCGCTAGAAAGTACGCTGAGCTGTTTCTCGGCCCGGGCGTACTCTCCCTCGAAGCACAGCAGTTCAAACAGGAAGGTGCGCTGGGCCGTATCGGAAGGACGCTCACGCAAATATGCCGTGAGCATCTTCTCGGCTTCCCGCACCTTGCCTGCCTGGAACAGTTCCTTGGCTGTCAGTGGCACTGTTTTCCTGTCTGGACGCCGATTACCACGGCTTGAGCTTGAGTACGTCGAAGCCTTTGTCGATGAAACCCTTCAGGGCGCCATCTTCCTCGGGGTTGTAGCTCACCTTCACCTTGCTGAAAGCAAAACTGATGGACTCGACAGGGTTCTCGCTCGAACCGGAAAGCTGAATTGAGGTGATCAGGGCATCTTCCATGTGGATCTTGAAGTAGTCCTGTTGATCGTCTCCCATCGGCTTGTCGTAGACGACATCAACCTTCTTCAGATAATTACCAGTGACGCAATCATCAAACAAGAGAGGCGAGGTCTTGTCCAGAACCTTCATGATTGTGACATCGCCGAGGTTGGCGCGGCCAGCCCTCGCCTCACCGCCGGACGACCCCGCGCCTATGACTGCAGACATGCTGGCGCCGAAGCTGAAGGAAAGAATGTCGATGGCGCCTTGTTTGCTGGTGCTCGGCCCGGGACGCCCATCGATAATCAGGTACGCATTGACTGCCATTTCGATCTCCTTAACTGATCTGTTTCAAAACACTTACTAGTGTGGAATGCAGGAACTAAGGAATCCTGAGTCCAGGGATGGGCGCAAAAGAGTTACTTCACGGCGGCGGGCAGATCAGCAACCAGCCGAAGCGAAACAGTGAGTTCGTCGAGTTGGAAGTGAGGGCGCAAGAAAGCCACGGCGCGGTAGCAACCCGGCTTGCCCGGAACCTCGGTGACGTCAATCCGTGCCTCGCGCAGAGGACGCTCAGCCTTTGTAGCCGGTGAGGCCGAATCATCGGGAGTGACGTACTTTGTGATCCAGCGATTCAGGAATCTGTCCGCCTCTTCCCTCGACATAAAGCTGCCGATCTTGTCGCGCATCATCGCCTTCAAATAGTGCGCAAAACGAGATACCGCCATGATGTAGGGAAGCTGGGTGGACAAACGGGCGTTAGCGTTGGCAGAGTCGGTGTCGTACACCTTCGGTTTCTGGCAGCTCTGCACGCTGAAGAATGCAGCGTAGTCAGTACCCTTGCAATGCACCAACGGCACAAAGCCGAGGTCCGCGAGTTCCTTTTCACGACGATCGGTGATTGGGACTTCGGTGGGGCACTTGAGGGCAATATCACCTTCGTCGGTAGAGAAAGTGTGAGCCGGAAGACCCTCGACGAGCCCGCCGCCTTCGACGCCACGCATGGCAACGCACATGCCGTAGAGCGAGAAGGACTGCGTCATCTTGGAGGCGAGCGCATAAGCGGCATTCATCCAGAGATACTTCGAGTGATCCGTTCCATCGACGTGCTCTTCGTAGCGGAATTCATCGATTGGCTTGGTTTCCGCGCCATAGGGGAGACGGCCCAGGGTGCGAGGCAGAGCAAGTGCCACGTAGCGTGAATCTTCACTCTGGCGGAATGACTTCCACTTCGCGTAATCGGTGCTGTCAAAGACCTTTGCGAGGTCGCGAGGAGCATCGAGCTGCAGATAGCTTTCCAGATTGAAGAGGTCAGACGATGCCGCACTGACAAATGGTGCGTGGGCCTGGGCGGCGATATGCGAAACGCCTTCAAGCAGCGCCATATCTTCAGGATGTTTGCCGAAGTCGTAGTCGCCAACAATGGCGCCAAACGGTGCTCCGCCAAACACACCGTATTCCTCTTCGTAAATCTTCTTGAAAAGTGCGCTCTGGTCGAATTCGGGAGCTTTTTCGATATCGCGCAGTAGTTCCTTCTTGGTGGCATTCAATACGCGAATCTTGAGTCCTACGCCGGTCTCGCTGTTGTCCATCAGATATTTGAGACCGCGCCACGAGCCCTCAAGCTTCTGGAAGCTGGGGTGGTGGAGGATCTCATTCAACTGCAATGAGAGCAGGTGATCAATCTGCGCGATGCGCGCGTTGATCATCATTTCGGCGTCCTTGGCGATGGTCATGGAACCATCGAGCACCTGGGCGACGAACTCCTTCACCAAGTCTTTGCCACGCTCGCGGGCAGCACTTTCGGCGCCAAATCGGCCCTGTTCGACGATCTGGTCCAGGAGACTGGCTTCCTGTGTTTCTACGGAAGCAGCGGCGGCTTGTGGATTTGCAACTGCATCAGCCATTGGATTCTCCTTTACCGAGTTCACCCTTCAGCTTGTCCAGCTTCTCCGTGTTGCCCACAGCTTCGAGAAGCAACTCTTCCAACTTGTCGTTCCCTTGCAGCGAGCCGCGCAGATCCGAAAGACGTGTCCGCAGATCAAGTAATTCTTTAAGCGGCTTGACTTGCTTGGCCACATTGGCTGGTTCAAAGTCATCGAATTTCCGGAATTTGAGGTCTATCTTCAGATTTGCGGCTTCCGGATCATCGCTTAACTTATTCTCCACTGCGAAGGAAAGGTGCGGTTTCATCCCTTCGAGGACCGTGTCAAAGTTATCCGGATTTACCTCGACAAATTTCCGCTCTTTCAGCTTCGGAAGCGGTTGTTCCGGGTTGCCGGTGAAGTCTCCGAGAACTCCCACCACGAATGGCAGTTCCTTGATTTCGATGGCCCCGCCCACCTCTACGTCATAGGTGATTTGCACCCGTGGGGGACGCACCCGGTCCAGTTTGTGCTGCGCGCTTTGCCTGGCCATATTTCCTTCTTTCTACCGATAGTGGTCAACGATGATCGATCGTTTCAATGATTTTTCAGCCGCGCTCCATGGGATTTCCAGAGCATGAGGAGGCGACCGGGGGAATGAGAGCACTTCCTAAAAGACGACCAGAGGAACTGTAGCAGAAGAAGATCGAACAGAAAACTAACGAAAGTTTTCAAAGCGAGACGGATCAATTTCTTGTGCGTAATGGTGATAACACACGCCCCATGCCCGGTCAAGACAAAATCTCTCGGCACATTACCTTCGTTCGTCGGGGCCAATCAGCGTTTTGCTGTGGTCTCGAAAGTCGTTGCGGGATTCGATTCCAGAGGAGGTGCGCCAAAGATTTGGATCGAAAAGCGCTATCCCGGCTTTGAAGGCTGCAGTGTTAAGGTTGGAACCGTATGTTAACGCCTCTGTCCTCCCAGAAATCACAAGCACTCCGCGAATACTTTGCGGAGGCCGGCTACACCGAACCCAATCTTCGTAAGCACCTTGGCGCACCAGAGCTGCCTTCACGCAATTTGCGGAATCTGCCGCGCCTACTCGATCGCACGGCGGCACCTTCGATGCTCAACGTCTTGCTGCGCTGGTTCTGGCTGGGGTGCGCTCAACATTCAAATCAGACCGCCAGTCTCGTGTCTGAAGAGTTTCTGGATTTGTTACTCGAGTCGGGTTTGGTGGAGGTAAATGATGGTTGGTATACAGGCGGGGCGATGCTGCTGCCGTTTGACGGATTTCTGGTGGCTTCCGATCATCCCTCAGCGTTCGAACGGCAACAGTCCGAACTCGTGCTCTGGCCCAACCCAACGAGTAAGTTTCTAAACAAGTTCGCCGTCCGGCGCCACTCCCGCGCGACGTTGGATCTTGGAACCGGCAGCGGCATCCTGAGCCTGAGCGCCGCTCGACACAGTGACATCGTCATTGCAACGGATCTCAACTCACGAGCGGTGACATGCGCTCAGTTCAATGCTCAACTTAACGGGGTCGATAACATCAAGGTGCTTGCTGGTGATTGTTTCGCGCCGGTTCTGGGGCGTCGATTTGACCTGATTCTCTCCAACCCACCCTTCTTCATCACCCCGCAAACGGATTATTTGTTTTGCGATAACTCGATGGAGTTAGATGGTCTGTGCCGCCGCCTTGTAAAAGAGGCTCCAGAATACTTGAATGAAGGCGGCTATATGCAGATGCTTTGCGAATGGGCGCAGATCAGCGGTGAGCCGTGGGAGGAACGCATTTCAGAATGGCTGGAGGGCACAGGTTGTGATGCGTGGGTGATGAAAGGACTGACCCAGGATCCGGCCGAGTATGCCCAACATCGTATTCGCGAGACGTCAAATGACCACTCTACTGATCCCGAGCACTATGCCGGATACATGGATTACTACCGTCAGCGCGGGGTTGAGGCGATCCACGACGGCCTGATTGTGATGCGTCGCAGAACTGGAACCAACTGGGTGCGCATCGAGGAAGTTCCGAAGACCCCGACTGGCGATCTGAGCGATCTGATCCTGAATACATTCGCCGCCCACGACCAATTGCGCGCCATGGAGGAAGATGAAAAGCTGCTCGCAGTTCAGCCAAGGCTTTCCCCGCACGTAAGGCTGGAGCAAATCTGCGATCAGGCGGACGGTCATTGGCGGGCAGAGTCCTTGACCCTGCGCCTCATCAGTGGATTTCCCTTTCACTTGACGGTTCAACCGCTGGTCGCTGAATTCCTGGCTACATGCGATGGAACCCGAACCCTCGATGAAGCCATCCGTAATTTTGCGGTTACTGCGAACGCTCCATTGGAGACCGTCAGAAGGGAATGCCTCGCCATGGTTCGCAAACTCATTGAGCGCGGCTTTATCGTAATCCCGAATTCATAGGAGCGGAGAGGCGAGTCCCGGTTCTTGCGCAATGGAGATCTTCGAATCGAACCATTTTCCAAATTGTGAAAGACTTGGGAGGAGACGCAAGAGTCAAATGAATGGTCCCTTGAATTGGGGTCAGGGAGCGTATGGATGGCGAAGTTGACCGGGAATCTCCGCATTACGGCGAACCCTGGGTCTGAAGGGATAAGGCCACATTTCGAATTGGTTTTTGTACCTTATGCCGGCCGTCTGGCTACTAAACCAGCGAAGGTGAGCAATTATGATGACCTGGTTTCGCTTCTGATTGAATTGAAATTTAGCGAAGATGATGCCACCCGCTGGGCCGGAAAGGCGAGATCTCAAGGCGTAATCCTGATCGCCAGCTTCGAGCGAACGGACACACTCCTGCGCGATAACGGACTGATCGTTTGAGTTCCGCTGATTCGAACCCGATTTTTAACAGAGAATTACTTAGATTTCATTGCGAAGATCACGACTACTAATAACACGATCAGTAAGAAAGTGTTGATAATCAGCAGAATAGGCACCATCGCCTCAAGCTTGCTTTTGGGCGCGGCCACTGCCGGTGGAGCGAATTTGGGAGCCTCGATCTTTGGGGGCTCAAATTTGGGAGCGGCCATTGGTGGAGGGGCTGGCGCTTTGACGGCAGGCACTGGAATCGCAGGCAGAGGCGGCGCAACTGGAGCGACGGCAGCGGCCGGAGCCGGTTGAGGCGGAACTGGTGGCGCGGAGGCCTCAGCCGCGGTTCTGACAGCGTTTCCGGATATCATCCGCGTGAATTCGCCCGGACCGGATGCTGAACCGGGCACTTGGCCGGTACTGACGGATGCAGGTGAAGGCGGCGTCGAAGCTGGAAAGAACGGCTCAGGCGGAGCCTCCTTTGGGACCTGCGACAACCTCTGGATCAACCTGGTAACGCTGCCAGCTTCGACCCCTGAAGGATCTGCCGGAGGCGGAGCGGCAGTGTAGGAAGGAAGAGGTTCAGCGCGATACGGCTGGGGCTCTGGCTGCCGTGGAGCTGTTGGTGGCGCGCCCGGTGCGGAGAGGGCAGATAAAAGGCCCGTAGCACTTCCGGCTGCCGAGGGCGGACTGGAGGCTGAAGGTTGGCCTTGATATGGGTCTGGCCCGAAGTCGAATGGCTTCGAGGCGGCGCCAAATTCCGATTCGCGCGGCCAATCCTGAGATTTTGAGGACTGGGTCGGCGGAGGAGCCGGAGGAGCGAAGGACTGAACAGGCCGTGCGGGTGCCGTTTTCGCTGGAGAGGCCGGGGGGGTCTTAAAGAACTGCGTAAAGCTGCCCTCTGCCGATGCTGAATCTGAGATACCAGGAGTGGAAAACCCCTTCATCTTGGGCTGATTCGCCGCTGGGGGCACATCCATGACGGGTTTTACAGGCTGTTCTGGCCTCGCCTGGGGCTCCGGCGACGGCGTCGCGGCTTTCACAAAGATACGGGTGAATTCACCGGGTGCCGGAGGTGGCGCAGGTGTTGAAACCGGAGCGGCCTTCGTCTCCGGATTCGGCAAAGTCGAGGCGGCCTGGGGTGCTTGGGGCGCCTGGGGCACTTGAACGACTGGTGAAGCTTGAGCGGCGGCCTGTGGCTGGTTTACTGCCTGGAACATTTTCGTGAACTCGCCTGGACCAGAACCCGACGCGGGCGCGACAGGAGAGGTGGGAGAAACAGAGGACGACACTTGCTTTGCAGGTTCTGACTGGTTTGCTTCCGGAGAGTTTGGTGCACTCGAGTCGAAGGCACGCAGGAACATGCCGGTGGCGCTTAGTGATTCGTCCGGCTCATGCGAATCTTTTCCGGAGCTGAAGTCGTTCATGGTCATTTCGAAGGATCGTCCTCGTCAGGTCGCGGCAGTGCTCATTGCGAAGCTTACACGGCCCGGATTGTTGCGTAAAGAGATTGTCGCTCAGTGACGCAACCCGGTTGAAGGCTGTGCTTCTGACCTCATCACTTTCCAGGACAAGAAAATCTTGAATTCATAGGCAGCCATTTGGGGGTGAAACGCAAAGAGAACTCGTTGCACTTTGCATAGGTACCGGAAGTTTTTACCGTGCCCTGTGTTGTTAAGGTATGCTCTTAGTGGTTTCCGGACAGGCACTTTCCGGCTCACTGTCTTCAAGTTGAATGTTGGGTCGATATTTGAATTGCCATTCGATTGCGTTGGCGATTATCCGCCTAATCTGCACCAATGTCGGGGAAAACACCAATGAAGGAAAGTCCGCAGCGCACCTACAGTCTGGCCTCCTGTTACGAGAACTCGCTTACGACGATCTTGCGGCTGGCTGCCATGGCTCAGCAGGCGGTCCCCAATTCACAGGGTTTCCGCACCAGCATACGCGCAGCTCTTAAGTCGGCAATGGAGGAAGCAAAAGCCTACGGCTACTCGAGCGAGATCAATCAGCTGGCATTTTTCGCGGTGGTCGCTCTACTGGACGAAAGTGTGTTGAAGCTTCAGAGTCCGGCTTTCGCTGAATGGGCTCAACGTCCTCTACAGGAGGAGATGTTCGGACACAATCGGGCGGGCGAAGTCTTTTTCGAGCATCTTCGAAACCTGCTGGCGCGCCAGGATTCGCAGGAGACGGCGGATGCGCTCGAAGTCTACGCGCTGTGTATGCTGCTTGGATTCAGGGGGCAATATGCGCTGAGCTCTGGAAGTACCGATTACTTCTCCGGTCAGTCAGGTGGAAGTCAGGGTGCGCCAAGACGGAGCGCTGAAATTCAGACACTGATTCGCCAGGCAAGAGATAAGATCAATCGAATTCGCGGACAGGTCGCATTTATGCCGGATGGTGCGCCGCTCCCCGAAGTGAAACAAACCGCAGCCATCGATCGCTGGAGCCGTGGGTTGGGAATTGCCGCCATCAGTTTGCTGCTGCTGACAATTCTCGTATACGGCGGTTCATTGATTACCCTGATCTCCGGGGCGTCGGGGCTTAGCTAGCTTTTTACGTGTAAGTTGGGGGATCTCTTGCTCGTTTACGTGCTTGTTGCCGTCGTTGTTCTGGTTGCCGCTCTGCTGGCCTTCGGTCTTGCTTATCTATTTCAATTGCAGGGTACTGCCGCAGTCGTGTTTATTGTGCTGATCCTGTTGGCGGGCATCGCTGCCGCCATCGTAATACTTGTGCTTCACTTCCGGGCCAAGAAGAAGGCGGGCCAAGAGGGGGACGTGTCTGGCGCGACTGGAGAGGTCGACGTTCTCCTGAATGACGCCAATCGAAAGCTCCGGGAATCGCAGCAGGGAGCTAAAACTCTTGACGCTCTGCCTTTGATTTACCTGCTTGGCGAGGGCGGATCGGCAAAGACAACACTGGTGGTCCGATCCGGGCTCGATCCGGAACTTGTAGCCGGTACCGCGTCACGCGAGGGCGAATCAGCTCCCACTCCGGTGCTGAATCTGTGGTTCACAAAACTGGCCGCGATTCTTGAGGTGGGAGCGAGTGTCCGTCAGAGCAACTCGCTTCTCACTCGTCTCGTCGAGCGCACACGACCCAAGGCTTACCGCTCCGCTTTCGGCACCGGCGCGGCGGCGCGCGCTGCGATCGTCTGCGTGAATGCCGAGCAATTGCTATTGGCAGACGGCGGAACATCCCTGATAGCTGCTGCCCGAACAACGGGAGTACAGTTGCGCGAAATTAGCCGTCTACTCGGGACAACGCTGCCGGTATACGTCATCGTCACCAAGCTGGATCGGGTACCTCATTTCGAAGAGTATGTCCGCAACCTTTCGAATGACGAGGTCCGGCAGATTCTTGGTTCGCCCCTGCCAAAGAGCGATGTGTCGGCGGGCGTCTATGCCGATCAGGCGGCTCGAACTCTGGCTGGCCTGCTAGATGGACTCACTTACAAACTCGGCGAGTTCCGAGTTGAAATGTTGGACCGCGAAAATGACCCCCGAAATGCCAATGGGGTCTATGAATTTCCGCGCGAATTCGGAAAGCTTCGAAAGAACCTGAATCAATATTTAGTAGAGCTGTGCAAGCCGAGCCAATTGAGCGCGAATCCCTATCTGCGTGGCTTCTATTTCACCGGCATTCGCGCCCAGATTGTTGAGCGCATGGCAAATGCGCCCGCTGCCCCGGTAGAGCGGATGCCGCAGGACGCCGGAGCGACCCAGTACCTGAATATCTCTCTCGGCAAGTCGTCTCCAACTGGCCTTCCAACCGCCCAGCCAACCATGGTTGCATCGAGAGTTCCGCAGTGGACATTCCTGCCGCGGTTGTTTCCGGAGATCATCCTCGGTGACAAGAGCGCGCTCTCGGCAACCCAGCAGACGGCACCGGCCCGGCTTTTCCGGCGAATTCTCTTTGGGACGTTGGCTGGCCTTTTTCTTATCTACACGGCT
>Ga0302324_100018762_pt1 | contig 13618 bp, 15 predicted proteins | sample Palsa_T0_1_FD_201949 | JGI IMG/M metagenome (GOLD analysis project Ga0302324, IMG submission 201949) | Peat permafrost microbial communities from Stordalen Mire near Abisko, Sweden - Palsa_T0_1 | ecosystem: Environmental > Terrestrial > Soil > Palsa > Peat permafrost | place: Sweden: Abisko...
GTGGGCTTCGTCTGGTTCGTCTACACCCAGCGAGCTAGGATTACTCGGCGATGACCCCACTGGTGCTCGTCGAGGAACCGGCCCCGCACGTCGTCGCACTCGCGCTCAACCGACCCGAGCAGCTCAACGCGATGAACTCCGAGCTGTGTGAGGCGCTGCACGTGGAGCTGCGCAGGATCGCCGCGGAGCGCTCGTGTCGGGCGGTCATCCTGACCGGGGCCGGGCGCGGCTTCTGCGCCGGCGTGGACCTCCGCGGCTACGGCGCGGCGCCAGGCAACGACGGCAGCGATGAGCCGCGCGACCGCCTCGCCAACCAGGAGCACATGTCCACACTCGTGCTCGGGCTGCGAGCCCTGCCGCAACCGGTGATCGCCGCCGTCAACGGTCCGGCGGCGGGCCTCGGGCTCGCGCTGACCCTGGGTTGCGACATTCGCTACGCCTCGACGAAGGCCGTGTTCCGCGCGGCCTTCATCAACATCGCCCTATCCAACTGCGACATGGGCACGAGCTGGCTGCTGCCCCGCCTGATCGGCGCCTCACGCTCACACGAGCTGATGCTCACCGGGCGCAGGTTGGACGCTGAGGAGGCACTGCGGATTGGCCTGGTCGCCGATGTCGTCGCCGAGGAGGCGCTGCTCGAGCGTGCGGTTGCGGCCGCCGAGCAGATCGCGGCGCTGGCGCCGTGGGGTGTGCGCCTGACCAAGCGGGGCATGTGGAGCGCCCTGGAGATCCCCTCCGAGCAGGCGGCGGTCGAGTACGAGGACCGCCAGCAGATCATGGCCACCTTCAGCAATGCGGTGCCGGAGGCGGGCGGCGCGTTCCTGGAGAAGCGCCCGGCCAAGTTCGCCGACTGACGATCAGCCACCTGCATCTCCGGTGGGGTCATCGGACCGCCAGGGTGGAGTAGTTGCCCTTTCGTGGACAGACGTTATGCTGCCGCGCATGCGCACGGCGTTTCGCTGGCTGACGTCAGTTCTGTTCGCGGCGATCGTCGTGCAGGTCGGGCTCGCGGGATACGGCGCGTTCGATGTGATTCACAAGGCGGAACAGGCGTCGGTCTCGGTTCCGAAGAAAACGATCGAAGACGCCTTCAACGCGCATGCTGCGCTGGGCGCGATCATCGTTCTGCTCATGCTCGTGCTGTTGATCGTTTCGCTGGCCGGGCGTCTCGGTGAAAGCCACCTCAAGTTCTCGGGCGGGATCTTCCTACTCGGCATCTTGCAATTCGTTCTCGGCGTCGCCTCCACCTCGGTCCCGTGGCTGGGCTTTCTGCATGCCGTGAACGCTCTCGCGATCTACGCCGCCGTTGCGCTACTCGCGCACAGGGTGTGGACGGAAGACCACGCGAGCACAGCGGCTCCGGAAACGTCGGCCAGCTGATCGCCGCCATCAACGTGGGCCGTCAACGTAGGCCGTTGACTGCGCTACAACCTCAGGATGCCGTCGAACCGTAACTCACGTCTCGCGGTCGCGCTCATCGCCTGCGCGCTGTTGAGCGCGTGCGGGAGCACCGCGCCCGCAGATGTCTCGACGCCCACCGCCGGGGCATCCGCGATCCCCGACCCGGCGCACTCTTCGAGCGGGCGCCTACTCGACTGGACCGAGTTCGGCCTGAACCCCCAGCGCTCAGATGTGAGCCCGCTCTCCACAGGCATCACGGCGGCCAATGTCGCTCACCTGCGCCGTGTCACCGTCGAGCTGCCCGGCACGGTGGACTCCTCGCCCGTCTACCTGCACGAAGCGAGCGTGGCGGACGGCGTGCACGACGTGATCGTCGTGAGCACGACGTACGGCAAGACGATCGCGCTCGACGCGAGCAGCGGGCGCATCCTGTGGACGTTCACGCCGCCCGGCTACGACAAATTGGCAGGCAGCCCTCAGATCACGGTCTCCTCTCCGCTGGCCGACCCGGACGGACGCTATGTATATGCGACCTCGCCCAACGGCCTGATCCACAAGCTCTTACTCAGCGACGGCGGCGAAGTCCACGCGAGCGGCTGGCCCGTCTCGGTGACGCGCGACGCCACGCACGAGAAGCTCGGCGCGGCACTCAACATCGACGGTCCCTACCTGCTCGTCGCGACGAGCGGCTACCTCGGCGACATTCCGCCTTACCAGGGGCACGTACTGCTGATCGATCGTTCGAGCGGGCGGATCGTGAGCGTGTTCAACACGCTCTGCTCGGACCGTCGCCAGGTGATCCTCCCGAGCAGCTGTCCAGCCAGCGATTCGGCGATCCTCTCGCGCGGCGGCGCGGTAGTGGAGCCGGGCGGCAGACGCCTGCTGGTCTCCACGGGCAACGGTCCCTGGAACGGAAGGACCGACTTCGGCGACAGCGTGATCGAGCTGACGCTTCCGGGCCTGCGCTACCGCCAGGCGTTCACGCCGACCAACCAGGAAGAACTGAACAGCACCGACAGCGACCTCGGCTCAAGCGCGCCGGTCCTGCTCGGGCAGGACCGTGCAATGGTGGCCGGCAAGGACGGGATCATCCGCGTGCTTGTGCTCTCGCGCTTGGACGGCCATCCACCCTCGCTGCCCAACAGACTCGGTGGGGAAGTCCAGCGCCTGGCGCTGCCCGGCGGCGGCGAGCTGTTCACCGCGCCCGCCGTGTGGCGCCGGCACTCGAGCACAACCGTGTTCATGGGTGACGAACACGCCACCGCCGCCTATGCCCTGATCGGCGGGAGACTGCACCTGGTTTGGGAGAACAGCACTCCCGGCACGAGCCCGGTGATGGCCGGAGGACTGCTGTACGTGTACGACCCAACGGCCGGCGGGGTGTATGTCTACGAGCCGCGCTCTGCTCGTCCGATCGCCAAGCTCCCCGGCACGCAGGGCCACTGGAACAGCCCGATCGTCGTCGACGGCCACGTGATCGAGCCCGAGGGCAACGCAAACGAACACGAGCTCACGGGCACGCTCGAGATCTTCTCGGTGGGATGACCCAGCCACGACGCCGAGACGCGCCTCGGCACGCCGACCATAAGAGGAGCAGCGCTGTAGGAAGCTCATCCTCAGCGTGATGAACCGCGCGCGGCACGTCGGATCGAGAGCGCGAGCAGCCCGAACACGGCAAGTGGCATGACCCACCAGGCCGAGACACCCACGGCAGCGACGAGCGCCGTCAACGCGAGTGCCAGCGCCACGCCGATCGCGGTGCGCCAATCGTCGCCGACGACGAACTCCCATACGGCGAGCAGGAACCCACGCACTCGGGTCATACGCTCACCGTCGCCTGGTCGGTGCTGTCGGCCGTCAGCGGACCGCTGTGTGCTGTGGGTGCCGAGTCCAAAGTCCGGGCCACCCTCTTGGACATCGCGATCGCCACGATAAGTACTCCGGGGATGATCGCCAACAGAGCGGCGTCGCCGCCGGGCCAACTCGCGCCGGCACCCTCGGCGCCCCAGAACATGCCGAACGAGCTGAGCATCACCCCAACCGCAAACTTCAGCGTGTTCTCGGGCACCTTTGCCAGCGGAGCTCTTGCCGCGGCGCCCGCCGCGACGACCACGAGGACGGCGAGCCCGGCGGCCGCGGCCGCCAGGGCGACTCGGTGCTGGTTGGCGCCAAAGGTGAGCACGATAAATGCGACCTCGAGGCCCTCCAAGAGCACCCCCTTGAAGGCGATCGTGAAGGCATAGCCATCGAACCCATCATGTCTGGCGCCGGCCGCGCGGGCCGCGGTGGCCTGCGCTTCGTAGATCTGAGCCTCATCGTGCTTGGCCTTCAGCCCGGCCGAGCGCAGGATCGCCTTGCGCAGCCACTGCAGGCCGAAGATCAGCAGCAGGCCGCCGATCAGCACTCTCAGCACGTCGATCGGCAGGGAGGTGATGGCCGGCCCGAGCGCCGCCACGATCACCGCGAGTGCGAGCATCGCGGCGCCGACGCCGCTCATCGCCGAGGACCAGCTGCGCGTGCTGCCGACGGCGAGCACGATCGTCAGCGCCTCGACTGCCTCGACCGTGCACGCGAGGAACACCGAGAGGGCCAGCCCAAGCTCCGCGCCGCTCATGCTCTCAGCTCAGCCATGTGGATAACTCCTCCAGGGCGTCTCCGATCACGTAATAGTAGGCCCATAAGCCCCGCCGCTCGGAGTCGACGATCCCGGCGTCCCGGAGCTTCTTCAGGTGGTGGGAGAGGGTGGGCTGGGAGATATCGAATAGAGGTACGAGCTCACAGACGCAGACCTTGCCGGCGTGCTTGCGCAGAACGTCCACGAGCTGCAGGCGGATGGGGTCACCGAGTGCCTTGGCGACCTCGGCCATCCGGACCGCGTGAGCGCGATCGACATCGGGGTAGACGACGGGCTCACAGCAGCGCTCACCGGCGGCTCGCTTCTGCTTGGGGGCCAGCTCCAGATCGACTGACATCGATCTACTTATATCTATTGAAGTGGCGATTGTCAATGTAATACGATCCGGCCTATGCCCGCTCACGATGTGCCTCCGCTTGCCCGCCGTTTGCTCGCCGAGCTACTCGGCTCCGCTTTCCTCGCCGCGCTCGTGATCGGCTCGGGCATCGCGGCGCAAACGCTCTCCCCGAACGACGTGGGCTTGGAGCTGTTCGAGAATGCCGCCGCGACGGCGGCAGGGCTTTATACGATCATCCTGATGTTCGGCCCGGTCTCCGGCGGGCACTTCAACCCGGTCGTCTCGCTCGCCGACGCGAGCTTCGGAGGCATCCGCTGGCGCCACGCACTCGCCTACATCCCCGCGCAGGTAGCCGGCTGCGTGCTCGGCGCCGTCGTGGCGAACGGCATGTTCTCCCTCGCCGCCATCAGCATCTCCACCCATCACCGAGCATCGCCGGCACACCTATTCTCCGAGGCGATCGCCACCGCCGGCCTATTGCTCGTGATCTTCTCGCTCGCCCGCACCAAACGCGCAAGCACTGCCCCGGCCGCCGTCGGCGCGTACATCGGCGCGGCCTACTTCTTCACGAGCTCGGCCAGCTTCGCCAACCCGGCGATCAGCGTCGGGCGCATGTTCTCCAACACCTTCGCCGGCATCGCGCCCGCGTCCGTCCCCGGCTACATCACGGCGCAGCTCGTCGGCGGCGCCTGCGCGATCCTCGCGATCAGGACCCTATACCCGGACCTGACTCCGGACGAGGCAGCCGAGGCAGTCATGCCTCATCACGAGAACTCACCGTCCGCGATCGGAACCTGAGCGATGGCCACCGTTCTGTTCGTCTGCCTGCATAACGCCGGCCGCTCGCAGATGAGCCAGGCGCTCTTCGAGCGCGCCGCCGCCGGGCGGCACATCGCACTCTCCGCCGGCACCACGCCCGCCGATCACGTCCACCCCGAGGTTGTCGCGGTCATACAAGAGCTCGGCATCGACCTATCCGATCGCAGGCCCCAGCTACTCACGCGCGCGTTGGCCGAGCAAGCAGACGTCGTCGTCACGATGGGCTGCGGCGACGCCTGCCCCTACATCCCTCATAAGCGCTACATCGACTGGGACCTCCCCGACCCCAAGGGTCGTCCCATCTCCGAGGTGAGAGCAACCCGAGACGACATCGCGCGCCGCGTCATAGCGCTGCTCGCCGACCTACCCTGAGGGACTATGTCCGCGACCTGTGAACTCGTACAAGGCGACCTGCATCGATGATCCGGCACCGCTTGCGTGCCAGGCCCCGGGCGGCCGCGCCGATCTGGCTGGCGGGCCGCCCGGGTGTGACCTGTCGGCTGGGAGCTACCGCCCGCCGGAGTAACCGTCGTAGGGCGGGCCGCCGTGGAAGCCGCCGGGAGCTTCACCGGTTCCCGGCGTGAACGAGATCCCGCGCAGCACTTCGCCGTCGCCGGCGGAGCGAACCGTCGCGAAGCTCTCGGTTGCGCCGGGCGCGGTGGCGCCGAGGGGGTCGGTGATCGACACGAGCTTGTTCGGGTCCGCGCCCTGATCGCCGTTGCCGCTGACGGTCGAGGTGATGCCCCAGATCGTCGCGGTCCCGTTGGGGTTGACACGGCCGTCGATGTTGCGCAGGCCATCGGTCGCGGGCGCCCACGGTAGGCCGGTGGCCGCGTTGTCTCCGGTCGGATACCCGGCGACGGTGTACGGCTTGCCCAGGTTCAATCCTCCCTGCAGGGTATACGCCAGTTGCCACGTGCCCGCTCCCGCATTGAACACCCACTTCTGCAGCCCCGCGGTGCTCGAGGCGGCCGCTTCGGTGTATTCGTTCTTCGAGGTCGAATAGGTGTTTTCGCCGTTGCCCTCGTCGGCGACGTACAGCGTGTTCGCGTTGGCGAACCAGATGCCAAACGGGAACGCGGTTGCTTTTTTCGCCAGCACCGTCGGGAAGCCCTTGAGGATGCACATGTTGTAGGGCTTCAAACCTTCCGTCTGGATGTCTTCGGGGTTGTACGCCAGCGGCCAGCTCGGCAACTTCGCGTTCGCCGCGGGGACGCCAACGCCGGTCGGGCAGGCTTTGTGAGTGGTGTCGATGAAGTAGACGGTGTTCACGCCGTTTGAGCCGCTGCCCTTCGTGTAGTAGACGACGTTGTTGTAGATCGTCAGGCCGCGGAAGTTCGTGTCCTTGCCGATCTTGTCCGCCTTGTCGCCGAGCTGTGTGACGTTGAAGCTGCCGACGGGGGTCGGGAATCCCGGTTCCTGCAGGAGCTCCGGGACCGGTTCGAACGAGGGCTTCAGAATTTGCGCCCCGGCGCCGGCGATGATCCCATCCGGCTGCGGGTTGGCGCCATTGCCGGCGTTGCCCGCCATGTAGATCGCGTGCGCGCCGCGTTCTTCGCTGAGGATCGCCGCCCGCCCATTATCGCCGCTATAGGCGTTCGTCTCGGTGAACTGGAACTTGCCCTGGCTGTCGAGCTGCGCGACCACGCGGTAGTAGGCGCCCGGGACCGGGTTCGTCGGGTCGATCACGCCGGGAGTGTTGGCGTTCGAGACGTCGACCGTGTCGACGGGAGCCAGGTAGCCCATGAACGTGACGTAGCGCCCTCCGGTCGAGAGGTTGAGCGCAAGTTCGGACTTCGAAGAGAAGCTCGTGACCATCTGATCCGCGCCCGAGGAAATGCCGGGGGTGGTGCTGTTGGGCACTTCGAGGGTGCCGACGGGGAACCCTGACGGTGTTAGCTGGTCGAGGAAGATCTTCGAAGTCACGCCGAAGCTAGCGTCGGCCGAGTCGTTGTTCCATACTTCCGGGTAGGCGCCCCCGGCGCTGGCGGGGGCGCAGCCGGTCGTGCAGCCTGCCGGGAGCTCGGTCACGCCGGCCGTCAGCGACGGGTCGTTCTCATAGACGCTACGGCTGACGAGCAGGTTGCCGGGCGCCAGCGAGGAGGAGCCACCAGGCGGCGGGAAGTGCCCACCGGGAGGTGGCGGGAAGTGCCCGGGGTCGGCCTGCGCGGAGGCGCCGAGGCCGGCGCCGAGCGCCGTCAATGCGAGGGTCACAGCCACTCCACGGGCAAGCACCCGCCTGTCGGAACGCTTCGTCTTCATCATCGCGGTCTCCTTTGTGCACGTGATTGTGTCCGGTGTGGAACACACCCGAACGTATTCCCGCATGCAAGACACCTTGTGACCGTCACGTAGCCGTTATGTGACCGGCTCGTTATTTCAGGCGCTATTCCAAAACGCCGACTCTCTCGACCAGGGTTGACAGGGGCCCGCGGCGCGTTCGGAGATTTAGACATGGCTTACCGCCCGCGGATAGCCTGCACGGCAATGAGTACCGAGAGCATTGGCGCCCCGGGCCGGACTGGAGTCGACTGGCGGCGCGCCGAGTTCGTGCTGACACTGCTCGCGTTCCTCGGCTTTCTGACGCTGCCAATCAGGATCACAACGATCTACGGTGGCCTGCCCGCGCATCCGCTGTTTGTGCACCTGCCGGTGGTCCTAATCCCGACGACGGTCGTGGCCGCAGTCGTCTTCATGGTCAAGCGGGAGTGGTTCTCGCGTTACGGGATCGCGCTGGCTGTGGTGTCGATCGTCGCGATGAGCTCAATATTCCTGACGATGCAGGCCGGCGCCGCGCTGCGCGCCGAGCTGAACCTGCAGGGCCAGGCCGCCACGCTGATCTCCGAACACTCGCAGGCGGCGCACATCCTCGCCTACATCTATGTGCTTTTCACCGCGACGTTGATCGTCACCTTCGCCGCGCAGCGGATCTCCGGAGGCATGCCGACCGGCCTGGGCATCGTCGACAGCCTGCTGTCCCCCAAGCCAATGCTCACCGCGCTGCGCGTCCTGCTCGTGCTGCTCGCGATCGGCGCCGGCTATATGTGCTTCAGAACCGGCGATCTTGGCGCGAAAGCGGTGTGGCAGGGACGGATCCAGGCCGCGCACGGCGGCGGCTTCGGTGGTCCTGGTGGCGGGCCGGGCGGAGCGCGGCTGTTCGGGCCATCGGGCACCGGCACGCCTTAGCTTCGGGTTCCCCAGGCAGGCGCGCGCAGGTCGACCGCCCGTTGGACCAGGGATCGCCTATATGGTCGTGACGATCCGCGACGGGGAGATTGTCGAGATGCAGGGCTGTGCCGATCGGACCGCCGCTATGAGCTACGCGCAGGCACTGTCAGCGCTGGCCACCTAGAACCGGCTTGCGGTCTGGCCGTGGGCGTGGTATACACGGCTCGGGCCTCGGCACAGCCCGGACCTCGGTTGGAGAGCATGCGCCTACGCAAACCGACACCCGCTGCCGTCATCGCCATCGTGGCGCTGGTCGTAGCGCTCAGTGGCACCGCTGTGGCGGCCAGCCACTACATCATCACCAGCACCAGCCAGATCAAGCCGAGCGTGCTCCGAGCATTGCACGGGAGCACGGGGGCGAAGGGCACGGCCGCGGTTGCCGGTGCGCAGGGACCGGCGGGCGCGACTGGCGCACAGGGACCCGCGGGTGCCCAGGGGCTTCCCGGACTCACTGGAGTCCAGGGCCCCCAGGGCGTGCCAGGGGACGCTCGCGCTTACGCTCTGGTCAGGCCCCCCTGCGACGGTTGTGAACTTGCCCCTGGCTTCACGCCGCTCGTCGCGGCGCAGAGCAAGAATGTCGCCCTCCCGTCAACAGCACTAGGGGATGTCTTCGGCACACCCCCAGGTACGTGGTGCTTCGTGCTGGAAGGTGGGATCGACCCATCCACCGCCACGGTCATAACCAGCGTCGTAGCTACAGAAAACGAGAGGAGCTCCGCCATCAGCGCGGAGTGGGAACCGTACGCCCGGGACTGCGCGAAGGGCCAGATCGAGATAAAGACCTTCGTCGACACGATCAAGCAAGGCGAAGTGGTCGAGGAATCGGGGGGTCTGGTGCCTGTTTCATTCTCGTTCGTCGTTCCGTGAGATTTCAGATCGGGAGCGTTCATCGAGACCTGTGTGAGTGGTTTCTCACCGGAGGCTGATCCCTGCTTTAGCCGGCCAATCGATGCTGGCGGCATGTTCTCTGCCGCGATGGCGCAGGCGTGACCGACCCGCGCAAGGAGGAGATCACACGTCGGCGGCTGGTGGCAGTGGCGGTGACGGCTGTCTCCCTGGTTGCTCTGATCGTGGTGGTGCAGGGTCTCGGAAGTCCCGCGGGAGGCAATCCTCCAGTTCATCCCGGTCGGCTGGCGCGGCCTCGCGGGAACGCGTCCAGCCACGTGTCGGCGAGCGCTCGTGGCCGCTCATCAGGCGGGCACCTGCTCGCGGGCTCTGACCCGAGTGTCCTGCCTGGCCCGGTGTTGATTGCCGATCGTGACAACAACCGGCTGTTGGAGGTCAGCCCCACGGGCCAGGTGCTGTGGCGTTTTCCGGAATCTGGAGATCTCGCGCCGGGACAGTCGTTCAACCTGCCCGACGATGCTTTCTTCTCGCCGGACGGGAGTGAGATCGTCGCCACCCAGGAGGACGATTTCGTGATCAGCGTCGTCGACGTGGCCCACTTAAGGATCGTCTATCGCTATGGGCATCCGGGCGTGCCGGGATCAGAACCCGGCTATCTGCACAACCCAGACGACGCGATGCTCACGCCCGGTGGCGCGCTCCTCTCCGCGGACATCAAGAATTGCCGCATCGTCGTCATCCGCCCGCCGGCTCATCGTGTGGCTCAGCAGCTGGGTGAAACGGGCAATTGCACGCACGAACTCGGCGTCTCCTATGGCAGCCCCAACGGTGCATTTCCGATGAGCAATGGCGACACCGTCGTCACGGAGATCAACGGCGATTGGATCGACGTGCTCGGCCCCGGCGGCAAGCCGGTCACGGACACCCACCCGCCGGGTTTCAGCTACCCGTCGGACACGAACGAGGTTAGCCCAGGCGTGTTTCTCTCGGTCGACTACACGAACCCGGGAGCAATCGAGACGTTCACAACCTCCGGCAGGCTGCTGTGGCGCTACGAACCGCAAGGCGCGGAAGCGCTCAATCAGCCGTCACTCGCGCTACCGCTGCCCAACGGCGATTTTCTCGCGAACGACGACAAGAACCAGCGTGTGATTGTCGTCGATCCTCACACTAACCGCGTGGTCTGGCAGTACGGTCACATCCACCGGGCCGGCTCGGGGCCGGGCTATCTGTCAAACCCCGACGGCGTCGATCTGGCGCCGCCGTACTCGCTCGCGATGCGTTTTGCACATTCGATGCAAGCCCCCTAACGGAGTCACGGGCCCGGAGTGAGCTCGAAGATCGAAACCTGAGTCCCAACGGGGCTGCGCCCGCCCGCGAGTACGATCTGTCCCCCGACGGCAGCGACCGAGGCATCGGACAGCGGCAGCGGCAGCGCCCCCGCGTCCTGGACATGACCGTCAGCAGGGTCGATCGAGCGGATCGCCGCGGTCTGGGATTCGGGTGAGGCGCCGCGACCCCCGATCACGAACACCCGCTGGTCGAGGTAGACGGCCGATGCATGGGTCAACGGAGTGGGCAGCCGCCCGATTTCCTTGACTTCGCCGCTGCTCGGTTCGAAACGCAGGATCGCGCGGCTGGCGCCACCGCTCGCGGTCGAGCCGCCGGCAATGATCAGCTGCGAGCTCGACGCCGCGACCGCCGCATAGCGCAGGCCCCGCGGCAGTCGCCCGACGACAGCCGGACTTGCGCCGGAACGCCAGGCGAGGATCGTGTCGAGCGCTTCCCGGCCGTTGTAGCCGCCGACGATGTACGCAGTGGGACCGATCGCGGCGACGGCCACGTCGGACGCCGGCTGGGGCAGATGTCCCACCACGGAGACGCGGCCGCTCGCCGGGTCAAAGCGCAGGATGTGATCATAGGATTCGACCTGCCCGCCGCCGAACACGTAGACATCTCCACCGAGATTCGCGGCCTGAGCGTCGTGTTGGGCTTCGGGCAAGCGTGCGCCAGTGTCGGTCGCGGTGGTGCCCTGCGCGTCGGCGGCGAGCTCCGTGATCGCGGCGGTGGAGGTGTCTTCGGCGTCCAGCCCACCGAGCAGCACGACGCGTCCCTGGCCGAAAGTGGCCGTGGCGGCGTCTTCGATCGGGGCGGACAGCATGCCCGTACGTCGTGCACGCAGCCTCGGAGCAACGGTTCGAGACGCGCCAGAGGCTTGGTGACCACCGGAGGTGGTCCGCGCCGCGCCCTCCTGACGGGCGGCGACCCCGCCGCCGGCCGGCGGTGAGGTCCCGGGACCGCTCGCGGCCCCCACGATCAGCGCCACGAGCAGGATCACGACGAGTAGCAGCGCGGCAGGCGCGAGCAGACGAAGTTGGCGTCGCCGGCGTGTCAACGCGAGCTCCAGGCCAACCGACGCTGGCATCGTCGGTGCGTCAACGCGATCCGGGGGTCGGTCCGGCCATCTCAGCGTCGTGCGCGCGAGTGCTTGCCGCGGTGAAGCCCGGCAGCTCGAGCTCGACCCGCGCGCCAGCACCCGGTCGCTCGCCGGCGACGACGCGCCCCGAGTGGGCGAGCACGATTGCGCGGACGATCGCCAGTCCGAGCCCGGTTCCGCCCGAGGCGCGGTCGCGCGCGGAGTCGGTGCGGTGGAAGCGGTCGAAGATGCGCTCGCGCTGATCGGGTGCGATGCCCGGGCCATCGTCGGCGATGACGAAGCGCACCCGATCGCCCGCGGTCTGCGCGACGTCCAACCGGACGAGCCCGCGCGGCGCAGAGGTGTGCTCGATCGCGTTGCGGGCGAGGTTGCGCAGCGCCTGGGCGAGCCGGTCAGGGTCGGCACGGAGCGTGCCGGGGGGGATCTCCGAGATCTCGAAGCGGCGCTCGGCCGTGAGGCTCATCCCGTCCCAGAGATCTTGGATGAACGGCCGCAGGTCGATCGGCTCGATGTGCAGGAACTGCCGCTCTTCGGACTTCGCGAGCAGCAGCAGGTCGTCGACCAAGCGGGTGATGCGGGAGACCTCAGCTTGCACGAGACGCTCGACCCGCCGGACTTCAGCGAGCGGCGGGTCGGGTTGCGCGGCGAGCACTTCGAGCTGGCCGCGGATCACCGTGAGCGGGGTGCGCAGCTCGTGCGAGGCGTCGGCGACGAACGCGCGCTGGCCGGCGAACGCGGCTGAGAGCCGGTCGAGCATGTGGTTGAAGGCGTCGGCGAGGATCCGCACCTCGTTCCCGGGGCCGCCGGCCTCGTGGATGCGGGGCTCGAGCTCCCCCGCGTCGACGCGGGCGGCGATCGCGGCCATCCGTCGCAGTGGTCGTGATACGCGCGCTCCAACGAGGTATGAGGCGAGCAAGGCGGCGGCGAGCGCGAGGATGCCGGCGAGGAGGAAGGCGCGCGCGATTCCGTGCTGGGCGCGGCGCACCGGCTGCAGCGGCTCGCCGACGCCGATCGTCACGCCCGGGGAGCGGCCGACCGCGACGTGGCGCTTGAGCAGGCGCAGATCTCCGATGTCGGGGAAGGGCACGGTCGAGTACCCCTCGCGAGCTTTCAGCACGTCGAGCGCGAGGCGGTTCTCCTGGTCCTGCTCGGCTACGGTCTCATCGTTATCGGGGGTGGCGTTGCCGAGCAGCTCGGGCTCGTTGGTGCTCGTGCCCGCGCCGGGGATCACTGCGAACAGCAACGTCGAGCTGGCGGTGAAGGGTTGATCGTTGACGTAGTGGCTCGCGGCCAGCGATAGCGCGTGGGGAGATGTCTGGCCATGGGGTGTGGCGCGGTCGACGAGCTCGAGATTGTGAGCGAACTCGCTCGCGTCGCCGGCCAGCTCGTGGTCGATCTGGTGGCGTAGTTCGGTGCCCGTGCCGTGGTAGACGGCCACGAAGATCACGGCCGCGAACAGCAGCATCACGACCGCGACCCAGGCGGTCAGCCGCCAGCGCAGGCCGCCATCGCGCAGCCGCTCCCAGGGTCGCGCGTTCCGGTGCCGGTGCCGGCCGGCGGGAGTTGGGTCCTCAGCCTGCATCGTCGAGGCGATAGCCGACCGAGCGGACCGTGAGGATCGGCGCCGGGTTCCCGGGGGTGCCGAGCTTGCGCCGCAGATAGCCGATGTAGACATCCACGATGTTCGTCTGAGGATCGTGCTCATAGCCCCATACCGCCGAGAGGATCTCCTGGCGTGAGAGGATGCGACCACGGTGGCGCATGAGGTGGACGAGCAGGTCGAACTCAGTGCTCGACAGCCGCGCCGGCTTCCCGGCGCGGTGTACATCCCGGGCGATCAGGTTGACCTCGATGTCGCCGACCCGCAGCGATGCCGCCGGGCTCTGCGTCGCGAGGCGCAACTGGGCGCGCACGC
>Ga0302324_100018763_pt1 | contig 13618 bp, 10 predicted proteins | sample Palsa_T0_1_FD_201949 | JGI IMG/M metagenome (GOLD analysis project Ga0302324, IMG submission 201949) | Peat permafrost microbial communities from Stordalen Mire near Abisko, Sweden - Palsa_T0_1 | ecosystem: Environmental > Terrestrial > Soil > Palsa > Peat permafrost | place: Sweden: Abisko...
CGGCAGCAGCCTTGCCGAGTCCGGATGCGTAACGGACTTCTCGCAACTCCTGGACATTCTGCGGCGGGAGCGAATCTCGCGCGTCATTTTAGCCGAGGAAGATACGCAGAGCCGGGCCGGACTGGCAGCCACCCTGGTGGCCCCTCGCCTCGACGGGCTGCTGGTCAACGATGCCGTCGATTATTACGAGCGGTTCTTCGGAAAGATCTGGATCGATGCGCTGACCGCGGAGTGGTTTCTCGATACCGCTGGATTCAAACGATCCCGAATCGGCATTTTTGTCAAGCGCTGTTTCGACCTCCTCTCAGCTGTCCTTCTGCTGGTGCTGACGGCTCCGCTGTTGCCGCTTATTGCGATCGCGATCAAGCTGGAATCGGCGGGTCCGGTGCTCTTCCGGCAAGTGCGCGTAGGCCAGAACGGGAAGACTTTCGTCATTTACAAGTTCCGCTCCATGCGCCAGGATGCCGAATCCCACGCCGGACCCGCCTGGGCGAAGGAACGGGATGAAAGAGCGACGCATATCGGCGGACTGTTGCGGAGGCTCCACCTGGATGAAATACCGCAGGCGGTCAACGTCCTTCGCGGCGAAATGAGTTTTGTAGGGCCGCGCCCCGAGCGGCCTTATTTCGTGGACCGGCTGGCGCAGGAAATTCCGTATTACAACTTTCGCCACTGCGTGAAGCCCGGCATTACCGGACTGGCTCAGGTGAAGTATCGATACGGAGCGTCGGTCGAAGACGCCGTAGAAAAACTACAGTATGACCTCTACTACGCCAAGCACTGGTCCTGTCTCTCCGACGTCGGGATACTACTGGAGACGCTGGGTCTGGTGTTGTCCGGGAAAGGAAGTAGATGAGAACGCAGCGGCGATGACGCGCGATGGCTCCGATGATGTTGCGTATCTCTGGCGCCTGCAAGCCGGCGCTGGCGGCCAACTTTGCGGATGGACGCATGGGTGCGGTCTCGGGGGCTTTGATCCTGCCGGACGAACACGGACGCGAAGCTCGCGACGGGGCGGGGGCCACCGGAGCGATCTATGCCGTGCGCCGTTCCCTGTTCACGCCGCTGCCCGCGGGCGACAGGGCGGAATGCGAATACCGGAGGAAGAGGCGCACACTCACCGGCAACTACCAGCTGCTCGCGGAAATGCCGGAGCTGCCGTTGTTCCGGCGCAATCCCATTTTTGTGCAATTGATTTCTCATAAGGTGGGGCGGAGTTTGGGATGACGATGACGGCAATCCGCGAGCGCACGGCAATCCGCGCGGAAACCATTTCCGATTACCAGGCCTTTCTGGATCTGGCGCCGGCGTGGAACGAAGCCGTGAGAGCCGCCGGGATCGATCATCCGTTTCTGGAGCACGCCTGGCTGCGTACATGGTGGGAGTGCTTCGGCGAGGGCAGCTCGCTTCACATTGTGATCGTGAAGGAGGGCGATGAGATTGTCGCCATCGCGCCGTTGATCCTGACGCCCGTCCGGATGTTCGGCATTCCGGTGCGGCGTTTGGGGTTCTTCTATAACGCGCACGTCCCGCGCGCCGGTTTTATAGGGGACGCGTACCGGGCAATCTGGGATCATTTGCTCTCCGAACGAAAGTCGTGGGATGTGCTGCAACTGTGCCAGCTTCCGGAAGGATCGCCGACGCTCAAAGAAGTGCGCAGGCTGGCGGGCCGGGACAACTTTCCCATCGGCGTCTGGTTTTCCGGAGCGTCTCCTTACATCTGTTTAGACACGTCCTGGGCCCGATACCATGACGGCCTGGCAACGAAGCATCGCTCCAATCTTCGAAACCGCTTCAAGCGCCTGAACCAAACCGGACCGGCAGCCCTCGAAACGGTGACCGCGAAGGAATCCCTGTCGGATGCGCTCGAAGCCGGACTGCGGCTGGAAGAATCGGCGTGGAAGGGCGAGGCCGGCACGGCCATTTCGTGCGATCCGCAGGTGCGGAGATTTTACGAAACCTTCGCCGGCCGCGCGGCGGAGCGGAAGTGGCTGCGGCTTAATTTTCTGAAGGCGGGCGCACAGTGTGCAGCTTTCGACTATTCGCTCGAGTACAAGCATCGGATCTTTTTGCTGAAGCTGGGCTACGATCCGGCGTTTTCGGCCCTTTCGCCTTCGAATCTGCTGCTGTCGATGGCGCTCGAGCGCGCCTTCGAACAAGGTCTCGACAAGTACGACTTTCTGGGAGAGAGCGCGGACTGGAAGCGCTGCTGGGCCAAAGACGAGACGCCGAACTACTGGCTCTTCGTATTCAACAACAGCTTCAAAGGACGCTTTCTGCATTTCATCAAGTTCCGGATTATTCCGTGGCTGAGGAAGCAATGATGTACGTCTCCTCCTGGCCCGGACTGGCGTTGCGGGAACTGCTGCCCGCGCGCTCGGCGACCGCGCCGCCGTATCCGCTGAACGCGGCTCACCGGCATTGCTTCTGCGTGGCGCGCAGCGGCATTTATCATTTGTTCCGCGCGTTGCGGCTCCAGCCCGGCGAAACGGTTCTGGCCCCCGACTATTACAGCGGCAATGAAATCGCCGCGATCGGGGCGGCGGGAGCGTCGGTGGTTCACTATCCGATCCGGCGCAATCTGGAGCCGGACATGGAGGCGCTCGCACGCATCGCGAGGCAGATCGTCCCGCGGGTTATTTATGTCATTCACTACCTCGGTTGGCCGCAACCGATGGCGGAGATCGAAGCCCTGTGCCGGGAGACCGGCAGCATCCTCGTCGAGGATTGCGCGCTGTCTCTTCTCAGCCGGCACGACGGCCGCTGGCTGGGCACTTTCGGCGACTATTCCATTTTCTGCCTGTACAAGACTCTGCCGGTTCCGAACGGCGGATTGCTGATTCGCAACAACCAGTCGCTTCCGGAACTGGACGGCCTGACGCTCGAACGCTGCCCCGCGCTCGCCGCCGCCGGGCGAAGCGTGGAACTGGCGTTCGAAACTCTGCGGTCGCGCGCGAACCGGACCGGCAAGGCCCTGTTCGCGATCAAGCAGACGATCGGCAGGACATTGCGGGCGGCGCGCGTGCGTCACGTTCCGGTGGGCGATATCGGCTGGAACATCGCGAACGTCAACATCGCCATGTCGGGTGTCAGCGATCGCGTGATGCGGTCGCTCGACTACGAGCGCATTATTGAAACGCGCCGGAGCAACTTTCTGCTGATGCGGCAAAGGCTCGGAGGCCGGGTGCGGATGCTTCGGGAGGATCTGAAGGAAGGCGTTTGTCCGCTGTTCTTCCCCATCCTCGTGAAGGACAAACACGCGGCGGCCCAAGCCTTGCGGCAACGGGACATCGGCGCGGTGGAGTTCTGGAACGATCGGCAGGACAACCCCTGCATCGGTCCGGACGCGCGCTATCTGCGGTCGCACGTGCTGGAACTGCCGATTCATCAGGGTGTCACGCCGGCACAGGTGGAGTATACAGCCGATCAGGTGTTGCGCCTCCAGCTGGAGCCCGCGCCATGTTGACCGTAGAGCGAGTGAGCGACACGGCCGCATTTGCAGGGCTGCGCAAGGAGTGGGACGAGCTTGTCGGGGCGAGCGAGCCTGCCTGCGTATTCCTGACCTGGGAATGGCTTCACACCTGGTGGAAACATCTGGCCGGGGATCGAAGGCTCTCCATCGCGGCAGTGCGCCGCGGAAGTGAGTTGGTGGCGCTCGCGCCGTTCTGTCTGCAGGCTCGAAGCCTGTTTTCGACGCTGGAGTTTCTCGGGAGCGGGTTCGTGGGATCGGATTATCTCGATGTCATCGTGCGGAAAGACAGCGGCACGGAAGTTCGCCAGGCGTTGACCTCCTGGATGGCCGGCACGAGCCGTCCGCTTAAGCTGACCAACATCAGGAAGGGCGAGAGCGTGGCCGCCGGCATACTCGCGGGTTTGCGCGAGAAGGGCTGGAGCGCCGCGGAAACCAGGACCAACATATGTCCTTATATTCCGCTGGCGGGCACGACCTGGGATTCCTACCTTGCGTCTCTGAGCGCCGAACATCGCTACAACTTCAATCGTAAGTGGAGGCGTCTCAACCGGGACTTCGAAGTGCGCTTCGAGCAGGCGAGTACCCGGGAGCAGTGCCAAGAGTCCCTGGACTTGCTGATCGCGCAGCACAACAAGCGCTGGCGCGCCCGGGGCGGCTCGGACGCTTTTCACACCGCGGGCCTGGTTGCGTTTCACCAGGAATGGACTCAGCTTGCGCTCGAGCGTGGATGGCTGCGTTTCTATGTGCTGCGGCTGAACGGGAAACCCGCCGCTTGTCTCTACGGCCTGCTGTACCGCGGAACTTTCTACTTCTATCAATCGAGCTTCGATGAGGCTTATCAACAGGCGAGCGTCGGCCTCATCGCGATGGGACTGGCGATCCAAAGCGCGATCCGCGAAGGCGCGGAGGAATACGATTTGCTGCATGGCGACGAGACGTATAAATCGCACTGGAGCCGCCACAGCCGCGATCTGGCGAGGCTGGAATCGTTTCCGCCGGGCGGCCTCGGCGAGCTCTGCCGTCTTTCCGTCGACCTCGTTCGGGCTTCACGGCAGTTAGCTCGTCGGGCAAAGGCGTGGGTATGATTCGCACCCGGATCAAAACGGCAGCGGCAAGCGTCTTATGCCGCACCGGCCTCGACAGGGTTATAGGCGCCGGCCGCACGCCGCTGATCGTCGGATACCACCGGGTGGTGGAAGATTTCGCGTCGAGCGCGCAAACCTCGATCCCCTCGCTGCTGGTGAGCCGCGGCATGCTGGAGCGGCATTTGGACTGGATTGGGCGACGATACCGGTTCGTCGATCTGGATGAACTGGGCGCATTGCTGGAATCGGGCCGTCCTGTCGGACACATGGATAAGCCGGTGGCGGCGATTACATTTGACGACGGCTATCGCGACTTCCACGATCTCGCGCTGCCCGTTCTGCAAAAGAAAGGCGTTCCCGCGGCGCTGTTCGTTTGCACCGATCTGGTCGGGACGGCGCAGGCCCAGATCCACGACAAGTTGTACCTGCTCCTTGGCAGACGCTACGAGGCCATGCGCGCGTTGCTCGAAACCCTCCCTTTCAGCGGCCTTCAGGAAACGATTCGGACGCTGGAATCGGAGGATTCCGTTCCGGAATCTGCGTTCAGCCCCTCGGTTACGTGGGAAGAGCTGGACAGGATTCGCCGCGCCGGTATTGTGGTTGGATCGCATACCAGGACTCACATCGTGATGACGAACGAGACGCGCGAACGCGTGATCGACGAAGCGGCTGAATCGCGCCGGGAGCTCGAACGGAGGCTCGGCATGGTGGTGCGGCATTTCGCCTATCCCAGCGGGGTTTACAACACAGCCTCCGTGAGTGCCGTGGCCGCCGCGGGCTACCGGTTTGGCTACACGACCTGCACGCACCGGAGCGCCCGGCATCCGCTGTTGACAGTGCCGCGCACTCTCTGGTGGGAGGGCTCCGGGCTCGATTCCAATCGGACCTTGTCGGAGTCCATCATGAGCTGCCAGGTAAACGGCGTGTTCGACCGCGTGGCCGCATGCAGGCAGGACCATGCCTTTTAGCGCCGCGGACCCGATTACAGCCCCAATCGCGGCGCGCCGCGCCGGCGTGCAGGCCGGGCTCGCGACGCCGGCTTCGTATTTGCTGCTTCTCGCATTTCTATTCCTTCTGTATGCCAATACGCCGTTTCTGCTGCCGGCGGCTGAAGTCCTGCGGCCCGCGAAAGTGGTGGCCGGGCTCGCGCTGCTGGCGCTGATCGGCGAGACGATGTTCGGGAAAAGGGAACTCCGGTTCGCCTGGCCCGAGGGCGGGCTGCTGATCGCCTTTCTGGCGGCGGCGGCCCTCTCCTGTCTGACGGCGCTCTGGCCCGGTTACGCGGCCCAAAATGTCGGCGACCTGGCAAAGATGATCCTCACCTTTTTCTTCCTCCTCAATTGCGCAAACAGCGAACGGCGCCTGCGCGGAGTGATGTGGATCATGGTCATCGGCGGTTTGTTCCCGGCTCTCGGCACGCTGAAAAACTATCTGGCCGGAAATATGTATGAGGGCAGAGCGGCGTGGATCGGGATCTTCGCCAATCCGAACGAAGTGGCCTACGCGCTGGTCATCCTGGTGCCTTTGGCGGTGTATCTCGCCACGCCGCGAGGCTGGTGGGTGCGTCTCGTGGTGTCGGCGGTGCTGGTCCTTTTCGCGGCGGCTGTTTATGTCACGTTTTCGCGCGGCGGGTTGATCGCGCTGGGCGCGGTGATCGCACTGATCGGGTGGCGGAAAAAGAACAAGTGGATGCTGGGCCTGACCGTGATTGTGCTGGCGGCCGGTGCGCTGTTTGCCAGCCGCTACTGGTCGCGCGGCGAGGATTTCTCGCAGCTGAACGGCGACGTGACCGTCAATCAGCGCCTCGCGACCACACAGGCGGGCTTCGATATGTTCCTCGATCATCCTCTGACCGGCGTGGGATTCGGGTGTTCGGTGGTCGCCTGGCCTCTGTACGCCCCCGAAGGCGTGTATTCGCGCGGCGCGCTGGTGACCCACAACACTTTCATCCAGGCATTGAGCGAGACCGGCCTCGCCGGCTTCGTCCCGTTCGTCCTGTTGATCGGCGTCAGTCTTTTTCAGATGCGCAAACTGGCGCTGGGGACGGCGGCGGCCGATCTGGGCGCGGCGATCGAAGTCTCGATCTGGGGGCTGGTGTTTTGCGGCATGTCCGGCGGCTATGTGCTGACGTGGTTTCCCTGGTTGTTGCTGGGCCTCGCGGCGGCGGCCAGACAGATTCCAAAGGAGAGTGAATGACGGTCGCGCCGCCACCTGCTTTGCCGCAAGAAGCCATGCCGCGAACCGAGTCGGTCTTCCGGCCGGTATTCGCGCTGATGTGCGGACGGACGCTGGCGTTCGCCGCCACGTTCTTCATACCGGTGGTGCTGGCGCGAGTTTTCGATCCGGCCCGGTTCGCCACCTATAAACAACTGTTTCTGATTCACTCGACGGTCTATCTCATCGCACAGGCCGGGATGGCCTCGAGCTTGTATTATTTTCTGCCCCGCGCGCCTCGCGACGCCGGCCGCTACGCCGCCAATTCGCTGCTTTTTCTCGGCGCGGCGGGCCTCGCCGGTTTCGGCGCGCTGCTGATCCTGAGGCCGCAGATCGCTCACTGGATGAACAACCCCGAGCTCGCCCGCTACATCTCCTGGATCGGCTTGTATCTCTTCCTGATGATGCTTTCCGCCACGCTCGAAATCGTGCTGATTTCGCGCCGCAGGTATGTGTGGGCTTCGGCGTCCTATGCGCTGTTCGACCTCGCGCGCGCGGCCGCCTCTATCTTGCCGGTGCTGCTGTTCCATAATTTGGACGGGCTTTTCAAAGGCCTCGTGCTGGTGGCGTCTCTTCGCGCCGCCACCACACTCTTCTATTTCCGGACGGAGTTTCGCGATACGTTCCGTTTCGACAAGGCCCTGCTCGGGAGCCAGCTGGCTTACGCGATGCCTTTCGCTCTGGCGATCGTGGTCGAGATCGTGCAGGGCAGCCTGCCGCAGTACGTGGTGGCTTACCTTTCGAGCCCGGTCACCTTCGCGATTTTTGCGGTCGGTTGCCTGTCGGTGCCTCTGGTGGATATGGCGGCTTCGCCGACCAGCGACGTCATGATGGTGCAGATGCAGGAAAGCCTCGCGGCGGGGCGTTTGCGCGCCGTGCTCGGGATCTGGCACGAAACCACGGGCAAGCTCGCGCTGCTTTTCTTTCCACTGGCCGCGTTGATGGTGGTGGGGGCGCGGGAGATCATCGTCCTTCTGTTTACAGCGAAGTATCTGGCCAGCATTCCCATCTTCATGGCGTGGTCGATGACCATCCTGTTCGCCACGCTGCAGGTGGATGGCGTGCTGCGCGTCTTCGCTCAGACCAGACTTCTGCTGTGGCTCAACCTGATGCGCCTCGCGATCATCGCGGGTCTGATCCAACTGTCGCTCGCGAAATTTTCGCTGATCGGCCCGGTTTTTGCGATCCTTCTCGCCACTCTGGCTTTCAAGGCGGGTGCTTTGGTGCGCATGAAGCGGCTGTTCGAGACCAGCGCGGACGAACTGCTGCCGTGGCGCAATCTCGCGGGCCTGCTGGGAGCGTCGGCGGGCGCGGGCGCGGTTGCCTTCGGCGTCAAGTCGCAGCTGCATCTTCCCGCTCTGCCGCTGTTGCTGGCGGGGTGCGTGGTCTTTGCCGTTGTATACGCGCCGCTGGTTTGGTATTTCGATCTGCTGAGCACCGGCGAGCGGCGCGCCATCGCGGATTACGTGAGCAAAGTCCTGATTTACAGAAAGCGAGAGGCTACCTGAGCTATGTGCGGAATCGCCGGTATAGTCAGCGTGGAAGGAACGCCTGTTTTCGAGCGGGAGCTGCGGGATATGTGCGCCGCCATCGTTCACCGGGGCCCCGACGACGACGGATTCTGGTGCGGCGCGGAAGCGGCCCTCGGCATGCGCCGCCTGAGCATCATCGATCTCGGCTCCGGACACCAGCCCGTCTGGAATGAGGACCGGTCGGTTTGCGTGGTCTTCAACGGCGAGATCTATAACTTCCAGGAGTTGCGGCGGCAGCTCGAGGGGCGCGGCCACGTCTTCGGCACACGCACCGATACCGAAGTCATCGTTCATCTGTACGAGGAGCACGGCGAGCGCTGCGTGGAGTATCTGCGGGGCATGTTCGGCTTCGCGCTTTGGGACATCCGGCGAAAGCGGCTGCTGCTGGCGCGCGACCGGATCGGGATCAAGCCGTTGTATTACGCCGAGGCCGGCGGCAGGCTCCTGTTCGCTTCCGAGCTGAAGTCCATCCTGCAGATCCCCGACGTCGAACGCAAACTGAACTGGAGCGCGGTCTCTCACCTTTTCACGTTCCTCACCACGCCGGCGGACGAATCCATCATCGAAGGCGTTCACAAGCTCGAACCGGGGCATCTGCTGACGGCGGGTCCGGGCCAGGCGCCGGTCGTCGAGCGCTACTGGAGCCCGCGGTTCGCGCCGGAATACGGCCGCGAAGAGCGATACTTCGTCGACGGGGTGCGCGAGTTGCTCGCCGAATCGGTCCGGCTGCACATGGTGAGCGACGTTCCGGTCGGGGCGTTTCTCAGCGGAGGAATCGATTCGAGCGCGGTGGTGGCCACCGCCGCGGCGCTCAGCTCGACTCCGCTCGAGACATTTTCGATCGGCTTCAAAGAGCCCGACTACAACGAGCTCGACCACGCCCGGCTGGTAGCGGCGAAGTTCGCGACCGACCATCACGAGCTGACGCTGGGTCCGGATGGGCTCGACCAGTTGAAGGATCTCGCCTGGCATCTCGACGAGCCGTTCGGCGATTCCTCCGCCATTCCGACTTATATGGTCTCGAAGCTGGCGGCTCAAAGCGTGAAGGTGGTGTTGTCGGGAGACGGCGGCGACGAGCTGTTCGGCGGCTACGACAAGTACGTCGTGGAGCAGCGCGAGCGCAGGGCAAGATTTCTGCCGGCGCCGGCGCGCAGCCTGCTCGGGAGCGTCAGCCGGACCATGCCCGAAGGTATGCGCGGGCGAAACTTTCTGCGTCATCATTCGCTGCCCGCGGCCGAGCGCTATCTCGACGCCAGCACGCTGTTCCGGCACGACGAAATCGTGAAGCTGTTCCAGCCGGAATATGCGAAGCTGCTCTCGCCGGTCGAGCCCTGGCGTTCCCGGGCGGCTTCTCTCGAATCGGGCGGACACTGGCTTTCGAACATTCAGGGGCTCGATATCAACAACTACCTGCCGCTCGACATTCTGACCAAAGTCGACCGCATGAGCATGGCCCACTCGATCGAAACGCGTGTGCCGCTGCTCGATCATAAGCTCGTCGAGTTTGCTCTGACCATCCCGCCCGAAATGAACCTGCGCGGCGGAACCACGAAGTACGTGCTGAAGCGCGCGATGGAAGGAATCCTGCCGGACCGGATCATTCACCGGCCCAAAAAAGGTTTCGCCGTTCCGCTTGGTTACTGGTTCCGGGGGAAGCTCGGCTCCTATGTGCGCGACCTTTTATTAGGAGAGCGCGGGCGCCGCCGGGGTTTTTTCAACTTGCCTTACATTGAATCGCTCGTGGCCCGGCACGAACGGGGGCAAAATCTCGATCTGCAGCTCTGGACATTGATCTCGTTTGAGCTGTGGGCCAGCTCGTTTCTCGACGGGGAAACGCGGGAGCATGAATGCGCGGCGGCTTGAACGATCGAATCCGGCTCCTGAACATGCTGACCAGCTTCCAGATCGGCGGCACGGAGCGGCAGGTGGTCAACCTCGCCCTGGGATTCGACCCTTCGCGCTTCGATTTGCATCTGGCCTGTCTGCGCAACCGGGGTGAGCTTCTGGAGGAAGTCGCACTGCTCCCCGTTCCGCGCCCGGTGTTCGATATCGGCCGGCTGTATGGGCTGAAGACCGTGTGGCAGGCGATTCGCCTGGCTCTTTACATCCGGCGAAACCGGATCCAGATCGTGCATGCGTACGGCTTCTATCCGAACGTCTTTGCGGTTCCGGCCGCGCGGTTTTTTGGCGCCCCGATCGTCGTCGCTTCCATTCGCGACCGGGGAGACATCCTGACTCCGGCGCAGAGACGGATTCAGAAATGGGCGTGCCGGTTCGCCGACTGCGTGCTGGTGAACGCCGAAGCCATTCGCGACACGCTGATCGAACAGGGATACCGGCCGGACAACATCGTCGTGATCCGCAACGGCATCATGCTTTCGAGATTCGGGAAAAAAGAGAAAGGCGCGGAACTCCGCCGGGAGTTGGGGCTGCCGCCATCGGCGCCTCTGGTTTTTGTGTTTTCGCGCCTCAACCCGATGAAGGGGGTGGAATATTTTCTCGATGCGGCGGCCCTGCTCGCTCCGCGATTTCCGGAAGTCCGTTTTCCGATCGTTGGCGACGGCGGCGGGCGGAAGGAACTGGAAGACCGCGCCGCGAATCTCGGCCTCGCGGAACGTGTGATATTCACCGGATTCCGCAGCGACGTGCCGGACCTGATTCCGCAGGCGGCGATTTCCGTCCTCCCCTCGCTGAGCGAAGGGCTCTCGAATTCGCTGCTCGAGTCGATGGCTTCGGGCGTCCCCGTGGTGGCCGCGAGAGTGGGGGGCAATCCCGAGATTGTCGAACACGATGTTTCCGGTCTGCTGGTGCCCGTGCGCGATTCCGCCGCGCTCGCGGACGCGATCGCGAGGCTGCTTCAGGACCGGCAGCTGGCAGCGCGCATGGGAGAAGCCGGCCGGCGGCGCGTGGCTGAGTTGTTCTCGATGGAGCGCTCGCTCGGTGAAGTGGAGCGCTTTTATGAGCGCCTGGTTGGGGACGCCGCATGAAGATTTTGCTGATCGGTCCCTGGCCGCCTCCGCACGGCGGGATCTCGGTGCATGTATCCGGCGTCCACCGGCAGTTGATTGCGCAGGGCGTGCCATGCGCGGTTCTCGACACAGGCCGGATCCCGGACAGATTACGGTTCGCGATGAATCTCGCATCCTATGCGGCCCGCGGCTGGACGCTGCATCTTCATACCAACGGGCACAATCGCAACAGCTGGCTGCTGGCTCTGTTGTGCGGGATCGCAGGTCGATGGAATGGAGAAAGCGTTCTGACGCTCCACTCCGGCATGATGCCCGATTACGTGTTAACCGGCCCCGCGTGGCGCGGGAAACTGGCGGGCCTTGTGTGCCGGCTGTATTCGAGGGTCGTCTGCGTGGGCCCGGCGCTGCGGGATGCGTCGGTTTCCGTCGGCGCCCCGATCGGGCGCACGGAAATTGCGCCTGCGTATCTCGCTGTCGTGAGTCCGGATGCCGAAAGTCCGGATGCCGAAAGTCCGGATGCCGAAAGTCCGGATTCCGCGCTCGACCCCAGGCTCTTTGCGTGGATCGAGCGGCATCGCCCGCTGCTTTCGACCACGCTGTTTTTTCGCCCGGAATACGGATTCGATCTTCTCGTCGAAGGCATCGCCCGGCTGCGCGGTCGGTATCCCGCGCTCGGCTGCCTGGTCATGGGCAGCGGCGAGCAATCCGTCGAGGCCTCGCAGCGCGTGCGCGATGCCGGCCTCGAGAACGACGTGCTGCTGCTGGGCGACGTCGATCACGATACCTGCCTCGCGTTGATGCGCCGCAGCCACGTGTTCGTGCGCGCCACGCTCGAAGACGGCGATTCCATTTCCGTTCGGGAAGCGCTCGCGCTGGGGGTTCCGGTGGTCGCCAGCCGTGTCGGGTCGCGGCCGCCCGGCGCCATTCTGTTTCATCCCGGCGACGTCGAAGACATGCTTTCCAAGGTCGACATGGCATGGACCGGAGTCTCAGGCTGATATGAGCGCCACCGTCGAAAAACTCAAGCGGCTGACCGCCATGAGCCCCCGTGAGCTCGCCCACAGAGCGCGGGAGAAGGGTTATTCGCAACTGGAGCGCATCGGGTTCACGACGAACAATCCGGGCGCGCCCGATGGAGCGGGATTCAAGCAGTATCTGGCCGGCAAACCGGCCGAGCGCTTTTACCGCGGCCCTCGCGAGAGCCCGCGATTCATCCGGCAGAATTTTCCGCACTGGATCGACAGAGCCGTCGAGGAAGCGGAGAGGCTTCTGCGGCACGAAGTCCGGCTGCTCCACTTCGATCCGGTCGAGCTCGGCCGCGAAATCGACTGGCACCGGGATCCGGTTACGGGCCGGACCTGGGAGCGGCTCTTTTGGACGGCTTACAATCCGGAGAAAAATTGCGGCGATCGCGATTCCAAGATCGTTCACGAGTTGAACCGCCACCAGCATTTGCCAAGGCTGGCGAAGGCTTACCACTGGACCGGAGACGAACGCTACGCCGCCGAGGCGGTGGCCCAGCTCCGCAGCTGGATCGAACAGAATCCGCCCGGCCTCGGAATCAACTGGCAGTCGAGCCTCGAGATCGGGATTCGCGCCGTCTCCTGGCTGTGGACCCTGTTCCTGCTGCTTCCTTCCCGGCACTTCGACGACGCCGCGGCGCAGCGAATCGGCGACTCTCTGTTTGCGCAGCTGGAGCACGTCCATCGATACACGTCCGAGTTCAGTAGTCCGAACACCCATCTGATCGGGGAAGCGGCCGCGCTGTTCATCGGCGGGACCGTGTTTCGCGACCGGAAGCGCTCCGCCGCGTGGATGCGGCACGGTGCGGCGCTGCTGGTGCGGGAAGCGGACCGGCAGATTCTCGAAGACGGTGTGCACGGAGATCTGGCGGCCTGCTACCACTGCTACGCGCTCGATTTCTATCTGCAGGCGCTGGTGCTGGCGGACCCGAACCATTTCCGCTTTCCGGAGAGCATGCGGCGCAAGGTCGAAGGCATGCTGCATTTCGTCATGCATCTCACGACGCCGATGGGAACCATTCCTCTGCTCGGCGATGACGACGGCGGCCGCGCTCTCGCGCTGCAGCAAACCAATTACGGTTCTTTCAACGATGCGCTCGGCCTGGGCGCGGTGCTGTTCCGGCGGACCGATTTCAAACATCGGGCGGGCGATTTTTCGGAAGAGACATTCTGGCTCCTTGGTAAAGAGGCGTGGGACTCTTTCGGCCTGCTCGAGAGTGCGCCGCCGGCGGAGCATCAGGCGGTCTTTGCGAGCGCCGGTTACGCGATTCAGCGTTCCGGGTGGGAGCCGTTCGCGAGGCAGCTTGTGTTCGACATCGGCGGG
>Ga0302324_100018765_pt1 | contig 13617 bp, 13 predicted proteins | sample Palsa_T0_1_FD_201949 | JGI IMG/M metagenome (GOLD analysis project Ga0302324, IMG submission 201949) | Peat permafrost microbial communities from Stordalen Mire near Abisko, Sweden - Palsa_T0_1 | ecosystem: Environmental > Terrestrial > Soil > Palsa > Peat permafrost | place: Sweden: Abisko...
TGGTATCAACTCACGCTCGACGGTGCGTTCCGTCAGGCTGTAGGAGATTTGCAGCGCGCAGAATTGGCTCCAGCCGCGAAGCTCGGCAATCGCCTGCATGCGGGAGGCTTGCCACGCGGGCGTATCGGAAAGACCGATGTAGAGAATTTTTCCGGCGCGCACCAGATCATCGAAGGCACGCAGAATCTCGTCGATGGGCGTGCGAAAATCCCACATATGGAGATAGTAAAGATCGATATAGTCCGTATTCATCCGCTTCAAACTGTCCTCGACGGAACGCACCATATTCTTGCGATGATTGCCTGAAGCATTGGGGTCGCCGGGAGCGGTGGTCAGAGAGTACTTGGTGGAGATCACCAGCCTGTCGCGGCGTCCCTTGACCGCGCGGCCGAGCACGACTTCCGACTGGCCCAATTGCCCGTAAAAATTCGCGGTGTCGATGAAATTGCCGCCACGGTCCACATAAAGATCGACCAATTGCGCAGCTTCCTCATCGGTGCTTCCCCACGCCCCGGGCTGAACCCCGAAGGTCATGGTGCCGAGGCACAGCGGTGACACCCGCACTCCGGAGCGGCCAAGCAGACGGTAGTCGTCAAGTCGATTTGCCATCATCTCTCTCCGCGGTGGTTGCCGTGCTCTTCTCTCGGGCGAAGCCCGATGTCGAGAGGCGGTTGAATTGGATTGCGAGCGCGGACAAGTCCCCGCGTCCATCGCCTAGATGCCGGTCCATCGCCACGGCGAAAAGCATGCCGAAATTGAGCAGGCCGACAAATCTGGGATCGATTCCGTCCTTTACGAGCGGCCGCAACACCTCCCCGCGCTGGCGGATCAGCGGGGCGATCTCCTCTCGGTAAAGCTTGCGGCCTTGCTCGGGCTCGGAGAATAGCGCAACGGTAAGCAGGGGAAATATCTCCATCATGTCCATGAGGTGCCGGGCGGTCGAGACTTGGGCCAATCGCGCCAATTCCGCCGGCGACGCAGCCGTCTCGTACACCTCGACCCTCTCTTGCACGCCACGCATGGCATCGATCAGCGGCTGGACGACGGCCTCGTGAAACAGCGCCTTCTTCGATTCGAAATGCTCGAAAATCGTCGCCTGGTTCACCTCGGCCGCCTTGGCGATGTCGCGGGTGCGCGCGCCTTGCAGGTTGGCGCGGGCGAAAACCTCCTGCGCAGCCGCAATGATCAGCTTGCGCCGCTCCGCCGCGGGCAGATATGCCCTGCGCGGAGTCGACTTGGCCGGCGCGTTCTTGTTTTTGCGGGTCTTCCCGGCGGCAACCGCCTTCGACTTTCTCACATTCCCCCCCTTTCCAAACAACGCTAGCACAGTTCCGAAGCAATGCAATCAACCAATTGGTTGACTTTGGATCTTTGCTGATCGCATGCTGTCGGCAGAGCCGTTGTCGAAACCGGTCCGCAAGCTTCGGAGATCAAGCATGGCATTATCCATCGAGTCCAGGGACACCAGCACAGAGCGCCAGGCCGAAGGCTGGATGAACGATCCCTACGAGTACTTCGGCTACCGCAACACGCTCATTCACTCCCTGCCGCGCGCGGAAGTGGAAGCCGTGCAGCTGGCCGCGATGAACCTGCGTCTCGAGGAGCGGCGTCCGCAAATCCAGATGCTCGAGAAGCTGGCTGACGCGCAAGGCATCGGCCGGGTCAGCTCGCTCGACGCCATGGCGCCGCTGCTGATGCCGCACGATGTCTATAAATCGTATCCGGTATCGCTGCTCGCCAAACAGAAGTTCGACCGGCTGAACACCTGGCTTTCGAGGTTGACGCGCCACGACCCGACCGGCGTGGATGTCTCGGGCTGCGACTCGATCGACAGCTGGCTCTCCAAGCTTCGCAGCGAGACGCTGCTCGACGTGGCGACTTCTTCGGGCAGCAGCGGCACGTGCTCGTTCTTTCCTAAATCGAAACGAGACTACCGGCTATCCATGATGGGTTTACGCGTGCAACTCGCGCAAAAGTTCGGGGAGGAGCCCAAGCCCGGCGACATCGAGGACAAGATCCACGCCATCATTCCGCTATATCGCGACGGTCACGCCTCGACCGGCGCTTTCGCAAAATATGCCGGAGAGATATTTGCCAAAGGCGACCCCGATTACTGGCACACCGCCTTTAATTTCAAAATCAGCTCCGACCTGATGTGGCTGGCGGCGCGGCTGCGCGCGGCCGCGGCCAAGGGCGACGCGAGCAAGGTCGATGTGCCCGCCTCGCTTTTGGCGCGTCGCGAGGAATGGGAGCGAACGCAGAAAGACATGCCCGCGCAGCAGCTGGAGTTCGTCAACCGTATGATAAAGCGGCTGCAAGGCCGGCGCGTATTCGTCATGAGTACTTCCAACCTCCTCTATGCCGCCGCCAAGCGCGGTTTGGAAGAGGGCCTCTCCGGTGTCTTTGCGCCGGACTCGGTGTTCATGGGCGGCGGCGGCGCCAAGGGTGTTCCCCTTCCCGGGGACCTCGAGGACGTTGTCTGCAAGTTCTTCAACACGAAGCGGATGATTTCCTCATACGGCATGACCGAGATGAACAGCTTTTCCGTGCTATGCGATCATGATCGCTACCACGTGTTGCCTTGGGTGACGGTGTTCCTGCTCGATCTGGACACCGGCCTGCCGCTTCCGCGCAGAGCCACGCAGACCGGCCGCGCCGCTTTTTTCGACATGACGCAGGACAGTACCTGGGGTGGTCTCATCACCGGCGACCTGGTCACCGTGAACTGGGATCAGCAGTGCGAATGCGGCCGCACGTCGGTGGCGCTGGAGAAGAAAATCAACCGCGTCAGTGAGATCCAGGGCGGCGACGACAAGATCAGCTGCGCGGCTACGCCCCAGGCTCAGGCCGAGGCGATGGATTTCCTGACCGGTTTGGGAGGTTGACTTTCATGAAGCCTGATCGGCCCATTTCCTACGCCGTGATTCGCGGCAAAGTGATCGACACGGACCTGATCGAGTTCGGCGGGCGTGGCGGAGACATCACTTTCCTTGCACCCGATCCGCACAAGATCGCCGCTCAAATCCCGCTCGCCAGCCCGCGTTTGATGGAGGATCTTTACGAGATCTCCTTCGAGGACATACTGGACTATCTCGCAGAACTCGGCGAGCGGCTCGACATCAGAAAGAACGATTATTTGCTCGCGGCACGCGAATATTCCTACGCCACCGCTCCGACGACCAAGCCGATCATGGACAACTTCTTCCATGACATGCCCTTCATGTTCGATAAGAAGCGCATCCGCGGCATGGTCGATTTCAACATCGGTATTCCTTATCTTGAAAGCTGGGTAAAGAAACCCATCAACGGCAGCAACGTTGCGATCCGCGCGTATGGCGCGCGCAGCCTGCACATCGTGGCCGGCAATGGACCGGTGCTCGGGGCATTGACCATTTTGCGCGGCGCGGTGACGCGCGGCGATACGATCATCAAGGTACCGTCCAACGATCCCTTCACCACCGGAGCGATCGCCCGCACCATGGTCGACATGGCGCCCGATCACCCGGTCACCAAGCATCTGGCCGTGGCCTATTGGCGCGGCGGCGACGAGGCGTTGGAGTCGAAAATTTACCAGCCTCACCATATCGAGAAAATCTGCGCTTGGGGCGGCTTCGCATCGGTGAAACACGTTACCAAATACATCCAGCCGGGCATCGAGCTGATCAGCCTCGATCCCAAGCGTTCCGCCAGCATCGTCGGTGGCGAGGCGCTGCAGAACGATCAGATGATGCAAGAAGTCGCCAACCGCATCGCCACCGATGTCGCTACCGGCAATCAGACTGCTTGCGCCGCCTGCCGCATGGTTTATGTAACATGCGGCTCCGATGAGGACGGCATCGAGAAACTGAAGAAGCTCGGCCAGCTCACCTACGACGCCATGTTGCGGCTGCCTCAGACGCTCACGACCAAGCCGAAGCGCTACGACCCTGAGCTGCGCCGTCAGGTCGATACCTTGCGCCTCTCGGATGATTTCTACACCGTGATCGGTGGTCGCAACGATGAGGGAGCGGTGCTGGTCTCGCATACCCCCGACCGTGTGGAGTTCTGGGAGTATCTCGCCGATCGCACCGTCAACCTCATCCCCGTGGACACGATCGAGGAAGTGCTCGACGTGGTGGATGCCTACACGCAGACGGTCGGCATTTTCCCGGAGAGCTTGCGTGAAGTGGTCCGGCACAAGGGCGCGCTGCACGGCGGCCAGCGCTTTGTCTCGCTCGGTTATGCTTTTAACGGCCCGGGCCTCGTCGGACCCCAAGACGGTATCGAGCCGATGCGCCGCCTCGTCAAATGGATCATTTCGGAAGAGCCCCTGCCCGGACGCAAACCGTTTTGGGAATGCACCGACGAAGAGATCAGGGTTGTGGCATGAGGGTGGGCCGCCGGCTCGACTTATCGGAGATAATGTATGGAATTGCCTAAAGCTGTCGACGCCAAAGCGAACGCCTGCCCCGTCGGAGGCGCTGGTTCACCGCTCGGCGGCGCGTCGCTCACCGATCCGGCCATCGTTGCGCACCCGAACGAATTCTATCGATCCATGCGCAAGGAGGATCCGGTTTACTACGACGAGAAGATCGGGATGTATCTGGTCTCTCGTCATGAAGACGTCGTGGCGGTGTTGCGAGATCCGATTACGTTCTCCGATAAGCTTGGCTACGAGGCGATGTATGCCAGCGGTCATTTCCAGGAATTCAAGGAGATTCTCGAGCGGGACGGCGGCGGCTTCTTTCCCGACGCGATCAAGGACGATCCGCCCGCGCACACGCGGGTTCGTCGGCTGATGGAGAAAGCGTTCACCGCCCACCGCGTGGCCACGATCCAACCCGGCATCGTCGCGATTGCGGTCGAACTCATCGAAAAACTGGTGGACAAGGCGGCGAACGGGGGAGTCGTGGACGGTGTGGACGATTTGGCCGTGCCGCTCACCATTGGCGTGATCTGCGAGCAGCTGGGTATCGGACAGTTCAACGCGGGCAAGATCAAGCGCTGGTCGCAGGCGGTCACCGCCCAGATATCGCACATGCAAGACCGGCAGAAAATGCTGGAGAACGCCCGGCAGATTTGCGAATTGCAGAACTTCATCATCGCGGAAATGAAGGCGCGCGAAGCCGCGCCGCGCGAGGATATGATCTCGGACATCGTGCACGCGAAGCTGGAAGACGGCGGCACGCTCACGTTCAAGGAAGCGGTATCGCTGATCCGTGCACTGATCATCGCCGGCAACGACACGACTGCGACGGCCATCAGCAATCTGCTTTTCGTGCTGGCGACGCAGCCGGACGTGGCCAAGACTCTTCAGGATTCCATCGGCGACGACCGTCTTCTGACCCGCTTCATCGAGGAGTTTCTGCGGATCGAACCGCCGGTGCGCGGACTCGCCAAGATGACGACCCGCGAAGTGGAACTCGGGGGCAAGCTGCTTCCCGACCGCGCCCACCTGCTCGTTCTCTACGCTTCGGGCAACGACGACGAAACGGTGTTCGAGTGTCCGCGGCACTTCGATCTGAATCGCGGCAACCTCGGCAAGCACGTGGCCTTCGGCGTCGGCGTCCACCGATGCATCGGCGCTGCGCTCTCGCGCATGGAGATCAAGGTGGCGGCGCGCGAGATCACGGAGCGCATCGACCACATCAAGCTCGCGGTGCCGCTCGATGAGATCCAGTACCTGCCGACGGTGGCGACGCGCACCATTCAGAAGCTGCCGCTCACCCTGTCACGGCGCGTTTAACCTGCCGGCGCGCGCTTGAGGTCCGCAGGCAGCGCGCGCGCCGCGCACAGGAAATGCCACGCCGACCATAGCATGGTGAGTGCCATCAGACACATCGCGTAACGAAGCGACATGGCACCGAATTGCGGCGTCAGCAGATCGCTCACCAGACCGACCACATAGGGTCCGACCGAAGCGCCGATCAGTGTGAGACAAAACAGAAGAACGCCCGTGGTGCTCGCGCGAATGCTGTCCGGAACCAGCGACTGGGCCGCGGCGAAAGTGGGCGCAAAGTACAGCAATCCGAGCAGGTAGACCAGGGTAAGCAATATGACGGACAAGGTCGGGTCGGGAACCAGATAGGCCGCCAGCGCCGTGGGGGCCGACAACGCCAGACCGACCGCAGGCACGCCTTGTCGCCAGCGCGGATCGCTCCGTCCGAGCCAATCCGCAATTGCGCCTCCGGCGAACGTGCCGACTAGACCGCCGAGGCCGCTGGCGATACCCAGCGCCAGACCTGCATGTCGCGGAGTCATATGATGGGTACGCATGAGAAACGACGCGGCGAATACGTTCATCGCGTAACTGCCAATGGCGAACAGCGAGCTCGCGATCGCCATATGGCGGAAGGATCGTATCGCAAATAAAAATTTCACCGTGCCGCCCAAGCTGTCCGTGCGAGTGTGCTGCGGCGATTGATGAGGCGGATCTGGAATGGAAAAGCGCACCAGCACCGCGACCGCCAGTCCCGGCAGGCCGACCACGAAGAACGCGGCGCGCCAGCTGAGCACGTCATTGATCCAGCCCCCGAGTATGAGGCCCAATGTCCCGCCGATCGGTACGCCCAGCGAAAACAAGGCCACCGCGAGAGATCGGCGTTCCGTCGCAAATACCCGGGCAATGAGGGCGTGAGCAGCGGGCGTGCAGCCCGCCTCGCCCGCCGCCACACCGGCCCGCGCCATGAAAAGCTGCCAGAATCCTTGCGCCAAACCGCTCAATGCGGTCGCCAGGCTCCAGAAGGCCAGCGAGAGCGAGATCACCAAACGCGGGCTGCGAAGATCCGCGACGCGTGCCAGGGCCACGCCCGCGAATGAGTAAATGACTGCGAAGGCAACTCCCGCCATGAGGCCGATTTGCGCGTCGCTGAGCCCCAGATCCTTGCGAATGCCGCCCACCAGGATGGATGGCAGCAGGCGATCGACGAAATTGAGGATGTTGACCAGCAGCAACAAACCCAGAATGAAAAGACCCCTGCCGTCGAAGGCCTTGTTATTCAAGATCCGGGGCCATCTGCCAGTTTGAGCAGCATCCCTGCTACTTTCTCAGGCTCGGTGATCATGAGATCGTGACCCGTGTCGATTTCCCACGCGTGTTCGCCATCCTTCTGGCGTTGGCGCGCCTCTTGGGAACTTCTGGCCAACGATTCACTGCAATTGATGTTGGTTCGACGTATGCGCCTGACGGCCGCTTCATCCTGCAGAACCAGCTTTTGAGTGAAGCATTTCCATGGATGCGGCGTGAGCCGGGCGGCAGTCCAAGCCACGTCGGCGGGATCGGTGATTCCGAAAAAGGCTGGAGAAATCACATCCGGCCACAGCACCAGTTCGACCCCATCAACCACGCGCAGTCCGCTCTTGGCGAAGGCCATCGGCTCGGGAGCATTGTCGCAAAGCGACTGGCCATTGTGAGGATGGGCCGCATCCAAATAGACCAAGCGCTGAATTCGCTCGCCCGCGCGGTCCGCGACGCCGGTAATGACCATCCCTCCATAGCTGTGACCCACCAGAATGACGTCGCGCAGGTCCTCGTACTTGAGTATTTGCACCACATCGTTGATCTGCAGATCCAGATCGATGTGAGGGCCAAGCAGATGGGATCGATCGCCCAGCCCGGTCAGACTGGGCGCGTGCACCTCGTGCCCTGCAATTCGCAGAAGCCTCGCCACTTTTTTGTAACACCAGCCTCCATGACCGCCGCCGTGGACCAACAAGTACGTTGCCATTTAATTCTTCTCCCCGCGGTTCGTGGCAGGTAGATTATCATCAGGTCGCGGCACGTGTAACGCCGGGTTCAAAGCCGGAGAGCGAGAAACCATGTCCAAGCAATTCGATTCGCTGCCCGCTGAGATCTGTTCGCTCTGCGACAAGCAACAAATCAGCGAGGCCCTTTATACGTACTGCCGTGCCGTCGACCGTGTCGACCGAGAACTCGGCTATTCCATCTGGCATGATGATGCGGTCGTCGACTACGGCGATTCCATTTACCGCGGCAGCGCCCGCGGCGTTATCGACTACATTTGCGATTCGCACCTGAAGGGCGTGGTGCACTCGCACCAGATCACCAACATCATCATCAAGCTCGACGGTGATCGGGCGTTCAGCGAAGCCTATGTGACGTCGGGCGCGCGCATCATGTTTGAAGGAGTGCTGAAACAGATCACGACGCGCGGGCGCTATCTTGACCGCTGGTCTCGACGCGACGGTCGATGGGGCATCGAGAAGCGCTTCTTTGCCCACGACTTCGACGAAATCAGGCCCATCACACCCGGCTACATCCCGCCCAGGTTCAGCCTCGACCGCAGCGACCCTTCGTATGCGCTCTTTGACGGCAGATTATGATCGATTTCCCTAAGGCTCCTCGTTCGGATGGCCTGCCTCGGCGCTCAAGCGGTTCAGCGCTTCGGCCCGGGGGGTGTTCGAGGCGAAACATATTCCCGTATCCCCTTGCAATCGCGGAGGCGGCTGCTTCGCTACCGCCATCTCCCCACCCCTCCTCTCGAGCACCTCGGACAGGTTTTTGATGTCCCAATTGACGTAGCGCGCATCCTGGAGCGCCAGGCGCAGCGTATCTCTCAGGGTTGCGCTCGGGTGCGCCAGACCTTCCAAGGCTCGGAGCCGGGCCCACGCTTCCTGCTCACGGTCTTGATCCGCAGCCACGTCGGCGAACAGAGCGTAGATGAAGCCATAGCCGAATTGCTCCTCGGCGCCCAGCAGCGGCGTGCGCCCCGCTTGCGCAATGACCTGCCACCTTGCGTGCGACATTTCCCAGATCTGCGGGCGCCCGAGCCAACCGGCTGGAACATAGTCGGGTAATTCACTCGCATCGAGCATGCGCCCAAGTTCATCGAGACGCCGATCGATACACTCTTGGATCGAAGATCGGGTCCTAAGAACTGCCAGATTGACCGCGATCTCCTCGCGAATGCCTTGCCGCGCCTCAGCCGCCTTGTGGCGATCGTGCAGATGTTCGATCAGCTGTTCGCCGGACAGCGCAATGGCGATACCGACGACCACGACGATGATCTCGGAGAGGAATTCACGAAAATTGTGCACCGGTTTGGGCTTGTGGATGTCCATCTTGGGAAGTTTACACGTGACGCCTCGGCGTGCGATCCCGGCACCGATAGCCACGGGGAGCGGCATTCGGCGGGAACAGGTTTTAGGGGCCGCCCAAGGCCCGAGCTCGTGTCAGATCTTCCGTTAGCGCTGCTCGCAACCGTACTGCATGCTCGCCCTCGGCGCGCAGGATCGCCGACGGGCGATACGAAGCGAGCACTGTCACGCCAGAGCTGTGCCGCAAGGATTGGCGCCGCGCGGCATCGATGCTCAAGGTTCGACCCAGCAGGGCGCGCAGCGCCGTTGCGCCCAAAGCTAGCGGTTTCACGCGGCTAACTTCCATGTGCAACCACACATTGCAAGCTTCGATTTCGCGCAGATTCGGCTTTTTGTGCAGCCGGCGCTTGCCGCGCGGCTCCCACTTGAAATGCTTAACGGCATTGGTCACGAAGATCACATGGCGCTCGAGCGCCGCCTCCTCTAAGCAGCCGTCCAGTAACCGGCCCGCGGGCCCTACGAAGGGATGGCCGCGTAAATCCTCCTCATCACCTGGCTGTTCGCCGACGAGCATGATGCGCGCATGAGCCGGTCCTTCGCCCGCGACGGCTTGCGAGGCGTGCCGCCACAAATCGCAGGGCCGACAGGCCTGCAAGTCATCGGCGATTTGCTCCGCTTCCGGAGTGGCATGCGCGCCAGGACTCATGGTTCTTTGCCCACCTTGACCGTGTAGCCTGCGTCGCGCCAGGCCTTCATGCCTCCGTCCAACGCAACGGCACACTGAAAACCCATCTGGCGCAACGTGGCGGTCGCCAGTGTCGAGACATAGCCAAATTCGCAATACACCAGAATTCTCCGAGTCGGGTCAGGCAGCTCCTGGTTGACGCGCAGTTCCAGCTGGCCGCGCGGCAGCAGGCGTGCCCCTGAGATATGACCTGCTTCAAAGGCGTCACGCTCACGCACGTCGAGCACGATCAAGTCATCAGCCGCGGATCCGATGCGCGCGTTGAGTTCGCCGAGCGACATGAAGGGAACGGTTGCGGCGGCCTCGGAAAGCATCTGAGCCACCGTCTTGCCGCCGGTCATATTGGTGCGAAGCGCCTCGGTGACATGCGTCGGCATCGTAAGATTCAGGCTTTGCATCATCTCGATGAAGGCTCCGCGGTCGCTTTTTTGCAAGCGCGGATTCTCGGTGAGCTCCTGACCGATGGTCGAATGAGAACGTCCCTTGTATTCATGCGCCGGAAAAACTTTGAGTGCCGGATCGAGCTTCAATACGCCGTCGAACAGACTCTCGTAGAGTGCTGCCGCATCGCCACTGGGCAAGTCGGTGCGCCCCGTGCCGCCGATCAGGAGCGTATCGCCGGTAAATACGCGATCCTCCACCCAGAGGCACATGGAATCGCGCGTGTGGCCGGGCGTGTGCAGCGCCTGTACCCGCAGCTTGCCGATAACCAGCAGCTCACCGCCCCGTAAGCGCAGATCAACGAATGGTGCTGGACTGGCGGCATGCATCACCACCGGAACTCGTAGTTGGCGCGCGAGCTGTTGAGTTGCCGAGAAATGATCTGCGTGCGTATGCGTATCGATGAGATACCGGATACGCAGACCGTCCCGCGCGGCCAGTGCGATGTAGCGATCGATCTGCCCGAGCTCTGGGTCGACTAATGCGGCGGCGCAAGTTGCCTCGCAGCCGATGAGATACGACCGGCAGCCGCCGGTGGTGACTGTTTCGAATATCATTGCGACCTCAACCGGCCTTCGTTTTGCGCTGGTCGCCCTGCTCCCTGAAAGCTCGCCTTCTAATCGGCCCCGTAGCTTTACTTCACCTGCGAAACGGTCCGAAGGTAAGGCTTGTGCGTTTTGAAGCCTTGCGGGTACTTTTGCTTTGCCGCATCGTCGGACACCGAAGTCGGGATGATGACGTCCTCTCCCGGTTTCCAATTAACCGGCGTGGCGACATTCTCTCGCGCGGTCAGCTGCAACGAGTCCAGCACGCGCAAAATTTCATCGAAATTGCGCCCCGTACTCATCGGATAGGTCAGCATCAATTTGATCTTCTTGTCAGGCCCGATGATGAAAACGGAACGCACCGTTGCATTGGTGGCCGCGGTGCGGCCCTCCGATGTACCGGGTTCCTCGGCGGGAAGCATGTTGTACAGTTTTGCCACGTTCAAATCGGTGTCACCAATCATCGGATACTTCACCGCGGCACCCTGCGTTTCCTCGATGTCGCTGACCCATTTGCCATGGCTTTCCACCGGATCGATCGACAGCCCGATCAGTTTGGCATTGCGCTTGGTAAACTCCGGTTCGATCTTCGCCATGTAACCCAACTCAGTGGTGCACACCGGGGTGAAGTCTTTGGGATGGGAAAAAAGGATCGCCCAACTGTTGCCGATCCATTCGTGGAAGTCGATCGAGCCTTGAGTGGTTTTCGCCTTGAAATTTGGGGCAGTGTCATTTATCCGGAGGGACATGAAATTTACTCCAGGCGGCCGGAAGGAGCGGAAATAATACTGCAACTGACCTAAAGGCCGCCAGCGACGGCAACCCCCTTCCGATCACAGCGGACGTTTATCTCCCGGTCGGTGGCTTAGCCCGTGAAAACCGCCAATTGAGCATCGAAAGCACGCTTGTAGGCGGGCCGAGCTTCCCCACGGGCGACATAGGCGCAGAGGTTCGGATATTTTTCCAGTAGACCCGATCCGATCAACCTGCGCAGCACCGTCACCATCAGTAGGTCACCGGCACTGAACGCATCGTCGAGCCACTCGGCATCGCCAAGCCGACTCGACAGTTGGCCCAGCCGTACACGGACGCGATCCTCGAGCATCGGCAGCCGCTCCTGGTACCAGGACTTGTCGTGCTCCAGGATCATGGCGAGGCTGCGATCAAAGATCGGCGGTTCCACCGTGTCAAGCGCCGCAAACATCCATGTGATCGCACGCGCCCGGGCGCTAGCATCGTCTGGCAGCAGCCCCGCATAGCGCTCCGCGATATGGAATACGATCGCCCCCGACTCGAAAAGGGCGAGGTCGCCTTCTTCGTAGGTCGGAATCTGCCCGAAAGGATGAAGCTTAATATGCGCTGGTTCCTTCATCTCACTGAACGAAAGAAGACGAACCTCGTAAGGCTGGCCCACTTCTTCAAGCGCCCAGCGAACGCGCGTGTCGCGCGCCAGTCCCCTGCCGCGATCGGGCGACCGTTCAAAGGCGGTGATGGTCGGGGTCATTGGTACGCTCCTGGTGATTGCATAACGCCATCGCGCGTCTAGTTGACCCGCTGTGGGAATTAAATTTTTCGGCTCTCATTCAAAAGCAGCCGCCACGAATCTGAAATCCAACCAACAGCATAACGCCTTGATTCTATTAGTCGGCGAAGGATTTTTCTCGATCATATCGCGGGCTTCACCACCATCAGATAGAAGACGACGAGCACTCCGGTAAACGCCGGCCACCCGAGATAAAACCACCAGCGATAATATCTGAGGTACGCAGTGGGCAACGCCGTCCCGTCCTGCATCGCGCACACCGCTAGATTCCGCATCCGGACCTGTAGCCACACCACCGGCAGCCAGCAACACCCAATCAATACGTACAGCGCGATCGACCATCGCAACCACGGCAGGGAAAGCGGATATCCGGCGAGTCGCACCATCGCTAAACCGGTAATCGGCTGCAACACGACTGCGCTCGCTGTGAATATTGCATCTGCGATGACGACCTCTCGCGCAACCGCTGCAATGACCCGCACCTCTCCCGTCCTCTGCGCCCGGATGAAAAAGAAGGCGATTCCAGCGCCCATCCCGAACAGTACGGTGGAGGACACAACATGCACCCATTTGAGCCAAAAATAGATCTCGGTCATGCGGCTACTTCTTCGACTCGCGTCGTGATATCCCAACGGGCAAACTCGGGGGCGAATTCCGATAGCGTTAAGAATCCCATGCACGCAAACGCCCCGGATTGAAAGACCTCGCCTCGAGCCAGGCGACGTGCGAGAAGGATCGCCGCCATGCAAGGAATTTCAGGACCGTCCATCGCCGGTGCGGTGAGTTGCCAGGTGCGCCGGATACGGCCGCCGCCATCGCTCCGATCCCCCACGATGCTGACTCGCATTCCGCCTTTCTCGCCCGCACCCGCGTCGAACATTCCGGCAAATCGGTTCAGACTCACGGCCCAGCGAGCCACGGGAAACGGCAGACCGATTCGCCGCAAGGCCGCGAGACTCCAGAGCGTCAGATGCTGTACTCCAAACTCCAGCGCGGCAAAGAAGCGCACGGTCTCAACGCCCGCATAACGCGCGGGGAACAATTCGAGATCGGGGACATCGCATGCGGCAGCCAAGCGGCCTCCGACATCGAGTCGTGTCTGTTGCAATTCCATCCATCCCCACGCACGTCTCCACTGACCCTTGCGCCAGACCGGAAAAGGGCGACCCAGATAGCTGAAAACTGCCTCCAGCGTTGCTTTCCCGCGAGGCGCGCGCTGCCCGGGGGCAATAACGATCTCAACGGACGCGAGTGAAGACAGCCCTATTCGCAATTCCTCGACCACTGCCGATGAAAGCGCCGGCAAC
>Ga0302324_100018766_pt1 | contig 13617 bp, 10 predicted proteins | sample Palsa_T0_1_FD_201949 | JGI IMG/M metagenome (GOLD analysis project Ga0302324, IMG submission 201949) | Peat permafrost microbial communities from Stordalen Mire near Abisko, Sweden - Palsa_T0_1 | ecosystem: Environmental > Terrestrial > Soil > Palsa > Peat permafrost | place: Sweden: Abisko...
AGGCGCACGAAATCGGCAATTTGGGCACCCATCTCTTCCGTAGAGACAGTCCGCTCGCCATGCCGGGCCAGATCGCGGGTGCGAAAGCCTCCCATCAAAGTTGAGATAACGCCCGCTTCCACGCACTCTGCTTCTTTGGCCAGATGAAAAGTGTGCCGCAGCATCATAGCTATCGACAAAATCGCGCCGAGCGGATTGGCGATACTCTTACCTGCAATGTCGGGAGCGGAGCCATGAACCGGTTCGTAGAGGCCGACCGCTCCTCCGATGCTGGCAGAAGCAAGCAGGCCGAGCGATCCCACGATTCCGCCCGCCTGGTCGGATAAGATGTCGCCGAACATATTTTCCGTGAGAATGACGTCGAACTCGGCGGGCTTGAGCACCAGCGACATGGCAGCAGAGTCCACATACATGTGCGAGAGTTGGACGTCGGAAAAATCGCGAGCGACTCCGGTGACCACTTCGCGCCACAGCCGCGAGCATTCGAGAACATTCGCCTTATCCACGGAGAGCAGGCGTTTGTGGCGAGTCTGAGCCAGTTGAAAGGCAACGCGGGCAATGCGTTCGATCTCGGGCTCGCTGTAGCTCATGGTGTTGATCGCCCGGCGCGCGCCGGGAGTGCCTCCGCCCACCGCGTCGATACGGCGAGGTTGTCCGAAATACAATCCGCCCAGGAGTTCGCGGACGATCAGGATGTCGGTGCCTTCGACGATCTCTTCACGCAGCGGAGAACACCCGGCGAGCGGAGGATAAAGAACGGCAGGCCTGAGGTTAGCGAAAGCTCCAAGTTCCTGACGCAGGCGAAGCAGTCCTGCTTCGGGACGAAGCTCGCGAGGATTGTGATCGAAGCCCGGATTGCCGACCGCACCAAGCAACACCGCCTGCGATGCGAGGCAAGCCTGAATGGTCGTGTCTGGCAGCGGAGTGCCAAACCTGGCCAGAGCGACGCCGCCGATCTCTTTTTCGCCGAGTTCGAGATCGTGGCCAAAGCCCGTGGTCACCTCTTCCAGAACGCAAATCGCTTGAGCAGTAACCTCAGGACCAATTCCGTCGCCGGGGAGGGAAGTGACGCGGAGTTGCATGGAGTCCTCGATTCGTTTCCAAAAAGGATATACGAGGCCGCTAAGGTAGCCCGTTTCGGGAGCTCTACAATCGGTTGACTTCCGGGCGGCACTGGCTACTCGCCGGTGCTTCGAAATCACTCCCCAAAGAATTCAACGCCCCAGGAATTAAACTCCCCAAAGATAGTCTTCCTGCTCACCATGGTGATCCGCGAAAGGGATGGTCAGGGTCGCTTGTCCAGCGCTGCCGGATACGTGCGTCGAAGGGGTTTCGTCGGTATTGGAATTGGAACTGCCATTGCCATTGGCTCCTGCCGCGGCGGAGACGGCTTGCGCATAGGGAAGAGGCAGAGACGCAGTGGCTGGGGGAAATTTTTTGCCTTGGGCGTTGCCAGCCTCGGACCTCGCGAAATTCCCGCTGACGACATCCTGAATCAGCTCCAGCAAATGACTGTCCTGAACTTTCTTAATGCGGTCCGCAAGAACCACAAACCTGCGATAGATCTCATCGAGTTCGCGGCGTTCGAATCGGTGTCCCAATTGTTCGCAGCGCAAGGCCAGCGCGTGGCGTCCGGAATGCTTGCCCAACACCAGCCGCGAATCGGGCACGCCCACCGACTGGGGAGTCATGATTTCATAGGTCAGCGGATTCTTGAGCATTCCATCCTGGTGAATTCCAGCTTCATGCGCGAACGCATTGCGCCCGGTGATGGCCTTGTTCGGCTGTACCGGGACACGCGTGATTTCGGCAAGCATCTGGCTGGCGGGAAAAATTTGCTCGCTGGCGACCCCAGTTTCGTACGCGTACCGGTCCGCGCGCACCCGCATCGCCATCACCACTTCCTCAAGAGAGGCATTTCCGGCGCGTTCGCCAATTCCGTTGATCGTGCACTCCACCTGGCGCGCGCCCTGCTGCACTCCCGCCAGTGAGTTTGCCACCGCTAAACCAAGGTCATTATGGCAGTGCGTGGAAACCGTTACTTTGTCGATACCTGCCACCCTTTCATAGAGCGTCCGAATGAGTTGGCCATACTCCTCGGGCATGCTGTAGCCAACGGTGTCCGGAATGTTGACCGTAGTCGCGCCGGCCGCGATCACAGCTTCGACCACCTGACAGAGGAAGGGAGCCTCGGTTCGAGTCGCATCTTCCGGCGAGAATTCCACGTCGGCGCAGAGTGACTTGGCGTGCCGGACGGCTTCGCGCGCCTGCTCCAGGCACTGCTCGCGTGTAATGCGCAACTTGTATTTCAGGTGAATGTCAGAGGTTGCCAGAAAAACGTGTATGCGCGGATGCGCCGCTCCCCGCAATGCCTGCCACGCGCGGTCGACGTCGCCGGTGCAGGCGCGTGCCAGCCCGGCGATGATGGGCCGCCGCACCGAAGCGGCGATCTTCTGCACAGCTTCAAAGTCGCCATCGGATGCGATAGGGAATCCCGCCTCGATCACGTCGACCCCAAGGCGATCAAGTTGCTGGGCCAATCGCAGTTTTTCCTGCACATTCATACTGCAGCCCGGCGACTGTTCGCCGTCACGAAGCGTGGTGTCGAAGATGGCAATGCGCGGTCGATCCATGGAATCCCGTTCCTCCGAAAAATTCATCTAGAACTCTACTCTATCGGCGAAGGAGGAGGAAAGAAAAGGTTATTATCGTAACGATAACATTAGAAATAGTGATAGTATTAGCCAAACTTATGAGTTGTCTCAGGGGTGTCAGGGTGCAAAACTCGCGTGTGAGGCAACTGCAAAGCCCTGCGGACGCTCCACTCTGAGAGGCGAGAGCCGAGACCTGACCCCTGAACCCGAGGCCTGATCCCTATGGACCTTTCGCAATTAGAAGTCTTCCTAACCGTGGCTCGCGAGCACCGCTTTTCGCGGGCGGCAGAGAAGCTATTTCGCACGCAATCGGCGGTCAGCCAGACCATCCGCAAACTCGAGCTTGAGATCGGCGAGCCATTGTTTGACCGGTCGTCGCGCGAAGGCGTGCTTACCGATGCCGGACGCGTTCTCGAGGAATACGCCGCGAAGCTGCTCAACCTGCGCCAGGATGCCCACACCGCTCTGGTCGAGATGCGCGAGCTGCAAAAGGGCAAGCTCGTAATCGCCGCCAATGAATTTACCGTGCTCTACCTGCTGACAGTGTTAGCCGAGTTCCGCCGTCTGCATCCGACGATAAAGATCACGGTGCGCCGCTCCCTGGGCAGCCAGATCCCCGACGATGTTCTCAAGCACAACGTGGAACTTGGCATGCTTTCGTATGATCCTCAAGAGCCTCAGTTGCGATCGGCGATCGTTTATCTGGATGAGTTGGCACTCATCGTTCCCCCCGGTCATCCCTTGGCATCGGCCGGCGAAGTCAGCATACGCCAGTTGGGCGCGGAGTCGTTCGTGGCCCATATTGTCGCTTCCCCTTATCGCGACAAAGTGATCGAAGCGTTCCGTCAACACAAGACTCCGCTCCACATGGACGTCGAACTTCCGACGCTGCAAGCCATCAAGCGTTTTGTGTGCATGGGCAAAGGAGTGGCGTTGGTGCCCGAGATCAGCGTGGAAAATGAGATCAGCCGCGGGGAGCTAATGCTGGTGAAGGTACGCGATCTGCACTTTCAGCGCAAGCTGCGGCTCGTATATCGGCATGAGTCAGGTCTGTCGCACGCGGGGAGAGCATTTCTAAAAGTAGCGGAGCAGATGGCAAAAGACAGAGGCGGACGTTATCGATTCCAGAGAGAAAAGTAACAGCAAGGCGCTTCGGACTCCCACAAGTTGCCCGTTGGGGTTTCCCCTCTGCGACGCCGTGGGCGCAGCGGCAGAAGGGGCTGGACTTTGACCGCCAGAGGCCGGCTTGTGAGCGTGTAACAGGAAAGGTAGCCCTTAAGCAGTGTGTGTTCGTTCCTGCATCATTGCCTCCATCGCCTCGGGCACGCTGCCGTAGACGTCGAACACCGATACGAGGTTGGTGACTTCGATTGGTGACTTCGAAAAGATGCCGGACAGACTTCTATAGGGCTGGCAAATTTCAGCAGAGATCCGGCTGCTTCAGCCGACCTATCTGTCAGCGCGAGTTGGCCGAAGCCGCCGCTGTCTACCGAATCGATTCCCGCTAGATCGACCACCGTGCGCCGCGCCGAGGGCAGTGCGTCCGCGACGATCATCGACAGCGCCTGCGCCTCACTCGAAAGATCCTCCGCCCCCGACAGTGCAACACCACGGTGCTTCCCGCGTGCCCCGACTCCGGGCCGAGCTTCAGCTGCTTGTCATTTCGCCGGCTGGTGGCGGATGCCCCATGCGCAATGCCAGCGTCCTGTGGGTTTTGGGAGATCATTGTCACACCCCAGTCGCACCGGGCACACCGTTGCACGGAGATGAAATTTCAACAGAATTCCGCAAGCTGCCCTAACTACTTTGGCAAATCCTTGCGGCGGACTGACTCCACGGTCGGAACCACTGGCCGCCGTAGCGGCACGATCGCCCCCTTCGACGGATCGGCTGCCGCTGAAGCTCGCGCCAGAACCTCGTGCTGGATATACTGCACGAAATCCTGAATCTGATGCTGCATCTCTTCCATGCGCTCACGCATTTGCAGAATGATGGCGATGCCGCTGATATTAACGCCCAAATCACGCGCCAGTGACAGGATAAATTCGAGCCGCTGCAGATCCTCGTCAGTATAGAGCCGGGTGTTGCCCTCAGTGCGGCTAGGTTTGAGTAGCCCTTCGCGCTCGTAAAGGCGCAAGGTCTGCGGATGAATCTCATACATCTCAGCCACCGCCGAGATCATGTACGCGCCCTTGGATTTACGTTTGGTCATCGCCGCTGTTCACTAATGTATAACAGCCGGGTTCCAAGGACATGCGAACTTTATATCAGTGAAAGTAACTAAGAAGGTTGTGTGTGGCGAGGCTTTGCCCCGCCGGGACGGGGCCGAGCCCCGTCACCACACGAAGTATGCCTAGCTTGCCAGTTCGGGCTTAGGTTGAGCGGCGGTCCAACCTTGCGGCTTCAGCGCGTGGTTGATCAAGTGGACGACCACGCCCGCACCGATCACCAGCAAAGCGAACAAGAACGAGCTCATGCCGAGTACAACTTCATGTTCGCTCCTGATGATGGCAAATCCCAACAGTAGAACCGGAGGAATTCCGACCGCAATTGCCCCAAACAGCCCACCTGGCACGCGGAACGGCCGCTTCAGTTCCGGTTCGCGAATGCGCAGGCAGATCAGCGCCACAAATTCCAGCGTCAGGCTAGCGCCATAAATCATGATGTCGAGAGTGACCAGTCGTTCAAAGCCGAGATTCAAAGCCAACCCCCAACCGATCGCCAGCGCCACAATCGCAACCCACGGAGCGCGCGATTTAGGATGCAGCTTGCCAAAAACCTTAGGCAGCATCCCGTCCTGAGCCATAGCCAGCGGCAGCCGCGAATAGCTCATCACAAGCGCATTAAACATGCCGAATCCGCTCATCATGCCGCCCGCCACCAGCGCGATTCGAAGCACCGGCCCACCCATCAGCTCTGCGACATCCGCCCAAGCCCCGGTTTCCCAAGCACTCGCCGGAAGCCCTGTCATCCACATCGCGGCAAACGGAAGAACATAAGTGACGCAAACAATAGCCACCGCGACCAGCATCGCCCGAGGATAAGTCCGCTGCGGACGCTCCACTTCGGTGGCAATGGTCGAGGCGTTATCCCATCCCATGTAATTCCACATACAGATGAGCAGTCCGCCAAGGATGTCGACGTTCGAGGTGGTCGGCTTCGTCACGGCATTGGCGAGCGCATGAATTTTGAACGGAGCCAGCACAAAAATAGCGGCAAACGGCGCCGATAGAGCGAAGAACAGCCACAGTGAAGTCGTAGAGACCACCTTCACGCCCATAATATTAAGGACCGCGCACACGATCACCACTCCGAGCGCGACCGCCACGCCACGATGATTTTCCTGAAACCAGGGGAACATGCGCGTCAGGTAAGCGACAAACAGCGTGGGATAAATCGCCATGTCGAAAATCGATGCGACGAGAGACAGCCAAGCCTCTTGAAATCCCCAAAAATTTCCCATTGCGCGGCGCACCCAGGCGTAGTACCCGCCTTCAAAAGGCAGAGCGCTAGAAAGCTCGCCAATCATGAACGCGGTCGGCAAGCTCCACAGGAGCGGGGTCAGAAGAAGGATGAGAATCGCTTTACCGTAACCCGCGCCGTGCACGATGTCTTCGGTCCCGTAGGTTCCGCCGGAGACCATAAAGAAGGTGGCGGTGACGAGCGGCCAAAGAGTGAGGCGGATGGATTTCTTCTTCCCCAAGCGAACGACAGGACGGATGGCTGGATTGACGCCAGATTGCGGGATATTAGCTGGTGCGGTAGCTGTTGCCAATTTCTATGGCTTCCTCCTCGAGCGACTCACTCTCACCACCGCGTCTCCGGGTTCATCGGATTAACGACTGGCTCTCGCGGCTCCCGGGTGCCGAGCGATTCCCGGGCATTTCGGCGAAGTTAGTTCGCATGTGTGAGATTACGGCAAATTTCCACAGATGCAAGAAATTTTTCGAAAAATATTGAAAATTTTTGTCAAAGAGGAGCTGTACGGAGGTAACGGCGCCAAATCCTTCTCCACCGAAATTCCGAGTGCCACGAAGCGGAATACCTAGAGCCTCAGTCGCCAGGTTTCGGCCACGAGCTTCTTGCGGCCCCAACTCTGATGGGGCTCCTCGGCTGCAAGTTCAAAACCTGCTTGCTGATAGATTTTGCGTGCCGCGGTCAGTTCGCTCTGGGTCCACAATTTGATTGTTTTATAGCCGGCCGTGCGGGCAAAGCGGACGCACTCGGCGACCAGATGCTTACCAATTCCCATGCCCCGTGCCGCAGGCTCAACCAGAAGCAGACGCAGCTTGGCCACCGTCTTAGACTTCTCCACCAGAAAAACGGAGCCCACAATCTGGCCGTTGCTCTCCGCCATCCAGCAGCGCTCGCGGGCCGGATTGTAGTTCTCGACAAATTCAGCAACGATTCGGGCGACGAGGGCCTCAAAACGGTCATCGTATCGATATTCCTGGGAGTACAGGGCTGCGTGCCGATGGACGACCCAACCCATATCTCCCGGTTTGTGCCGCCGCAGGATGTAAGCCCGTCTGCCCCCCTTGTTTTCGCCATGGTGCGTCTCGGCCTTTGGCTCCGTATCCCCCTGGGCGCCACTTGGAGCCAGGATGGATTCGATCGTCTCCATTGCGTGCACCAGATCTGCCCGCTGAGTTGGAGGTAGCTTAGCCATGACGGCGCTGACCTGTTGGGTCGACCGGGCGTCCAGGGAGTTGAAAGCTTTCTTGCCCTCCAGGGTCGGGGTCAGCAGGCTCTGGCGCGCATCCTCGGTCGACACCTTCTTCTCGATCCAGCCCTGCTTCCCGAACTTGCGTAGAATGCGGCTCAAATACCCGGCGTCCAAGCCGAGCTCCTTGCACAGTTCTACCGCTGTCGACCGTTCGCGATGAGCGAGCTCGTAGAGAGTGCGCGCCTCGGTCAGAGAAAGCGTGCTGTCCAGCAACCCTTCGTTCAGAAGCCCGACCTGTCGTGTATAGAAGCGATTGAAACGCCTCATGGATTGGACGCATTGCACAGGGACGGCCGGGAGCATTGGATCGCTGGACATAAACGCAGGATGGCTCAAATAGTTGACGATGTCAAGTAATTTATTGACGCAGTCAACTATCGCTTTAAGCATTCGACGGCTGGCACGCCGGTTCCCGGTTATGCGGCAGCGGTTATGCAGGATGGGCTACGCAGAATGAAGGGTGCAGCGTGACGCAGGCTTCAGACCTGTTTCCAGAGATCTTCGCGCGGGTCCTCGGGATTCAGCCTGGCCAACTCGCGAAGCAGTTCCTTGGTCTTTTCGTCGCGAGGCATAGGCACGGTAATCTTCACCTCGACAATCTCGTCGCCGCGCGCGCCTTCCTTGGTAGCCGACGGCACGCCCTTTTCGCGTAGCCGCAGCTTCTGCCCCGATTGCGTCCCGGGAGGAATCTTCAGCATGCTCCGCCCGTCAATGGTAGGCACTTCGATTTTCGATCCAAGCGCCGCCTCGACCGCCGTTACCGGCACCGTGATGTGGATGTCGTCGCCATCGCGCCGAAAGAGCGGGTGCTCGCCGATACGGATGATCACGTAGAGATCGCCGACTCCGCCTCCCCGCAGCCCGGCATTGCCTTTGCCCGCAATCCGTATGCGCTGTCCATCGCGTGTCCCCGCCTTGATGCGGATCTCGAGCGGATCCGTGCGCTCGATGCTGCCTTCGCCGTGACAAACCGGGCAGGTCGAAACATTCTTGCCCGTCCCATGGCAGCGCGGACAGGTGACGTTGAACTTCATCCTGCCGCCGGTCTGTTCGATCGTCCCCTTGCCATGACACTCCGGACACACCCCTGGGGCCTCAATAAAGCCATTGCCATGACAGTTCCCGCAGACATCGCGCCGGGCAATATTCAGTTTCATCACGCCGCCGCGGATCGCGGTCCAGAACGGCACATTGACCTGGTACTCCAGATCGCTGCCCGGTTCCGGTCCCTCGTCCACTGCCTCGCCGCGCCCGCCGCCGGTAAAAATGTTCGAAAAGATGTCGCGGAATCCTCCGCCGGAGCCGCTCGAACTCTTGCGCCCGCCCGCCCGTGCGCCTTCAAACAGATCGGAAAAATCAAAGCCGCCAAAATCAACGTTGCTGGGTCCACCCGGTTGGCGCCCACCCGCCGGAAAGCCTCCGCCAAAACCACCATCCCCAGGCTGGCCGCCGCCGCGAGCATAGGCGTCCGCTGTAGCCGGATCGATGTTGTCAGAGTAAAAGCCAAGCTGATCGTAAATCTTCCGCTTTTTGGGATCACTGAGGACGTCATTCGCCTCGGAAAGCGTCTTGAACTTTTCTTCCGCCGACTTGTCGCCCGGATTGACGTCAGGATGATATTTACGCGCAAGTTTGCGAAACGCCTTGCGGATGTCGTCGGTAGAAGCGGACTTCTTTACGCCGAGAACACCGTAATAGTCTTTATCTTTGGTTTGGGTGGCCATCTGTACTTGATTCTGTCATGCCGAACGGAACCCGGTCATTCTCGATTCTGTCATCTTGAGCGTGTAGTCGAAAACGCTGCCCCCTGAGCTTGCCGAAGGGACCCCAAGCCCGTCAATACTACCAGCGGCAATGCAAGGCGTATTCACGGTGCCGTAATTGGTTGACCGGCGAATGGCCGATGGCAATGATATTTGCTGGAAAAGCCTTCGATGTCGCCGCTCTTATGCCATGTTCAGCGCAATTCACGCGGGTGTGGGGTCCCTCGACTACGCAAGACTCTCACTTCGTGAAACTCTCGCTCCGCTTAGGATGACAAGACTAGTTCACCACTTCCTTCGCCTGCTCATCCACCGCCACCGTGAATGCCTCGAATGGAGAAGCATCGACCGATACCGGGATCTTCTGCATGCCGGTCGCCGTCGGCGCGAAGCAATACCAGCGTCCCTCTTCCGGTATAAAGTTGACAAAAAACATCTGTTCATTGACTTCGAATCTCAATTGCTTTCCTCATTTCTGGCCCGTAAAAATGACTCTCAAACTGTGATGCAAAAGGGGGCGCATTTGCGCCCCCACTGAAGTGTTACTCGCCAAGCCGAACTGCGCTCGGCGGACAGCCGAGGGCAGCTGTCCCGGCGCGTTACTTCTTGTCCTCGACATCCACGTACTCGGCGTCGATCACGCCTTCGTCTTTTTTCTGGCCCGCGCCGTTTGTCCCAGGAGCCGCGCCTGGCCCGCTTGGCCCCGCGCCAGCACCCGGTGCCCCACCGGCAGCCTGCGTAGCTTTATACATCTGCTCCGCCAGCTTGTGCGAAGCCGCGGTCAGTTTCTCGCGAGCCGAGTCCATCTGCGCCTTGTCGCCGCCTTCGATGGCCTTCTTCGCGTCGGCCAACGCATTCTCGACATCTCCGCGCTCGGAGCCCGAGATCTTGTCGCCATGTTCCTTCAGCATCTTTTCGATGTTGTAGACCATCGAGTCCAGCTGATTCTTGGCATCGATCTCTTCGCGCCGAGCTTTGTCCTCAGCCGAATGCGCATCAGCTTCCTTGGCCATGCGCTCCACTTCATCCTTGGACAAGCCGGAAGAAGAAGTGATCGTGATCTTCTGATCCTTGCTGGTGGCCATATCCTTCGCGGTCACGTTGAGGATGCCGTTGGCGTCAATATCAAACGTCACCTCAATCTGCGGCACGCCTCGCGGAGCCGGCGGCAATCCCGTCAAATGAAATTTGCCCAACGTCCGGTTCTGCGCCGCCAAAGGACGTTCGCCTTGCAGCACATGCACTTCCACCGAAGTCTGGCTGTCAGCTGCCGTAGAAAACATCTCCGTCTTCTTCGTCGGAATCGTAGTGTTGCGCGGAATCATCGGCGTAGCCACGCCGCCCAGGGTCTCAATCGACAAAGTTAGAGGAGTGACGTCAAGCAGCAGCAGATCCTTAACCTCGCCGCCGAGCACGCCGCCCTGAATCGCCGCGCCCACCGCCACGACTTCATCCGGATTCACACCCTTGTGCCCTTCGCGTCCAAACAGCTCCTTAACGATCGCCTGGATCCGGGGCATGCGCGTCTGTCCGCCAACCAGCACGACCTCATTGATCTTCGAAGCGTCGACGCCCGCATCTTTCATGCACTGCTTCGACGGTCCCACCGACCGCTGCAGGATATCCTCGACCATCGATTCCAGCTTCGCCCGAGTCAGCTTCTTGACCAGGTGCTTCGGCCCGGACGCATCCGCCGTAATAAACGGCAGATTGATCTCATGTTCCATGGTCGTAGAAAGCTCGATCTTCGCGCGCTCGGCCGCGTCGCGCAGGCGCTGCAAAGCCATCTCGTTGCCCTTGCCGCGCAGGTCAAGACCTTCATCCTTCTTGAACTCGTCGATCAGCCAATCCACCAGCCGCTGATCGATGTTGTCGCCGCCAAGGTGCGTGTCGCCATTGGTAGCCTTCACTTCGATCACGCCTTCCCCGACTTCAAGAATCGAAATATCGAAGGTTCCGCCGCCAAAGTCGTACACGGCGATGGTCTCGTCCTTCCCTTTGTCGAGTCCGTAGGCCAAAGCCGCCGCCGTAGGCTCATTGATGATTCGCTTAACGTCGAGCCCCGCGATCTTGCCCGCGTCCTTGGTGGCCTGCCGCTGCGCATCGTTAAAATAGGCGGGCACAGTAATGACCGCCTCTGTGACCTTCTCGCCCAGGTAGTCCTCAGCCGCCTTCTTCAGCTTCTGCAAAATCATCGCGGAGATCTCAGGCGGAGTAAACTTCTTCCCCTGCGCCACAACCACAACATTGTCGCCGTCTCGCTCAACCTTATAAGGGACCATCTTCAATTCTTCGCTAACCTCGTCATAGCGGCGCCCCATAAACCGCTTGATCGAATAAACCGTGTTCTCCGGATTGGTAATCGCCTGCCGCTTGGCCACCTGCCCCACCAAGCGTTCGCCGGTCTTGGTAAATCCAACCACCGAAGGCGTCGTCCGCCCACCTTCCTCGTTCGGTATAACTTTCGGTTCTCCACCCTCCATAACCGCGACGCAGGAGTTGGTGGTGCCAAGGTCAATCCCGATAATCTTTCCCATAAAGCATCCTCCGACACTAAATTAGTGCTTTATAATCAATGACATGATGATTACGCTTCCGGTCATGCTATAACCTGAGCGAACCATTGTCAAGGTTTAGATGCGATTGGGCATGAAGAAGATGCGGTGCTCTCGACACGGAAGGGGCGGGCCTCGGTTTCCATCCCACCCTGTCATCCAGGGCAGAACAGTCGAAAGACCCCACTTCCGTTACCTCTCAGCATGCCGTCATTAGGGAGTTCTCCCCAGAGCCGGGTGTCCTGGGCGCATTGTGTGCGCATGGGGGGATTCCACGGACGCGTCAACCTTGGATTTCGCTTGAGGCTTAGCAGAGCACCGTGTGCGCCACACCTTCGGGTTTTTTGCGACTTGTGTGGGTGTCCGCATCGCCCCACTCTCAGACGCCCCAACCGTGGCAGAACCAGCGTAAGCGCTGTGAATTCCGGGGGCTGGCCCGCCCTTTCCCTAATCTGAACTCCCGAGGGTGCCCCGCTTTTGTCGCGCTCCTTGCGACAGGGTGGGGATTTTGACTTGCCATCTCCACCGCAATCCCCATCAGGAGTGTGGCCGACCTCTCCGGGGTGATAGGGGCCGTCCTCAAAGGTCGACAACAGAAAAACCGAGGGTGCCTCACTTCTCGCGCTTTTCGAGAAGTGCGATTCCACAGTTCCGTCAATCCTGCGATTTTCTTCGACGATGGCGCAACCCCCTTCCCCTTATACTGGAAAGAAAATTGGATCGGTCTGCCTGGAATTTCGGCGCCGACCCGCCCTAACGAGGAGTTAATGGCCGCCTTAATAGATGCAATTGACGTCAGACGCAAGACCTTGTTCGAGCTTGAAAACACTCCGTTCTATTGCCTGGAAGCGGAGGTAAACACGCCCACCGCTCGTGGCGGCCAAACCCTCGTCCGCCTGAAGATGCGTAACCTTCTCACCAACGCCGTCTTTGAAAAGACCTTCAAGGCAAGCGACAAGTTCAAGGAACCCGATTTACTGTACGTCGACGCCTCCTATCTTTACAGCGACGGGGACGGTTCTCATTTTCTCGACCAGGAAACCTACGAAACCCTCACCCTTACCGGTGAGATGGTCGGCGATGCGTTGAACTTCCTGATTGAAGGCGCGTTGCTTCAGTTGCGCAAATACAACGGCAATCCCATCGGTCTGGAGCTGCCAACATTCGTTGAGCTCAACGTTGCCCGCACGGATCCGGCCGCACGGGGTGACTCGACGAGCGGCAGCGGGACCAAGACTGCCCAATTGGAGACCGGCCTCGAGATTCGAGTTCCCCTCTTCATCAAAGAAGGGGAAAAAGTGAAAGTGTCGACCGAAAACAGGGAGTTTGCGGGTCGGGCATAAGTCGGCTCTGCGCGCCTTCTCACCACGAGCCTCCTGTGCAACACCGCCAGCGTCATCCGACTCCTGCTCTGAGCGAAGCCGAAGAGTTGGGGTGTGCTTGGGGAGCATCCGAATCACTGCCAGCGCAACCGGGTTCGCGCTATAGTGGTTAGCGACCCCTTGAAACCTTTGCCCCATCGCTTTTTGTCGTTAAGTTCCATTCTTTGCCTTGTCTTTCTGTCGTCTTGCAATCGCCATCGCGAACGCGTGCTGGAGACTGCCTACGTTTCCGGCGTTCAGGCAGTCCTGCGCGACCAGGTGGCCGCCGTCTACGAAAAAATTGGAGTCGTCAAGAATGGCGACCGCGTCGAAGTGCTCGACCATGACCGCCGTTTCGTCAAGGTGCGTACCGCCACCGGCGTCACGGGGTGGGTCGAGCAGCGCTACCTCGTCAGCCAGCAAGTCTACGACCAGATCCAAAAGCTGGCCGCGGATAACCAAAAAGATCCCGTCCAGGCGCAAGGGACGACGCGCAACGACACCAATCTGCACGTCGAGCCGGGACGCGAAACCGAACACCTTTATCAAATCGCTTCG
>Ga0302324_100018767_pt1 | contig 13616 bp, 12 predicted proteins | sample Palsa_T0_1_FD_201949 | JGI IMG/M metagenome (GOLD analysis project Ga0302324, IMG submission 201949) | Peat permafrost microbial communities from Stordalen Mire near Abisko, Sweden - Palsa_T0_1 | ecosystem: Environmental > Terrestrial > Soil > Palsa > Peat permafrost | place: Sweden: Abisko...
GTCGGTAGCAGCGCATCTTCCATGGGTTGCGCAGCTACTGCCAGCCCTACTGCCAGCGACGGGGAAATGGGGGGAATGCAGGGGACGGCGACCCGTTGTGAATCAGTAAGTTGCTGATTCCTAAGAGTCTTCCGGGGGGTCAAAAGCCCATTAGCCAATGACAACGCGCTGAGAATCCGGTGCTCTGGCCGATAGCCCACTTCAGCATTATCCGAACTAGTACCGGAGGGCCAGTCTGAATCGCCCACGAGCCACCGTTGTCTTGCCACCCAGATTAGTACGATCATACGGCGACAATATTGAGAGTTCGCTGAAAATTTTTGTCCCATTCGATTTCTGGGGTGCCAATGGATTCAGAGCCTTAACGCGGTGTAAGTCGGCAAATTGTGGGACAGTTTGATTGTCGTAAGTATTTGTTATGAAAAGAAAAAATGCGGATCGGAGGAGGCTTCTCTTAATCAATTGGTCGTAGGTTCGATCCCTACACGGCCCACCATCTCGCTGAAAAATAACAAGTTTTTCAACCTCTCTCGCAAGTAGCTCAAACCTTTCCCCCATAGATCAGAATTTCCCCCATTCAATTCGAGATATCTAGTCGAACTCGTGATTTGAAGCTGCGAAACGCCTGCGAACCACAAACTCACAGTCCCCCATTCGCACATTCGCCCGACAGTGAGTAAAAGGAAATGCGAGCGAGCGCGTGCGCGCCGTGACGATGCGAAATTTTGCGGGAGAGAAGCGCGGCTCAGCGGACGGGCTTGATCACTTCCGGCTTGCGTCGATAGTGCCGCTTGGTGATCTCTCGGCTCGCGTGACCCAGCAGGTCGGTGGTTCGCTCAATGCTGGCTAGGTCGCTGCCGACTTTGCCGCGAAGATCATGCTCGGTGAAGCGCTCTGTGATTTTGGTGTCTTTAAGCAGTCGTCTCATGAAACGCTGCCACATTGAGTCCCATCCCGTCGCTTGGCCACTATCTTCGTTGAAATAGCCTTTCCCTTTGCTCGTGCAAAATAGCCAGGGAGAGAAATCAATCGGGCGAGCAGCCTTGGCTTGCGACACCGCCTCGTCGAGGGCCAGTGTCCACTCAAAGATGCGACGAGTTCTTCTCTTGTGCATGGTCTTGTGTGCACGCACGACGATTCCAGCGTCAGTGAGATCTCTCATTTGCAGCCGGAGCATGTCCCCGCGACGGATACCGATGAGAAGCTTGAGTCGTATGTAAGCCTGGATCATCCGCACGGACCCGGCACCGCGCTTCGGCTTCAGCGCAAGCGCCTGCGCGATCTCCCAGTCCTCCACATATCGATCTCGTGCAGCTACGCCTCCCAGACGTACCTCTCCCTTGAACGGATGTCGATCGAGAATCCCCCACTCAACCGCTTTGGTAAACACGTGCCTGAAGACGCGAATCTCATAAAGCGCTGTGGCTCGGCTCTTCTCACCGTTTCTGTCGACACGTGTGTCGAGGTATTTGTAGATGTGGCGCGGAAGGACATCGTGAGGTCGCATATGGCCAAAAACTTTTCGCAACTGGATTAAGGCCTGGACGTCGCCACGCCGGGTGGCGGCGGCTTTGGTCGGTATGACGTCCAGTTTGTAGCGCGTCAGGAGTGCGTCGACCGTCGCATCGTGCTCGATGCGGTGCATACGTTTCGCCCACTCGGCGGAAGCCTCTGAAAGCGAGCGTCCCAGATTGAATTCCTTCTTACCGTCCCACAGATGCTCTTGGCCCTTCGGCACGCGGTAGTAGTAGGCGTCGTAGCGAAAGCGCCAGCTCTTTGGATAACCGCGATTTTCATTATTCCTTGAGCGGGGCATAGATGTCTCCGAATTGACTACGTGCTGGCAGCGCTGAATCAGAGGGTAAAGTACAGAGCGTTATCGAGAGCTCGACGTGCCGAGCACCAACCATACCTCGTCAATCGCAGCGCCGATACTATCTCAGAGTTTGCTGGGAAATGGACAGATGGTTTCACCGATCTTGCGTCGATTTGCGCCCTTCGATCGACCTGTCTTCGGAGCATGATGAACAACAGAGCCGAAAAGTATGCCTCAGGTACTCAAGGAACAAACGGTCATAATAGCCGTCGGCTGGATGCGATGGCTTCTAGCTGCTCGGCTTCGCGCGCCGGGCACGGTGTTCGGTCGGTCCCCTAGATTGGTCTTCAAACGGTGTGCTGGAGCGTGCCATGGAACTGGTCGCAAACTATGAAGTCAAGGCCGAGTGCTCAATCGTAACGGACGATCAGATCCTGAGGATAAATCATCCGAAGGGTCGGTATCGGGCACGGATCAAGAACATTCCCCGAGACGTTTATACGACGCCATTTCTCCTTTCGCTGTATCTTTCGTTCGACGCCCCGAGCCTGAAAGAGGCGAAGGACGTGGCCGATGGACACTTGGCAGATTGCATGAACATGCTGGCCTTTACTACTGGATCGCGGTTTCAGCGGCACCGCATTCGGCAGATCGTCGACGTCACGTCGGCCGGGGCCATGCGGAATGTGCTCATGTGGAGCGATGCGATCGAGTACGAGGACCCGCAGCCGTTCCTGGACGAAAACGTCACTCGCAGCATTGAGCGACTCTCAGAATTTGATATACCTCCTGCTATCCGCCGCGCCATGCGTTGGTATCGATTGGGCGTCAATTCGCAGGTGCCGGACGACCAGTTTACAAATTTTTGGTTCGCCCTCGAAATTGTGGCCGAGTTTCAGAAGTCGACGGAAAAGGTTAACGACGCATGTCCGAAGTGCCGGTCGCCGCTTTACTGTGAGACTTGTCAGACGCACCCGACTCACCGGCCGTATGCACGGCAGGCCATACGAGAACTCCTAAAGGCGGTCGATCAGGACTGCGATGACGCCACGATTGCGAGGCTGGAACAAGACTCGAAACAGTTTGATGCACGGGTCGACCTTAAGGGAGATTGAGGACAGCTTGTCACAGCCGCACGAGCAGATCGTCGATGTATTAGGACGTCTTCTGTGGAAAGCGATGATTCATCAGTTTCCAAGAGAGATGTTCGACGGCAACCTGTCGATGGGGGTGCCGTCAACCTACATACATCGAACCATGCACGCGGTCGCCCACATTCAAACGATCGTCCCGACGGATTCGAGTGGAGACCTGGACTTGGATTTCAAAGGGACTACATCGAAGATCGTTCCGTTCGGGCCGCCGCAGAGCGCGCGGCGGTTCATGATCAGGATGAGTGCGGAGCAGCGGGAGCGACTCGGAAGGCTAGGATACGTGGCAGGAGACCACGCGGAAATCTGCAAGCGTGTTTATCAGAAATCTCAGGAGAAGGACGGGCAGATCTATGCCGTCGTGCTCGCGACGGATATGGCATTGATTAGAGATGCTTTGAAGCGCGACGAATCGGGCCCGTGGCAAGATTTGTTCCGCGAAATCATGGGCGAGTCCACCGGGGGCTAAGAGACCACTCCGAAAACGGCCTCTCGAGATCCGGCGCCCGAAAGGTCCCATAGATTCAGCCTCCACCGCACCTATACAGTGATCGTGAGGCGAGGGGGTGCAAAGACGTCGGCTGCGTCGCGACCCACCGCCCAGTGACTCCAGGAAGGCTCGTTGCGGTCCCAACGTCCGGCGCTCAGTCTGGAAGCGTCAAAGAGCCGCCGGATGATGGAATAAGGTATTCACCGTCGGCCTTGCTGCTCCTAACAGCGATACCGAATTGGCGTAAGTCGGGAGGAGGCACTCGGGGACAGCTACCGGGAATCATATTGATCTTGCTTTGCTCGAATCATCGCTAGCGCATTGTCAATATGCGGAGGATAACTCCCGCTGATGTATTCGATAGCGAGTGGATTTCCGGCAAGAAAGTGGCAGAAAAGCTCGGACCATTCGTCGACCTCAACTCTCCCATTTATCTTGAAAACCTTGTGCGAGCAAGCCTTGAGGTGGGAGCGACTCTTCGCGTTGTGATTAAAGTCCGAATCACGGCGCTGTTGGTACTCCTCCCTAGAGAGGTATTGAATGGCGCCATCGAAGTGTCGAAAAGCGCCCTCCGAGATATCGAATTCGGCGTGAACGTAGCGAGCCGGATGGTATGTCCGGCATTGATAGTCCACTGTGACTATTTCTGATTTCAACTCAAGAGCCTGAAAACTCCTCACGTGCTTCCCAGCGGTCCATTTAATGTCGAGACAGTACGAGTCTGCAAAAAAGGTGGAATTGATGCGTTGGGTATCCGTCGGCGGCCTAAGCTTTGTGATGCCCTCTGGGATACTCGCGATGTCTCGACTAAACAGCGCGCCAAACCACGTATCACGCTCCATGCAAGCGGGACCGTCGACGTCAATCCGCACGCGGTCATCGTCGAGCGCCAAATATCGAGAGCTCTTGAGGTTGTCGAAGTTCCAAAACATCTCGATGAAGCGCGGAGCAAAGTGGTTGCCCTCATATAACACGCGCCGAAAGCAAGGATGGGCCATCGCCACAAAGTTTGACTGGAACAAATAGCCCGGCTGAAATCTATCGAGGGAAAAGCGGGTGCTCAAATTCGCAAACGAATATAGGCCGTCCCGGTCCGGTGACAATGGGGAGATTAGACGACGCGTCAAATCCGGAGCGGCCGCAATAATTCCCACTTTCATCACATAGTCGAAATTGTCGATAGTGAGGCTGACGCCCTTGGAGAAAGCGAATGACCTAAAGGCCGCGATTAACTCTCGGTTGGACGCGAGTGCATGATCGCGCCGCGCTTTCTGCTGTCGGTGGTAATCTGCGAGCATGTCATCGTACGTCATTCGACCTGGTCTCGATGGCAGCTAGTATTTTGTTCTCACGTAAGTCCCAAACGTGCCATAGCACTCGTAGCCCGTCCTCCTGCTCTTGTGTCTGTTCAATGTTGCATCGTAACTTTTCTTGTTGAACGTCTTTCCGCAAGCAGTGCACTTGAAGACATAGGTGGGACCGCCGGAACCTGTCGTCGCGCGTGTCGATCGTCGGGCAGGTATCCGCCTGATACCGACCCTAGGCGCTCCAAAGCTCGAACTTGCAGTCTGTGGGATGATTTGAGGACCGGACGGCGTGAGTTCAATGGGGTAACGTGGGGAAAACGGTGTCTGTGTGGATTTGACCCCGAGGATGTTGTTGACCAGATAGCTTCGTGGTTGCCCATTGTCCGCGCGCACGGCCATTAACCGTATGTCGCCCGCCTGCGAGCGGCGGAGGGAATAGGCTTCGACGGCGCGTACGGAGCGGTTACCTTCCTTGTCGCGGTAGTCGATTTCGACCAGCAGCCGGTTAGCCGCGGCGAATCGAACCATCTCAATGAAGCTCTGACCTCGGCTGCTACCGGGCAAGTTGATTAATCGTTCGCGGACTAGTATGTCACCTGCGCCAACGGGCATCGCCGCGAGCGGCGGGGCAACGGCGCCTGCGAGCCAGGCGAAGATTTCTGGGAGCGCGTCCCAGAATGTCGCTACCGGAAGAAGCGCAGGAAGCTGATGCTCCAGCATGTGGATCCAGCCAGTCTCAAGATCGGCACGATGGGGTTCAAGGTCGCTTAGGCGAGGGACACCAATTCCCTTGAATTCACATTTGGCGCGCAACACATCCATGAAGCGGTGTGCGTCGGGGCGCGCTTCTGCGTTTCGGTAGAGATGCACAACGTCATAGAGGTCGCGTGGACGCGTCCTTTCGGCTAGCGCTCGGAATTTTTCGGCAAATGCCTCGACGTAATCGTAGGCCAGTACTTCGATTCCATCGTCTGGGACATCGGTGTACGGATGGAAAATTGGCACGCGGACGGGCGGTAGAACGATGCGCTCGTCAGCAATCAGGTCGAGTTTGACGCGCGGAAGACCGTGGGTCGATGAGACGGGTCCTTTATAGCTGATTTTGCCTTGGCATGAGATTTGACCACGCGGATTGCGATAGATCTCGAACTCCTGCTTGTCGGCTGGAATCTCGATGCCGGACTGCTCGTAGATCCATTCGCCAACCTCGGAAAATGTACTCTTTAAAAAATCGGCATCGAGGTGCTCCGGCTTAGTGAGCGTGAAATCAAGGTCTTCGGAAAAGCGATACGTTTCGAAGAAACACTTCTTCAGGCAGGTACCGCCTTTGAATATCCAATTTGCTGCGAGGTCGTTGTGACTATAGATGCCCGCGAGCATCCAACCGAGAACGTAGTCCTTCTCAACGACGTGTGGCGTGAGGGATGTTTGCTGGGTGATAGCCAGAATCTCACGCTTTTCGATCATCTTGTTTCCTCGCGCGCCCAGCGTTGAGGCACGCGTAGCCGCCACTTAGTTATGATGTGCGACGCTTCTTGCGAAGGGTCGAGCTTCGCATGCCCGCCGCTGAGATGGTTTTCGCAAAGGCGGGCAAGCTCAGTACCTTCGGGTACCCGCTCGGCTAGGAACCCGAGGCGCTTGAATACCGCGCCATTTGCGAGACGCACTGCGTACTCAATGAGCTTGTGTTCATCTCGATCACTGCGGCGCAAGTAAACGGCAAGGCAGTCGGCTACATGCTGGATGCCGCCGCCGATCCCTGGGTCATCGAGCAGATCGATAATCGTGCGATGCAAGTCCGATACCTGCACGCGCGTCTGGTGGCGCCAAACGGTCTTTGTGCCAAAGAGATTCTGCTCATCGATATGCTTCAGCGAAAACGGCGTACCGTGCCGCTCTTGGCGCTTCTGACGCACGGGCTGTGTCGTCATCACAAAGATGTCCTTGAATATTTGCTCAGTGAGATCCCAATGCTCAGCCGCCGTGCGCCCGCCGATGTAGGCGGGCGCAAACAGCGCTGGCACTAGGACCCAGGGATCATCAAGGACACGGTCGGACGCCATCGTATCGATGGATGCCGCGACGTATGCTCCCCGGCCTACGCGTCTCAACCAGCCCTGCTCGACCCAGCGCGAAAGGCGCTGGGCCGCGGCGATGCGGTCGAGTTCGAGGGCGGTCACCACGTCGTCCACCCGAATCACGTCTCCAGCTGCTTCAAGTACGCGAACCAGCTGGGCACGACCTTGGGGAAGCCGGAAAATCCTTTGTTCCATAGGCGATACTTAACACAAAGTGCGAATTAGGGGGATTGGCACAATTTGATCCTTTAAATTAGTTACTATAATATCTCAATTTATCTAAAAGTGATAATTACTGTAAGTATACTAACAAAAAGCCAGTGCGAGCGGTAAGGCCGACAGGATTGATCCGGCCTCCGGCACGGAGTGAACCACTAGCGCGGGTTTCGGCACCGTGTTCGCTTACCTATCTACTCGCTGAAGTCGAAAGCGCCAGGCTTAAGCTGGCTGCCGAGACGGGTCGAGGACCCGTTGCTGTTGTCCGTGAGACTATTTGAAGATGCTACTTACCATCACATCTACCTTGTCGCCTGCGACCGATCTCGGCTTTTTGCTGTTCAAGAATCCGGCTCGCGTTCATGGATTCGATCTTTCGTTCGGCAAGGCCACAGTTTTCTATCCGGAGGCGACGGCAGAACGGTGCACGGTTTGCCTACTGCTTGAGGTAGATCCGATCGGTATGGTCCGTCGGAAGTCCGGGCCCGCCGGTGACGGGGGAGTCTTTGGCCAATACGTTAACGACCGCCCGTACGTCGCCTCGTCATTTCTGTCGGTCGCCATTTCGGAGGTATTTGGCACTGCAATGACGGGCCGATCGAAAGATCGTCCCGAGTTGGCGATGACCGCAATGCCACTTGAAGCGCACATTCCCGTGCTTCCGAGCCGGGGTGGGGAACCGCTAATTCGACAACTATTCGAGCCGCTCGGCTACTCGGTCGAGCTGACGCGGATTCCACTAGATGCTGAGTTCCCGGAGTGGGGCCCCAGCCGATATTACTCCGTAACCCTGAATGGCAATCAGCGTCTTCAGGATCTACTAAGTCATATCAATGTACTGATCCCGGTTCTTGACGATGAGAAGCACTACTGGGTGGGCGACGATGAGGTCGACAAATTGCTACGGCGGGGTGGTGACTGGCTCCCAGCTCATCCTGCAAAGGAACAAATTGCACACCGGTATCTCAAACACCGCAGGAGCCTTGCGCAAGAAGCTCTTGAGCGGCTCGCCAATGACGCCGATGTTGAGTCCGATGATGACGCGACGCCGGCGCGGATAGCGCCCGGTCGCGAGGAGGCACTCGAAACCAAGATCAGCCTCAATTCGCAGCGTATCACCCACATTTCCGACATCGTGCGCGAGATAGGCGCGAAATCCGTCATCGATTTGGGTTGCGGTGAAGGAAAACTGATTCGGGAGCTCGTAAAGCAGCGACAACTCGACCGCATTGTCGGGATGGACGTATCACTCCGCTCGCTCGAACGGGCTCGAGACCGATTGCGCCTTGAGCAGCTTGCACCTGCCTTTCGAGACCGTATTGAATTGATCCACGGTTCCCTCATGTATCGCGATCGCCGACTGCAGGGGTTTGACTTTGCGACAGTCGTTGAGGTTATCGAACACCTTGACGTAGCAAGACTGCGTGCATTTGAGCGGGTCCTTTTTGAGCGAGCACATCCGAAGGCGGTGCTCGTCACTACACCGAATGCCGAATTCAACGTTAAGTTCGAGACACTGCCGGGCGGACAGTTTCGGCATCCGGACCATCGCTTCGAATGGACCCGGGATGAATTCAGGACATGGTCAAATACTATCGCGGATAGATTCGGTTACGCGGCTCGCTTCGACGGGATAGGCGACGCCGATGCAGCTCTGGGTGCACCCACTCAGATGGCCTTGTTCGAGACGCGCTGAGCCATGGAAATAAGGATTCCCGAATTGGCGCTGGTCGTCCTTGTGGGTCCTTCGGGCTCGGGTAAGTCTACGTTTGCCCGGACCCATTTCAAGCCGACCGAAATCATTTCATCCGACTTCTGCCGCGGGCTGGTGTCCGATGACGAAAACAGCCAAGCCGCGACCAACGACGCGTTCGAGGTGCTCTATTTCATCGCGGCAAAGCGGTTACGTGCTGGGAAGTTGACGGTCGTAGATGCGACAAACGTTCAGCCGGAAGCTCGAAAGCCCCTTATAGCGCTCGCCCGCGAATACCATTGCTTACCGGTTGCGTTGGTTCTCGACACTCCGGAGAGAGTTTGTCGTGAGAGGAATGCAAACCGCCTAGACCGCAACTTCGGCGAACATGTTATTCGCAATCAGTGTAGCCAGCTGCGCAGGTCCCTGCGTGGTCTTGAGAAAGAAGGCTTTCGACACGTCACCATATTCAAGTCACCTGAGGACCTCGCTGGACTGACGATTCATCGCGAAGCGCTGTGGAATAACAAAAAGCACGAGGGCGGCCCGCTGGACATCATCGGTGATATACATGGGTGTCTCGATGAGACCTTGGAACTGCTGGCTCAGCTTGGGTATCACGTGGCAATTGTCGATGGTCGCTACACGCTGAGCCATAGCCTGGGACGGAAAGTCGTATTTGTCGGTGACCTTGTAGATCGCGGCCCGAATTCACCGGGCGTGATTCGGCTAGTGATGGATTCAGTCGCAGCTGGGGCTGCGTTCTGCGTCGCCGGAAACCATGACGTCAAGCTATCTCGCGCTTTGCGCGGACGCGATGTGAAAGTTACGCACGGACTGGCTGAGTCGCTCGAGCAACTCAAGCAAGAGACACCTGAATTCCGTAAGTCAGCGGCCGATTACCTCGACGGTTTGGTAAGTCACTACGTTTTCGACGCCGGTCGATTGGTTGTGGCCCATGCGGGACTTCGGGAGGAAATGCACGGCCGCGGGTCAGGCGCAGTGCGTCAGTTCGCGATGTATGGCGAAACCACTGGGGAAACTGACGACTATGGATTGCCGGTTCGCTACAACTGGGCGGCGGACTATCGAGGAAAGGCAATGGTGGTTTACGGACACACCCCAGTCCCCGAGGCTGAGTGGATTAACAACACAATCTGCCTCGATACCGGATGTGTGTTTGGCGGAAAGTTGACAGCTCTACGTTACCCAGAGCGCGAACTTGTCGCAGTAACGGCTCACCGAATGTACTACGAGCCGGTGCGTCCGCTCGCGCCTGCCAGGAATCAGGCGCTTTCGGCGCAGCATGAGTTGGATGACCTGCTCGACCTGGACGACGTCTCCGGGAAGCGAATTGTCGAAACTCGATTTCATCGGACGGTCACGATTCGCGAAGAGAACGCCGTCGCAGCATTGGAGGTTATGAGTCGGTTTGCCGCGAATCCTAAGTGGCTGATCTATCTCCCTCCGACGATGTCACCGAGCGAGACAAGCTACAAAGACGGCTTCCTTGAATACCCGATCGAAGCGCTTGAGTACTACAGAAAAAACGCTGTCGAGACTGTTGTATGCGAAGAAAAGCACATGGGCTCACGCGCTGTCGTGGTTGTGTGTCGGGATGAGGCGACTGCCAAAGCACGATTTGGAGTGGAGGGTGAGGGGACCGGAATTATATATACACGTACAGGCCGCCGTTTCTTTAGTGACGGTGAGCTTGAGCGAGCGGTTTTGAACCGCCTGATCTCGGCTCTCACGAGCGCGGGATTTTGGGAGAAGTTTCAGTCAGATTGGTTCTGTTTGGACTGTGAACTCATGCCGTGGTCAGTCAAGGCCGAGGAGTTGCTCAGAACCCAATATGCGCCAACCGGAGCCGCTGCGAACGCGGCTGTGGATTCCGCGAGAACTGCGCTGAGAGAAGCTGACCGCCGGGGGCTCGATGTTAGTGAGTTATTACATGCCTTCGATGATCGCGCCAATCTTGTTGGTCGGTATGTCGACGCGTACCGGCACTATTGTTGGCCGGTCCGCGGCGTCGAGGACATTAAGCTCGCGCCTTTTCATATCCTGGCAAGCGAGGGTGCCGCGCACGCGGATAAGACTCATGTCTGGCATATGGAGACGTTGGCGGAACTCTGTAAAGCTGACCCCGAACTGCTATTGGCTACGCCTTTTCGGGCTGTGAAATTAGGCGACAACGCCGCCGTCGCTGACATCACCCGCTGGTGGGAAGACATGACGGCGAAAGGCGGGGAGGGAATGGTTGTAAAGCCCTTGGATTTTATTGTCGTCGGGAAGCGTGGGATCATCCAGCCGGCCATAAAGTGCCGAGGACCAGAATATTTGCGGATTATTTACGGGCCGGAATACTCTCGCCTCGACAACCTTGAGCGCCTTCGGGATCGCGGGCTTTCAACGAAGCGGAGCATGGCGACTCGAGAGTTCGCGCTCGGCGTCGAGGGCCTAGAGCGATTCGTGCGTCGCGAACCACTGCGGCGAGTTCACGAGTGCGTATTCGGGGTGCTGGCCCTTGAGAGCGAGCCGGTCGATCCGCGCCTGTAGTCGGTCACGCCAGTTGTCCCATTGGAAGACACGGACATCTATGAATTCAAAGCCTTATCTTCGCAGATCTCGGGAAATTGTGGGACAGTTGGCGAGGCATAAGTGATTGTTTTCAAAGATAAACATGGCATTCAGCGCGGGCGTCTCTTAATCAATTGGTCGTAGGTTCGATCCCTACACGGCCCACCATTTATGCACACTTAAATCAGACAACCTCAGTGGATGTCTTTTTTCTAGGCCGACCGCCCTTACGGCCGTTGGCTCGCGAGCTCTTGCGCTTCGCGCGTGAGGTCGCCTGACCGCCGCGACTGGCAAAGACGGCGGCAACGGACTGCGAGGGCAGCATCGCCGGGAGTATCGCTGTCAGGAGCCCATGCACACTAATTTGAATGTCTCGGTCCTCGAGTTCAATCGCCGATCCGTCCGGCCACACTTCGAGTTTGCTCAACTCGTCGGTAGGCACGTCCTGCAGTGCACCTATCCATTGTCGTGGAATCAAGAACCCGGCATTGCGGCTCGTGACGATCTCGATGGCATCCCGCTCGGGGACGTAGCGAACAGCTTGCGCCCGAATCTCGGTCTCGGCCTCAATTCGGCCTGCGGCAAGCGCCGCGGCGTACTCGGCGTCACTGATCCGCTGTACATTCGTAGTCATAACTTCACCTGCACTTTTGTACCATCCCGAAAGATCACTTGAACCTGTTCCTTGGAAGGGTCGTATTTGGCCTCTGCGATCTGTTTCGCACTCGGAGTGGGCTTCGGGAGTAGCTCGATTTTTCCCGCTTTGCTCACCATCGCCCACTGGTTCGCCAAACAAGTCGTTCCTCGCGTCAACCACCAGCCACGTCGGCAATCCGGCAGTCGCAGTTGAACATCGCTCAAGAGACGGTTCACTACGCGTTGCAGAGGAAGGCTCTTGACCGGGGCAATGCTGATCAGTTCTACCGTACTGCCGAGGTACGAAAATCTCACTCGCGCGATCCAACCTTCGCCGCGATGCCGGGCGTGGACATGTGCAGGGCAATGATCGTCGGAGAAGACGTAGATCCCGGCTCCTGTGCCTGCAGATATGAACACACGACTCATGGGATAGATTAACCTATCGGCTTAGGTTATTCTATAATCCCGCTGTGCCATTGAATGCGCCCGGAAGTTATGCATTCAGAGCCTTATCGGCGCATAACTCTGGAAATCATGGCACAGCTATCGGGTCTTAAGTCATTGTTTTTAGGCGTAAAAAAGCCGGCTAGTGCCGGCGTCTCTTAATCAATTGGTCGTAGGTTCGATCCCTACACGGCCCACCATTTAAGCCAGCATAGTCAATAACTTACGCGGGACCTGCGCATCGCTCGAGAGCGGTGTTGTCCCATTCAACGCTGTTCGTGCCCATTGGCTATGTGTTCGGGCGGCCACAACCGATGAAAGCGTAGACATGAATTACATATCTGTATACGATTTCATCGGTGCGTGCTAAAGCCACAAGTTTGTCCCACAAGAAACTTCCATCGGTCTTTACGTACACCGAGGCCGTCGCTCGCGGTCTCTCCGCAGAGCGTCTTTACGCCTATCGAGACCAAGGGATTGTTGAGCAAATCAGCCGGGGTTTGTATCGATGGGCGGATGCACCGGACATCGACCAAAATCTTCTGGAGATCGCTTACCGAATCCCCATGGGAACTCTTTGCTTGACGACCGCGCTCGCGCGGCACGGCCTGACGGACAATATTCCGGCGCGTATCGATGTAGCAATTCCACGCGGACACAGGATTCCGGTGCTTCAATCACCCGTCGATATTCGCGTTTTTTCAAAGGACACATTTGAGTTAGGACGCGGGCAACTCAAAGTCGGAGACGGCTTCTCAGTTGGCTTGTATTCGCCTGAGCGCTCACTCGTCGATATGATTCGGTTGCGGCATCGAGAAGGAACTGATATCGCCTGGGATGCGCTCCGCCGTTGGCTACGGCGCAAAGGTGCGAAACCGGCCGCGCTGATTGAAATGTCAAAATCCCTTCACGGCGCCGAGCGCGCCGTTCGCAACGCACTCGAAATCGTTCTGTGAAGCGTGCCAGCAAGGATACTCTGGCTGGCCGACGCTATCTCGATCTCCAACGGGAGGCGAAGCGCAGCGGGCGGCCGACCGATGAACTCATCCAACTCTATGCGTTGGAGTGCTTTCTAGATCGCTTGGTCCATTCGGAGTTTGCCGACACTTTTATCCTCAAAGGCGGCGTCCTGCTTGCAGCGCTCGATGCGCGACGACCGACCCGCGATATTGATTTTGCAGTGCGCGTATTTGAGAACAGCG
>Ga0302324_100018768_pt1 | contig 13616 bp, 12 predicted proteins | sample Palsa_T0_1_FD_201949 | JGI IMG/M metagenome (GOLD analysis project Ga0302324, IMG submission 201949) | Peat permafrost microbial communities from Stordalen Mire near Abisko, Sweden - Palsa_T0_1 | ecosystem: Environmental > Terrestrial > Soil > Palsa > Peat permafrost | place: Sweden: Abisko...
TTATCTCGGTTATCCCGTCCGATGGGCTTTGGGTTGACGCCAATTTCAAGGAAGATCAACTCACCCATATGGCGGATGGCGACGCGGCCACGATCGTCGCGGACGTACTTCCCGGCCACGCCTTCCGCGGTCACGTCGCCAGTCTCTCGCCCGGCACCGGTGCGGTGTTCAGCGTCATTCCGGCGGAGAACGCGACCGGGAATTTCACCAAGATCGTGCAGCGTGTGCCGGTTCGTGTCGCGCTGGACGCCGGCGATCCCGCATTGAAGATGCTACGGCCAGGTCTCTCGACCACCGCCGGCGTCGATACGCGGCCAGAGCGGAGGAATGTGCCGTGACCACCGTCGTACCTCGGCCTCCGTCGATCCTGCCCTTCGCGGTCATGTGCGCGGGGATGTTCATGGCACTGCTGGACATTCAGATCGTTGCTTCGTCGCTGCAAAATATCGGTGGCGGACTGTCGGCGGCGCAGGATGAAATCAGTTGGGTGCAGACCTCTTACCTAATCGCCGAGATCATCATGATTCCGCTTTCCGGCTGGCTGTCGCGAGTATTTTCCACGCGCTGGCTGTTCACGTTCTCGGCCGCCGGATTTACCGCCACCAGCATGCTTTGCGGCCTCGCCTGGAATATCCAGAGCATGATTGTGTTCCGCGCACTGCAAGGTTTGCTCGGCGCGTCGATGATACCCACCGTTTTCACCTCCTCGTTTTACTATTTCCAGGGCACGCGACGGGTCTATTCGGCAGCGGTGGTCGGAACGATCGCCTCCATCGCACCCACGCTCGGCCCGGTCATCGGCGGCTGGATTACCGATACGCTCAACTGGCACTGGCTTTTTTACATCAATTTGATACCTGGCATCGCGATCACCTTGCTGGTGCCGGCGATGGTGAAGATCGACGAGCCGGATCCGTCGCTTCTTCGGGGAGCGGACTATCCGGGAATCGTTCTGATGGCGATCGGGCTTGGCACCCTTGAGTACACGCTCGAGGAGGGCACGCGCTGGAACTGGTTCAGCGATTCCACGATCACGACGACCGCCTGGATCGCCGGCATCGCGCTTACGCTGTTCGTGATCCGCAGCCTCAATTATCGCAACCCCGTGGTCGATCTGCGAGCGCTCGGAAACCGCAATTTCGCGCTTGGCTGCCTGCTGTCGTTCGTCACCGGCGTCGGCATTTTCACCACGATCTATCTCACGCCGCTGTTCCTTGGTTACGTCCGGGGATTCAGCGCGTGGCAGACCGGCACGGCGATTTTCTCGACCGGGGTCGCCTCGCTGATCGGCACGCCAGTTTACATCATCCTCGCGCGTAAATTCGATACAAGATGGTTGATGATGTTCGGGATGGCGTGCTTCGCCCTCGCGATGTGGAGTTTCAGCTTCATCACCCATGAGTGGAGTGCTGCGGAACTTCTGGTGCCGCAGATCTTGCGCGGTTTTCCCCAGGTCTTCGCCGTCGCGCCCAGCGTTAATCTCGGACTGGGCAGCCTTCCGCCGGAGCGGCTGAAATACGCCAGCGGGCTGTTCAATATGATGCGCAATCTGGGCGGGGCCGTCGGGATCGCGGTCAGCGCGGCGATCATCAACGACCAAACCAACCTGCACTTCCAGCACATCGCGAGCCACCTGACTCCCGCCAATCTGCCGATGGAGCGGCTGCTTCAGGGGATGTCCGATCGCTATGGCGTCCTTCCCGGCGGATCGGTGATCGGACATCAGGCGGCCCTCGAACAGCTATGGAACCTTGCCTATCGCGAGGCTTCGACGCTGGCCTTCGCCGATGCGTTTCGAGCGATCATGCTGGCGTTCATCGCCGCGACACTGCTCGTCCCGCTGCTGCGCAAGGTGGCCGCGCCGATGCCGGTTCGGTCTGGCGGGCACTGAGCTTACCTCAAGCCGGCACAGTCGTATTCCTTGACGCGTCATTTGTGCTTAAAATGAGTCAATCATGGACATGCTACGGGCCCTGGGGACTTTCATTCGCATCGTCGAAACCGGCTCGTTTTCGGCTGTCGCGAGAGAGACCAATACCACCCCCTCGGCCGTGACCCGCCTGGTGGGACAACTCGAGGAGCACTTCAGGGTCCGGTTGTTCCACCGCACCACGCGTCATCTAAGCCTGACTGAAGATGGCCAGGATCTGCTCGACCAGGCCCGCCCCATCGTCGATGCGGCGTCCGAACTGGAAGATGCGGTTGGCCACCAGCGGACCGCGCCGACAGGACGGGTTCGGGTTGGCATGGCATCAGGCGCCGCCCGGTTGATCACCGCGGGGCTGGCGGACTTGCTTAGCCGCTACCCCGGCTTGTCGGTGGAATTCGTCGTCCGGGAGCAGCCTGGAGACCTGATCGAGGACCGGCTGGACCTGGCGATGAGGCTAGGACGGCCGACGGATGCATCCCTTGTCGCCCGGTCGGTCGGTGCATTCGGGCGCGCACTGGTCGCCGCGCCCTATTATCTGGAGCGACGGGGTGCTCCCGCGTCACTCGCCGCCCTGCGCGAGCATACCTGCATTGTGCTAGAAGTCGGACCGGCCAGCGCGACCTGGCGCTTTCTGGGGCCGGACGGCCCGCATGACATTGAGGTGGCCGCTTCCTTCAGCACCAACAATGCCGAGGTGGTCCGCCAGTTCGTCCTGGCCGGACATGGCATCGCGCTGCTGCCCGAACCCCAGGTGCTCGACGACATCCTGGGTGGCCGGCTGTATCGCTTGCTGCCGGATTATCCGACCGAGCAAACCCAGGTGTTCCTGGTTTACCCCTCGCGCCGTCATCTGGCTCCGCGTACGCGGGTCGTGATCGACTTTCTGGTCGAACGGTTAAGCGCTGTCGCGGCTCGGCTCGCCGACGAGCGAGTGTGGGGAGAGCACGAGACGGTCTGGCTGGTCTGACCCTCATCTGTGTGAAATCCACACAAATGTTGTTTCCAGATACATAATTAACGCCACGTACTTGCAAGACTACATCACGGCTCACCGCAGCAATACGCCGGAGCCATGACATGACCGCCATTTCGAACACTTTCAGGCCACACACCGCACGGATTCACCAGGGCATCACGCACCCATGGCGGGACATCGGCATGGGGCTGGCCGTCGTCACGATTATCGCGAGCATGTCCGCTCTGGGCGCCCAGGAACAGCCACGCATCCAACCGGACGGCTTGCGCCCGGGCGTAGGCGAGCCCGCGCTCTCCGTCGGCTGGGAGGACAGCGTGCCTCCGGATCTGCTTCCTCTGGGCGCACTGAGCGGAGAAGTCGCGCGGTGATCAGCGGCGGGATCCTGAAAAAGCCCATCCCGCCGACGAAACAAGGCTCCAAAAAATTCCAGAACATGCGTCGGCGGCCAGCACAAGCAAGGCCGGTGTCGATCAAATCCGACCGGGAGATCAATCAAATGACCCATATCGCCAAAAGCCTGGACCTCGAGATTGAGAACAAAGTCGCCTCTCCTGACGAAGTTTCACCATCGGGCAGAGATCTTCAGGAGGGCGCGCGTGTCCCGGCGGTTCCTGCCCGGCGCAGGCGTTGGCGTTCGCTTTTGTTTGCGGGCGCCGCGATTGCCGCCGCCGCGGTCGTGGGCCACTTCGGCTGGGACTATTGGACGACCGGGCGCTTTCAGGAAACGACGGACGATGCCTATGTGCAGGCCGACACGACGATTATCGCGCCCAAGGTCTCCGGCTATCTGAGTGAGGTGCTGGTCGCGGACAACCAACCAGTGAAAGCCGGCCAGCCGCTCGCCCGCATCGACGATCGCGATTACGCGGTGGCGGTCGAGCAAGCCAAAGCGGATGCCGATTCAGCGCGGGCCGATATCAACGACGTCGAAGCGAACCTCGATCAGCAACAGGCGGTGATCGCGCAGGCCCGCGCCGCGGTCGAGATGGACAAGGCGCGTCTTACATTCACTCAACAGGACAATGATCGCTACCTGAGCCTCGCCAGGAGCGGGGCCGGCAGCGTGCAGAATGAGCAGGAGGCAGTATCAAAACTGCAGATCGCCCAGTCGACGTTGCAGAAGGATACGGCGGCGGTAATGGCGGCGGAACAGCAGACAGGCATACTGCGGGCGCGGCTCGCGAAGGCTGAGGCGGTACTGGCGCATGACCATGCGGTGCAGGATCAGGCGGCACTAAATCTCAGCTACACGACGATCGTCGCTCCTACCGACGGTGTCGTCGGCAATCGCAGCTTGCGCGTCGGTCAATATGTTCAGGCGGGTACGCAACTGATGGCCGTCGTGCCGATGAACGCGGTCTACGTGGTCGCGAATTTCAAAGAGACTCAACTCACCGATGTTCGTGCGGGCCAACCCGTCACAATCGACATCGACATGTTTCCGGGCACGACCGTCAAGGGGCACGTCGACAGCATCGCACCCGCGAGCGGGCAGGAGTTCGCCCTGCTTCCGCCTGATAATGCCACGGGAAATTTCACCAAAATCGTGCAACGGATACCGGTGAAGATCATCCTCGATGCCGGTGATCCGTTAGCCGGCCTGCTGCGGCCCGGCATGTCTGTCAATCCAGCGATCGACACTAGGGTTGACGATAGCTGGATTGGCGAAACCGGCGCCTCGACCATTCGCCGGCCACCGCAATACGCCCAAACAAACTAAGCCGCATTTTTTCGAGCATAAGGCCATTCCAATGTCAGCCGCGAATCAATCTGTCGGCACTATTCCTCAGGAACCTCGCGCCAGCCTCACGACCTGGATCACTGTGATGGCTGGTCTGTTGGGTGCGTTCATGGCCGTGCTGAACATTCAGATCACCAACGCGTCATTGCTCGATATCGAGGGCGGCATCGGTACCGGAGTAGACAACGGCGCGTGGATATCGACAGCCTACTTAATTGGCGAAATCATCGTCATCCCGCTGACCGATTATCTGAGCCGGGTGTTTTCCTTCCGCCGCTTCCTGCTCGTGAACGCGGTTCTGTTTCTGACATTTTCGATGGCCTGCGCGTTCGCCCAGAACCTGGAACAGATGATCGCTCTGCGCGCGATCCAGGGGTTCACCGGCGGGGTGCTGATCCCCATGGCTTTCACCCTGATTCTGACGAAACTGCCCGCGTCGCAGCGGCCGGCCGGCATGGCACTGTTCGCGGTTACCGCGACGTTCGCGCCTGCCATCGGCCCGACCATCGGTGGCTATCTGACCGAGAATTATGGCTGGCAATATATCTTTTTCATCAATCTCGTTCCGGGAACGATCATGGTGGCCGCGTTGTTCGCGACGCTCGAAAAGCGGCCGATGCAGCTTCATCTGCTGAAGGAAGGGGATTGGTTCGGCATCGCAGCCATGGCGATCGGGCTCAGCGCGCTGCAAACCGTGTTGGAGGAGGGCAACAAGGACGATTGGTTCGGCTCGCCGTTCATCGTCCGCCTCGCCGCGATCGCTGCGGTTGCTCTGTCGTTGTTCGTCTGGATCGAGCTCACCGTCAAAAATCCGGCGGTCAATTTGCGTCTGTTGAGCCGGCGCAACTTCGGACTTGGCACGTTGGCCAACATGATGCTCGGCTTCGCGCTCTACGGTTCGGTTTATCTGCTGCCGCAGTACCTTGGTCAGGCGCAGGGCTACAACTCCGAGCAGATCGGTGCGGTGATGGCCTGGACGGGGCTGCCCCAACTGCTTCTCATTCCTTTCGTTCCCGCGCTGATGGGCCGGTTCGACGCGCGGTACATCGTGGTGCTCGGTCTGAGCGTGTTCGGCGGAAGCTTTCTCCTGAATATTCATATGTCGGCCGATTATAGCGGCGATCAATTCTGGATCCCGAACATCATCCGTGCGACAGGCCAGGCGTTGGTGTTGGCGCCGATGAGCAGCATCGCCATGATTGGTATCACGCAGGCCCAGGCGGCCGGCGCGTCGGGCATCTTCAATATGCTGCGGAATCTCGGCGGCGCCTTCGGGACGGCGGCGCTTGCCACGTTCGTAACGAAACGCGAGCAATTCCATTCGAACATCATTGGCGTGCCGGTCAATCTTTACAGCGAGGCAGTGCGCGACAGGATCGATATGATGACCAAGTACTTCATGTCCCGCGGCATCAGCGATCCGTTGACCGCGCATGGGCAGGCCATTGTCGCTCTTGGCCAAACGGTCAGACGTCAGGCGCTGATCATGGGTTACAGTGATGCGTTCGCCCTGCTCGGCATCATGCTTATTCTCGCCGCCTGCATCATTATGCTCACCCGCGGAGGCCAGGCGAGCGGCGCGAGTGCGCATTAGGGCGAGTAGCCAGGATCGTTGATTGGCCTGGCTTCAGGATGATTGTTACGGCGGCGATCTATGGAGGAGCCGGCGGGACCGGGGCGGATCGAATGGTGCCCAGGGGCGGAATCGAACCACCGACACTGCGATTTTCAGTCGCATGCTCTACCAACTGAGCTACCTGGGCCCATGACCGGCCGCGTTGGAGCAGCGTGCTTACCGCACCGCATACCCCCGATCAAGCTGCGCCGGTCACGCCGCGTCCGGCGAGCTCGGCGGATCCTCGTCAAGCTCGAGCGGCGGGCCGGGGATGCGATATTGCTCGCCCAGCCAGCGGCCAAGATCCACATCGGCGCAACGCGGCGAGCAGAACGGCCGGTTCGCCAACGACGGGAGACGGCCACAAATCGGACAGCGCGGCGGAGCCTTAGCCATGCACAGCCTCAATACACCAGCCGTCGCCAGGCAGGGACGGGTCAGAGCGTAAGTTCAACCCCTGACCGGTGATCCGCGCAAGATCCGGCAGAGCCATTGGATCGGCCCGCAGTGCCGCGACCACGGCGGGAGCCGCTCGGAGCATCAAACGCCGCCCTGGCTCGGCCCGTGAAGCGCGAGCGAGGCCGCGTAACGCCACAAGCCCGGATGCGAGCGGTCCCGACAATGCCTCATGCAACGGCGGCCTGACCCTGGGCCGCGCGATCTCCGCCAATCCCAGAGCGGTGAACCCGAGGAACCGTGGATGCAATGGATCGCGCGACAGAGCCGCCGTCAGCGCCGGCGCCAATAAATTCCGCTGCTTTGCCTTCATCCCCGCGACATCGACGAGGATCGCGCCCGAGAGATTACGCAGCCGGATCTGCCGTGCCACCTCTGGCACGACGGCCGTGTTCAACTCGAGGTGCCGTCGTGCGGCGCCGCTGTCTCCCCCACTTGCGCCGGTCAAAGCGCCGCCACCGTCAATATCGATCGCCACCAGCGCGGGCGTAGGGTGCACCGACAGACGCGCGCCCGACGCAAGCGTCACTTCTGAGGCGGCGAGGCTGTCGGCCAACGCTTCCATGAGATCATCAAACGCCTGCTGGACAACGGTGATCCGATCCCCAAAATCGGCACGGAATGACGCCGCCAAAGCTGGGTCGTCCACGACAATTCGCGCGTTCCGATACCGCGCCGCGAGTTCCCGCAACGGGTCGACCCCATGCCGCCGAAAACCAGCCGGCCCCTCCTCGGCACTGGCGACCCGCGCGCTCAATCGCGGGCCCTTCCCGCCCAACGCGGACCGAGTGACCTTGACCGTGACAATCGCGCCCTCAGTCAGGCCTTTGGCACCCTCGGAATCAGGCAGAAACCCCTCAAACGTTTCGGTCGTGCTCGCACGGCCGCCGCCCGGCAGTGCCACGAACGCACCCGCCATCGAAGCAACGATGGCAGTCACCCGGCCCCGGTACACATCGCCCACGCCATCCGGAGCCCCTGGCCGCCAAAGCGCATAATCGAGCATGACCCCGGCCGCCATCGCCGCGATCCGGACCTCGCCAGGACTCCAGGCCGCATGGATGGTCACTCCCGGCACAGTCGCGGGATCCATGGTCAAGGGATCGGCCAGCCGAAGCCGCGTAGCATCTGCGCGGTCTCGAACAGCGGCAGTCCGACCACGCCCGAGAAACTCCCGGACATGAAACGGACGAACCCCTCGGCCGCCCCGTTAATCGCATAGCCGCCGGCCTTGCCCTCCCACTCACCCAGGGCAAGCCACGCTGTCTTTTGCGCCTCGGTCAGACGGGAAAAGGCGACGACGCTTTCGGACAAACGCTCGGCCCGGCGCCCATCGGGGGCCGTCAGCACAACGACGGTGAGGACGCGGTGGCGGCGGCCGGAGAGCAGCTCGATGCAAGCACGCGCCTCTTGTTCGGTCGCCGCTTTTGGCAAGATGCGGCGACCCACGGCGACGACGGTATCCGCGGCGAGGACGAACCGTCCGGGGACCGTGACGGCAGCTGCTTTGGCGCGGGCCATTCGCTGCGCGTAACGTCGAGGCAGCTCACCCCGCGCGGGCGTCTCGTCAATATCCGGTGCGATGATCGCCGCGGGAGTGACGCCGATCTGCGCCAGCAAAGCGAGACGGCGAGGACTGGAGGATGCCAGCACGAGTACCGGCGCGAAACCAGGGTCGGGACCGGATGGAATGGTGGCGCTAAGTTGGACCGGCAGCGGCCAATTACTTGAATCGAAACGTGATGCGGCCCTTGGAGAGGTCATAGGGCGTCATCTCGACGTTGACCCGGTCGCCGGCCAACACGCGGATGCGATTCTTACGCATCTTGCCGCTGGTATGCGCCAGAATGGAATGTTCATTATCCAGTTTCACGCGAAACATGGCATTGGGCAGCAACTCCATCACGGTGCCGCTGAATTCGATCATATCTTCTTTCGACATCAGGCCTCTTCGGATGTTGACGAACGGCGCGGACCATGGGCGCGCGCCCTCGTCAGGTCAAGAACGGATCAGGATCGAGAACCGCCGATTGGCACGAGCCTTCCTCGACCCCGCCGCGATCATCGCCGGCCAAACATTGTCTCGATCTCGGCCTTCGACAACCGCAAAAATGTGGGCCGTCCGTGGCTGCAGGTCGCGGCTCGAGGCGTTGCCTCCATTTGGCGCAACAAAGCGTCCATTTCGGCCTGGCCGAGACGACGGCCCGCCCGGATGCTGCCGTGGCAGGCCATCCGTGCGATCACCGCGTCGAGCCGCGCCGATAGCGCCATCGTTTCGTCGAGTTCCGCCAGTTCATCGGCGATGTCACGGATCAGCGGCGCTGCCTCCGGCGCACCGAGTGCCGTCGGTAACGCACGCACCAGTATGGCGCCCGGGCCAAACGACTCGATCTCCAGACCCAGACGTGCGAGCTCCTCGGCGCGGGCGAGCAACCGATTCGCATCGGCTTCCGGCAAATCAACCACCGCGGGCAGCAGCAACGGCTGGCTGGGCGCGCCGCCGTCAAGCATTCGGGTGCGGATCGCCTCATGCGTGAGCCGCTCGTGCGCTGCGTGCTGATCGACCAGGATCAGGTTGCCGTCGGCCGCGACGGCAATGATGTAGGTGTCCAGCACCTGCGCCACCGCGGCACCGAGAGGATACTCAGCCGCCTGGCGCTCGGCCGGCCCATCCCGATCAGACCTGGGCCGATCGGACCCGGGCGCAACGGACCCGGGCCCAAGGGACCCGGTAACGGTTCGCGCGGCGGGCGATGCAGCCAAACCAAGACCGGCCGCCTGATCTGCGACGCCGCCCGACGGGAGAGATCCGGACGCGGCCTCTGGTCCATAGGATGGCACCAACGTCGCCTCGGAGACACCTTGCGTCGGCGAGAACCCGGGGAGGGGCAAAGCCCGGATGCCGCCGCGCGCCGGTCGCGACCAGGCCAAATTCAAAGCAGGGCGATGCTCGGTCAGGCCGAACGTGCTTACCCCTGGACCCGGCACGTCGGTTCCGGCGGCGCCCGCCAATATCCGGCCGAGCGCACCAATCACCAACGACCTGACCGCGGCCGGGTCACGAAACCGCAACTCGGTTTTCGCCGGATGCACATTGACATCCAGTTCTTCGGGCGGAAGGTCGAGCCACAACGCGACCACCGGATGACGGCCATGCGCGATCACATCGCGATAGGCCACCCGTACGGCGGTCTTCAGCACCGGATCGGCGACTGGCCTGCCGTTCACCACCAGTCCCTGCGCCGCGGCCGTCATGCGCGAGATGGCCGGCGCGCACATATAACCGCTCAGCACCATGTCACCGGCCGGACCCTGCCGAACCTCCCGCACCGGCAGCATCGCCCCGGCCGCCTCCGCACCGAGCAATGCGGCGACCCTTGGCGCCCGCTCCTGCGCGGGCAGGTCGAACACGACCCGGCCTTCGTTTTCCAGCCGAAACGCGGTACCGGGCGACGCCATCGCGAGGCGGCGGACGACGGCTTCCGCGTGCTCGGCCTCGGTGCGTGGGTTTTTCAGGAATTTCCGCCGCGCCGGAGTGGCGAAAAACAGGTCCCGCACCACGATCCGCGTACCCGGCGCACCCGCCGCGGGCACCACCGGACCGACAGTGCCGCCCTCCACCGTGATCGCGTTGGCGTGATCCCCGTCGCGAGGCCGCGATGTGATCTCCAGCCGCGCGGCCGCCCCGATCGAAGGTAAGGCCTCGCCGCGGAACCCCAGCGTGTCGATACGGATCAGATTGTCGTCGGCCAGTTTCGAGGTGGCGTGGCGCAGCACGCACAGACCAAGTTCTTCCGCCGTCATGCCGGAACCGTCGTCGGTCACCTCGATCCGGTCGATCCCGCCGCCCATCAGCACAACGGAAATGCGGCGCGCGCCAGCGTCCAGCGCGTTTTCGACGATTTCCTTCACCGCCGCCGCAGGCCGCTCGATCACCTCGCCGGCGGCGATGCGATTGACCGTATGTTCGGGCAGCACCCGGATGCGGGACGCGGGTTGCCTGGTCATGATCTCGGCATCGTGATGAGCCGGGCCGAACCGGAGCGGATTTTGGCGAGCCGGTTCCGAATCCGAGCGAGGGGGCGTGGCGTCGGTCATCCCGCGTTGTTAGCGGAAACCAGAACGGGAGGGAACAAAGGTGGACTGTCAACCCCGCCGCCAAACCATTCATTTACGCAACGGCTGCTGGGGTTGTGACGGCCACTTCAGCTTTCTGGTCGTGCGACCACGCGGCACAAAATTCGGAAACAGGCAGGAATTGTCAGGGACGATTTGGACAACCCGGTGCCAGGCCCGGCCGTCCGGTTCCAGTTTGACCGGCTTGCGGCATTGCCCGAACCACGATGGATCGCTCGCGTATCATAAATCTGACGTGTCGTTTGGAAAACAACAGCGAGGAGGCGATGCGTGTCGTATCCCGCGGCGACCGGATCGACAGAACTCGTAATGCTTCAATCCCGGACAGAGGTGCCCTGAGGCTTCAAGGCACGCGGTCGATCGTCCCAGCGGTTCCGCCGGCGCGCTTCAGGCCGGACTGGTCACCGTGGCGAGCAGTTGCCGCAACCGCCCGGCCCCGGCGGGACCTTTGATCGCCTCTCGCCAGCTTGCCTCCGCGACACGCTGATGCGCCGCGATCGCCTCGTCGGCGCCGGTAATCATCGCGACCCCGGTATGAGCGTTCGGATGCGAGTCAGGACGGAATGGGTTGACGCCGAGACTGACGCGGTCCCGGGCACGCAGGATTTTGAATGAGGACGTGGGTTCGGCCCCGGCCAGCAAGCCGAATTGCAACCCCATAGGCTCGGTTTCCATCAGGTTGGCGATGTTCTCCACCTCGGAGACCGCCACGTCGCGGCAAATCCGCTTCACGCGATCGGAAATCGCGACCCCGGAGGCGATGCCATTTTCAAGAAACCGTCGCACTTCGCCGACCGACAGCATGGCGATGATGCCTGGTCTCCGCATCGCGTACATCCGCTTGCGAGCGGCAAGAATATTAAGGGCCTGTTCGGCGGTGCTACGCATCGCCACGCGCTCGGGGCCCGCCTGATCGGCGGCCTCATCGAACGCCTCACCGAGTACGGCGTCATAAGCATCCGATGTCGTTAGGTAGCAAACCGGCCCGAACAGCTGCAGAATTTGTTCCGCCGTCTCTTCAACCTGGCGGATCCGCTCGAAGTAACCGATCGGCCGATTATAGTACTCGACGCCAATCCCCAACAACGATAACGGCGAGATCTTCAGCAACTCCGCGAGGCGCTTGATCGTGTCAAGTTTGATCACCTCGCCTTTTTCATAACGGTACAGTGCGGCGCGCGAGACCCCCAGCCGGGCCGCGATTTCCTCGGCCCGCAAGCCTGACTCGAGCCGGTAGGCCCGCAATTGCTGACCAATTTCCGTGAACCGCATCGACATATCGGGGTTCTCCTCCGGGCGCCCGCGCCAGGTCTCTCACGTATCGTTATCGACGTTTCGACGATGATATCGACCCCGAAGAGTGCGTCCGCTCGGATCAGAGGACCGGGAGACTTTTCTTGGGTGGAATCTCATAATCGAAGCCGTGAGACACAGTATGCTTCTTGCTACGCAAATTCAACCCCCATTCACGCCATGCGACTCGTTTCAGGTGGCATAACCAGGCATCATGGCAGCGACGCATATCCCAATGCGTGGTTTCACCCCGGTAAGGATTGAAACCGGCGGGACCAGACGTCGGCGATGTCACTTGTGCGGCATAGGCGTCCCTCCACCGGCGCCGTGTCGCACCATCCGAAACAAAAGCAGCCGCGGCGTTTGCGATCAGCCGCGGATCGCGTGCTTCGCCATGCCCTCCACGGCCAGGATCATCGCCGAATGATCCAGATCGCCGCCGCCATGCGCCATGCAGGAGGCGAACATTTGCTGCGCGATCGCGGTGTTCGGCAGGCTAAGCTGCAAATCTTTCGCGGCACTCAGCGCGAGGTTCAGGTCTTTCTGATGCAGCCGGATGCGGAAGCCGGGATTGAACGTTCCGTTCAGCATCCGTTCGGCGTGTACCTCCAGAATACGGGATGATGCGAAACCCCCCATCAACGCCTGGCGGACCTTCGCCGGATCGGCTCCGGCCTTCGACGCGAAGACCAGCGCCTCGGCCACCGCCTGGATGTTCAGCGCGACGATGATCTGGTTAGCCACCTTACAGGTCTGGCCGTCACCGTTTGCGGGTCCAACATGGGTGATGTTCTTGCCCATGAGGTCGAACAACGGCTTCGCCCTCGCGAATGCGGCGTCCGGCCCTCCGGCCATGATCGTCAGGGTCGCCTGCTTCGCGCCCACTTCTCCGCCGGATACTGGTGCGTCGACGTAGTCGCAGCCGAGCGCGTTGATCTTTTTGGCGAACTCCTTGGTCGCGATCGGGCTGATCGAGGACATGTCGATGACCAGCGTGCCCTTCTTCAGGCCCTCGGCCACCCCGCCGGCCCCGAACAGGACAGCTTCCACATCCGGAGTATCGGGAACGATGATGACGACCACGTCGGACTTCGCCGCGACCGATTTCCCATCGGCCACCACCTCGGCGGCGGCCCGGATTTCCGCCGTCAGGCTGGCGCGCTCCGGCACGATCAGGTCGTGGCCGCCGCTCTTCAGGTTGAGCGCCATCGGACGCCCCATGATCCCGAGGCCGATGAAACCGATCTTCATGGTTGGTCTCCCTTTGGTGTTGATGTTCTGAGCTGTTGACGTTCTGGCCGAGAGCGGGCCGCTTGAAAAGCCACGCTCGCGGATCACCCCGTCCTCCGAAGCACCAGGGTCGTCCATGGCTCCATATCGATCATTTGTTCCAGTACCAGTCCGGTTCGCCGATGCGCCGCCAGCACGTCACGCGCCTGCGCTCGGAGCAATCCGGCCAGGATCGCGG
>Ga0302324_100018769_pt1 | contig 13615 bp, 14 predicted proteins | sample Palsa_T0_1_FD_201949 | JGI IMG/M metagenome (GOLD analysis project Ga0302324, IMG submission 201949) | Peat permafrost microbial communities from Stordalen Mire near Abisko, Sweden - Palsa_T0_1 | ecosystem: Environmental > Terrestrial > Soil > Palsa > Peat permafrost | place: Sweden: Abisko...
GGTCGAAGACCCGCACCGCGACCTCGCGCACCCCGGCGAGCTGGCTCGCCCCGCCGGTGAGGACGATCCCTGCGCCGGGATCGCCGAGGGCGGCGGCCGAACGAAGCCGCTCCTTGATCAGCTCCAGCGTCTCCTCGACCCGGGGAGCGATGATGCCCTTGAGCAGCGACCTGGGGGCGGTGACCGGCCCGGCGCCCGGATCGTCGCCGCGCGGCGGCGCCTCGATCATCTCACGGTCCTCGTTGCTCGAGGCGATGGCAGAACCGTGCAAGGTCTTGATCCGCTCGGCCCCGGCCATCGAGGTCGACAGGCCCCGGGCGATGTCCTGGGTCACGTGCATGCCGCCGACGGCCAGACTGTCGACATGGATGAGGGCGCCACCGGAATAGACCGCCACCGAGGTCGAGCCGCCGCCCATGTCGATGCAGATGGCGCCCAGTTCCATCTCGTCCTCCTCCAGCGCCGCCAGGGCCGAGGCGAAGGGCGCGGCGACCACGCCCTCGAATTGCAGATGGGCGCGCTCGACGCAGTGGCCGAGGGTGTGGAAGACCGCTTCGTTCATCGAGACCACGAGCAGGTCGAGGCCGAGGGTGCGTCCGAACATGGCTCGGGGGTCGCGGACGCCCTTCTGCCCGTCCACCGACCAGGTCACCGGCCGCAGGTGGATCGGCGTGCGCCTTGGCAGGCGCAGGTTGGCCATGGCTTGGGCGGTGGCGCGGGTCAGGTCGTTGTCGCCGATCGGCCGGCCTCCCAGCGAGATCTGAGCGGTAAGCCGGTGACTTGCGAGCTGGCCTCCGGCCGTGGCCACGGTGACGCCCTGGACGCTCAGGCCCGCGACCACTTCTGCGCGCTCCACAGCCTTGGCGATGGATTGGGCGGCCTCGTCGACGTCGACGATCGCCCCGCCCCTGACCCCGTGCGACTGGACATAGCCGACCCCGGCGGTGGTCAAAGTGCGGTCGGCCTTGCGCACGCCGTCGGGCTTCATGATGAAACAGGCGACCTTCGAGACGCCCAGGTCCACCGCCGCCACGACCGGAGATCGGCCGAGCCCGACCTTGAGGCCATCGCGGCCGTCGTGACGTTCGGTGGCGGACACTCTCTCGGCCGGACGACGCTCCAGAACTTCGACCATGCTCAGACTCCGTGACTTTCGAGATTGGCGGCAGGCCCGGCGCGGGGCCTCACCACGACCATTTCGGGATCGCGCAGATCGATCCGCGCCAGGCCCAGGTCGAGGATTCGCGATTTCCGATCCAGCTGGTCGAGGCGGATCAGCGCCTCCTCCTCGCCGTCGGCGGGAAGCTGGACCAGGGTTCCCTCCTTCAGACGCAGGTCCCAGCGGCGGTCATCCACGCGCACCAGGGCCTCGAGCTTATCGGCCAGGCGCGGGCGGGAGGACACGGCCGAGACGATCGGGGCGGCGGCGGTGTTGGCGCCCTCTCCGACGATAAGCGGGAGGCTGGCGAACCGGGCGGGATCGGCCTTGTCGACCACCGTGCCGTCCGAAGCCACGACCACGGCGCGGCCGTTGTGCTCCCAGATCGCCACCAGCGGCCGCTCGTCGACCGCGATGACGACCGTGTCCGGCCACAGCCGGATGACCCGGGCCCGGTTCACCCAGCCGACCTGCTCGACGCGCCGCCTCACCGCGTCGAGGTCGAGGGTGAGGATCGACGAGCCCTGCTTCAGGGCCGCCGCCTTCATGATTTCCTTCTGGGCCGGGGGCGAAGCGCCCTGCAGGTGCACGGCGTCGACGCGCAGACCCGAATCGGTCAGCCGCCCCAGCGCCGCCGCGCTGGCGTCCGAGGCCAGCGCCTCGCCACGGCCGCCGGTGGCCAGGACCGCGACGGCGCCGACGATGAAGAAAACGCCGAGCCCGCTGGCGATGAATTTCAGCGGGATGCGCCGCGAGGCGCCGGGCGGCCGGGACGGACGGACGGCCGCAGGCGCTGGTCGTTTGGCGCGCGGTCTCGCGGAGGCGGCGGAGCCTTTGGGTCGCGCGCTAGGAGCGCCTCTGCGTCCTCCGCGCACCGCCGCGGGCATGCCCGTCCTCCACGATCCAACTCACGAGTTCGTCGAACCCCATACCCTGATGAGCCGCCTGCTCGGGGACGAGCGAGGTGGGGGTCATCCCAGGCTGGGTGTTGACCTCCAGAAGGACCAGAAGGTCGTTAATGTCGTCATAACGAAAGTCGCTTCGGGTAACGCCCTGGCAACCAAGAGCGGCATGCGCCAGCTCCGCCTGGCGCAGCGCCCGGTCGGTGACGTGGGCCGATATCGGCGCCGGAACCGTGTGGACGCTCCCGCCCTCGACGTATTTGGCTTCATAGTCGTAGAAGCCGGTCCGCGGCTCGATCAGCGTCACCGCCAGCGCCGCGCCGCCCATTACCGCCACGGCCAGCTCGAGCCCCTGGATGTAGGGCTCGATCATCACCTCCTCGCCGAAGGTCCAGGAGGGCGCCAGCAGTTCCGCCGGCGGCGAATTGGCGCCCTCGAAGACCCGAAACACCCCCACTGACGATCCCTGGGCGTTAGGCTTGACCACATAGGGCGGCGCCATCACGTGGGCCCGGGCGGCCTCGCGGCGGTCGTAGAGTCCGCCGCCTGGCGTCGTGACGCCGGCCGCCGCCATCACCGCCTTGGCCTTGGCCTTGTCCATCGCCAGAGCCGAGGCCAGCACCCCGGAGTGGGTGTAGGCCAGCTCCAGCGTCTCCAGCACCCCCTGCACGCAGCCGTCCTCGCCCCAGGCCCCGTGCAGGGCGTTGAAGCAGACCTCCGGGGCGAGCGCCGCGAGCACGGCGGCGATGTCGCGCCCGGCGTCGACGCGGCTCACCCTCGCCCCCAGGCGGTCCAGGGCCGCCGCGCAGGCCCGCCCCGAGACCAGGCTGACCTCCCGCTCCGGCGAGACGCCGCCCATCAGCACCGCGACATGGCGGCCGGCGAGGGAGAAACTTGTCGTGGAATCAGCGCCCAACGTCACGCCTCACAACACCTCGGGCCAAAGAGGAAGTCCACAGTCCTGGCCGGCCGGTCTCGATTCGCCAAGCGCAGTTCGCGATAGTGGCCCCAGGCGCGCTGTGATCGTAAACGCATGACCAGTCATGATCGGGCGACCACCACACGCCGGACACCCCCTCATGCGCCGCCACGACAAGGCGAAGCGCCTGGACGCCGTATGACCGCGCGCCGCCGGCATCGCGTCGTCGTCGTCGGCGGCGGTTTTGGCGGCCTGGAAACTGTCAATCGCCTGGCCGGCGCGAGCGTGGACATCACCCTGGTCGACCAGCGCAATCACCACATTTTCCAGCCGCTGCTCTACCAGGTCGCGACCGCCTCCCTGGCGACCTCGGAAATCGCGTGGCCCCTGCGGGCGCTGTTCCGCGACCGTCCCGAGGTGACGACCCTGCTCGCCGCGGTCACAGGCGTCGATTTGGCCGGCGGCCGCGTCCCGCTCGATCGGGGCGAGTCGCTCGACTACGACACCCTGGTCCTCGCCACCGGGGCCCGGCACGCCTATTTCGGCCACGAGGAATGGGAGCCGTTCGCGCCGGGCCTCAAGACGCTCGAGGACGCCACGACGATCCGCCGGCGCATCCTCATGGCCTTCGAGGAAGCCGAGCGCGAGGACGACCCGGCGACGCGCTCCGCCCTACTGACCTTCGTGATCGTCGGCGCCGGCCCAACCGGCGTCGAACTCGCCGGGACCATCGCCGAACTCGCCCGGACCACGCTGAAGTCGGACTTCCGGCGCATAGACCCCCGGTCGGCGCGGATCGTCCTCATCGAAGCCGGGCTTCGGGTTCTGGCCGGCTATCCCGAGGACCTCTCGACCTACGCCCGGCGGTCGCTCGAAAGCCTTGGCGTCGAGGTCGAGCTCTTGGCGCCTGTCACCGGCTGCACGGGCGAGGGGGTCGTCCACGGCGGCCGAACCCTTGCGGCCAGGACCGTCATCTGGGCCGCCGGCGTGAAGGCCTCGCCGGCGGCTGGGTGGCTGGGCGCTCCCACCGACGCGTCGGGCCGGCTGAAAGTTCTTCCCGACCTTACCGTTCCAGGTCACCCGGAGATCTTCGCGATCGGCGATACGGTGACGATCGAGGGACCGGCGGGTAAGCCGGTCCCCGGCATCGCTCCGGCCGCCAAGCAGCAGGGGGCCCATGTCGCCAGGCTGATCAAGGCCCGCCTTGCCGGCGCGTCCGCTCCGCCCTTCGTCTACCACCATCAGGGAAGCCTCGCGCAGATCGGCAAGCAGCGGGCGGTGATCGATTTTGGCTGGATCAGGCTGCGCGGGGCGCTGGCCTGGTGGATCTGGGGCGTCGCCCACATCTACTTCCTGATCGGGGTTCGCGCCCGACTGATCGTCGCCATCAACTGGCTCTGGATCCACACCCTGGACCAGCGCAGCGCCCGCCTGATCACCCAGGGACAGCCACCGGTCGATCCGTCGACGCGCAAGGGCGTCGCTCGATAGACATTGCCGGCAAGCCGGCCGGCCTCGGTTGACCAGCGGAAGAAAAATTCAAGAGAGGGGTTGCATTCGATTTGGTGATGTGGTTCACTACAACACTACCTCGGCACGCCACACTGAGCCCCCTTCTGGAACACACGATGGATCCTGAGTGGAACGACAGCCAGCCGATCTACCGCCAGTTGCGCGACCGCGTCGTCGCGATGATCCTGGACGGGGTGCTGAAGGAAGGCGACCCGCTGCCGTCGGTGCGCAACGTCGCGGCCGAATACCTCGTCAACCCCCTCACGGTGCTGAAGGGCTATCAGCAACTGGTCGACGAGCGGCTGGTCGAGAAGCGACGGGGCCTGGGTCTCTTCATTAACGCCGGCGCCCGCGATCTGCTGCTGCAGGGCGAGCGCCAGAGGTTCCTGGCCGAACAGTGGCCGGCGATTCACGCGACCATCCAGCGTCTCGGCCTGACGCCGCAGGAACTGCTCGACGCCGCCCAGAGCGGCGCGTCCCCACCGAACACGAGCCAGGAGCGCTAACACCGTGGCATGCATAGAAGCCCGCGGCCTGCGCAAGGCCTACGGAACGACCATGGCCCTCGACGGCGTCGACCTGACCGTCGAAGAGGGCAGAATCCTGGGCCTCATAGGTCCCAACGGCGCGGGCAAGAGCACGGCGCTCAACGCCATCCTGGGCCTGACCGCCTATCAGGGCGAACTGAAGGTGCTCGGCCGTGATCCCTGGACCGAACGGGACCGGCTGATGCGCGATGTCTGCTTCATCGCTGATGTCGCGGTGCTGCCGCGGTGGATCCGCGTGTCCCAGGCGCTCGACTATGTCGCCGGCGTGCATCCTCGCTTCGATCGGACCAAGGCAGAAGGTTTCCTCGCCAAGACCTCGATCAGGCGGTCAAGCCGGGTGAGGGAGCTCTCCAAGGGCATGGTGACCCAGCTCCACCTGGCGCTGGTCATGGCCATCGACGCCAGGCTGCTGGTGCTGGACGAGCCGACGCTGGGCCTCGACATCCTCTTTCGCAAGCAGTTCTACGACTCGCTTCTGAACGACTACTTCGATCGCAGCCGCACCATCATCGTCACCACCCACCAGGTCGAAGAGATCCAGCACATCCTGACCGACGTGGCGTTCATCGACCGCGGCCGCATCGTCCTGGACTGCAGCATGGAAGACTTCGAGCGGCGTTATCTCGAGGTGATGGTCAGCCCCGAGCACGCCGCCGCGGCGCGGGCGCTTGGCCCCATTCAGGAGCGCCAGGTGTTCGGTCGCCCCATCATGCTTTTCGATTCCGTCCAGCGCGACCGCTTGGTCCCGCTTGGCGAGGTGCATACGCCCAGCATCGCCGACCTCTTCGTCGCCGTGATGGGCGAGGGCGCCAAATCGCAGGGAGCCGCCCAATGAATGCTCAGTCCAGCACCGTCCCCGAGTTCGGCGCCGACGCGCCGGCTTCGGCGCCGGCAGCCACGGCCCCGACGCGGCCCCTCTACTGGTCGATACGACGCGAGTTCTGGGAGAGCCGTTCGATCTTCATCGCCCCGCTGGCCGTCGCCGCCCTGGTGCTCCTGGCGCTGCTGGTCAGCGCCGTCCGCCTGCCGCAAGGAGTGCGCCTCCTCGAGGCCCTCGATCCGGCCCGCCGGGACGCCATTATCGCCGGCGCATTCGGCATGGCCGCGTTTCCGATCACGATCACGACCTTCCTCGTCGCCGTGTTCTATTGCCTTGGCGCGCTGCACAACGAGCGCCGCGACCGCAGCATCCTCTTTTGGAAGTCGCTGCCGGTCTCAGATCTGGTGACCGTGGTTTCCAAGGCGAGCATTCCGCTCGTGATCATTCCGATCGTCACCGTCGTCATCATCATCGCCACGCGGCTGATTATGCTCCTCATGGGAACCGCGGTCGTGGCCGCCAACGGTCTTAGCCTCGCGCCGCTGTGGGACCACCCGCCGCTGCTCCAGCTGTCGCTGGTTCCCCTCTACGGCGTCGCCGTCCAGACCCTCTGGTACGCGCCGATCTACGGCTGGCTGATGCTCGTCTCCGGCTGGGCGCGGCGCGCGCCATTCCTGTGGGCGGTGATCCCGCCGCTGGCGCTCTGCCTCTTCGAGAAGATCGCGTTCCACACCAGCTATCTCACCTCGATGCTGGAAAATCGCCTCACCGGCAGCGACGCGGCGGCCTTCGTCGACGGCGGCCCCAACGCCGTCATTTACAAGCTCGCCCAGCTCGATCCGGCCAAGTTCGTCGCCACGCCGGGGCTCTGGATCGGGCTCGCCATCGCCGCGGTCCTCTTCGCCGCCGCGGTCTGGCTGCGCCGCTATCGCGACCCGGTCTGATCGACCCTCGCCCAGGCCCTTCGTTCCACCCGCCTGACCAAGGAGGAGCTGCCAGATGATCCTCGCCACCATCCTCCACCTGGCGCCTGGGAGCCCACGGGTCCTGCGGGCCGGGGCGGCGCTCCTCCTTGGCCTCCACATCGGCGGCGGCCTCGTCGCCATTGCTTCGGGCGGTGCGGCCCTGGTGTTGGCCAAGGGCGGCCGCGGCCATCGGCTGGCCGGCAACGCGTTCTTTGTCTCGATGCTGTTCATGGCCGGGATCGGCGCGGCCGTCTCGCCCCTGATCCATCAGCCGGGCAACGCCTTCGGCGGCCTGCTCGCTCTCTATCTGGTGGTTACCGGCTGGATGGCCGTCCGGCGAGCGCCGGACACCGTCGGCCGCTTCGAGATCGGCGCCATCGTCGCCGCCCTGGCCGTGACGGCCGGGATGGTCGCCTTCGCCGTCGCGGCGCTGAACAGTCCCACCGGCTCGATCGACGGGGTTCCCGCGGCTGCCCCGCTCATCATGGCCACGGTCGCGGCCCTCGCCGCCGGGTCGGACCTGAGCGTGATCCTGCGCCGCGGCCTCCACGGCGCCCAGCGCCTCGCGCGTCACCTCTGGCGGCTCTGCGCCGGCCTGCTCATCGCCTCCGGCTCGCTCTTCATCGGCCAGCCGAAGGTCTTCCCTCCCGCCCTGCGCGGATCTCCGGTGATGTTCCTCCCCGAACTCTTCGTCGCCGGAATGATGGTCTACTGGCTGATCCGCCTGGCGCTCGGAAATCGCCTCAGGCGCCGCCCGCCTCTACGGCGCGCCACTGGCGTCCCGGCCTGGTCATAGAGGGGGGAAAGAGTTGAACCTGTCGAAGACGCGCGCGTCGGGTCCAAGGGATTGGCGCCTGGACGCACGGACGAAGGTCTCGGCCTCCTGGGCGTCGCTGATGATGTGCCTCTACGTCGAAGCCATCGGCTTCTTCGACCCGGGCAGGCTCGCGGCTTTCGCTCCAGGAGCGCTGCTCGCGGTGGCGATACTGATAACGGTTCCGGCCATCATGGCCTTCCTCACCCTGGTGCTGACGCCCGGCGCGAGCCGGGCGGCGAACATCGGGCTTGGCGCCGTCGTCGCCATCGTCGTGATGATCGCCATTCCGGACGCGTCGACGTTTCATGTCCTTCTCGGAATCGTCGAGATGGCGCTTGCCGCGTCGGTCGTCTGGCAGGCTTGGAACTGGCCGAGGCCGGGGCCGGGATAAGACCTCGCGAGCGGGGATGGAAATTTGCCCCGGAAGAGCCCTAAGCTCATTGGCTTCGACAATCAGGCGATGGGCGGCGCCGCCATGCGGAGTTTCGACGAGATCTACGCCCGGGCGGCGGAGCGCAAGGGCGGCCCCGCGGCTCTCGAAGCCCTGATCGCCGAGCACGCGTCCAGGCCGCGAGACGCCCTGGCCGCCATCGGCGATGACCGATGGCTCGCCGAAATGGCCCGCGTCGTCTTCCAGGCCGGCTTCAACTGGAGGGTCATCGACAACAAGTGGGACGGCTTCGAGGCCGCTTTCCACCGCTTCGATCCGCCGCTCAACGCCGCCATGAGCGAAGAGGAATTCGACGCCCATCTGAAGAACGCGCGCATCGTCCGCAACGCCCAGAAGATCGCCTCGGTCAGGGCCAACGCCCAGTTCCTGGTCGACCTCGCCGCCGAAAATGGCTCGGCCGCCGCCTTCTTCGCCGGCTGGCCGGACGCAGACTTCGCCGGCCTTCTGGAGGTGATGAAGAAGCGCGCCGCCCGCTGCGCCGGCGAGACCGCGATGCGGTTCTTCCGCCGGATGGGCAAGGCCTCGTTCATCACCTCCCGGGACGTGGCGGCGGCGCTCGTCGAGGCCGGCGTTCTCGAGGGCCCTCCGAAGAACCGCAAGGACCTCGAGGCGGTCCAGCGGGCGTTCAACGCCTGGAGCGAGGAATCCGGCCGCGACCTCACCGCCATCAGCCGCGTGCTCGCGATGAGCACCGGCCCGAGCTACCCTTGAGGGTCTACGGAACCAGAACCACGCGCCCGATAACCCTGCCGGCCTTGAGGTCCTCCAGGACGTCGTTGGCCTGGTTGAGCGGCCGCTCGCGAACCGGGATGGGGTCGATCTTGCCGGCGCGGACCAGCGTCATCATTTCCTCGGCCTCGGCGAGCGATCCCACGTAGGAACCGCCGATCGTGAGCGCCCGGAAGGGAAACATCGGGATCGGCATCGACATCCCGCCGCCGAAGAGGCCGACGATAACGACCTTGCCGCCCCGTCGCACCGCTTGGTTCGCGAAGGCGAAGCTGGGTTCCGACCCGACGAAATCGACCGCGCCGAGGACGCCCCCTTCGGTGTCGGCCATCAGTTTGCCGAGCGCGGCGGGGTCCTTGGTGTTGTAAGCGGCCTTGGCGCCGGCGCCCATCGCCGCCTGCAGCCGGCCCTCGTCGATGTCGGCGACCAGCGGGCCCTTGCCGAACAGGTGCTTGGCGAACTGGACGCCCATCATGCCGACGCCGCCGACGCCGACGACCAGGACGTCGTCCTTCGGCCCCAGGGCGGGGACCTTCTTCATCGCGCCATAGGCGGTAAGGCCCGAGCACATGTAGGTCGCGGCCAGCGCCGGCGGGGTCGCGCCATAGTCGATCAGGTAGCGGGGATGGGGGATGGTCACGTGGCTGGCGTAGCCGCCCTGGGTCCCGGCCGAGCAGCCGAGATTGCGCGGCGCGTAGCAGTAGTTCTCCTCGCCGCGCAGGCAGGCCGCGCACTGGCCGCACCCGATCCAGGAATAGAGCGCCCGGCGCTGGCCGATCTCGACGCCTCTCGCCTGCGGCCCCACCGCGATCACCTCGCCGGCGACCTCGTGCCCGAGCGTGTGGGGGAGGGGCAGACCCAGCGGCAGCTTGGCCTCGCCGCCGAGGCCGATGTAGCCATCGTGAATGTGGATGTCGGAGTGGCAGACCCCGCAGTGCTCGACCCGCACCAGAACCTCGGTACCCTTCGGCTCTGGCGTCGGCGACTCGATCCGCTGCAGAGGTTTGCCGAATTCGGTGATGGCTTCGCAGTACATGGTGTCGGCTCCTGGTGCGGGCTTTGGCCGATCATCTAGCGCAGAAGGTTCGCCCCGACGATACTGGTCGGCGCCTTGGCGCCCGCTCGGCCTCGGAGCGAGACGCGATCGAGGCTCGAGCAAAGGAGCAAGCAGGATGCCCAGATTGCGCCAGGTGTCCCGGGCCGAGGCCAAGGCGGATGTGATCCTGAAGTACTACAAGGCGCTCTTCGGCGATCGGGACCCGGTGAGCGAACCCGGCACGGCGACGGGCGCGCGCGGCGACTGGTGGACCGTCTTCGCGCTCGCGCCGGACATCTTCCAGCATGCGGTCGACGGGTTCGCGGTCTACCGCCATCCGGAGCGCAGGCTCGACCCGGTGCTGCGCGAGCTGGGCCAGACACGGGCGGGCTGGGCCAAGGGCAGTCAGTTCGTCTTTTCCCAGCACTGCAAGTCGCTGCGGGGCCTTGGGGTGTCGGAAGAAAAGATCGCCGCCGTCCCCGGCTGGACCGCCTCGGACCTCTTCGACGAAAGGGAAAGGGCGGTGCTGGCCTACGCCGACTGTCTGGCGATGGCCGGCGGCCGGGTCCCCGACCAGGTGTTCGACAAGCTGAGGAGCTTCCTCTCCGACATCGAGATCCTGGAGCTGACCTACATCACCTGCCTCTACGACATGCACGCGGTGATGGCCAAGGCGCTGCGCCTCGAGTTCGACGACCGGGACGATCCGATCGTCGAAGTGTCGGCGCCGGAGTCGTTCGCGGGCGCCGATTTCCTGGAGAGCCGGCGGCGAGGCGGGAACTAGAACTGGGGCCGAGCCTCATTGATCCGTGGCAAAAATCGGCGTTCTGTCGGCCAAGACGCCGCGAGACCGGAAGGAACAGGACCCATGACCAGGGCGAAGAACAAAGAATTCGACATCCGGGGCGTCAACCACCTGGCGCTGGTCTGCAAGGACATGGCGCGGACGGTCGAATTCTACCGCGACGTCCTAGGCATGCCGCTGATCAAGACGATCGATCTGCCCGGCGGCTTTGGCCAGCACTTCTTCTTCGACATCGGCAATGGCGATTCCCTGGCCTTCTTCTGGTTCCCGGAAGCGCCGCCGGCCGAGCCCGGGATCGCCGCGCCGCGCGCCCTCCCAGGCCAGGGGCCGTTCACCTCGGCCCATGGTTCGATGAACCACATCGCCTTCAACGTGCCCAAGGAGCGGTTCGACGAATACTACGCCAAGCTCCAGGCCAAGGGGATCGCGGTCACGCCGGTGATGAACCACGACGATTCCCCGGCCCAGGTCTCGGCCCAGATGCACGACGGCGTCTTCGTGCGCTCGGTCTATTTCTTCGATCCGGACGGGATCTGCCTGGAATTCGCCTCCTGGACCGCGGAGTTCGACGAGAAGGACGTCGCCCACGAGCCGATGACGGCGCGGGGCGTCCGCGCCGGCCGCGTCGTCGTTGCAGCCGAGTAGGCGAGCGTTAGCAGCCCCGTTCTGGCGATGAGCACCGGCTTTCACGCAGTCTTGAATCGGGCCGCATCGCCCGAGCCGCCGGTGGCGTCGCCCGGGCTGTAGGAATGGGCGCCGGTCCCGGCCAGGCCACCGCCCTGCACGATCAGGTATTCGTCGCGGATCGGGCGGCCCTCGAAGAAGCATTCGAGGATTTCGCGGGTCCCGGCCGCATAGCGCGCCTGGGCCGAGAGGCTGGTCCCGGAGATGTGGGGGGTCATTCCCTCGTGCGGCATGGTTCGCCACGGGTGGTCCCGCGGCGGCGGCTGGGGGAACCAGACGTCGCCGGCGTAGCCCGCCAGGCGCCCGCTCTCGAGCGCCCGCACCACGGCGTCCCGATCGACGATCTTGCCGCGCGCGGTGTTCACCAGGTAGGCGCCGCGTTTCATCCGGGCGAGCATGGCCTCGTTGAACAGGTTCTCGGTCTCCGGGTGCAGCGGGCAATTGATGGTGACGACGTCGCAGACGCCGACCATGTCGGCGACGCTCTCGTGCCAGGTGACGCCCAGTTCCTGCTCCACCGCCGCCGGCAGCCGATGCCGGTCGAAGTAGTGCAGATGCATGTCGAAGGGCTTCAGACGGCGCAGCACCGCCGAGCCTATGCGTCCGGCCGCCACCGTGCCCACGTGCATGCCCTCCACGTCGTAGGATCGCTCCACGCAGTCGGCGATGTTCCAGCCGCCCCTGCGCACCCACTCGTGCGAGGGAAGGTAGTTGCGCACGAGGCTGAGGATCATCATCACCACGTGCTCGGCGACGCTGATCGAGTTGCAGAAGGTCACCTCCGCGACCGTGATCTTGCGTTCGATGGCGGCCTGCAGGTCGACATGGTCGGAACCGATCCCGGCTGTCAGGGCGAGCTTCAGCTTCGGGGCCTTGGCGATGCGTTCGGCCGTGAGATAGGCGGGCCAGAACGGCTGTGAGATGACCACGTCGGCATCGACCAGTTCGCGCTCGAAACGGCTTCCCGGGCCATCCTTGTCCGACGTCACCACCAGGGTATGGCCGTTGCTCTCGAGATAGCGGCGCAGGCCCAGTTCGCCCGAGACGCAGCCGAGCAGTTCGCCGGGCGTGAAGTCGATGGCCTTGGGCGACGGCAGCGATTGGCCGTCCGGGTAGCGGTCCAGCTGTGGCAGGCCGTCCCTGGCGTAGGATTTCGGCAGCCCGCCGATCGGATCGTCGTAGAGAACGCAAACCACCTTGGCCATCGACGCCTCCCTAACTCTTGTTGTCGCGAAGGCCCGACGATACCTTCGAGGCGGCGTGAAGGTAAGATCTCGCGTCGCCGCCAAGGGGTTGCGGCTGGTCACACACCAGGTGGGAGGGTTCGTGGGTCCGGCGTCGCCGTCCTGGTCAGGTCCAGCAGCCGACGCGACAGGAAACGTCGTAGGCCTCGCAGATGTCGGAGAGCCGGGCGACGGCGCCCGCCCCGCCTTTCAGCAGCTCCGCCGCTAGCGCGAGCGCGAGCCGCGCCACCTGGTCGGGGGGCACGCTCAAGGTCACCTCGTCGTCGTCGAGCCCCCAGGCCGCCTCGTCGCTCGCCCCCATTTCGTGGGATCGCAGGACGACTTCGCCGTCGGGCTCGACCGACAGGGTCACGCGGCGATAGCGCGCGCCGTCGGATCGAGGCGCCAGCTCGATGGACTCTGTTCTTGTTGGCGGGCCGGTACGAATCGAGAAGCGCCTACGCGATTGCAGGGTGGCGAGAGTACCCATGGCGGGCGTCTTCAGGGAAGTGAAACCGCCTAAAGACTATCTGCTGAGTGTGGATTGTCAATTGCGGTCGGCGAGCGCCCGCCGGAGAAATCCTATCCGTGACCCACGGCGCCGCTGACTTCGCCGCCGAGAATGGCGCCGCCCAGGCCCGCGCCGATGGCGTCGGCCAGGGTCGTGCGGTCCAGAATCTCGGAGGCCTCGTTGCGGACCCGCGCCAGCACGCGGCGAACCATGCAGGTCGCCTCGTCGGTGCAATCGTCGCAGCGGTGGTAGAAGTTGCGGCTGACGCAGGGCGCCAGGGCCAGGGGCCCGTCGGTCAGGCGGATGACCTCGCCGAAGGTGATCAGATCGGGTGGCCGCGCCAGCCGATAACCGCCCAGCTTGCCGCGCGCGCTCTCGACCAGGCCGGCGCGGCGCAGCTCCGACATGATCCCTTCGAGGAACTTGCGCGGAATCTGCTCTTCGGCGGCGATGGCGCTCACCTGGCGCGCCGGAGAGGCGTTGCGCGCCAGATTGATCATCGCCTTGAGGGCGTAGCGTCCGCGCTGGGACAGC
>Ga0302324_100018770_pt1 | contig 13615 bp, 11 predicted proteins | sample Palsa_T0_1_FD_201949 | JGI IMG/M metagenome (GOLD analysis project Ga0302324, IMG submission 201949) | Peat permafrost microbial communities from Stordalen Mire near Abisko, Sweden - Palsa_T0_1 | ecosystem: Environmental > Terrestrial > Soil > Palsa > Peat permafrost | place: Sweden: Abisko...
CAGCCTGGCTTCCCGCATCGCCGATACCGTTCGACAAGCGATCCTGGCCGCATATTGCCCACCCTCGCCAATCCTGCCTTCAGTTCTGCTGCCCTCTGCTCAAGCTGCTGAACCGTTTCCTTCTGCAAATCCCCCGACGTTGCCTATTCTTCCTTATCCTGACGTACACCCCGACCGCTCCCGACATGAGTGTCATCGAGACTTGGGCGCGTATCCTGCTCAATTCCGGCGCTGCCACAGGGGCAACCAATCATCATCTCGGCAAGTGATTCGTGTATTCGTGTAGCTGATAAAACGTGGCAGTTGTTAGCGGCAACTGCGGGTGACCCTCGCGTCGTCCGGAGTTGCCGCTAACCTGACTTTCGGGAGAGCACGCGCTTTGCACAGAGCGAAGACGAGATCTCATGAACTAGTTTTACGAACGCGCCGTTCGTTTACAAGTGCCTGTTCCAACTTCAGGTGTGCTTCGCTAGCAAAAGCGGATCCCCATTCCTTTTCATAACCGTCTTTACTCCATTGAACGAGGAGACCATTGAGCGCGGCTTCGACCGCAGAGCCGAACCTCACATGGTCGTCCTCACTCTCAAATCTTCGCGTTTCTCTTCCATGAACTTCGATCCTCCCCTGTGCGATGACACCTGCAAGACTAGAGGTCAGGATGGATTCGCTACTTCCTTTCCTGTAGGGCTCTTGCATCCCCTACAACATGCCGGTCCCGGCGCTCTCCGGATAGCCGGTTATTCCGACACTTGCTGTGAAATGCTGATCGACGCGGATCGCTCACTGATTGCCTGACCCTTGACGGATCAAATTGTCACTGGCTGTTGCTGAGGGCGACCCATCCGCGATAGTTACTCCTCACGCATCAACACGGAAGGATTCACCATTAGAGCCCGACGCGCTGGAACCCACACCGCGAGAGCGCCCAGCAGCGTCATGGTTCCGACTACCCCGACTAGCACCAATGGATCGCGGGTGTTCGCCTGGTATACCAAGCGCCCGAGGAGCCCGCTGGCAAGCATGCCGCAACCCAGCCCGAGCATGGACCCAGTTGCCAGCAACGCCAAGGGTCTGCCCACTGCGGCCCGCATCAATTGTGTGCGTCGTGCACCCATCACCATTCGGATGCCGAGCTCCTTCATCCGCCGGCTTACGTTGTAAGCCGCCATGCCGAAGATGCCGGTCACCGCGAGCATCGCTGCAAGCAGCCCCATCACTCCGAGCGCCACGGTCGCCGCGCGTGCCGGCAAGAGTTGGTCGTCGAGCGTGTCGGACCAGCTCTGCACGGTGATCGGCACGTTGGGCTCTATGCTGCTGAGCGTGTGTTCGAGGGCTGCGGTCATTTCGCTGGAAGGTCTCTGCGAGCGCACGACGACATTCACGTCGGTGGAATTGCCCTGCGGATAGGGCAGATACACCGCGGGCTGCGGCGATTCCTGCAGGTCGTGATATTTGCCGTTCTCGGCGACGCCGACAACTTCGGTGAGGTTGCCCCAGAGGATGAAGTGCTCTCCGATAGCCGATCCTTCATTCCACATCTTTTTAGCGAAGGTTTCGTTGATGATCGCGACGTAGGGCGTCTTTGCGGTGTCACGCCAGGAGATGTCGCGCCCGTTAAGGAGCCGAGTGTCGGCGGCGTCGAGGTAACCGGGGGATATGGAATACACATAGGGCGCGAGAGCAGCGTCGCTGAGCTTGAACTCGGTTGTACCGGCGCGATAAATGGGAGTGCCATGGCCGCCGGTCATCGGCATGCGATTGACCATGCCGACTGCTGTTACGCCGGGGATGCCGCGCGCCGCCTCGAGCATCACCTTCTCTTTTTCGAGGGCCGCGTCGCCGGCCTGCCCCACCTGGGCAAGGTCCATTTGCGCGAGCATTGCGCCCTTTGGATGGAAGCCCATCGGCATGTTGAGTGTTCGCTTGAGGCCGCGCACGGCTACCAACGATGCGGTTACCATCAGGGTGCAGATGGCGATTTGCGCGCCGAGCAAGAGGTCTCTCGAGGCCAAGCGGCGGAAGCGCAGGAACTCGATCGGGCCGCTCTTCATACTCTGCAGCGGACTGCTCTGCCGGGTCTGCAACGCGGGCAACATTCCGAAGAGGAGTGCGCTAGCCAGCGACAGGACCAGCCCCGCGAGGTAGACTCGGGCGTCGAGATTTGCGGCCAAGTGGGCCTGGGCCGCGGGCGGCCAACGGTTGAGCAAATGCAAGAGCAAAGCGGCGGTCGCGAGGCCGGCTGCTCCGCCGATGAGCGCTACCATCATCGCCTGAGTCAACTGTTGTTGCGCGAGTCGCTGCCAGCTTGACCCGAGCGCGACCCGAACTGCAAATTCGCAGCTGCGGTCGGCGGTGCGCGCCGCGAAGAGGCTGGCCAGATTGGCGCACGCCGCGACCAGCACCAGCAGAGCCAGCAAGGTGACGCTCCAGAGGAAGCCGCGAATGACGTCGGCGTCATCTCCGTAGAGCCCGGGATGGATGAGCCGCAGCGGCAGTGCCTCGTCGCTCAGCGGATATTCTTTCGCGAGCTGGGCGGCGATGGCATTAAGATTTTCAGTTGCCTGCTCGGGTGTTGCGCCGGGCTTGAGACGGCCGATGACGGTCGTTGTTATGGATGTCCGCTCGTGGAGGTAGTCCCAGCCTTCGAGTTGTTGCTCGTTCACCATGGGCATCCAGTAGTCGGGCCATGTAAACCGCTCGGTGCCATGGAAGTGGGGAGGGGCGACACCTACGACCGTGAAGGGGCGCTTGCTCAACTCGACGGTCGCGCCGACTATGTCCGGATCGGCATGAAAGGCGCTTCGCCAAAGAGCGTCGCTTAGCACGAGATAGGGAGCTGAATCGGGGCCGTGCTCATCAGCCTCGTGAAAGAGCCGTCCCAGGGCCGGCCGCACACCTAGCAGATCGAAGTAATTGCCGGTGACCTCATCGCCGTGAACCTCGATGGGCGCGTTGCCGTCCCAGCTGAGTCCTGCGGCGGAATAGGCGTAAATCGCGGCCATGTCAATGAAGGTGTTGTTGCGCCGCCGAAGGTCCTCAAAGGCGGGATAGGAAGTCGTTAAGAGCCGGCCCTGCGTCCACGGCTTATGGCGAAGCTGATACAGACCCTGTGGGTCGTTCACATCCAATGGGCTCAAGAGAACAGCGTTCAACACTCCAAAGACGACAACGTTTGCGCCAATGCCAAGCATTAAGGTCAGGATCGCCGTGGCGGCGAACGCCGGTGTTCTCCTTAGCTGGCGCAGCGCATAACGAATGTCGCGCACCACACCATCGAGCGCCAGAGCCGCATCAACGGCAACAACTCGCTCGCGGATGGCGATTGGGTTGCCGAAACGCAGCAGGACATCCCGTCGCGCCTCATCGGGTGACATGCCCAGCGCCAAGTTGTCTTCCATGCGCAAAGCGATGTGTGACCGGAGTTCAACATCGATCTCCCGGTGCACCCGCGAACGTCCAAATAGATTGGCAGTCCGGCGAATCAGAGACATTACGATTTCCTCATGCGTAACGGAGCATCGCGCGAACGCCTTTCACAACCTGTTCAAACTCTCTTCGGCTTCCCTCAGCTGTCTTCGCCCACTTCCCGCAAGCTGGTAGTATTTCGCCTTTCGATTGGTTTCAGTCATGGCCCACTCCCAGTCGACCCAGCCTCGCTGTTCCATTCGGTGGAGAGCTGGATACAGCGAGCCCTCCTCCACATGGAGCAGCTCCTCGGAGGCTCTCTGAATGCGGAGGACGATGCCATACCGATGGAGTCGTCTCCTTTGGGAGAGCGCCTAGAGTACAAGCAGGTCGAGGTTTCCCTGAAGGTCGTTCTTTGCAATATTACATCCCTTTACTTCTTGGTATGCTCGATCCTAGAAAGAGATGTCTAGGTATGTCAACCGCGAAGAATCCATCAACGCCGGGCTGGAGCATGATGAGCTCCGAGTTCACAAAAAGACGGGTTTATGAGTCATTCGCTGTGGGTTCCGGCGTCTGCAACCCGCTCTTTCCCAAGCACTGACTCTTCGGGAGGTGTACGCGTAGCCCTTTTTTGTCCATATGGATTGCTTCCGGGGCCGTTGACTTGCCGCATCTCAGAATCTTGACGCAGCCATGGCTGAGGCGAATGCTTAAGGTTAGATCTATTCACTTGTCCTTTCGGGTTGCAATTAAGGCGCTCGCGAGGGTCGGAAACAAAAGAACGGACAATAGAGCAGATCCCACCAGTGCTGCCGCTAGCTCTGCCGTTATGCGCCCAATGCTGACCCCCAAATTCGTGATTGCGACTACCATCGGCAACGCAGTGGCGGAGTAAAGCGCAAATGGGAGCCTCTCGGAGGGTGCCAGGCTATCACCATACAGGAACACCGGCACGCCTCGTACCAGCACAAAAAGCAGCAGAAATAGAGGCACCAGAAGGAGTGCCTTCGAACTGTGCACCAGAGCCCCTATATCGAGGTTGATACCACTTACCACGAAGAAAAAGGGCACGAAAAACCCGAAGGAGAGAGCCTCCATCTTCTGGCGAAAGAGCTTCCCAGGGTCGCCCTGAGATGCGAGTCCAACTATCATTCCAGCAGCGAAAGCCCCCACAACAGCTTCAAGGCCGATTTTTTGCGACAGAAGATCAAACGAAGCAAGCAAAAGCACGGAAATGGCGATGGGGAGCTGGGTACTCGAGTGCATGCTGCGTTGCAAGAGTGCCAGGACCCTCGGCGGCCTTAGGCCAAGTGCTGTCAGGGCCGCAACGATTGCGATTCCGGCGAAGCCCAATATCAGGGCTACCTCTTGCCACGCGCCGTATTCATGCGTCACAACCAAAGAAACCACGATGATCGGGGCGAACTCACCGACGGCTCCGGCAGCCAGAACGTACGTGCCGAACTGTGTATCAAGATTCCCCGCGTCACGCAAAATCGGCAAGAACGTTCCCATTGCCGTGGTGGTCAGGATCAACCCCACCAGCATTGGCGCATGTAGAAATGGCAGCCAGTGAAGAAAGGCGGCTGCAAAGAGCGCGATCGCAAGCGACAAGACCCAGCCACGAAGGGCCAGCGTCAGAGGCCGGCCTTTCACCTTTTGCAGGTCAAGTTCCATCCCTGCCATGAAAAAGAGAGCTGAAAGGCCCAGTGCATTGCCCAGCCACAAAAGCAAAGCGCCGGGTTTCACCAGATTGAATACCTGCGGCCCGATGAGTATGCCAAAAAGCATTTCCGAAACCACTACGGGAACCCGCAACGCACCTATACGGATCTCAGCAAGCAGCGAAGCCAAGACGGCAATGCCCAGAACCACGAAGATCGGGTGGCTATTCAGATCGAGAGAGAGCACAGCTGTTCAGATGCCCCAAAACCAGAGTTGAAGCGAATTTATCGCATAGCAACCAGCTCATCTTCAGACATTCAGCAAATGAAGCTTTCTCCACGTCGCCTCCAGCCACGGGAGCCTTCCCGAGGACGGCGACCTTGCTTCGCTCCTATCGGTCGCCGTCCCCTCGAACCCCGCTCTCTCCCAAAGTGTGACTCTCGAGGAAGCTCGTCGTCAAACTAGACTCAGGCAAGCCGACTCAGGCGAGCAAAAAGGCTTGGAGCGAGGGTGACGAGACTCCTGATTCGATCGGCAAGGCTTCAGCTCAGTCCGTTCGAAATGACGGACGCCGAAGAGGTATTCAATTGCATAACGCCTGCGGTCGCACGCTACATGCGTTGGGAGCCGCCGCAGTCTCTGAGCGAATACTTGGTTACTCGCCAAGCGAGACTGCAGGCTGACGACGGATCAGACCTCTCGCTTGTTGTGAGACGCAATGACACCTTGGAATGTCTTGGCATAGCCGGTTTGGATGGACTCCATCGGGCGAGGCCGGAGCTGGGTATTTGGCTCAAGGAAGCAGCCCACGGTCGGGGATATGGTGGAGAAGCCGTGAGAGCGGTAGCGGAATGGGCGGCTCAGAATCTCGGTAAGAAGAGCTTTCTCTACCCCGTAGCTGTCGATAACGTCCGAAGCAGACGTATCGCCGAAAAGCTTAACGGCAAGATCATTGGGACACGCACTAATCCAAAGTATGAATCTGTTGTCTTTGAGGTCCCCTCCCTTACGGCACGGTAGCCACAGGTGCACGCAGGACGCCGAGCAGGGCTGTCTGGCACCCTTCCTGCCGCGTTCAGATTCTCCAAGTTCTTGCCGATAACCTGACTTCCAGGGAACAGCAGTCTCACTTTTCAAGTCGCCATCCATATGTCGTTTTGAGCGTAGCTACTCTCTCCTGCGTCACCGCCGACAAGCAGGCGAACCGAGTGACTGGCCCGCCGGTGCCGCCGCTGTAACGATGGTACTCAGCGGTACAGGTTAGGTCTCGATACTTCAACCAGGCTCTTTGGGCTTCCAACAGCTCCTCCCGCTCGTTTGGATTCAAGACGGACCGTATTCGTGCGGAGACACCGTTCATCTCGACATCAGCCGCCTCTAAGGCTTTGGCGAAACAGGATGCTTCATCAGCCGTCGTAGAGGGCTTATGGCAGGGCACCCCAGGAACGTTCATATGCTGTGCGACGGCTTGATTGTGGCCAGCCCCCAGAAAGACCGCAGATAGCCAAAGTAAAGGCAAGGAACGGAGCATCATCCCATCATGTTACGGCGTGGCCCGCTACTGAATCGTTCCCGAAATTCCGGAGTTGCCGAAAACACCTTGAGGGAAGTTTCTTAGACCAACGGACGCGGTGGGCGCTACAATTCAGAGACGCTTGTGAGGTGCAAGCTTTCGCGATTAGCATTGCTGCAACTTAGGCCGCATTGAAACTCTTTGTACGAAATGAAAAGTTATTGATGCCTCCTCTCTATCGTTCTCTTGTGCTGTCCTTGATGTACGTTTCACCTTTCGCCTTCGGCCAGGCTGCCGCACCGCAGCCAGCTGCTTCGACTGCGCAAACAGCTTCTGTCACGTCCGGAAACGCGCCATCAGTGATGAAGGTCGAGATGCCGAGCGATCCGGCGGCGCTGCTGGAGTTGGCTTCAAAGAAGAACGGGTTGCAGAACGCTGGAGCTGAGCCACTGCACATTAAGGCAACGTATCAGTTGTTGGACGATAAAGGAGGTGTAACGGAAGAAGGCACCATCGAAGAGCTGAGAGTGTCAGGAAAGAATTACAAGCTTGCCTATTCGAGCCCGAGTTTCCATCAGACGGACTACTCGAGCGATGCTGGCTTGTTTCGCGTCGGCGATCCGAAATGGCCCGATGCTCCAGTCGGGGAGGCGCACAACATTCTGTATCCGGAGTTTCCGTCGAGGGAGGTCATCAAAAATAGCAAGGTGGAGCTTACGAACAAGAAGGTCGGCACCGTGCAAATGAAGTGCGTCAATGTAAATAACTTGACGTCAGATGCACCCAATCGCAAGCAGACATACTGCTTCAATCCCGCCGAACCTATGCTCTGGATATTGGAAACCTATCAAGGTGTTGACCAAGTTGTATACAACAACATCGTTTCCATCCGAGGTGCTTATGTCGGACGCGATGCCGTGTTTTTCCAGCGCGGAAGGGCGCTCGCGCGTGTTCATCTCGATGTGCTCAACGCAATACCCAATGTAGACAAGAGCGATCTGGCGCCTCCATCTGGTGCCCGGCAGATAACGCGGCGAATTGATATCGGGTTAATTGGGACCTTGGACAGGCCCATTCACGAGGCGAGACCTGAGTACCCGGCGATTGCGAAGGCCGCTAGAGTCCAAGGTACCGTGGTGGTGGAGGCGGTGATCGGAAAGGCCGGGTCGAGTCGTAGAAGCTCGGGCAATTAGTGGTCCTTCAATGCTTCAGCAGGCTGGCATCGACACCGTGAGGCAATTGGTCTATGAACCTCAAGTGCTCGACGGAGAGCCGATCGAAGTCACGACTAGGGTAAATATGGTGTTCTCCCTCGGGAATATCCCGCCCAATTCTCCTTAAGACATCTACTTTCGCGATGCTTCTATTAGCGAATTGGGTAAAGCATGCAGGTCACCGTCGCGGCACAATCGCGGCAACCGGATTCTTTGACGGCTCGGTATTGGGAATGGGACAGCTTTGTCGCGCAGTCACGATCAGTGAGCGACCTGCAATGCAGGTGCATCGTGGTTCAGAGAGAGCTGGTCAGTTCGTGTTCCCGCAAAACTGAGGTTTTGAGCGACTCAATGGCGGTCGAGGCGTTCAATCCCGCTCTTTTCCAAAACACTGACGTTGCAGGAATTGTCCGAAGGTCCTCACGTAAGTCTGATATTAGATCGTCACTTATCGAGGGGGGGAACACTTCCAGTAAGGACTCGCGATTCGGCCCGGAACTGGTGATAGTTGTCAAAGGCGTCCCACTGGATCTCAAAGATGTCGGGATCCTTGACGGCGGTCATGCCTTCGCTGTGCAGAATGTTCTGAGTTGCTCCGCAAGAACCAGATGCTTCGGACCGAGGACCACGTCATTTAACAAAGTGGGCGCTGGAGTTGCGGCCGACGGATTGAATGGGTCTGTGGATCCCTCGCGGAGTGAAACCGACACGCTCCTTAATGGACAGGTGTAAGTTTTGCCTCCGATCTCTACCGGGCCGTATTCGACCATAACGTCAGCGCGGTAGATGGGCGAGCCGAGCGGCTGATCCGCCAGCGCCGTCAGGCGCAGGATCGTTCCGGTGGCGGGATCGATGGCTATTTCGCCATGGTAGCCCGTGGGCGGTGTCGAATCTGCTTTGCCGATAGAGAAGTCCTGAAACGCCACCCAATAGTGCGATTGATTTTGCGGTACGCGATAGTGAAACACGGCCAGCGTTCCAGAACCTCCTTGTTCCCACCGGTCCCAGGCCATTTCACTGCGCAAGGCGTCTCGTACCACTGTCGAAAGAATAGGGCCGAATGTGCCTCGGGTGATAAGACCGTCGCCTTGCCTATGTGAGGTCTGCTCTCCCGCTCGCCGAGAATCGACAACTTCTCTGCCGTCGCGGTATGTGACCACCACGGTCGACCTTTCCAGTTTGCGCCACGAAGAATTGTCCTTAGAGTTTGTCTGCGCACGCCTAAATCTGGGCATATTGTCGTAGCGCACGGTGGTTCGCGTCGTTTAGAAGTCTGGCAATTTACGCAGCGTCTTGCTGAGATAATCCGCGGAAGATGCGATCATTCTCCTCTGCTGGTTCGAGTCAGGAGGAGCTTGGGGAAACACATCCGCGGCAGCGGTAGGTAGAAACGCTGAAGCATCCGCCAGTGAAGCCAATGCCGAGTGGCTCCTTGTGCCTGGGACTGTTTGCTGCAATGACTGGAGTGTCGCGGAGCTCTTTCTTTCAGTGAGATTAAGGCGAGACAATTGCCGTGCAACGTCTGCATCCGGCTTACCCTTGCTTTCCACAAGGATGCGCTGCACGTCCTCAACTGTGACACTCTTCGGTGCTGAGTTCTTTCCCGGTTCGCTTTTCGGCCATCGGGCTGCGATCCCCGGCGGAGCGTTCAAGGCACAAATGCTCCAGACGAGACCAGCTGCCACCAGGTAAGCCACTCGATCTGAATTTCGGAGCCTCACAACTGTTATCTCTATTGCGTTCTATATGCCATTTAAACAAAAGTATGCCACTCGACGTGATTCACCGCACTTGTTAAACCACCATACCGCCCACGACTCGCGACACGTTGATATCTGGAGCGTCGGCGAATCGGACAAGCGACTCAGTCAACCGGAGAAAACCGTTACTGTTTTCGGAAACTCTGGGCTTCTGGATTGCGGGGTCCGCTGGAGGTGCTCAAAACGCCGCTTTTCCGTGCTTCGTCGGGGATGCCGATCGCGTTGCCTCTCTCTGAGTTGCCGACCATCTGACCACAGCGGAACTATTGACTGAGGGCATTGAGGTGCCCAAGCTGCTGGAACTTGCCTAGCTCGTCGCGCACCGCAAAGTGCTCGACGATCCTCGCTCCTTTAGGCGGAATCCGGAAAAGCGCGAGGTGAGATTCTCGGGTGCTGTCATTGCCGAAGGTTACCGTTTTGGGGCCGTTTGTAATTGTAATTTGGACAATTCCTCCGTCCCCGGCGAGATCCTTCGCTGTGAACTTCGGTCCACCCTCACCAGCAAAAAAAATCGGAGGCCAGGGGGCTGAGGCCCTGGTCTCCCGGATAACATACTGCCAGAAAACTAGTCCCCGATACCGCTCAATGCCACGGTCGGATTTGTCCCTCCGTTGGTAGTGAGGGTGAGGGTTGCGTCGTAGGTTGCCGCAGCCGGAGGTTCGAACTCCACCGGAAGAGTGCAGCTGCCTCCTCCAGCGATTGCCGAGCTGCAGGTGTTGCCGGTGCTGGCAATCTTGTAAGCTGCCGCCCCCGTTCCGCTGAACGCGGGAGTTACGGTCAGCGATTCACTCCCGAGATTGGTGATGGTGAGATTAGTGGTTTCCTTGGTGCCGTGGGTGATCGTCGCGAAGCTGATTGACGTAGCCGACACTTTGACATCGGTCGTCGATGTACCGCTCAGCGCGATGACTGGATTGCTGCCGCCGTTGGTGGTCAACGTCAGCGAGGCCGTAAACGAGCCGACGGCAGACGGGTTGAAGATGACCGGCAAGGTGCAGCTCTTGCCTGCCGCCACCGCTGACTTGCAAGTGTTGGCTGAAGTTGTAGCGACGGCAAACTCGCCCGCCCCGCTCCCGCTGATGGCGGTGGAGATGGTGAGAGAGTTGGTGCCGGTGTTGGTGACCGTGATGTTGTCCGTTACCGTGTTGCGATCGGGAATACTGCCAAAGGCAATGGAGGTGGCCGATAGTTTCACTTCGGTACCGGTTCCGGTAGCCGGAATCAGCAACGGACTGGATGGATCGGTGGTTGCGACCACCAGGGTGTCTTTCTTCGTGCCGATGGTAGTCGGGTCGAAGGAGACGGTGATCGAGCAGGATGCACCCGCGGCAAACGATTTTCCCGCAGCCGGGCAAGTATTCGTGGTGATCTTGTAGGAGGTTGGCAGGTCAAGCCCTATGCTACTCACCGTGACCGCTGACCCGTTATTGGTGATGGTTACGGTTTTTGTGGTAGTGGTGTTGATCAGTTGGGCCCCGAAGGCGAGGGTTCCAGAGACGCTCAGGCCGCCACCGGTGCCGCTGAGAGTGATGGTCTTGCCATTGGCGGCAAAGAACGCATTGCTGCTAATGGTCAACGTGCCGTTGTAGGCGCCCGGCGCGGTAGGTGTAAAGTAAACGTCCACCTCGCAGGTTGCTCTGGCGGCGAGGGTAAGGCCAACGCAGTCATCGACTTCGCTAAAGCCGGCGCTGACGCTGATGCCGGAGAAGGTTATGGGCCCGATGGCGCTGAGGGTGATGGCTTGGAAGTCGCTGGTTGTGCCGGTGGGCTGAGTCTCAAAGCTGAGACTGTTGACCGAACGGCCGTAGCCGGCAAAAGCGCTGACCTCGCGAACCAAGCCGTTTTGATAATCGGCGATGTAGGTGTCACCCGAGGAATCGACGGTGACTGCAGTCGGGTTATACAGCAAGGCGCTGGTGGCCAGACCGCCATCTCCCCCGTAACCCGCTGTTTGCGCCGTACCCGCGATGCTGATCAGCTGACCGCCAGGTTCGACCCAGCGGATCAGCTGGTTGCCCTGGTCGGCGATAAAGAGGTTCCCGTTCACGTCGGCGGAAATTTGCTGCGGGTTATAGAGGAGGACGCTGGTCGCCAGACCGTCACCGTTATATCCCGCACTCCCGTTTCCAGCGATGGTGTCGATGGCGCCGGTTGCGACGGTCACTTTGCGAACCCGCTGATTGCTGTAGTCGCCGATGTAGAGGTTGCCTGCCCCGTCCAGCGCCACGCCGAGGACATTTCTAAGTTCCGCGGCAGTCGCAGAGCCACCGTCTCCAGAATATCCGCAATTTGACGGGCCGATGCCAGCGACGGTGGTGATCGTGCCGCTGCTCAGCGAGATCTTGCGGACATCGCAATTGTAGTATTCCCCGACGTACAGGTGGGTACCGGCGGCATCGATGGCAATCCCTTCCGGATAACTGAGTTGTGCGCTGGTGGCCGGACCTCCGTTTCCGGAGAATCCGCAGCCGTTCTCGTGTCCGGTTGAGCCGCCGGCGATAGTGGTGATAAAGCCGGTCGAGGCTTCGACCTCGCGAATGACGCAGTTTGAGTTATCGGAGATGTAGAGATTTCCTGCATGGTCGAGGACTGATGCGGTCGGCTGATTCAGTTCCACACCGGATCCGTCGGCGGTAGTGCCGTCGCCCTCGAAGCCGCCGGCACCGTTCCCGGCAACGTCCACCAACGACAGAGTCGACGAATTATATTTATAGACCGCGTAGGTATCGTAGCCAGAGATATAGACGTGAGTCGAGGCGGGATCCGCGTACACACCATTAGGCAGGTAGAGCGAGACATCGTTGCCGGTCGTGCTCGTCGGCAGACCGATAGGATCCGAGTAGTAAACCTCGGTGCCTCCGTTTGGGCCCCAGCCGGCCACGGTGCTGACGTCGCCGGTGCTCTTGGTGATTTTCCTGAGGCGATCGTTCCCATAATCGGCAAAATAGAAGTTACCGGAGCTGTCCTTATACAGACCGATCGGAGAGATGCAGGCATCCAGGGCCCCGCCGCCGTCGCCGCAATAGCCACCATTTCCGCTGCCGGCGATGGTGGTGATCGTTCCTGATGTCGGTACGTTGGCGGTATATTTTATTGGGAACTGGCGGATCCGATTGTTGTAGTAATCGGTAAACGTAACCGTCGTTGTCGAGCCAGAAACAGAGACAATTACCTGCCAGGGATCGTTCAGCTCTGCAGCTGTGGCTGCGACGCCGGTAGTATATCCGCAGCTGTAATCGCCCGCGACCTGATATATCTTGCTGGTTGCGCCAACGATCTCCAGGATGTCGCAACGACCGCCGGAGCTGCTTTCGCTGAGGAAGATATTGGCCGGGGTGACGGAAGTGTCAAGGGTCACGTCCTGGGGATAGCAAAGATACGCATCGGCGGCAGCTCCGCCTGTCCCGTAGGGGCTGGTTCCGCCGCAGTTGGATTGCGAAGACGTGTTACCGCCGCCGCCGACGATCTGGGTGATGGCTCCAGTTGGGGACGCGCCGGTGACCTTTAACAGCCGGCCACTGAAGTAGTCGGTGATATACAGGCTTCCGCTGGCAGGGTTGTAGGCGACATCCTGGGGCCCGTTCAGGTTGGTCGCATTGGCCGTCGAGCCGAGGCCGTTATACCCGCATTGCGGATAGGGGTTGCCGGTGGTGGGATGAATGATCACGCCGGCGACGGTGGAAATGACTCCGGTTGCCTGATCGACTTTGCGCACCAGGCAGTTGGTGAACTCGGAGAAGTAGACGTTCGCCGGAGAGGCGCCGTCGACCGCGATGCCGGTCGGTTGATTCAGCTCCGCCGTCGTTGCCTGGATGCCGTCGCCGTTGTATCCGGCAGTCCCAACGCCCGCGATCAGAGTGATGGTGCCCGAAGTGCTGAGTTTGAAGACCTGGTTTTTCTGAGAGGATGAAAAGTACTGGTTCCCGGCCGCGTCAACTGCGATCGTATACGGAGCGTAGAGGTTGGCGAGCGTAGCCGGGATGGCGTTGGGGCCGTGGCCGACTACCGTGGTGATGACATCTTGCTGGGCGGCGGCGCCGATCGAGCAGCCAAGC
>Ga0302324_100018771_pt1 | contig 13615 bp, 12 predicted proteins | sample Palsa_T0_1_FD_201949 | JGI IMG/M metagenome (GOLD analysis project Ga0302324, IMG submission 201949) | Peat permafrost microbial communities from Stordalen Mire near Abisko, Sweden - Palsa_T0_1 | ecosystem: Environmental > Terrestrial > Soil > Palsa > Peat permafrost | place: Sweden: Abisko...
TGGAATCGGGACAGTGATCGCGCTCCCCTTTCTGGACGCCATGACGCCCGCCTTCGCGGCCGCTACAGCGCAGGCTCAGACGCCTTGCCGGTTCATGGTGGTCTATGCGCCGACCGGAATGATCATGGATCAGTGGACGCCGAAGAACCAGGGCAAAGGGTTCGATTTGCCGCGCATTCTGAAGCCGGTCGAAGCCAATCGTGAAGAGATCCTGGTGCTCAGCGGATTGGGCGACCACAACGGGAAGTCGCTCGGCGACGGACCTGGCGATCATGCGCGAGCGGCCGCGAGTTACCTGACAGGTGCGCATCCGCACAAGACGGAAGGCGCTGACATAAGATGCGGCATTTCCGTCGATCAAGTGGCGGCGCGGGAATTTGCGCGCCAAACGCGCTTTGCTTCGCTCGAGCTCACCTGCGAAGACAGCCGGCAGGTGGGCGCTTGCGATAGCTACAGCTGCGCGTATCAGAGCATTGCCTGGAAATCGGAAACGCAACCGTTGCCTCCGGAGATGAATCCGCGTTCAGCGTTCGACCGGCTATTTGGAGACGAACGTTCGCGGCAAACACCGGCTGAACGGGCCGACCGTCAGAGCGTGCTGGACCTGACTCTGGGCGAGACGAAGCGACTGGAGATCGGGCTGGGTGCAGCGGATCGGCGTAAGTTGGACGAGTACCTAACATCGATCCGTGAGATCGAAACGAGGATCGCCAAAGCGGATAGGGAAAAGGTGAAGCTTCCTGCAGACGTGCAGGCGCCTGCCGGGATTCCCACAAACTACGCCGACCACGCGCGGTTGATGTTCGATCTGGCAGTGCTCGCGTTTCAAACCGATTCGACGCGCGTAGTGACGTTCATGATGGCGCGCGAGGGCGGTTTGCGAAGTTATCCGGAGGCCGGCGTTCCCGAAGCGCATCATTCGATTTCGCATCACCGCGGCGACACCGGGTTGATCGAGAAAGTAACCAAGATCAACTGCTACCACATGGAACAGTTCGCTTATTTCCTGGACAAGTTGAAGTCGACTGCGGATCACGACGGCAGCCTGCTGGATCATTCTGTCGTGACCTACGGGAGCGCTCTCGGCGACCCTAATGTCCATGATCACGGGCACCTGCCAACGATTGTGGCGGGCAACGCGAAGGGACGGATCAAGACGGGCCGCCATATTCGCTATCCGGATGAAACGCCGCTTTCGAACTTGCACTTGTCTCTGCTCGATTTCGCGGGCGTGCCTGTCGAGAAGATGGGCGATTCGACGGGTAAGCTGGATTACTTGACAGGCTTGTCGTAACCGCCAGGAACACAGCAGATCTCTGTTGCGAAAAGCAGGGCCATGCCGCCGCCTCTGGCGTCGCGTCCATTGATGGCTTTGCGATGCAGATAGTCCTCGAGGGATTTCTGTTTGCCTGTGGATTCGCAGACGCCCGTGAGTTCGCCGGAAGGCCCGATGCGGGCGGCAATGGCGGTCCATGCCTTGTCGATCAGGGGCTGGTAAGTTTTGCTGTCGAGCCAACCATTTCGAACGGCGCGGACCATCGCAGTGGCAATCATCGCGGTCGCCGAGAATTCTTTGTAGGACTCGGGGTGGTCAATCACTTCACGCCACATACCGTCAGCCGTCTGATACTTCGCAAGTACGGCAGCATGCTGTTGGAGGCTCTTCAGGACCGGGGGGTAGGCCGGGTTGTCCCGGGGAATCCTTGAGAGTGTCAGCGCGAGACCGAGAACAGGGAATGCATTGCCACGGCCCCAGGCGGCGTCGGTCAGGGGGGAATGACGATAGAGGCCGTCGGAACGAAGACAGAGCTTCTGCATGGCGCGGAGATGCTGGAGCGCGAGGTCGTACTTGCCCGCTGCGGCATAAAGCGGACAGCCCATGAAGACGCCGTCGCTCATATCGTCCCAGGCTGTGAAACCGAGATTCGCGGCGGCCTGCAGGCGGGCGGTATAGCGAGGGTCGTGCGTTCGCTCTGCCAGTTCGGCGAAGACCAAGTGCCCGGCTAAGTGGCTGGGAGTAACGTTGGACAGGCTATCCTTCGCTCCATCTACATAGGGAGCGGCGAGGCGCTGAACTTCTTCGAGATGGCCGAGGCGGAGTTGGCCGATCAGGGCCATTGCAGGGATGTAGACAGGCGAATCGAAGTCATGACCGTAGTAACGGGCTAGGAGTTGGGCAATCTTTTCAGGAGAATCGGCGGCGGGTCCGGTGGTGGCTAAGAGGACTAGAAGCGCCAAAGCTTTCACGCTTCAAATTGTCCCTGATCCACGGTTTGATTTGTGCGAGAGATCGTTTGGAAGTGGAAGCTTTTGTCCGCGATTTCCACCAGCATGAACGCTTGATCGGTATCGAAGCCCTTTGCGGTATCAGGCGATGGCATGAGATCGTGAGGCCGAAGCTGTCCGGAATTGCCCAGCACGATGTAGTTGATGCCGCCTTGGGGTGTGAGCCGCTCATAAACGTGCTGATGGCCGGCGAGCACCACGTTGACACCGTACTGGTGGAAGATCGGTTCGAGTTGAGCGCGCAGGTCGACATCTTCGCCATGGAAACGCGCGTGGGAATACAAGGGGTGGTGAAAAAAACAAACCTTCCACGCGGCGCTTGAAGCAGAGAGTTGCTGCTTGAACCATTCCACCTGTGCCGGGTCCATGTAGTCGCTGTCGAGCGCGAAGAACTCCGCGTTTTGCACGCGGAAGCTGTAGTAGCGCTTGCCGTTCATGTTGAACGGTTTGTAATAGACCTCATCGGAGTGGTCGTGATTTCCGAGAGCCGCGTAGAATTTGATATTGGCATCGAGCAACGTCTTGTATGGCTCTTCGAATTTCTTGCGGAAGCCGGACGCCGTTTTACTTCCGTAGATGTTGTCGCCAAGCATCACTACGAAATCGAAGGGGAATTTATCGCGGGAGCGCGACATGAGTTCTCCGATTTGATATTGAGGCCGCTCGCCTGTACCGCTATCGCCGATTACAGCGAAGCGAACGGATTTCGGGAGCAGCGGCAATTGCAGGTCTAGTTCAGTTGTAGATGATGGACTGAACGCCGCCGCGATTAAGCCCAGGAATTCGCCTCTTGAGATCGCGGCCGGAATCATGGAAGAGCCTTGGGAATGAAATCAAGGACCAAATTCGCTTGCACATCGCGAAGGACCAGAGCGTGTCCGACGATGCGATAGTCGAGGCTGGAGGGGAGTTCAGGCAAGTTGGCAAGCAAAGTCGGCGGCATGGATTGCAGGGGGACTGGAGGGTACGAAGCGTTCACTTTGAGTTGGCCTTCCACGGGTTCAGCGTGCGCCAAGCTCTTCATAATACGCCGCTCGCGGCGGTCTTGGAATGCGATGCCGATCAAACGCCGAAACTCTTTCGCAATTGGCGGAGTGAAGAAATCGCCTTGCATTGCGGATGGTCTCGATTGCCCGATCAGGTGGGCAAGCTCGGCTTCGCGCTGAGTAACGGCATCGCGAGAGTCAGTGGTCTTAAGCGGGGGAAGATCGGATTTTATTTTGCCCGTGCTCTTCATATAGTCCGCTACGTGGCCCTGGAACCGAGCAATCAGTGCAGAATCGGGATTGACGCCGTTCTGAGCGAGAATAAGCCAAATGGTCACCGCAGCGTTCATGCTTCGGTAGCCTCTTCAACAGCGGCATGCACAGCCTGTTCCACGGCCTGTTTGACGGCCACTTTGACTGCTTCTTCCAATCGGGCGGAATCGAGTTCGATACGGTCGCCGCCGTTGGCTATGTTGGTCACCAGATCCTCCAGAACGGACTCCATCGGCGGAAGGCTCTTACTGATGGCCTTCGCCACTTTACGCGCCGCTTTGACCGCGTGTATTGGTTGATTGCTCTGGCTTTCTTCAGCGGCAGCCCAATCTTCGTCAAATGTCTTGAGAATTCGCCCTGCGATCTTCGGATCCGTTAGAATGACTCCGACTTCCCGCCGCGTTTCGAGCTCAGCGGCACGCAGGCTTTGACTTCCGAGAAATACGTCGTTACGGTCCCGCACTATGGAACGCACGTGGAGGCGCATCTTGTTTAGAGGCCGCGCCTCAAGTTTTGCGTTGCGCGCGAGTTTCCCGATAATCCGGATCTCCACGCCGGCCTTGGCTTGATTCTCTAACAGCCGGATCATACGCGGGTCGGCAATCTTGGGATCATAGATCGCCAGTTCTTTTTTTGCGCCGGCAATGAACGAAGATAGCTCGTCGCGCGCATTCACTGGGCTCACAATGAAACGGTGGGATCCGGCTTCGTAGGCCTGACGCTTGGTATCGGCGTCAAAAAGCTTTACCGCTTCCTGCACGAGTTGCTCATGGTGTGTAATCAAGCCGAAGCTTCGGCTGTGCTCCATGTCAAGGTAGGTGAAATTAAAGCCGAGGACATAAAGGTCTTTCCGGTCGACGATCATGTATTTACCGTGATAACGGACGAGGTCGTCCGCGGTACGCGCCACATTGACGCCGCTTGCGAGTAGACGCATTTCGAGTTCGCGCAGATTCTTTTCGCCGCCGCGATTGGTGTAAGCGATCAATGCGTGGACAAAAACGCCGCGGCCTACCGCCCGAATCATGGCCTTTTCCAGCTCACTGCGATTGAAGCGAAAAATGGCGATTTCAATGCGCTCCTTGGCCTTGTCCATGGCCTCGACCAAGGGTTTCACACCGCTGCCGGGTTGTTCGAGAAGTTTCACACACATTGTTCTTGCACGAGAAATGCCCTTCTGAGCGGCGTGTCAAACCGTACCGTTTGCGACGTGGTACTGCGCTTGCTGTTAGACCGCCGGAAGGATTCAAGATGCGCATATCGATTCTGTGGTTTCTCTCGGCGGCCCTCGCCAGCCTTGCCGCGGGAGCTGACAAAGCGACGCCCGCTGGGCCAGGAATCTTCTGGAGAGACCCTTCCGACATCGCGCAGCGCGACCTAATCTACGGCCAAGGCGGAAAGAAGCACGCGCCCACTCAGAACGCGAAATTTACATTCGACAAGGAAGACCTGAAGGGAACGAATCCGAAGTTCTCCGTGAAAGATGCGGACGGCACAAAGTGGAAAGTGAAGCTGGGCGTGGAGGCCAAGCCTGAAACCGCATCTGCGCGTCTGGTTTGGGCGGTGGGATTCACCACTAACGAGGATTACTTCCTTCCGAAGCTCACTGTGGATGGCGTGCCCGAACACTTGAAGCGCGGGAATAATCTGAAACAGGCGGATGGATCTTTCGCGAACGTGCGTCTGAAGAGGTCCGAGAAGGGTGAGGAAAAGGGCGGTATCTGGAAGTGGCGCGACAATCCGTTTGAAGGAAGCAAAGAACTAGACGGCTTGCGGGTAATGATGGCCTTGATCAATAACTGGGATTTGAAAGACGACAACAACGCAACCTACGACACCGAACAGGGCAAACTTTACATCGTGAGCGATCTAGGCGCGAGTTTTGGAACGACGGGCGAAAGCTGGACACACACACGTTCCAAGGGAAATCTGGAACAGTATCGCAAGTCCAGATTCATCAGCAAGGCCACGCCAGAGTATGTCAGTTTCGGAACTCCGTCGCGTCCTGCACCGATCTTCATCTTCAATCCTCACGAATTCTTCAGCCGCGTGCATCTCGAATGGATAGGCCACAAAATTCCCCGCGACGACGTGAAGTGGATGGCGCAGGAGCTCTCCAAGTTGTCACCGGAGCAAATTCGCGATGCGTTTCGAGCAGCCGGCTACTCTCCCGAAGAGGTGGAAGGGTTCGCCGGAGTGGTCGAAAAGCGGATTGCGGCGCTGCGAGAACTTTAATCGGCGAACTGCATTTCATGTAGATGGGAGTAGAGGCCGCCGGTTTTCATTAATTCCTCGTGAGTCCCACGCTCCTTAATTTCGCCATCGTCAAGTACGAAGATGACGTCGGCGTTGCGGATGGTGGAGAGACGATGGGCAATCACGATGGACGTCTTGCCTTGCATCAAGCGATCAAGCGCATCGAACACGAGCTTTTCGGATCCTGCGTCCAGCCCGGAGCTAGGTTCATCAAGGATAAGGATCGGACTGTCACGAATAACCGCGCGGGCGATGGCGATTCTCTGGCGCTGGCCCCCGGACAACGTCATGCCGCGTTCGCCGACGATCGAGTCATAACCGTCCGGCATCTTTTCGATGAACTCATGAGCGTTGGCGATTTCCGCCGCCTTTAGAATTTCCTCGCGTGTGGCTTCGGGTTTACCATAGGCGATGTTTTCCCAGATGGGTCCGTGAAAGAGGACCGTGTCCTGAAGGACGAAGCTGATCTGTTGACGGAGAGATTTCTGGGTGAAAGTATTGACGTTCGCGCCGTCAATCTTGATAGCGCCGGAGTTGAGATCGTAAAAGCGGGGAATCAAGCCGATGATTGAACTCTTTCCGGCGCCGGTCGGCCCAACGAGCGCCGCGACCTGGCCCGGTTGGATCCGGAAGGAAACGTTTTTGAGGATTGGGCGATCGGGCTCATAACAAAAGTCGACATTTTCAAAGGTAATCTCGCCTTTGAAGCGAGGGGCAATTCGGGCGCCCGGCAGATCTTTCACTTCGCGCTCGGTAGCCAGAACTTCGCGAATGCGCTCATAACCCACGGAGGCCTTCGAAAATGAGTCGGTCATTTTCGAAAGCTCCTGCATCGGCTTATACATCTTCTTCAGGTAGAAAATGAAGACGACGAGCATCCCCGCGTCAAGCGATCCGGCCAGCACCATGCGCGCGCCGAACCAGAGAACAAGACACGTTCCGAGCGCAACGATGATGTCGACAATCGGCGTGAGCTTGGCCTTGAGCGCGCGAGCGCGAAGGGCGACTTCGACGCTTTCCAGGCTTTGCGTTTCGAGGCGCTGTTGCTCATAGTCCTCCCGCGCGAAGGCCCTGACGACGCGGATCGACGAAAACACTTCCTGGATGGTCGAGGCAATCTCGCCTTCCTTCTTTCGGACTTCGCGGGAAGCTTTTTTAATTCGGCGCGTATACGTAAAGACAACTACAGCAAGAGGTGGAGCAACGGAAAGGGCGATGAGCGTAAATCGCCAGTTGGCGTAAAACATCACCCCGATCATGCCGACGAGGGTGATGCAGTTGATCAGTACGCCCAGTAGTCCGGAGATGATGAAGCTTTGAATGGATTCGATATCGCTCGTGATCCGGCCTATCAGATCGCCGGTTTGCTTTTGATCGTGAAATGAGAGAGAAAGGCGCTGGATATGCGCGTAGAGCGTTCGGCGAAGATCGTGCGTCACCCATTGGCCCACGCTGGTCGTAACGTACTTCTCTATATAGGAACAGACGGCATCGAGGATTGCGATAACCAGAACTGCGACAGCGGCGAACTCAAGCGTGGCTAACTGGTTGTTATGAGTAAGCCTGGTAATCAGGTGGTTGATCCAGCCGTTATTCGATTGTTTGCTCTTTATGACGGTATCCAGAACGATCTTGATCGGCCAAGGGTCGAGCAGGTCCGCTACGCCCTCCCCCACTACCGCCACGAAGCCGACCGTAATCAGTTTCCAGTGCGGCTTGAGAAGGTCAGTGATCTGAAACTGTTTCACGCCGGCTGGGGACGTCATTTCGAAGGGATGTCGGAGCCAGTAAGACGCAGTGCCCACCGTATGGCTTCGAGATACATCTTCTGGATGCGCGGGTCGTCCCAGGTTTCATCGGCATGGCCGAAGGTGGAATAGAAGACGCGCCCTTTGCCGTACATCTTGGCCCATGCCACAGGGAAATCCTTGTCAGTTCGGTGAATGTTCGGCTTGGTGAAGTCCAGTTTGGAGGCATCGAGCCGGGCCAGCACGTGGACATTGTCACGAGAGAAATCCTTGTGCTGATAAATCTCATCGCGGATGGTGAACGTCGACGGAAAGGGCTTCATAGCTGGAAAGTTAGTATCTTCCACGATGATCGGCGCGTCGAAAACACCCCAGGGATGGTTATCGAAATAGCCTCCGATCATTACTCCGAATTCGGGCCAGTTGAAGTAGGCATCGTCACCTGTGTGGGCGCCGATGAAGCCTTTGCCGTCGATCTTGACGAATGAGAGCAGGTCAGCTTTCTGCTGATCCGTCAGGTCGCCTTCGCCAGTCCCCATATAGAAGATGGCGTCGAAGTAGTTTAGGTTCTTGGCGTTGATGTTCTTGCGCTCGCCCGCGGTGATCGGCTGCTTGGTTAGTAGCTGTGAATCGGTGCGGATGTACGTGACGTACGAACCGGAGTCGCGGCCGAGCCGCTCGATCGTTGAGAGAGCGTGAGAGACGGAATCGTGCTGGAAGCCGCCGCGCACATCGCCAATAGCGAGCAAGTGCTTGGGTTGCGGGGCTTGTGCGTGAAGCGTGAGATAGAGAAACGCGAGAACAGGAACAAAGCGCATGTCGTTCTAGCTGGCGAAGATTTGGTCCATGGCGGTCGAGAGCCCGTGCAGACCTTCAGGTGAGTTGGCGCCGCCCTGTTCCGCGATTCCCCAGCCGGTATAGCCGATATCGTCGAGGGCCTTCATTACAGCGGGCCAGTCGTTATCGCCTTGCAGGAACGCCACTTGGAAGCCCGCATAAGGACCGGACTTGTCGCGCAACTTCCGGCTGTATTCCTTGATGTGAAGCTTCTGAATGCGCTTGCCCAGGATGCGGATCCACTGCTCGGGAAAACCAAAGTTGATGACATTGCCGATGTCGAAATGCCAGCCGATCGCGGGGCTTTCGAATTCGTCGATATAGCGCGCGGCTTCGAGGGGGCTGAGCACGAACTGGTTCCATACGTTCTCGACGGCGATCTTTACATCGAGTTCCTGTGCGATGGGAAGCACTTTACGGATTTCTGCTTGCGACCGTGTGTACGCATCGTTGTACGAGACCTGTTTGTTCACTACGGCAGGAACGAGAAGAACGGAAGTCGCACCATAGGCCTTGGCGTCTTTCAAGGCTTGAGTGAGACCGTCTACACCTGTTTTGCGAACATCGGCGCTGGGATCCGAAAGCGGGTTCTTCCAGTGCGTGGAGCAACAAACGCTGGCGGATTTAAGGCCGGTGGAGTGAAACGCGTCGAGAACCTCGGATTGCTGCATATGGCTCATCGGCTCGATCCCGGCGAATCCGGCATCCTTTACCGCCCGAAACTTCTGGAGCACGGAGCCTTCTACTTTGACCGTTTCGTACATGATGGCCTTGCGAATGTCGCGTTGTTTCGCGGCTGCGGCCATGGCGGTTGCGGCTAAGAAGGCACGGCGTGTGAATGGTCTCACTCCGCCTCATAATATCCGATAATATGGCACTCATGGACGCGATCGACGATTCTTCCACTCGGCGTAACTTTATGATCGGTAGCGCTTTGGCCGCGGGTTTCCCGGCATTGATCAAAGGCGCGCCCGCGAGCAATGCCATCAAAGTGGGGCTGGTAGGATGCGGAGGGCGAGGTACGGGCGCAGCCGCACAGGCGCTGAAGGCAGACGATTACTCGGTGCTGACTGCGGTGGCTGATATCTATCAGGACCGTGTGGACGCTTGCCTTTCAACGTTGCGGAAGCAGAGTGGAGATAAGGCTGGCGAGAAGGTGATGGTCGATCCAGCGATGCAGTTCGTTGGGCTGGATGCTTACGAGAAGCTGATCGGAAGCGGCGTGGACGTGGTGCTGCTGGCGACGCCGCCGGGATTCCGGCCGACGCATTTGCGGGCCGCTATCTCGGCTAACAAGCACGTGTTTTGCGAGAAACCGATTGCGGTGGACGCTCCCGGAGTTCGGGACGTACTGGAAACAACGAAGATGGCGCAGGAGAAGAACCTGTCGCTCGTTTCGGGCTTCTGCTGGCGCTATGCGAATCATATCCTTGAAACCTTCGAGAGGCTGCATAGCGGCGCGATCGGCGACATCGTGGCCTACTATGCGACCTACTATACGAGTCCTGTGAAGCCGATGCCTCCCGCTAGCGAGCGGCCGGCAGGGATGTCCGATGTGGAGTGGCAGATCAAGAATTGGTACAACTTCTGCTGGCTTTGCGGAGACAGCCTGGTGGAACAAGCGGTGCATAGCGTCGACAAAGTAGCGTGGGCCATGAAGGATCAGCCTCCGGTAAGCTGCGTGGCGGTGGGAGGCCGGCAAATTCCAGCGGAGGGCGGTAATATCTACGACCACTTCGAGGTGAATTATCTTTATCCGAATAACATTCGCGCGATGGTCGCCTCACGCCAGATTGAGGGCTGCTACAACGAAAACTCGGACTATATTTTTGGGACGAAGGGGAGCGTGACGATTGGGCGCGGTCCCGTGCCGAAGATCGAAGGACAGAATCCGTGGACTTTCCAAGGTAAAAAGAACGACATGTATCAGGCAGAGCACGATGCGCTGTTTGCTGCGATCCGCAAGAATCAACCGATCAATAACGGTCAGCGGATGGCGACTAGCACGATGCTTGCGCTGATGGGCCGGATGGCTGCCTATACGGGGCAGCAGGTGACGTGGGATGACGCGTTCAATTCGCAGGAGCGGCTGTTCCCGGCGAAGTTGGATTGGAATATGAGCATGCCGGTCGCGCCGATGCCGAGGCCTGGTGTTACGAAGCTGGTTTAGCTTCCTGCTTCTGTTCGCTGCGAGCGAACGGAGCACGGTTGAGGATCTGCATCGGAAGATCGCCGCGGCGATTATCGGCGATGTCGCGAAAAAGTATTCAGTGACGATTCCGGGGACGACGATCTCTTACGACATGGTTCCGGTGCCCGGGGGCGAGTTTGAGATGGGATCGACTAGTCGGACCGAGAGCCCCGTTCACAAAGTCCGCATCGAACCTTTTTGGATGCAGGCGCACGAAGTCACGTGGGACGAGTACCGTTTGTTCATGTTTGCAAAACAGGCCGGGGAAACGGTCAACGAAGATGCACTTGTCGATGCGGTGAGCCGTCCTACAAAGCCTTATGTCGAGATGAGCTTCGGTATGGGGCTTAATGGCTTCCCGGCGATCAGCATGACGCAACACGCGGCGAATAAGTACGCCGAATGGTTGAGCGCGAAGACGGGGCAGTTTTATCGATTGCCGACGGAAGCGGAGTGGGAGTACGCGTGCCGCGCTGACAACGCGCCCGTGGCGAAGCTCGACGACTACGCCTGGTACGGAGCGAATAGCAACGGGAAGTATCAAAAGGTGGCGGCCAAGAAGCCGAATGCATGGGGCCTTTACGACATGCTTGGCAACGTGATGGAGTGGACGCTGGATCAGTATGTGCCGGGTTACGCGCAGTTCGCGGGAAAGATCGTAACTGAGCCATGGGTGCGCGCCACGAAGCCCTATCCGCAAGCGGTCCGTGGTGGATCCTGGAACGATAATGCGGATCTGGTGACCTGCACAGCGAGGGTGGGTTCGGACCCTTCTTGGAAGATGGAAGATCCGCAATTGCCGAAGAGCATCTGGTATCACACCGATGCGCAGTGGCTGGGGTTTCGGCTGGTACGGCCCGTGAAGACGCCTTCGGCGGATGAGATGTACGCCTATTGGAACAACGGTGTGGAGCAAGAGCAGTAGCCTCTTTCTTCTCGCCTGCGCGCTCTACGGGCAACCGAAGTTTGTTGCGGAAGAGGCGCACATGGGGACCGTCTTCCGCATCACGGCATATGCGGAGGATCCGCGTGAAGCCTTGAAGGCAGCATTTGATCGCGTTTCGGGGCTTGATAATGAGTTATCTGATTACAAGCCCAATAGCGAATTGAATCGGATTTGCCGGCAGGGCGAGGGAGTTATCTCGGACGATCTATATCGCGTTCTCGAGACGTCGCTGAAATTGTCGGCGGATTCAGGCGGCGCGTTCGACATTACGCTCGGACCAGTGATTCGCCTGTGGAGGCTGAAACGTGTGCCGGACCCCGGCCAGATCGATCTTGCCATGAAACGGGTCGGGTATCGCCACGTTGTGTTGAGCGATCATCACGTGAAGCTGGAACTCCCTGACATGCAGTTGGACCTCGGTGCAATCGCTAAAGGCTTTGCCGCGGAGGAGGCTTTAGTTGTACTTCGGAAGCACGGTATTTCCTCAGCGCTCGTGGCAGCCAGCGGCGATCTGGCGATAGGAGATCCGCCGCCAGGCAAAGCCGGCTGGACCGTCGCACTGGAACCTCTTCACGAAAGGCATGTCGTGGTGCTTCGCAACACTTTCGTAGGAACATCCGGGGATACCGAGCAGTTCGTCGAATCGGCCGGCCTGCATTACTCGCACATCGTTGATTCACGGACGGGAATCGGGCTCACAAGGCGCGTCGGAGTCACAGTGATCGCGCCTAACGGGATGATCGCCGACGGACTTGGAACGGCAATCAGCGTTGTTACGGCGCGTGACGGGATTGCCGCGGGTGAAGCCTTGGCGGACAAATACCCCGGAGTGCGGGCGCTAATCGGTCTTGATCCGGTTGGAGCTGCGGAAGAAAAAGGCGATCATCATCAGGATCACGAATGAGGCCAGGCTCGATGTGGTCCAGAAGCCGCGCCAGTTGCGTCCTGCCGACGTCGTGAAGTAGTCAACGGCACCGCCCGAAATGTAGGAGCCGATGAACATCCCCACTCCATAGGTCATGAAGGTAATTAGCCCTTGGGCTGCGCTACGAAGATTCTGCGGAGCCTCCTGATCGGTGTAAAGCTGGCCGGTCATGAAGAAGAAGTCGTAGCACACGCCGTGCAATAGAATGGCGAGATAAAACATCCACATGCCCGTATCCGCATTGCCGTAAGCAAGGAGCGCGTATCGTACGGACCAGGCGAGCAATCCCATTAGCAGGATTCCCTTCACCGTAATGCGGCGCAGAACCAGGGGCATCACCAGCATCATGATCACTTCAGAAGCTTGGCCCAGCGTCATCTTGCCGGCAGCGTTCTGGACGTGAACTTCGTTCAGGTAAGTGTTGGTGAAGGAGAAGTAAAACGTCAGCGGGATACAAGCCAGCACGCTCGCAATGATGAACACCAGGAACGATCGCTCCTTCATCATAACCAGCGCATCGAGACCCAGAATCGCGCGGACATTGATGGGCTGCCCCTTCGCCGCAGGCGGGGTGTGCGGAAGAAAGAGGCTGAAAACAGCCATCAAAACAGATGCCCCGGCAGCCAGTAGAAACGGAGTGGCAGTGGCTTCGACGCCCATGTTGCCGACGACCACCCCGATGAATATCCATCCCAATGTTCCAAAGACGCGAATCAAAGGGAAGTCACGTCCCGGGTTCTTGATCTGTTGCAGCGTCAATGAGTTTGTCAGCGAAATCGTCGGAAAATAGCAGAGGCAGTAGACGAACATGATCGCGTAGACCGGCAGGAAGGTTGTCGCTTTGGTGACGAAGTAGAGAAGCACGGCGCCGGCAAGGTGCAATACCGCCAATACCTTCTCGGTAGCGAAGAACCGATCCGCAATGAGCCCCACAAAGAACGGTGAAATCATGCATGCCAGCGCCGTGGTGCCGAAGACTGCGCCGGCCTGAACACCCGAAAACTTCAACGTGGCCGTAAGGTAGGTGCTGATGGTGACGTACCACGCTCCCCAAATCACGTAGTTGAGGAACATCATCAGGCTGAGGCGGACTCGGTCCGAAAAGGGCATGAAGGAAAGTTTAGCTTAGACCGTCAGACCAGCGGCTTGAGGTCGCCCAGCATGGTT
>Ga0302324_100018772_pt1 | contig 13614 bp, 14 predicted proteins | sample Palsa_T0_1_FD_201949 | JGI IMG/M metagenome (GOLD analysis project Ga0302324, IMG submission 201949) | Peat permafrost microbial communities from Stordalen Mire near Abisko, Sweden - Palsa_T0_1 | ecosystem: Environmental > Terrestrial > Soil > Palsa > Peat permafrost | place: Sweden: Abisko...
TACCTCTTCACCCACTTCTGGGCACGCCACGTTTTGATCTCCACCGTGTATAGCGACCCATCCTCCGGGTCTACTGCGATACTGTGAACGTAGTCCAGCTTGCCCGGCACCTTGCCATATCCGCTGAGGACCCCCAATACCTGTCCTTCCAGGTTGAGCTTGAGGATGCGGTCGTAGCGGCCATCGCACATGAAAATCGCCTCTTCTTTCGGCGCGTAATAAAGGCCCCAGGGGGAGCCGATGTCAGTCCACTTGGCAAGAAAGGTCCCATTCTCGTCGAAGACCTGGATGCGCTCGTTCAGCCGGTCGCCCACATAGACTCGCCCACGCGCGTCCACTTGCACATCGTGCACCAGGTTGAATTCGCCGTCTCCCGTGCCCTTCTTCCCCCACTGCCGCACATAGTCACCATCCGGCGTGAACTCGACCACGCGCGAGTTTACATAGCCGTCGGAGACGTAAAAGTTCCCGTTCGCGCGGAACGCCACATTAGTGGGCCGGTTGAATGCGTCATGGGCGTCGTTGTTCCCGGCCACCGTCTGGCGGTTGCCCAGGACCATCAGGACGCGCCCTTCCGCGCTCATCTTGAAGACTACATGGCCGTCCACGTCCACCAGCCAGAGATTCCCGTCCGGCCCCACCCGCAAGCCATGCGCGGCCTTGACGGGAAACGAATCCTGGGCCCACGCCTGCAACAGCTTGCCGCGGCGGTCGAACTGGATGACTGGCCAGTGGCCCCGATTGAACACCCAGACGTTGCCCTGTTTGTCCACGTCCACGCCTGAGCACTCGCCGAAGTTATAACCCTTCGGCATCTGCGGCCAGTTGGCATCCACTGTATAGGGAAGGGGCGGGCCGCCCTTCAGCTTGGCGAGTTGTTCCGGCGTGGGCCTCTCCGTGGCACGCCCGGGCACGGGTGCGGCAGCCTGCCCCCAGATCGCCGACAGGCAGACAGACAGACTCAAGCTCGCCATCCGGATCGCCCTTTTCATGCGTTTGGCCCTCGCATTGCCACAATTCGGCACAATATCGTTGTCGCGCGCGGAAGTCAAGCCGCGACGCGTTTGTCACTTCCTCAAAAGGCCATATCGGACCGGGGTGCCGGATCGCGGGTGACGTGGGCTGTTTCTTGACGTTCGGAGTCGTTCCCGCCTGAAGGCCCGCATCCCCGCATTGATGTCTGGAAGGTCAGCCGTGAATACATGAGACGGCTGCCAGCGAGCTTCTCTGCACGCAGGCCTGCCCGTAGCCTGAACTGATAGCGCCTCTTCACACCGGCGCGCTCATCGTCACCTTCTGTTGCGATCCGTCCACGCGTTGCGGCGCGTGGGTCGATGAGGAGCACATCGTGCCGGCGACGGAGGCGGCGTACAAGACACGGGCCGCGACAAGCGCGTTGCAGGTTCTGCGTCATCGGTTTGGCTTACGCGCTTCAGTCGTCTTGATGTGTCTCGACACGTGTCTCGAGCGCTGGACTCCGGGGCCGCCGTCCGGATATACTTTCACCTACGTATTCCGGAGGTATTGATGGCGAACAGAAGATGGACCCGCCGCAAGTTCCTGGAAGCGAGTTCCGGCACCGCGGCGCTGATCACGTTTGTTCAACCGGCGGCGAGCGCCGTTTTCACAGCGCCGGAGCGCGAGACTCTCGCCGCGGCGATGGATGAGATTATCCCTGCCGCTGACGACATGCCCGGCGCTAGCACGATGGGCGGCCTGGACTATCTGGAGCGCATCGTTACGCAAGTTCCGGGCCTCACGGAGCAATTCCGCACGGGTCTCGCCACACTCGACTCGGAAAGCCGCAAACAGCTTCAGCAGTCCTTCGCCAATTTGCCCCGTACGGCCCGCGTTGAAATCCTCACTGCGATGGAGCGCAACCTGGCGCCCGACTTCTTCCGCGCGCTGCGCGACTTCATCTACGAGGCCTACTACACGCGTCCTGAGATTTGGCAACGGCTCGGCTACGAGTCGCACCTGACCGATCACGCGGGCCCCCTCATGAAGCCCTTCGACGAAACCGTACTGGCGCAGGTCCGCACTCGCGGAAAGCTTTACCGGGAGACGACCTGATGGCTAAAGAACGCGTCGATGTTTTAGTGATCGGCTCCGGGGCCGCCGGGGCCGCCACGACCAAGCGGCTGGCGGACCGCGGTCTCAAGGTCGTGTGCCTGGAACAGGGTGACTGGGTAAAGCCCCACGAGTACCCTTCCACCCGCCCGGACTGGGAGATTCAATTGCGCCGGGGCGCTTTCCATTTCAACCCGAACGTGCGCCGGCGGCCGGAGGACTACCCGGTGGTTACACGCGGCACACATCCGCCGGATGTGCTGATGTTCAACGCCGTGGGGGGCAGCACGATTCATTGGACGGGACACTTCCCCCGCCTTCACCCATCCGATTTTCGTGTGAGATCGCTCGATGGCGTGGCGGACGACTGGCCAATCGGGTATCAGGACCTGGAACCCTATTACGACCAGAACGATCGCGAAATGGGCGTTTCCGGCCTGGCGGGCGATCCCGCGAATCCCTCGCGCGCGCAGCGCCCTACACCGCCGCTGCCGATCGGAGTTCTCGGAGAAACTATCGGTCGGGCTTTCGACAAGCTCGGCTGGCACTGGTGGGTCTCTGACAACGCCATCATCTCGCAGCCATACCAGGATCGCCCGGCATGCGATCTGCACGGCAAATGCATGTTTGGCTGTCCGATCGGGGCCAAAGCGTCAACCGATGTCACGTACTGGCCCAAGGCATTGCGCCAAGGTGCGCTGCTGAAAACCCGTGCTCGCGTGCGCGAGATCGCGGTGGACAGGGCCGGCCGTGCGGCCGGCGCGATCTATTACGACCGCGAAGGCAAGCTGCGGGAACAACTCGCGCGCGTGGTGGTGCTGAGCGCCAACGGGATCGGCACGCCGAGGCTGCTGCTCAACTCGAAGTCTGGTCTCTTCCCGAACGGGCTGGCGAATTCTTCCGGGCTGGTCGGGAAGCGCTTCATGGTCCATCCGTTCCGCTTTATCGAGGGTGTCTTTGAAGCGCGCATGGACGGGCACAACGGGCCGTTCGGCATACCAGCCTTTAGCCAGGAGTTCTACGAGACCGATTTGAAGCGGGGCTTCCTCCGGGGCTACATGTTCCAACTGGAGCGCTCCTTCGGGCCCCTGCATCATGCCTGGGGCAGCTTCGTGGGGAAGCCGATTCCCTGGGGCCTCGAACATCATAGTGCCATGCGCCGCCGTTTTCCGCACGTCATTCGTCTGACGGTCCTGGGGGAGGACCTGCCGGAAGAACAGAACCGCGTGGAGTTGGATCCGGAGGCAAAAGATTCGAGCGGTATCCCCGCACCGCGCGTCATCTACGGATACAGCGAAAATAGCCTCAAAATGCTGGAGCACGCGCAGCGGTCCGCGGTTCACGTGCTTGAGGCTGCTGGGGCGGTCGAAATTCTGGATAGCGGCGTGATTCAGCCGGCATTCCATCTACTGGGAACGGCACGCATGGGGAGCGATCCGAAGCGTTCCGTAGTGAATGCCTGGAATCAGGCGCATGACGTAAAGAACTTGTTTATCGTGGATGGTAGTTGCTTCACAACGAGCGCGGCCGTCAACCCAACCTCCACCATCGGCGCGTTGGCGCTGCGCTGTGCCGATGGCATCTGGGACCGGCGGAGCGAGTGGACGTAGAGGGGCGAAAACCCTTCGCCCGCGGCAGCCATCGCCGGTGGGCACGAGGACGAAGCCGCAAGCGGGCATCCTGGGTACCAGGGAACACTGAGATACTTTCTTTCGTGATCCTACGAGGTGTGCGCCGAATGACCAGAGCCGATCTGACAGAAAGCTTTATCAAGCCATGGCGACGTGGGCGCATCGGACGTAATCCAAAAACCGAAGCTCGAGTCGACGTGCCGGCTACGGACATCGCCTTCTTCAAACCGAGCAAGGAACTTCACGGACTGGTGGATAAGATCTGACCAGAACTGTGTTTGCTAGCTTGCGGTACGGAGTTCCGCTTGTACAATTATGGAGCAAGAAACGCGCCTTTTGGCGGTCTTCTGAATAGCTGCATCCTCGGGCAGAGCGCCATACCAGCCAGCTTCTGCATAATAGCTCGCGTAAAGGAACGGTCGAGCGGTTTCGTCGCGCTCGATCCGCCGTTCGGCATGCCCTCCCGCATCCCGCGGTAGGTCATCGACGAGCGTGCGCGTCGCCGGTCGCGTCGTTCGCCGCGGACGTGCCGCGTGTGCAGCATTGGCGGGTGTGTTCACACGAAACGCGGGTGGCGAAAAGCGGGTGTTGGGTTTTGGCTTATCCGTTTCGCCGCTCGAGTGGCCGCCAACGGCTCGAAGCTCCCGCTGCTCGATCCGGTTCGCAAGGCTGGAACTCAAGATCGAGCGGCGCAGGTGCCAGATGCTGCGGCCTGGTGTGCCACTCCACCTCGGCCGGTAGGTCATCGACGAGCATGCGCGCTCCTGGTCGCGCCGTTCGCCGCGGGGCGTTCTGGTTGTGGGACGTAGGCGGGTGGTACGGCGGCTGCGAGCGGGTCATCGTTGCTCCCCTTCACATGGCACACGAAACACAGGCCGTGAGAAGCGATTTTGGGCGATCGGCCCTGGTTTGTACGCCAAAAGCCTTGCCGCCATCCACACCCGAACGCCCGCGGTGTACGACGCGACCAGGGACGCGCATGCTTGTCGATGGGCTCTGCTGCGAATTCCGAACTGAGACAGATTCGATAGGTCCTGCGCTGTGAGTTGGAGGGCGATTTCGGTTATGCAGCTAAGGCAGCTTGCCAAATCTCTGGCATCCTTGCCGTCAGTCCGCCAAGCTTGCTCATCTGGAACTCTCTCTTCTTGATCTTCTCGGCCAGTTCGATGCCCCCGATCACCACCTCTGCCGTTTGGAAGCTCTTCGGCCCGAGCATCCGGTCAACTCGTTGTTTGACTCGCCGGTCGGGTTGCTCGATGGCGTTGTTCGCTCATCATAGCGACCAGATCTCGATAACCGAGCTTAAAGCTGAAGTACCCGTGGACGCACAGGACTACGATCTCCCGATCGAAGTGGCGACCTTTAAACCCTTGCTCAGACCTGCCCTGGCAGCACGTCAAGCTTGTGTTGTGGCGCACTCCGGATGGTCGATACCGCGAGCTTCAAATGCGCCTCGGCCATTTTGTCCGGCATACGGGCGATCCACTGATTGAGAGAAACGTCCTGATAGCGCGACGTTTTGAACATCTCCAGAAAAACGAGATCTTCCGTACCGGTGTTCTCAATACTATGACCGGCCATGATCGGCACATAGCCCACGTCGTTTGCGTTGAAGTCCATAGTGCGCGCCCTTGCCGCGGTCGTAACTACCGTCATGCGGCCCTTGCCCCTGATCCAGTACTGCCATTCGCTCACGTTGGGGTGCCAGTGCATCTCGCGTAACCCGCCTGGCTTGATCGTAACCATAGCCGCGGCGATGGTTAAGGCGATAGGGAAGTTGGTCGAATCGACAACCCGCGTCTCCCCGCCGGCCGTCTTCATTGTGGGCGCCAAGCTTGCCATCTTGAAGGTGTATTTGACTTTGGTTTCCAGATTCTCACCGAGAAAACGTAGGTCGTCTTCGAGGGGCCCCGGAAGCGAAGCTTCGAAGATGTAAAGTTCGGTCGCTGGCAGTTGGTTAAACACCTGCCTCGACCAACCCGTGTTCTTTTGCACGATATCGGGCGGGGTATGCGCCAGAAACTCCGAAAGAAGGAACGTATCGTCCTCGGAGAAAGCGCCTTCATCGAACACCAGCAGGAACTCGCATCCATCGCCCTCCAGGCCCTGAATCGAATGCGGGAAGCCCGCCGGGAAGTACCAGAGGTCTCCGGTCTCAACATCGTCGATAAACATCTTGCCGTCAGGCTGCATGACACTGACGCGGGCCCTACCGGTGAGCATGATCGCCCACTCGTTCGCGGTATGCCAATGCAACTCCCGGAAGGAGCCCGCCGTGAGCCGCATGTTGACGCCGGCGAGGTCCCTCGATGGAGGCAGCTCTCGCTGCGTTACCTGGTGCGTCCACCCACCACCCTGCATGCGTTTTGGCGAAAGGTCGAAAGAGAACCAGATGGGCCCGGGGTTACCATGGTCGGTAAACGGCGGATTGTTCGCACTCGGGTTCTCCCCTAACAGCGGCTTGTTCTCCGGGCCAGGATCACTGTTGCTCATTCCCTGTCGTCCGGCGACCTGCTCCGCGCGAGTCTGCGCCATCGCTTTAGCGCTCATGAAGCCCGCGCCCGCCAGCGCCGCCGCACCTGCGAACATGCGCCGCGAAACGGATGGACCAGGCTTTGCAAGGCGCTCCTCACTCGACTGCTGTGTGTCTGACTCATTGATTGTATTCATTGAAGATCTCCTTTCTGATTCTTCATGCTGCATCGACAATCATTAAGCTTCGCCCGGAGTTATGGCCCTGTCAAGCACTCACATTCCGACGATCTTGGTCCTCGACGGCGACACGCGGTGGACGGCGCGTCAGGCTTTACCTGGTGAATCTGGTGGGAGACCTGCGCTGGATCCCGGAATGATTGCGCAGTTTCGGCTGGTCGGGAAGTTGACTGGATTCGTATCGCATCGCTTTGGAGCGAAACGTTGACCGCAGTGGGCCGAAATTGTGCCTACCGAGCCGCCAACTACGGTATCTATGCTATCCGTCAGCCTGCGAACACGTCGCTGAAATTGTCGGTGAAGGAGGTGTCGCTGTGGAAGCCAGTTGCATCTGGCGATGGTCGAAGCCTATGCACCGGAGGCCGTGCACCGTTATTGACCGGGAATACAGATTCAAAACTTCAACGAACAGGATGAGTTCGGCCGCAAACCCTTCACGCAATCTCTTTGCGCATTCTGCCGTAATCACCATGCGCTCTCGGTCTTAAACCGGCGACTTTTGTGCGAGCGTACGGCGCAGCTTGTGGCGGCCTAGAATAAAGATCAAACTACAAATAGGGGCTCGTGCTGCGCTGAGTGGCAGCCGGGAGCCGAAATGGCAATCCCGGGCAATAGCATCAGCTCAAATGGGTTGCTCTTTGTTCACCGCGGCCGGCCTCTTCTTCACCGCCGTGTGTGCCCCGGCCGCAACGAAAGAAATCACGTTCTCACAATCGGCAACGTCGGTGGAGGCCTACGACTTCGTCGAGGTGGCCATCGCGGTCGACGCGCCCGACGCCCCCAATCCCTTCACGGATGTCCTGGTTCGCGGCTCATTCGGCAAAACCGGATCCTCGGAACGGCTCACGAATGACGGCTTCTGCGACTCCTCGGATGGGAGCCCTTCTGCATTCGTGGGACATGAGAGCTCATCGTTCCTATCGCTCCGTCTCCTTCTCCAGATTCTTTTTGTTTTTTATAGTCGTCATAGAATCCCGGCCCGCTTTGCGACTGGTCCATCCTTTTTCCAAATAACTCTTCAGGAGCGTGCGCGGAGCTTCCGGAATCCCGGGGCGTATACCGGCATAGTGGTTTTCAATATCGAGCACCACATCCAGTCCAACCATGTCCATCTTGCGGACGGGACCGGCATCACTTCCCGTGAACAATTGATAGATTTTGTCCACATCCGCAGCCCACACTCTCTTGAAAAACACGGAATGGCAAAAACTCGTAACGTTGAAGTCTTCCATCAAGAAGTCGATAATCGCGGCGTCAGTCTCCCCGGTGAATAAAGACCAGGCCGTCCTTACCGATGGTTTCGTAGAATTCCTGTAGTATTAGCCGGAGTCTGCGAGCCTCGCTTCGAACAATCGAATCTTTCGTTGGATGAAAAGAAGGCTTGCGCCCGTAAACGTGGGTGCCGATAACGTATTCTTTTAGCGTCTCCGCCTTACCCTCCAGGGTAATTTCAACCGTGAAGCGCAGAAACTGGCCAAGTCGCTCAGATTGGACGAACATCGAATTCTCTAAATCCGAGCGAGTTCATCCCGTATCTCGCTTTCGAGAATGCTGTCTTCACGCCTCGGGTACATCGCTGACGGACTGCCTTCCGGAGACGGTTCAGTTATTAAGGGCTCTCCGGCACCGCTACCATGTGCCAGCGGCGCGTCGATTCGCCAGATTTTCCCAAGCCAATCTCCCCAGAATGACTGTTTAGCGCGTTTTTAACCCCAAGCTTCGTGGCAGCTCCGTGCGGGCCCGCAACCCGGCCATGAGTTTGCGCCAAAGCGGCTTCAATGAGCTCTCGTTCCTGATTCGATAGTGACGGACGCAGGCCGGCAGGACGCGTTGCCTGAGGCTGCAGTCAAGCCTCCTCCACAAAGAATGTGTCCGAGTCGCAAAGGATCATTGCCCGTTCGATCACGTTCTGAAGTTCCCGGATGTTTCCCGGCCAGTCATATGCCGTGAAAAGGTGCGCTGTCCACCTTTCAACGCGGCGGATCCGTTTGCCAGCTTTGGCGGCATACCGCTCGATGAAATATTTGGCAAGGAGAAGAATATCCTCAGGCCGCTCCCGAAGAGGGGGAACCTGGATCGGGAATACGTTCACGCGATAGAAGAGGTCCAGACGAAATCTCCCAGAACGAACGGCGGCCGGCAAATCGCAATTTGTAGCTGCTATGACACGAACGTCGACGGGGATGCTTTGGGCGCCCCCTACTCGTTCGAACTCGCGTTCTTGAAGGACGCGCAACAAGGCGACCTGCGTTTCGGTTGGCATGTCGCCGATCTCGTCGAGGAAGATTGTCCCATGGTTCGCGACTTCGAAGCGTCCGGCATGCCGCTGAGTGGCGCCGGTGAAGGCCCCTTTCTCATAGCCGAAGAGCTCGGCCGCCATCAGCGACGGTGGAGTGACAGCGCAATTCATCCTTGTGAAAACCGACCGGGATGTACGCGACCTCTTGTGAATCGCGCGAACGATCAACTCTTTTCCCGTGCCACTCTCACCGGTGATCAGAACAGTGGCATTGCTAGGAGCAACTCTCATCACCTGAGCGTTCACGCGGCAGATCGCCTCGGAAGAACCGACGATCTCCTCGAATTCGAAAGCAGCTGGACGAGCAGACGTTCGATGGCACGCTTCAGCGGGCCGCCATACCTGAGGTCGATACCCTCGGCGAGCAAGAGCTTCCTGGCACTGTCCGTCACATTTATAAAAAAGGGCTTACTGGCCGTAGCGGCCTGGACGCGCTGCTGTACGAGTTCGAGCTCGATCTCAATGATTCTGTCTAGCTCCTCATTGCCCAAAGCTTTGAACACCACGATTCTGTCGAGACGATTGAGAAACTCCGGCGTGAACCTCCGACGCGCTGCTTCTACGGCTGCGCGGGCGAGTGTAGTTGTTAGTGCGGGTGCGCAGTTATTGTCACACAGCGGGGCAGTACGGAAGCCGAGCTTTGATTTGACGAGCGAAGTCATCTCAGCAGCACCGATATTGCTCGTCATGAAGATCAACGCTTTTGAAAAGTCCACTTTTCGGTTATCGCCCAGCGTCAGTGTAGCTTTATCCAGGATCCCGGGAAAAATGTTCCAGAGCGCGTCACTCGCCTTTTGATTTCATCAAACAGCACGAAACTGACCTTCAGAGTTTCTGTTTGGTACTGATTGAGAGCATCTTGGGACAGCCGCGGGTGGGTTTTGCGGTGACCGAGATATCCGGGGGGCGAGCCGATGAGTTTGGCAATTTCATGACTGTGCTGAAACTCGCCGCAATCGATCTTAATGACGGCGCGTGGATTGCCGAGAAGCGCCTCGGCGGTCGCCTCCACGGCGCGTGTCTTTCCGGTCTCCGTAGGCCCTAGGAACAGGAAGTGGTGGCTCCTTTCCGACCACTGCAAACGCGGCGCTCGCTACGATACCGGCCGGCGGGACGTTCGCCGCCGAGCTCAGCGCCGATGGAAGCAAGGTGCTGTACTCCACCTGTTTGCCGGTTTCCATGGCGACCCTGTCCGCCATGGCTCTGGACGCCGCAGGCAATGTCTACGTCATTGGTACGTCTTCCACGGGCCATGTCGCGATTGTCAAACTGAGTCCCGACGGTTCCGCTTTCGTCTACTATCAAGAGCTGGCGGGCTCGGGTCAGGACGCCGGCAGGGCCATCCCCAGCGGAACTCCACCCGGCAATTTCGAAGTAGGGCCGTCGTGGAATCTGTTTGTTGGAAGCGGCAGTCACGGCATGGAGAATCCGCTCGGCGCCACGATTGTTGTGAAGTAAAACAACAGTCACATCGATCCGCCAAGAAATTGCCTTATCCTCCAACGCTTACCACCCTGACTGTAATACTCAACTTCCACTCATGCTCTCTTGGAAGTAAGGAGCACCAATGTCACCAGTTACTACTCTCACGCTACGCAGGAACAATTGCTCTCACTCATCGCCGCCGGCTCTAACGCCACTGCCGCTGCGGCATCCGGCGGCATTCACTGCAACACCATCGGCAATTGGCTGCGAGGATCTGCCGTCTTCAGCCATGCCCTCGCCTCCGGCCGTGCCCGGATCTGAGCACCCCGAATCGGTGCACAATCTTGCACAAGTGCCCCAGCCTGCCGCCTTGCGAAGGGAAGCCGATCTACCCCAACCCATTGAATCCATAAGGTCAACCCCTTCGCGGCAACCCGGATCGAAAACCGGCCAAACGGGCCTGCCCCTGTGGCAGCGGCAAAAAGTTCAAGCGATAGGTTCGCGCCGCCGCTACTTTCGGCAGCGGGCCACGGCATCCTGCCAGCCTGAAAACAAACGGTCGCGAGTGGACTTATCCATGGCAGGCTCGAAGCGGCGTTCCGCCCGCCAAAAGCTTTCCACCTCGGCGCTTTTCCAGAAGCCGACGGCCAGTCCAGCCAGATAGGCCGCACCCAGGGCGGTGGTTTCCACATCTACCGGCCGCACAATGGGGCAATCCAGGATATCCGCCTGAAACTGCATGAGGAAGTTATTCACCGCCGCCCCGCCGTCCACGCGCAGCTCGGAGATACGCTCGCCGGCATCCATCTGCATGGCGTCGATCAACTCGCGGGTCTGGTAGGCGATGCTTTCGAGGGCCGCCCTCACGATGTGCGCGCGGTCGCTCGAGCGTGTCAGTCCCGTGATGATGCCGCGCGCCCCCGCGTCCCAATGCGGAGCGCCCAGGCCCACGAACGCGGGCACCACATAGACTCCGCCCGTATCCGCGGTAGCGGTTGCCAGAGCCTCCGAGTCGGCTGCGCTTTGGATCAGCCCCAGTTTGTCGCGCAGCCATTGCACCGCCGCTCCCGCCACGAACACACTTCCCTCGATGGCGTATTGCGGCCGGCCATCCGTCTCGATCGATGCGGCGCGCGTGCCCAGCAAGCGATTGCGCGATACCGGCAGTCGCCCGCCCGTGTGCATCAGCGCGAAACATCCGGTGCCATAAGTGTTCTTGGATAATCCCGCTCGGAAGCAAGCCTGCCCCGCCAGGGCCGCCTGCTGGTCGCCAGCCACGCCTGCGATCGGAATTTCGATTCCGAAATGCTCGGCGGCTGTCGAGCCCATCACGCCGCTCGAAGGCGCGATGCGCGGCAGTATCGCGCGCGGCACGTCCAGAATGCGCAGCATCTCCTCGTCCCACGCTCCGGTCTCCAGGTTCATGAGCATGGTGCGCGAAGCGTTGGTTGGATCGGTAACGTGCGCGCCGCCGTTCGTCAGCTTCCATATCAGCCACGTATCCACGTTGCCGAACAGCAATTGGCCGTCGCGCGCCTTCTCGCGGGCGCCCGGTGTATTCTCGAGTATCCACCGGATCTTGCTGCCGGAGAAGTAAGCGTCGATCACCAGGCCCGTGCGGCGAGTGACCTCGGCGGCGCTGGCGCTGCGCGCAAGTTGGGCACAGTAGGGCGCCGTGCGGCGGCATTGCCAGACGATGGCAGGCGCCACCGGTCGTCCCGTGGCGCGGTCCCAGACGATGGTCGTTTCGCGCTGGTTGGTGATGCCCGCGGCGGCGATTTGGGAGGGTGCTAAGCCGGCATGGTCGAGCAGCAGCCGCGCCGCATAAAGCTGCGCATTCCAGATTTCTTCCGCATCCTGCTCCACCCAGCCCGCCTGGGGATAGCGGCACTGAATCGGCGCGGACTCCATCGCCACGCGGCGGCCCTGCTCGTCATACAGCGCCGCTCGCGCGCTGGTAGTCCCTTCGTCCAGTGACAACACGAATGGCATGGCGTAATTATAACCGTCGGCGCTGGGCTACCATGCCTGTATGTCAAAGTCGTCTCTTCATCACACCCTGCCGGCCAGGTACTACACCGACGCGCAAGTCTTTGCTGCGGAAATGGAGCGGTTTTATTTCGGCTCCTGGATATGCGCCGGAAGAGCAGGCCAGATCGACCGGCCGGGTGACTATTTCTTGAGAGACGTAGCCGGGGAGAGCATTATTGTCACTCGCGACACCAGCGGCAGCGTGCGTGCCTTTTATAATGTTTGCCGCCATCGCGGAACGCGCATGTGTACGGTCGCCGAAGGCCGCTTCGACGGACGTATCCAATGTCCCTACCACGGATGGACGTATGCCTTGAACGGCTCGCTGATCGGCGCGCCGCACATGAGTGAACTGAATATAGGCGAACCAACTTTTTCGCGCGACGAATATCCGCTGCATCCAGTGAGTGCGGAGGTTTGGGATGGTCATATCTTTATTAACCTGGGCATCCATCCAGGCCTGCATCCGGAGCCGTTGGGGCAACAACTCGGCTCGCTGCCGGAGAAGTTCGCGCCGTGGCGCATGCATGAGCTGCGCGTGCACCAGCGCATCGTCTACGATGTGAAGGCCAACTGGAAACTTATCGTTCTCAATTACAGCGAGTGTCTGCACTGCCCACTGTTGCATCCCGTACTGAACCGCTTGACCGACTATCTCGGCGCCGATAACGAGAGCCCCGCGTCCACTTACACCGGAGGCGCCATGGGATTCGCCGGCGGCGTCCAGACCATGAGCATGGATGGTAAGCGGCGGCGTGAGTATCTGCCGGGTCTCGGCGACGAACAGCGCAGCAAAGTGTACTACTACGCCATCTACCCGAATCTGCTACTCAGTCTTCATCCGGACTACATGATGACCCACACACTATGGCCCATAGCCGTAGATCGCACTGAGATTATCTGTGAGTGGCATTTCCACCCCGCCGAGATGGCTAAGCCCGATTTCCACGCCGGCGATGCCATTGATTTCTGGGACCTGACTAATCGCGAAGACTGGCGCATTGCCGAGCTATCGCAAGCGGGTATCCAGTCACGCGCCTATACTCCTGGGCCCTACTCCAAACGTGAAGAGTTATTGCACGCCTTCGATGAAACCGTACTCGATCGCGAACGTCGATGATTTTAAAGCGGGTCTTCAGTTCTAGCGCATGTACGATTACGCGCGGACCTGGAACCGCTTTGGGTCGCTAATTGCAGTATGACGGCAAACGCTTCGCTAAGGGGCAAATTTTACTTTGGAGAAACAACTATGAAACATTTTGCTTTGACATCATGTCTGATTCTGTTAGGTTCCGGAGTTGTCGCAGCCCAGGAAACACAGCGCTTTTCCTTCGACGTCGGGGGCGGCTTTACCACGCCCGTAGGCAACACGGGCCGCAATCTCGATTACGGATGGAACATAGGCGGCGGCGCCGGCGTGAACTTTTCGCCTTATTTGGGAGCCAT
>Ga0302324_100018773_pt1 | contig 13614 bp, 13 predicted proteins | sample Palsa_T0_1_FD_201949 | JGI IMG/M metagenome (GOLD analysis project Ga0302324, IMG submission 201949) | Peat permafrost microbial communities from Stordalen Mire near Abisko, Sweden - Palsa_T0_1 | ecosystem: Environmental > Terrestrial > Soil > Palsa > Peat permafrost | place: Sweden: Abisko...
TCGCCGGCGACACGCTGCGCGCGGCCTACACAATGCTCGAAGCGAGCGGCTATCGCATTTTTGTCCTCAAGCGTGAGGGACTTTATACGCTCGACTATCTACGCTACGAAGAGTATTTCGAATACACCAACTTCGTGGCGATCGCGCCAGAACAGATCGGCCGTTTCGGAGACCGGCTTCGCGGCGTTATTTAGTGTCGGCGCGGTAGAGCGTATCGCAGTACGGCACGTGCTTAGGAAACGCGGGCCAATTCGCGGCTTTTGTGCCGGCGTTGAATCCCGCGTGCATGAACTCGAGCAACATTGCACGCGGATCGGCTGCGTTGCGAACGGCGTCGTAGGGCAGCGCGCCGATGTGTCCCGAACCCGAGGGCACCCACGCCGCTTGCGCCGGCGCGAGCGGCATAGACGTAAGCGTTGGCGGCTCGGGCGCGGTGTAGGTGTAGTATGTCGGCGCATGCGTGTTGGGATCGCCGGCCCAAAAGCCGACGGCGATCACTTCTTGCGAGTAGGCTTCTTGCTCAACGGGATTCTCGCTCGGCGGTTTGTTCGAGGGACGACCGGAATAACGCGAGATCGCCAAATCGAAGCTGTGCCAGAAGAGATGCGCCGGGCTTTCCTTGCCGATGAATTCGCTCGCATATTGGTCGAAAACGTCGGCGCTCCACAAGATGATCTCCCACCATCGGCGCACCATGACGCGGTCGTAGGATGCGTGCTCACGATCGGCGCTGAACGGGATGTCCACGCCCATGCCGTAGGGTTTATCGACGATGCGCGTCTGGATCCCGAACGCCGCCAGCGTCTGGAAGAGCGTCGTGTAGAATTCGGCAACGCTAAGCCCGTCGCGCAGGGAGATCGTGGCCGGCTCGTGGGCGCGATTCGATTGCACGACCAGCTGGTGGTTAACGAAATCGAAGTCGATCTGAAAAAAGGTGCCGCCCTGGCGCATACGCCCCGTGGAAAGCCCCCGGGCGGTCGGCTGCAGGGTCACGTTCCACCAGTGCGAGCGGTACGGCACGTGTCCGAGGCGAAGCTTGCCCACGATCTGACACCACAAGTGCAATGTCGTTAGTGTCGGCGTCCACTCTTCATAAGGAAGTGGAGCGAGCAACGAATTCGGCATATTGAGAGGATACCATGGACCAAGGCCCCTGTTCCCACGCGAATCCGCAGACTGTCCGCGATGTCAAGCCCAGCGCCGAGGGCTGCGAGGATTGCCTCAAGATCGGCTCGTCCTGGGTCCATCTGCGCGAGTGCCTTGAATGTGGCCACGTCGGCTGTTGCGACTCCTCGCCGCACAAGCACGCCACCAAACACTTCCAAGCCACGCATCACCCGATCATGCGTTCGTTCGAGCGCGGCGAAGATTGGAAGTTCTGCTACGTCGACGAAGTGATGTGGGAGTAGTTCCAAGCTACTAAATGATGTCGCAAGGTTTGCAGCGCGCCTTATACAGCCTTGCAATGTCCGCTGCGATAATCTTGCCTCTGTCCACAGTGCTTGGCGGACTTGTCTGCCGGGCCACCGCAGCGTTTGATTATCAGAATGCTCTTATGACCCCACTCATACTGGTGACGGCTGGGTGGTTCGCTTTCTTGCCGATGCTGCTGGTCCTTGCGCTCGTCGTCTTTGCACTTGTTCGCGTGCGAGAGAATCTTTGGCGGGGCAAGCCGCTTGCTACGCTGTTCGTTGTGCCTGCTGCGATTCTGCTTGGACTCGGATCCTTCTCTGTGATGCTTGCCCGCGGGCCGGGAGCGGGCTGCTTCTAGCGCAAAATCGAATCGACCGTCTCGCGCGCCGCCCACACCGTTGGCTCCCCATCGCTGACGGCAATAACGGGCGGCCGCGGGAAGCGGTTGTAGTTGCTCGACATGCTGTAGGTGTACGCGCCAGTTGTAAGCATTGCAACCAGATCACCCGCGCGCAAATCTTCCGGTAACATCGCCTCACCGAGTTCATCGGCTTCGCACGAGCGCCCGCAGACCATCGCGGGTGCAAGCGGCGTGCGCGGATCGGCGGCTTCGAAATGATGGTAAGCGCCGTAGAGTGCCGGGCGCGGGTTGTCGGCCATGCTGCCGTCGACGATCACAAAGCGCCTCCCCTCGAAGCGCTTGACCGCCATCACCCGATAGATCGACGTTCCCGCCTCGGCGATTAGCGCGCGCCCCGGTTCGATTTCCACATGAATGCCTGGCGGAACGATGCGTGCCACCGCGTCGAGCGTGCCCGCGATGTCGATCGTCTCATCCATGGCATCGGGACGCATTTGCACGCCGAAGCCGCCGCCAATAATGATCGTATCGGCCCCATCGAATCCGGCCGCGCGCATGCGATCGAGCAACTCGATCAGCCGTCGAGCATTTTCGACGTACGGCAGCGCATCGTAAATCTGCGAGCCGATGTGGCCGTGCACGCCGCGTACCTGTAGCGACGGTCGCTCGCGCAGCAGCGCGAATGCCTCGTCGGCCTCACTCGGAGCGAACCCAAATTTGCTGCGATCTCCGGCGGTGCGGATAAAATCGTGGGTGTGCGCTTCGATCCCGGTGTTGAAGCGCAGCAGCACGTCGGCGCTGCGAGCGTTGACACGCGTAATGAAGCGACGCAGTTCGTCCATCCCGTCGATCACGATCCGCCCGACGCGACCATCGAGTGCGGCCTCGTGCTCTTCCGGCATCTTGCCTGCGCCGTGCAGCGTCATGCGCGATGCCTCGAAGCCGCCGCGCTCCGCAACCACCACCTCGCCGAGCGAACTTGCATCGATGCCGATCGGCCGGGGATGCAGATGCTCAACCAGCCCTGGCAGCAAGAGCGCTTTGGCCGCATACGAGATCGCGATATTGTGCGGTGCCGCCGCCGCCAACATTCCATCGAGTGCGCGATCGAGCACGCCAAGGTCGATTGCGAGCATTGGTGTGCCGAAGCGTTCGGCTAGCGCGTCGACGCGCTCGCCGCCGATCGTCATCATGTGAACTGCGCCATGAAGCGGTCGATGCGATCCTGTTCGATTCCCGCCGCGAGCAGGCGGACCGTCAGCGTTTCGGTGCTCTTCGGTGGCGCGACGAGCATAAACGGCGCTTCACGGCCGTCGATCGCCGAAACCGTAAACCACTGGGCGGCGGCGGGCACGAGCGCGGTCTGATAACGGCCGAGCTCGAGCGCCACGTCGCCGGCGCGCAGCGCCATCGGATGATCGAGGGTCATCACGATCGCCGGCCGCTCATCGGTTTGTAGCGACGCGGCTTCGTCGGTTGCGACCACGCGCTCTACGATGAAACGGCTGCTTCCGATTAGCGCGGTGCGCTCGAGCCCTTCATAGTGATAGGCGATCGTTTCGGCCGCATTGCGGCTGCCCTCGTGATAATCGAGCACATCGCCCGCTTTTTTGACGTTCAATTCGCGCGGCTTGCCGTCAGCGCCGACGCGATTCCAATCGAAGATGCGATAGGTCAAGTCGCTCGCCTGTTGCGTTTCAAAAAGGATGATGCCTGCACCGATCGCGTGCAGCGTTCCGGCCGGAAGATAGTAGGTCTCGCCGGCCTTCACCGGCACGCGCCGGAGAATATCGCCCAGTGTCCCGTCGGCCACGCGCTTTTCGTACTCCACGCGCGTCGTGTCGTGGGCCCAGCCATAGACCAACTCCGCGCCGTCATTCGCCGAGAGAATGTACCAGCACTCGGTCTTACCATTATGTTGATGTTCGACGCGCTGCGCGTAGGTGTCGTCGGGATGGACCTGCACCGAAAGCGCGTCGCGCGCATCGATGATCTTGGTGAGAATCGGAAAAATTTGCTGCGCATCGAGATCACCAAGCAGCGTCGCGCCGAGCTGCGCGCGCAGGTCGGCGATCGTCTTGCCGGCCAGCGGACCGTTGAGCACGCGATTCTCGTCCCAACATTCCCACGACTCGCCGATCTTCGCGTTCGGATCGGCGTTTTTCCCGAAATGCTTGACCAATGCGTCGCCGCCCCAAATGGCGGGGGTCTCCTTGGGTTCGATGGCAAAGGGGTAGACCGAGTCGTTGCTCACGCTGGCTCCAATATTGATCCGCCGCCGCGGTTGCGGCGTACTTGTAGATATGTTCAAACTTGCTGCACTCGTGCTCCTTGCCACGACATCACTTCAGCCGATATTGGCTGCAAAGGACTGGATCGGCAGCCGCGTCACGGCGGCCGAACTCGCGGGCAAGGTCGTGATCCTCGACGTGTTTACCGTCGATTGCTTCAATTGTCGCAACGTCGTACCCACGCTGCGATCGCTCTACGCGGCCGACCGCACCAAAGGGCTGGCGATCGTCGGAATTCACGCGCCCGAGACCCCGGCCGAGAAGCAACGGGCCTACGTGACGGAGAACCTTGCGCAACAGGGCATCGTTTGGCCGGTCGCCGTCGATAACGCGTTCTCGCTCTGGGACGCCTACGGCGTCAACGCCTGGCCGACGCAACTCTTCTTCGATCGCCACGGTCGCTTACGGAAGGTCATCGTCGGTGACTCGCAAGACGACCAGGTGCGTGCGACGGCGGAGGCCCTGCTACAAGAACGGTAAGCGTGCACGTCTATATCGGAATCGGTTCGAACCTCGGCGACCGGCAAGCGAACATCCTCGCTGCGCTGCAGCGGCTGCGTGCCTACGCGCGCATCGGTCGTGTTTCCGCATTCTATGAGAGTGAGCCGGCCGACGGTGCGGGTGGTCCGTCCTTTCTAAACGTTGCCGCGCAGATCGAGACGGAACTCGATCGCCCCGAATTCGAGCGGATCGTTCGTGAAGTCGAAATCGCCGTCGGACGGATTTCCGATATGCGGCTGCAGGCGCGGCCCATCGATATCGACCTTCTGGTCTTCGGTGATTGGACGCATGCCAAGCTCGCGCACCGGCCGTACAACGCGGTGCCGCTCGCCGAGATCGCGCCGCAATTCGCCCATTTCGTGCAAAGCAACGGGAGTACCGCGCCGCGCCGTCGCGCGCGCAGCTTGCACTTCGTCGCCAATCGTCAGGAAGAGCTGCCCGACGTGCGACTCTCCCTCAACCGCGTGGGCGTCTCGCACGTGCGCCGGATCGTGCAGCTCGAGATTGACGGGCAGCCGCGCGTCTTCAACGGTGAATTCACGATGGTTGCCGATCTTGCGCCCGACAAAGCCGGCGTGCACATGTCGCGCTTCTCCGAGATCCTAGAGGAAGCGACGCTCGACGTGCTGGCCGCTGTGCCCGGACCGGCGCGCATCGAAGGGCTGGTCGAATCAATCGCGCGGGAGATCGTGCGCAGCCAGCGTGCGATTCGCGCCGACGTGCGCTTGCGCGCCGACTTCGGCCTCGAGCGCTGGACGCCGGTCTCAGGCAAGCGCGGCGAAGAGATCTACACGTTGGTGGGCATTGCGCATGCCGACGAGCGCGGCACGCGTCGCGTCGTCGGCGTGGAAGCCGAGGGCATGACCGCCTGCCCGTGCGCGCAGCAGATGGTTCGCGAACACTCGCTGCATCAGTTGATCGAATCCGGCTTCTCTGAAGCCGATGCGCACCGCGCGCTCGATGCGCTTCCCGTTGCCACACACAACCAGCGCGGACGGGGCGCGATTCTGCTCGGAGTCGACGAACGCTTTGCGGACGCGGTGCGCGCCGAAGATTTGGTTGAGATCGTCGAAGGCTCGATGTCGAGCGAGACCTACGATCTGCTCAAGCGCCCCGACGAGTTCTTCATCGTCAACAAGGCCCATCACAATCCGAAGTTCGTCGAAGACGTGGTACGTGGGATTCTTGCGCGCTCGCTCGACATGTACGCCGATCTGCCCGACGACACGTTCGTCTTCGCTAGTCAAGTGAACTACGAATCGATCCACAAGCACGATGCCTTTGCGGAAGCCTTCGGGCTCTTCGGCGAGTTCCGCCAGGAGTTGAGCAGCGGCGCCTACGTCACGGCGAAGACCGATCTCGCGTCGTGGCTCGGCACCCGCCCCTCACCCGTCCTATCGCCCTAGCCCTGTCACCCTGAGCTTGTCGAAGGGCGTCGTCACGTACGCGTCAAGACAGCGTTGTGATGGTGAAGGAGGCCGCTGATGTTTTCGATGCTTCTGGCTGTGGTCGTGGCCGCAGGCATGGTTGCCGCGCCAACAGCGACACCGAGCCCGTCACCCCGCTCGATCGGCCCGCAAACATGCTTCGCCGCTGAAGGCGCCTGCCGGCCGGTCGCGCCGCACATCGTCTGCTTCGCAGAAGTCAACGCGTGTGCCGCGCCGTCCGCTCACGCGGTCTTCGCCCAGCCCACCGCTAACCCGCATCCGTGATCGTCCGCGTGTCAAGTTCGACAGCTAGGTGCTCGACCTCGCCGTCAAATGAGGCGAGGATAGCGAGCGCTTCGGGCTCCACCACCGCTTTGTTCAGCCTACCGCCGGCGAACGCTCGGATCGACTCGATCGACTCCCAAAATGTCAACACAGTAATGTCTACGTTCGTATCTGCTAAGTGGCTCAGCACCAACGCGCCGTGGTGACCAGGGATTTGCTTGAGCTGCGGCATTAGCGTGTCGCGAAGGAACGCGTAGTACCTCGGCGCGTTTGCCGTCGTGGCGCGGGCCGTGAAACGTCGAGCGAGCATAACGCGAGATTCTCGGTAGCGTTCCAGGTCCACCTTGACGCCTAGCTCCACCTCTGATATATCTATTATGGATATAGAGGAGGTCCGCTCACGATGGAAACGGCCGGCGATCCGCGCGCATTTCTGCCGCTCAGTCCGAGCGCATTCTACATTTTGCTCGCGCTTGCGGCTGAAGAGCGGCACGGGTACAGCATTGCCAAGGAAGTCGAAGATGCAACCAGTGGTACCGTGCATCTTGGTCCCGGCACGCTCTATCGTCTGATCAAACAGATGGTGACCGACGGCTGGATCGTCGAGGTCGATCGCGTCGATTCAGAAGATCCGCGTCGCCGCTACTATCGTTTGACGCCGTGGGGCCGGCGCATCGCGCGCGCGGAAGCCGAGCGTCTTGCCGATGCGGTACGAACCGCCATGGAACGCCGGCTGCTCTCGGCGAGCGCATTTGCATGATCCACTATCTGCTGCGCATTGCCCTCTTGCTCGCGCCGCGTGAGTTTCGGTCGTACTACGGCGAACAGATTGCCGCCGGCGAGTGCGACATGCATCTGAACGATGTGCTCGACCTTGCTGTAACCGGCATTCGGATGCGCCTCGACGATTTCGCGCGCGGCGTTTCGTACGCCGTCCGGCGTTTGATCAAAGCCCCGGTGTTTGTTGCGATTGTCGCGTTGACGTTCGCGCTCGGCATTGGCGCGAATGTTGCAGTGTTCAGCGTGCTCAACACGGTCGTGCTCAAGCCGCTTCCCTACAACAATTCGGCGATGCTGGTTTCGGTTCGCGCCGCGGATTCTCGCCGCATGAGTCCGCCGGCGCTCTCGCTCCCCGACATCGACGACCTGCGCGCACAATCGCACGCCCTTACCGAAATCGCGGGCGTCACCGCGGACGAGGTCACGCTGCTGCGAGGCGGACGCCCGATCTCCCTCGGCGGCCTTGCGGTCATGCCCGAGTATTTCGATCTCCTGGGTATTCGACCGCAGCTCGGCCGTGCTTTGACCGTTGCCGATAGCCGGCCGGGCGTCAATAACTACGTAATCTCGGATGCCACCTGGCGCGCTGATTTTGGCGCCGATCCGTCGATCATCGATCGGGCTGTTACATTCGACGGCCGGACGGGTCGCATCGTCGGCGTGCTCGCTCCGGGTCAGCTGCTCGTAAATCCTCGCGATGGCTCGATCGAGCCACAAGATTATCTCGGCGCCTTGCCCGAAACGTTGCCGCCCCGCGCGCGCGGCGCGCGCTACCTCAGCGCGATCGCGCGGATAGCGCCGTCCTCCTCGCTGACGGAAGTGAACGCCGAGCTCGCGCTAGTATCGGCGCGGCTGCAAAAACTCTATCCTCGCTATGACTCGACTTTTAGCTTCTCCGTGCAGAGCCTGCGAACAACCGTGCTCGGCGGCGCGGCGCCGATCGTATGGACCGTCTTCGCAGCGGTCATCGGCATTCTGCTGATCGCGTGCGCGAACGTCGGTAATATGCTCAGCGCTCGCTGGTCCGTGCGGGATCGAGAATTTGCCCTTCGCCGGTCACTCGGTGCGACGTCATGGAGCGTTGCGCAGCTGATGCTGATCGAGACGGGAATTCTCGCTCTGGCGGGAGCGCTGCTCGGCATCGGCCTCGCATACGCGGCGCTGCGCGGCATCGGCGGATACGCGCTTGCGACCTTGCCGCGCGGGAGCGCCGTCAGCATCGATGCGGCAACGCTGCTTTACGCGCTTGCGATCGTCGTTGTCACAACGCTGCTCGCGGCGCTTGCTCCGTTCATGTCGCTCAACGCAACGGATTTGAATTCGATGCTCAAGGCGGCGGGACGCGGCGGCGATGCTTCGGCGCGTCATCGCTCGCGCGCGGCTCTGGTCGTCCTGGAGATCGCGCTCGCTCTTGCGCTCGTGATCGTTTCAGGGTTGATGGTACGCAGTTTCATCGAACTTGCGCGAACACCGCTTGGCATTCGCCCGAGCGGCGTGGTCGTGAGCGATATCGTGAGCTTGCCGGATGCCCGGTTTCCGACGCTCCAGTCGCGAGCGGCCGCACAGCAACAGTTGCTGGGACGATTGCGCGCGTTGCCGGGCGTCGATGCCGCGGCGCTCAGCGTGGCCTATCCGCTCAGCGACATCTCGCTCAACTTCGACACCTCCGTGCTCGGGAAGAACTATCCGCAGGGTACAGAGCCGTCGGCGGCCGGAAACGACGTGAGCGCCGGATATTTCCGCGCGCTCGGCGTTGCGCTGATTGCGGGGCGCGACATCTCCGATGACGATACCGCTCGCGCTCCCGCCGTTGTGGTCGTCAATCAAGCCTTCGCGCGGACGATTCTCGCCGGACGCGATCCACTTCGCGCGAAGATTCGAATTGCGGGGTGGAACGGCACGATCGCTCACTGGGCGAGCGTCGTCGGCGTCGTCGCCGATACGCGTCTGACGTTGGCGGAAGCACCTGTTCCGCAATACTTCGTCCCGATCGCGCAGGCCCCACCGATCTTTTTCAGTGCCGTCGTTCACGCGACCGGGTTAACCGCCGCGACACTCGGCCGCCAAATCCAAGATGCTTTTGCGAGCGAGCTGCCCACGGTTGCGCCGCCGCAGACGTTCACGGTCGAGGATCGCGTTGCGCTGCGCACGGCACGCGTGCGCATGACCGCAACGCTGCTCGGACTGCTCGCGACCGTGGCCCTGTTGATCGCACTCGCCGGAATTTTCGGAGTGGTGTCGTTCTCGGTGACCCAACGCTCGCGCGAGTTCGGCGTGCGTATCGCGCTCGGGGCGGGAACGAGCGCCATCCTCGGCGACGTCTTGCGGCGAACGCTCGCAACGACGGCGATCGGGGTCGCGAGCGGGCTTGCGATCGCTGCGCTCGCAGCGCGGGCCATAACCTCGCAGCTCAATTCCGTCTCGCCCTTCGATCCTGCGACCTTCGCGACGGTCGTCGTGCTGATCTTCCTGTGCGCCGCGCTGGCGTCATTGCAACCGGCGCTGCGCGCAACCCGCGTCCAACCGGTTGACGCCTTGAGGTACGAATGAGGCCCGTTGCGGTCAACGAGATGGACGTTGCTCGAGCCAAGCCCCGCGGACTCAACCGCGGCGCGACCATTGCTCTTGCGGTGGGGTTACTCGTGGTGGTCGCCTCGGCGGCGCTTTACTCACTGACGCGTTCCGGCGGCGGCATCGCCGTCGAACGCGCGAGCGTGGTCACCGATATCGCGCGTCGCGGCGACCTCGACCGCTCGATTTCCGCGTCGGGAACGCTGGCTCCGCAAGAAGTGCACATCGTTGCCGCGGTCGAGCCAGGTGTCGTCGAGAGTGTCTTGGTCAAGCCCGGCGCAAACGTCACGCCGCAAACGCCGATTGCACGGCTGAGCAACCCGGATCTCGATGCCGACGTGATCAGCGCGCGCTCGGCGGTCGATGTGGCGCGTGCCGATCTCGCGAGCGCGCAGCAGCAAGCCCGTGCATCCTCCCTGGCACAGCGGTCGGCCTATTCCTCGGCGCAGGCCCAAGCCGAGATGGATTCGACCAACGTCTCGGGCGAGGCGCAGTTGCACCGCGAGGGATTCATTGCGGATCAAACCTATCGCATCGCGCAGATCAAAGCGACACAATCGAAAGACCAGCTCGGTGTTGCGCACTCGCAGATCGGCGTCGATGCGGCGGAGCAGGACGCGAAGGTCGCGGCTGCACAGGCGCAGCTCGATCAGGCGCTCGCGCAATTGCAAGCCAAAGAAGCCGAAGTCGAAGCGCTGGTCGTGCGCGCGCACTCGGCCGGTATCGTGCAGTCGGTCGCGGTCGATCCCGGAGCGCACCTCGAGGTTGGGAGTGAGCTCGTGCGCGTCGCCGATCAGGACGATCTCAAAGCCGTTCTGCAAGTGCCCGAAGGGCAGGTACACGCGGTGACGATCGGCATGTTCGCGCGGATCGACACCGGCAACGGCATCGTCGCGGGTCGTGTCGTGCGCATCGCGCCCTCCGCGCAAGACGGCAGCGTTGCTGTCGACGTCGCATTCTCCGGCGCGCTTCCGTCCGGTTCGCGTCCGGATCTCAACGTCGATGGAACGATCGCACTCCAGACGCTGCGCAACGTGCTGTCGATTGCGCGCCCTGCCGGTGCCGCCGACGACAACAGTATCGGCCTGTACCGGCTCGAGCCGGGAAGCGCGCAAGCGCGCTTGATTCAAGTCCGCCTCGGCATCGGCTCGACCGACCGCGTCGCGGTGCTCTCCGGTATTTCAGCCGGCGATACGGTGATCGTGTCCGATACGTCCGCGTACGGCGGCGCGCCGCTTCTCCGGTTGCACTAGAAAGGAATCCCATGCTTCTCGAACTGCACGGCATCTGCAAAACCTATCACACCGAGGAAATGGAAACGCGGGCGTTGCGCGACGTCGATCTGGCCATTGACCGCGGCGAGTACGTCTCGATCGAGGGCCCATCGGGTTGCGGAAAGTCGACGCTGCTCTCGATCATCGGGTTGCTCGACGCGCCGACGGGCGGTTCGTACACGTTGAACGCTCGCGCGGTCGGCGCACTCTCTGCGAGCGAGCGCGCGGCGATCCGCAACCGTGAGATCGGGTTCATCTTTCAGAATTTCAATTTGATCGGCGATCTGACAGTCGAGGAGAACGTCGAGCTGCCCTTGACCTATCGTGGGGTCTCGAAGAACGAACGCCGGCGACGCGTCGGCGAAGTCCTCGAACGCGTCAACGTGGCGCATCGGGCGCGCCACTATCCGGCGCAACTCTCCGGCGGACAGCAGCAGCGAGTCGCCGTTGCGCGCGCGCTCGCCGGGAATCCCTCTGTCCTACTCGCCGACGAGCCGACCGGAAATCTCGATAGCGCGCACGGTGAGGCCGTGATGGAGCTGCTTTCCGAATTGCACCAGAGCGGATCGACGATTGTGATGGTCACCCACGATCGGCGCTTCGCGAACTATGCCAAACGCACAGTCGGCCTACTCGATGGGGCAATCGCCGATTCGTCCGCGCTTGTCGAGGCAAGGCTCTAGTACGACGACCTAAGCAGCCGCTGCGCGCGCCTCGAGGCCACGTGCGACCAAACGCGTGTAGCTCGGGCGATCGACCACGATGAGTATGCCGGACAGAAAGATCAGCATAAAGACGATCGCGCTCCCGAAGGCGATTGGAAAACCATAGTGCGTGGCCAGTGCCGTCAAGATGAGCGAATTGAACGCACCCATGACATTCAAGACGGCGTTGTAGATGCTGTACACGATTGCCGTCGATGCCGCATTGGGCGAGATGTCGATGACGGTGACCGCCCATGCGCCCACCGTCATGTTCATGAGCAGTTGCGCGAGGCCAAGCAGCACCGCGGTCATCGCAGCCGAACCGGCCTTCGCGCTGACGAGTGAGAAGAGCACGCAGACGATCATGCCCAGCATCGGTCCCGCGGCACCGATGCGCCGCGCGGTGAGCCGGTCGTAGCGCGCGACCAATCGATCGTTGAAGGGACCGGATATCAGGAATCCGGCAAGCCCCAAGAACGCGCCCATGCTGGCCCATCCCGCGCTCTTGAGAATGCTCAGGTTGAAGGTGTAGTACATGTAGCTCGGCACCCAATTCAAAAACGTGAACAAGATGTAGCCAAATGTAAGGTACACGAGCAACATCCCCATGCCGGATCGACTCAACAAGACATCACGAATACCGGGCCAATCGATCTTCTCGTGAATGCTCGCGCGATTTCCAATCCATGCTCGCTCTTGCTCGTTGGTGCGCGGATCGGCGTCTGGCCGGTTGCGAACGAAGATGAACCATAAAGGTACGATCGCGAGCCCCGCGATGCCGAACAGGTAGAACGTCCACTGCCAACCGAGCTTCACGAGAATGAAGCCGGCGAGCAACGTCCCAATCGCCGGCCCGAGGAATTGTCCGCAGCCGCCGAGCGTGAAGAGCGTTGACCGCTCGCTCGGCGCCGCCCAGGTATTCGCGACCTTCGCGTTGATCGGCCAGATCGGCGCTTCGCCTGCGCCCATCAGCCCGCGGATCAGGAACCAGCCGCCGAGCGACCGCGCAAAGGGCGTTAAGATCGTAAATGCCGACCACCAGGTGAGCAACATCGGCAACGCCAGGCGCAATCCAAGGCGATCGGCAAGCCATCCGCCCGGAAAATTGAAGAGCGCATAGACGATCGCCCAGGCGAACGAGATCGCGCCGATCTGCTCGAGCGTGAATCCGAAGTCGTGGCGGATGGCGGGGATCGAGACCGAGAAGTTCACGCGATCCATGTAGTTGACGAAGACGCTCGCAAACATGAGCCCAACGACAACGTAGCGGTGTCTGGTCACAAATCACCTCCGTTGAAACGTGTTCTACGTTTCGCGGGGGCAAATACCTATCAGCGCTCCTGTGAGGGTGAATTTGCGAAATGCGTGCGCCACAGACGGCGCAGTTGCCGAGCGTCGGCAAAGCCACATCGCTCGGCGATCGACTGGACGGTAAGCTGACGATCTACCAGCATGGCACGCGCCTGTTCGAGTCGTAGCGCGGTCGCGTAAGCCTTGACGCTGCTTCCGGTGGCAGCGCGAAATTGTCGCGTTAGGGTGCGCTCGCTCACGCCGGCCCGCGCGGCGAGCGAGGCGAGCGTGAATGGCTCGCCCGCGTGGTCAACCAGCCAGTCCTGCGCGAGGTGAACCTCGGCAAACGTGTGATCGCGCAGCGCAAAGAAGGGGCTGAGCTGTTCGTGGCTGCCGGGACGTCGCGCCGTCACCACCATCTCGCGCGCAACCATTGCCGCGATGCGCGAACCGGCATCGCGCTCGACGAGCGCAAGCGCCAGATCGACACCCGCGGCAACGCCCGCACTGGTCGCAATGCGCCCGTCGAAGACAAAGAGCCGATTCGGTTGCACGAGCACTCGAGGAAACGCGCGCTGAAGCTCGTCGATGCGCTTCCAGTGCGTGGTTGCGCTGCGCCCGTCGAGCAATCCGGCCGCCGCGAGCGCGAACGCACCGACGCAGACGCTGGTCACGGTGGCGCCGGCTTCGTACGATGCGCGCAGCCAGCGCGTGAGG
>Ga0302324_100018774_pt1 | contig 13612 bp, 7 predicted proteins | sample Palsa_T0_1_FD_201949 | JGI IMG/M metagenome (GOLD analysis project Ga0302324, IMG submission 201949) | Peat permafrost microbial communities from Stordalen Mire near Abisko, Sweden - Palsa_T0_1 | ecosystem: Environmental > Terrestrial > Soil > Palsa > Peat permafrost | place: Sweden: Abisko...
TCGGTCGCGGCACGGCCTGGCTGGACACCGGCACGCACGAGTCGCTGCTGCAGGCGGCGATGTTCATCGAGGCGATCGAGAATCGGCAGGGTCTGAAGGTGTGTTGCCCGGAGGAGATCGCCTATCGGGCAGGCTTCATCGATGCGCCGCAGCTGGAGAGGCTGGCGCAGCCGCTGCGCAAGACCGAGTACGGGCTCTATCTGCTCGGATTGCTCAGCGAGAGGCAGTGATGGAATTCAAGTCGTTGCCATGAAAGTACTGATCACCGGCGCCTCCGGCCAGGTGGGCAGCGCACTGCGCGCAAGCCTGCCGGTGCAGTTCGAGCCACGCCTGCTCACGCGGCAGCAACTGGATATCGCTGATGCTGACGCCGTGCGCACCGAAGTGGCGGGATTTCAACCAGCCCTCATCATCAATGCCGCCGCTTACACGGCGGTGGACAAAGCCGAATCCGAACCTGAACTCGCCGGCGCCATCAATGCACGGGGTCCGCGCCATTTGGCGCAGGCGGCGCAGGCGATCCCCGGCTGCCGTCTGCTGCATATCTCCACCGATTATGTGTTTGACGGTGCCGCCTCCGAGCCCTACAAGCCCGGCGATGCCACCAATCCGCTCAGCGTCTATGGGCGCACCAAGCTCGAGGGTGAGCGCGCGGTGCTCGAAGTGCTGGGCGGCCGAGCCGTGGTGCTGCGCACCGCGTGGGTCTACGCAGCGCGCGGCAAGAACTTCCTGCTGACCATGCTGCGGCTGATGCGCGAGCGCGGCCTCGTGCGCGTGGTCGCGGACCAGCTGGGCGCTCCCACGGTGGCCGACTCGATCGCCGGTGCGCTTTGGGCCATCGCCCAGAGACCGAATATCCAGGGTATTCTGCATTGGACTGACGCCGGCAAGGCGAGCTGGTGCGATTTTGCATCGGCAATTGCCGAGGACGCGCGCGCCGCGGGATTGCTGACCACTGCGGTCCAGGTTGTCCCCATTACGACTGCCGATTACCCGACGGCCGCGCACCGGCCGGCCAACAGCGTGCTCGACTGCAGCGAAGCCATTGCGCAGTTGGGGTTTACGCCCAACCCTTGGCGGGTCAATCTGCGTACCACGCTGGCGGCCATGACGCGCGCGTGAACGCGATCGCCGATGCGGCGATGCAGCGGCTTACCTATACTGGCAATTCAGATTCAGTCACGACACGACACATCGGTAGCAAAGCATGGCGCGACTTCTCATCACCGGCGGGGCCGGATTCATCGGGGCCAATTTCGTCCACTACTGGCTGGCCCAGCATCCCGGCGAGCGGGTCGTGGTGCTCGATGCCCTGACTTACGCGGGCAATCGGGCCAATCTGCAGGCGGCGGAACATCGCCCCGAACTGCGTTTCGTTCACGGCAATATTTGTGACACGGCGCTGGTCGAGCAACTGCTGCGCGAGGAGCAGCTCGATACCATCGTGCACTTCGCGGCCGAATCGCATGTCGATCGCTCCATCGAGGGGCCGGATGCTTTTGTCGAGACCAACATCATCGGTACACATTCGATGTTGAAGGCCGCGCGGCGCGTGTGGCTCGAACACAAGCGAGTCCCGTGGCATCGCTTCCATCATGTCTCGACCGACGAGGTCTATGGCTCGCTGGGGCCCAAGGATGCGGCCTTTACCGAAGCGACCGCGTACGCGCCCAATTCCCCTTACTCAGCCAGCAAAGCGGCCTCGGATCACCTGGTGCGCGCCTACCACCATACCTTCGGTCTGCAGACCACGATCAGCAACTGTTCCAACAACTACGGACCCTATCAGTTTCCCGAGAAACTCATTCCGCTGATGATCTCGCAACTGCTGGCCGGCAAGTCATTGCCGGTCTATGGCGATGGCCGCAACATCCGCGATTGGCTGCATGTGGAAGACCACTGCCGCGGCATCGAGGCGGTGCTGAAGCAGGGCAGGCACGGCGAGGTCTACAACATCGGCGGCCGCTCCGAATGCGAGAACATCGAACTGGTACGCATGCTATGTACGATCGTCGATGAGCATCTGCACTCGAGCCCGCAGCACTGCCAGCGTTTTCCGCAATCGTCGGTGGCGCAGGGCCAGCAGAGCGAAAAGCTGGTCAGCTTCGTCAAGGATCGTCCCGGGCACGACCGCCGCTACGCCATCGATAGCGCGAAGATTGAACGCGAATGTGCCTTTCAACCGCGCATCTCGCTGCAGGCTGGTCTGCGCGCGACCGTGGCCTGGTATCTCGAGCGCACCGATACCCTCAAGACCGGCTGGCAGCGAACGCTCGTCCAGTAGGCGCCTTACGGCGCCAGATCGATAGCGGCATCATCCAAGCGAAGACGGAAGTACAGCGCCTTCTTCAATGAATGAATGGCCAAACGGGTGTCATGGATCGCTGCCGCTTTGTTGCCCCCAAAATCATCCGCAGCGCTCTCCATCTCCTTGAGCGCCGCCTGCATATTCTCGAGTGCATGAACGATACGCGGGTGGGCGGCTCGCTCCGATTGAATGGTCGCCGTCTGAGCCGACGCCACCATCGGCTGACTCCCGAGCGCTAGGCCCAAAAGGAGTGCCGTCACCGCAGCTTTATTGCGTAATCTCATTTGGGACTCTCCCGATTGTTAGAGTTGGGTGGATTTTATCATCCGAACGCGCTTGTGGGCGCCAAATAGAAGCTAGTCATCATCCGGATCGGTGAACGGCCGCTTGTCGTCGATGAAGTACTGGGCGCCGAGTGCGGTGGGAATGACCTGGAAGGCGATCGGCGTTTGGGTCAGGTTGAAGCAATCGGCGAGGTCATCGGCCGCCACATCAGCATAGCCGACAGTGGGCAGGCTGAAAGTGGTCTCGACGAATTTCAGGATGCTGCCGAAGTCGTGCGTGGTGTGAGAGATATAGGCGGCCTTGGCGTAGGGTGAAACCACGAGCAGAGGTACGCGGAAGCCGTAGACATAGCCGGATCCCCAGCTGACACCGTCATCGATGACCTTGGGCGGCACATGATCGTACCAGCCGCCCCAGTCATCCCAGGAGATAATGATGGCCGTGTTCGCCCAATAGGGGCTGCTGCCAATCGCGTTCACTATCGAGCCGACCCAGGACGGCCCGCTGCCGTCATTGAGCAGGGCGTGATCGGAACTGCGTCCATCGGGGATGACCCAGCTGACCTGCGCGAGCTGGCCATTGGCAATGTCCGTCAGCACCTGCTTCTCTGGGATGGCCACATTGCCGGTCCATTCCGGGCCGGTGCAGGTGAGTGTGCCGCTGACGCTCTGCGGCTGACACATGTGGTCGATGGCGTTGGGCGCGGTCCAGATGGAACCCGGTCCTGGGGCGTAGTAGCGCCAGGTCACCCCCTTGGTCTCCAGCAGGTCAGTCAGAGTGGGATGCTCGAAGCACGGATAGATGGGCGCGTTGCTGGTTTCGCTGCCGGCGGCATCGATCAGCACGACCGTGGTGGCCGCAGGAGCGGTGCATCCGGCATGGTTCGGGATGGGATTTTCTGAGACGAACAGCGCGCTGCTCGTTGTGGGGGCAGAGGTGCCGGCAAGAATGAATTGGTGAGCGGGGAAGCTCGGCCCCTCGTTGGTCTGAAACATGCGGTCGCCGAAGGTGTATTGCTCGGCCAGGGCGAAGTACGGTTGCACGTCGGAAGGCAGCACGTACATGAATTGCGCATTGGGGTGCGCGTTGGGAGGGCACTCTGCAGTCGGATCGCAGGGGATCAGGTCCGCCCCGTCCAATTTGCCGCCGTCATACATGACAACGAAACTGCTATGGGAATGGCTGAGGTCATAATTCTGCGGGTTGGCGCCGGCGGTGCCCAGATCGATGGAGCTCAGCGGGATGGTCTGGCCCAGCGAATTGATGCCGCTGCTGGCGATATCGGCGCCCCGTGAGATCAGCACGGGATCCTGAAACAGATTGTCAGGGGTACGATTCTCCTGAAAGATGATTACGATGTGCTGGATGACGGCCGCCGAAATCAAAGTCAGTGTCTGCGTGCCGTTGCTGGGCGCCAATTTACTGGCATCGCTGCCGGTCACGGACAGCGTGTAGGTGCCCCCGGGTGTGCTGCTCGTGGTGGATACCGTCAGCACCGCACTGCCCGCAGTGGGGCTGTTGATTGTCACGCTGGCAGGGATGAAGGCGCAGCTCGGCGCCGGGGTGCCACCGATGATCGTGCTGCAGGACAGTTGTACGCTGCCGGTATAGCCATTGGCCGGCGTCACGGTGATGGCCGATGTGGCTGAGCCCCCCGCGGTGATGGAAGCCGGATTCAGCGCCGTGGCCGTGAGTGTGTAACCGGGCGAAGCCGGCGGCAACGTAATCAAGGTCAACGTCTGGGCACCGTTGCTGGGCGCCAAGGCGCTGGCATCGCTGCCGGTCACGGACAGGGTATAGCTGCCCGGGGCGGTGCTGCTCGTAGTGGATACCGTCAGCACCGCACTGCCGGCAGCGCTGCCGCTGATCGTCACGCTGGCGGGGCTGAAGGCGCAGCTCGGCGCCGGGCTGGCGCCCTTGATGGCGCTGCACGAGAGCTGAACGCTGCCGGTATAGCCATTAGCGGGCGTCACCGTGATGGCCGACATGGCTGAGCCGCCTGCGGTGATGGAAGCCGGATTCAACGCCGTGGCCGTGAGCGTGTAGCCGGGCGAAGCCGCTGCCGCGATGGTCAGGGTCAGCGTTTGGATGCCGTTGCTGGGCGCCAATTTACTGGCATCGCTGCCGGTCGCGGACAGCGTATAAGTGCCCGCGGCGGTGCTGCTCGTGGTGGCTACCGTCAGCACCGCGCTGCCCGCAGCGCTGCCGCTGATCGTCACGGTGGCGGGGCTGAAGGCGCAGCTCGGCGCTGGGCTGGCGCCCTTGATGGCGCTGCACGAGAGCTGCACGCTGCCGGTATAGCCATTAGCGGGCGTCACCGTGATCGCTGAAGTGGCTGAGCCGCCTGCGGTGATGGAAGCCGGGTCTAGCGCCGTGGCCGTGAGCGTATAGCCGGGTGTGCCCACGGGGTCCGTTGACGACCCGTCGCCGCCGCCGCAAGCACTAAGACACAGTAGAAGCGTAGGCACGCTGAGGCGCGCTCCGCAGGCAATTAACAGGCGAAACGCACTCATCGACTGCTCTCCCTGCGAATGCCGAGCGCTTGCATTATCTGGTGATCAGTGCCGGGCGGTTGGCTAATCACGATGCCATATGAATGGAACAGTAGAAGTCATATGGCAGCGTGCGGCAAGAAGCTGTGCAAGTCTCGGGCTGAAGACGGTTGCGGCGCGTGATGTCTGCAAGCGAGGTCTGTGGCATCGTTCTAGGAGTTCCTCTGCCGCTAATCAATGCACACAGTATGGATCATTCCGTGACCTCCGTGCAGTGCGTGCGCGCTAGTCATCATCGGGGTCGGTGAACGGCCGCTTGTCGTTGATGAAGTGCTGCGCATCGAGTGCCGCGGGTATGGTCTGGAAGGCGAGCGGCGTCTGGGTCAGATTGAAGCAATCGGAGAGGTCATCGGCCGCCACATCGGCATAGCCGAGCGAGGGTAGGCTGAAGGTGGTCTCGACGAATTTCAGGATACTGCCGAAGTCGTGATTGACGTGGGAGATATACGCGGCCTTGGCGTAGGGTGAAACGACGATCAGCGGCACACGGAAGCCGTAGACATAGCCGGATCCCCAACTGACACCGTCGTTGATGACTTTTGGCGCGACGTGATCGTACCAGCCGCCCCAATCATCCCAGGCGATGATGATGGCCGTGTTCGCCCAATAGGGGCTGCTGCCAATCGCGTTGACGATCGAGGCGACCCAGGACGGCCCGGTGCCGTCATTGAGGCTCGCGTGATCGGACGCGTGGCCATCGGGAATGACCCAGCTGACCTGCGCGAGCTGGCCGTTGGCGATATCCGTCAGCACCTGCTTTTCCGGAATGACTACATTGCCGGTCCACTCCGGGCCGGTACAGGTCAGTGCGCCATTGACAGTCTGCTGCTGGCAGATGTGCTCGATGGCGTCGGGCGCGGTCCAGATTGAACCGGGGCCCGGGGCGTAGTAACGCCAGGTCACGCCCTTGGCCTCGAGCAGGTCGGACAGCGTGGGATGCTCGAAGCACGGATAGATGGGCGCGTTGCTGGTTTCGCTGCCGGTGGGATCGATAAGTGCCACCGTGGCCGTCAGGGGCGCGATGCATCCGGCATTATTCATCGCGGGATTCTCGGCGGCGAACAACGTGCTGGTGGCCGTGGGCGCCGACGTGCCGCCAAGGATGAACTGGTGAGCGGGGAAGCTCGGGCCTTGATTGGTCTGGAACATGCGATCGCCAAAGGTGTACTGCTCGGCCAGGGCGAAGTAGGGCTGCACGTCGGAAGGGAGCACGGACATGAATTGCGGGTTGGGATGCGCGTTGGGCGGGCATTCGGCGGCCGGCGTACATATGATCAGGTCAGCGCCATTCATTTTGCCGCTGTTGTACATGGAAACGAAGGCCTTATGAGTGTGGTCGAGGTCGTAGTTCTGCGGGTTGGATCCGGTCGTGCCCAGGTCGATGGGCGTGAGCGGGAGAGTCTGGCCCGTTGAATTCACGCCGCTGCTGGCGATATCGGCGCCGCGGGAGATCAGCACGGGATCCTGGAACAGATTGTCGACGCTGCGGTTCTCCTGAAAGATGACCACGATGTGCTGGATCACGGCCGCCTCAATCAAGGTCAGCTTCTGCGTGCCGTTGCTCGGGGCCAATTTACTGGCGTCGCTGCCGGTCAAGGAGATGGTGTACGTGCCGCCGGGTGTGCCGGTGGTCGTGGATAGGGTCAGCACGGCGCTGCCCGCAGCCGTGCTGCCGATCGTCACCGTGGCGGGGCTGAAGGAACAGGTGGGCGCAGGCGTGCCGCCGGTGATCGTGGTGCACGAGAGTGCGACGCTGCCGGTATACCCATTGGCCGGTGTCACCGTGATGGCGGAAGTGGCTTTGTTGCCCGACGTGACGGTAGCGGGGCTCAGTGCCGCGGCCGCGAGCGCGTAGCTGGGCGGCCCCATGGGCGCCGATGAGCCGCCGCCGCCGCCGCAAGCGCTCAGGCTGAGCAGCAGCGCGCTCAAGCTCACGAGACGGATGAGACTCATGGGAAGATCTCCTTGCGGACGCATCCTGCCGCAAGTACGCACGCGGTATTATCTCTCCCGGGCAATGACGGCACCATAAATAAAGCCCGTCCAGGCGTTTGCAAATAATTCAGTGACCATCGGCGTTGCCGACCCGCCGCGGTCATAACGTATCAGGCTCGGAACGGATGACAGAGCAAAACCGAATGCTGCTGCAGCGGTGATTATGTTGCCAATGCGCCAGGCCTTGGTTAATGCTCGCGCGCTGGACTGTGGGCCCGCAGGGCGGGGGGTCGATTTGCTCGGCAAACCGGTGCGACAGATGTTCGTGCTGCTCTGCTTTTCGCTGGCCAACGCCGTGGTGCTGGCGGATGACACCGCCGATAAGCTGCAGAGCGTGATCGTGCCGGGAGAGTTGGAGTCTGCGCTGCCCAGCCAACCGCTTACGGACCAAGGCTCGCCGCAGTCCGTCGTAGGCGAGCAGGTGATTCACCAGATTGCCTCACCCGTGGGGGACTACGGCACTGTCGCCGATTTGACGCCGAGCTTCGTCAGCTCGGCACCGAACGGCCCGGGTTTCGATGCGGCCAAGAACCAAAGCCTGCGCGGATTCGTCGACGGGCAGTTCAATGTCACGATCGATGGTATTCCGTTCGCCGATCCGGATAATTTCCAGCACCACTCGACCTCGTATTTTCCGGTCTCCGAGCTGGACCATGTCGTGATCGACCGCAGTCCGGGCGGCGCGTCCGATTTGGGCTACGCCTCCTTTGGTGGTTCGGTCAATCTGTATTCCGAGCCGATACCGGCCGAGGCGCGCGCGCGGCTGTTCTCCAGCTACGGCTCCTTCGATACCAGCCTGGTCGGGGCAACGCTTAATTCGGCGGCGCCTCAGAGCTCCGGCCAAACCAGCATTCTTGTCACCGCGCAGCACACCCAGTCCGACGGGGCGATGAACGACTCTGCTGGCTCCAAGGATGACCTGTTCCTCAAGAGCGTGTCGCTGCTGGGCGAGGCGCAGTTGACCGCGGTCTATGCCTATGACCGCTACCACTTCTACAATGCGGGAAGCGTCACGACCACGGATCTGGCGCTGTACGGGTCCTCGTATGGCTACAACTCAGATCCCGCGAGCCCGAATTACTTCGGCTATGAGGACACGCACCGCACCTCGAATTTTGGCTATTTGAAATTGGACAGCAGCTTCGCCGACAGCTGGCGTGTCGAAGACAAGCTGTACACCTACGGCTACGACAATTCTGGCTTGAGCCTCAAAGGCGATCAAACCTCATCCCCGATTGGCCCTGGGTTTGCGGACATCTCGCCCACGGACATCGCCGCCCGAACGACTCAGGAGGACTATCGTACTGTCGGTAACGATACCCGTGTCGTGTACCAGGACCGATATGGGGTACTGCTGCTGGGTCTTTGGGCGGAGCACAGCTGGCAGACCGAGGCACGCGATGCGATCGATCTGACCACGGGATTGCCATATGACGCCAACAAGGCGGCACAGTCGCCGGTCTATTTCGATTTCGACAGCCATATGGACACGATCCAGCCGTACGCCCAGTACGCCTGGCAGGTGACCGATGCGTTGAAGCTGCGTTTCGGGTTGAGGTATCGCGACGTCACGCGCGATTTCGATGCCTCGGTCATCCAGAATTTTCTGCCCGGTACGCCAGGCACGGTTTCGCGAACCGTGTCCAGTACTCTGCCGAGCTTGGATGCCACCTATCGGCTCTCTGAAGGCACCCACCTTCTCGCGCAGGTCTCGAAGGGCTCGCTGGTTCCCAGTCAATCGTTTTTCTATACCGCCAATCCGGCCGCGGGAAATCAGGCCGAGCCGGAGACCTCGATCGCGACCCAACTGGGCGTGGTGCGTCAAACCCCGAGCTATGGGATTGCGCTCGACGTCTACCACATCAGCTTTGACAACTACGTTTCGACGATCACCCAGGATGGCGACACGCTCTATGTGAACTCAGGCAGTGTCCTCTATCGCGGCGTCGAGACCGAAGGCCATGTCAATCTCGCTGCCGGTGTGAGCGCAGTGGCGAACGCGAGCCTGCTGCGTGCGACCTTTCAGCAATCGGATATCACATCCTCGATCCAGCACGCCGGGGATACCATCCCTTTCGCGCCGGAGTACACCGGACTCATCGGCCTGGTCTACGCGCAAGGTCCCTGGGGCGCGAGTCTGCTGGCAAAGTTCATCGGCACTGAATTCCAAGGCAAGAACGGCAGTGCCGATGCTGCCACCTACCGCGTCAACGCCTACTCCTACACGAATGCGACCGCGACCCGCACGCTCGGGGATCTGCCCGGGGTGCGCAATCTGCGGCTGACATTGGCCATCAACAACCTGTGGAATTCCGATGCGGTCACGGACAATGCCGGGCCTTCCATCGTCGGGCCGAATCTGGTGAATGTTCTGCCACGCCGCAACGCCATGCTGTCCGTGGTCGCTGACCTTTAGATCAGGACGACCAGATTAAGGCAAGTGCCGTCGCGTCCGCGGTGACAGCAGAGTAGTGAGCGGGTGTTACTTCGGTGACAATCAGCTTGTTTGATTGCGCTGGCTGCCAACGCGTGTATCGTCGCCTTAGACCATAGACGCATGTGGAGTCAGCAATGGCGCTCACGGCACCCAATGCCGATTCAATCGATCCTTTGTCTGCGTTCGTCGGCGAACTCAAGGCGCTGGGTGGACGAATCAGCGGCAAAGCGGTCGCGGAAGCTCTCGCGCGCAACCCTGTCGGCATCGATGACGTGGCCTCTTACGTCGCGCCCACGCCGACGGCCTACGGGCGCAGGCGCGTGGCGCGAACCGACGCGTTCGAGGTTCTGGTGATGACCTGGCTGCCGGGCCAGCGCACCGGAGTCCACGATCACGCCGGAGTGTTGTCGGCGTACAAAATTCTGCGAGGCACTGCGCGCGAGACCAAGTTCGCGCAGTCGAGCGATAGCCTGGTCGACCCCCTGGAGAGCATTGAATTGCGTGAAGGTGAGGTGGGCGTGGATGACGGCGAGGTCATTCATGAGATCGACAACGATGGCCCGGACCAGGAGCTTCTGGTGAGCCTGCACGTGTATGCGCCACCGCTGTCGGAGCTGCGACGGTTCACGAGAAGGCCGGCAAAGCAGACTCTGACGGAAGCCTTTCGGGGCCGGCGGACGCGACCGACACCGACTATCGCCATCGTTGGGGGCGGTTTCTCGGGCGCCATGGTCGCAGCTCACCTGGCGCGCAGGACCGCACAATCGGGCAATCCGCTGCACATCGTGATCATCGACCGGCAGACCTCGATAGCCGAAGGTGCCGCGTATCGAAGCCCCGATGCCAGCCATCTGCTGAATATCCCGGCCGGGGGCATGAGTGCCTGGCCCGACGCGCCGGATGACTTCCTGGACTGGGCCAGGCAGCGCGACCCGGCCGTGAAGACCCACACGTTCCTGCAACGACGGACCTACGGCGAGTATCTGCGCGCCACGCTGTTCAAGTCGATTGCGCAGGCCGGCGCTCAGCTCAGCATCGAAATCCGTCGCGAGGAAGCCAGTTCCATTGAGCGACAAGTCGTGCGGGGCTGGCGCATACAGTGCGCCAAGAGCGCGGCGGTCGAGGTCGACGCCGTGGTCCTGGCGACGGGACATCGGCCCCCGGATGACCCGCTGGCGCGTTGCTGGTCCGGTTCTAGAGCCCGTTACATCGAGGACCCCTGGGCATCGATGGCGCTCAGCTCGATCGAGCCGCATGAGTCCGTGTGCCTTCTCGGCACGGGCCTGACCGCCATCGACGTGCTGCAGTCGCTGTCACGCTTCGCGCGCAGCGCCCCCGTGCTGGCACTGTCGCGTAGAGGACTGCTGCCGGCCAGCCATTCTGCCGCAGCGTTGCGGCCCATCGACCCACGGGCCTGGCTGGAACAGCTGCTCAGCGCCGGCAGCGCCCTGACGACCCGGGCGCTCAGTCGCTCGATCCGGCGAGTGGTCCGGCAAGCCGAGTCGAGCGGACAGGATTGGCGTCAGATCATCGACGGCCTGCGACCTCATATATCACGCATCTGGCTGGCTCTGCCCCCGGTCGAGAGGAGCCGCTTCATACGCCACGCGAAGGCCTTCTGGGAGGTCAGCCGTCATCGCATGGCCCCTGCGGTGGGCGAGAGCGTGCGCCGAGCCGTGGACGACGGGGATTTCAGCAGCGCCGCGGCACGCGTGCTTTCCGGGCGCGGTGCTCTGGATGCGGTGACGCTCAGCATCTGCCGGCGCGGCGCGCCGGTGACCGAGTCGCTGCGTTTCGACTGGATCGTGAATTGCACCGGCCCAGGCTCAGGCGGTGGCAGCGGCCTGCCCTCTGTGCTCGCGAAGCTGGTTGAATCGGGTTTCCTGGAGCCGGACGCTTTGAGACTCGGTGTGCGCAGCGCCCCCGATGGCCGCGCGCTGGCTCGAGGCCGGGTCATCGACGATCTGGTCGTGGTCGGTACGCTGCGCAAGCCGGATCTGTGGGAGTCGACGGCGGTGCCGGAGTTGCGCCAGCATGCCGCGCTCGCAGCCGAGGCCATTCTGAAGCGCCTGCCCGGCGCCGGGGCACGTCACGCTCGCGCCCCGATCGCCGCTCGCAACGCCGTGGCCTAGGTCAGTTGATGGCCGTCAGTTGATGGTGTAAATCCCGGCCGCGACCAACGAGCGCCGGTAACCGCTGGCCAGCGCGTCCGCCTTGAGTGTCTCGGTGCTGCTGATCGTGATGGGATCCGAATATACCGGCGAGGAGGTCGTGGGCGTCGAGCCGTCGGTGGTGTAATAAATCACTGCCCCGGGGATTGCATCGCTGATGGAGACCGTCTGCGCCGTGCTGTATTTGCCGGACTTGGGCGAGAACGCCGGTGTGGCCGCCGCCGCACCGGCTCCATTGACGATGAATGTCTGGTAGCCAAATACCGCACACCCGGTCCAGTTCTGCGGATAGTTCTTAACAAAGACCTGGAATGCACCGGGGCTGGCCACATCCGCAGCGGTCATGGGTATTTGCAGTTTCTTTGAATTGACGTAAGTCACGGTCCGGTATTGCCCGTTGGCCGAGACATAGGATCCAGGGGTGAATCCCGTGCCGGTCAGAGTCAGTACGAATGCCGCGGCGCCTGCGTGCGACGAGCTCGGGCTGACACCGGTCAGCGTCAGTGGAGCGTCCACGGTATTGAAATTCGCGAACACCAGCGTCTCGTCATCCGCGATCAGCGACTTCGGGTTGGCTGTTCCGGTCAGGTCATAGGTCCAACCGGCGAAGACCCAACCGCTGTCGGGTGTCGGTGTGGCGGTGAACGTGAGCCGGTGCCCCGTGGGATAGAAGCCGTCCTTGGTCGGCGATGCCGGCGTCAGTACCGCCGAGCCGCCGCACGGCGGATAGTCGAAATTGGTGGCTGGCGCAAACTCCGGGGTGACGGTCGCGATGTAGTCGGTGCCCACGGCTGGCAATGAGGTGATGCGATGCGACAGGGTGCCGCCGTCGCTCCAGCTCGTGAAATGAAAACGGCTGTTGATGCTGTAGGGAATTTCCAGGGAGTCCAGACGCAGAGAATGTGAACTGCCCGGTTTCCAAGTCTTATCGTAGTATTGGGAATAGTTCTTGGGCGTGTAGACGAATTCCGTATCCACATAGGCGTAGAGATTGGAACTGAAGGTCTCGGGCTGCACGTCTACCGTGTAGATCGGTGTATTCGAGAAATACACGGTCGTGTTGATGGGATCGCCGGTGTCCGGCACATCAAAGGTCTTGGGGTTGGCGCCGAGACCGCCCTGGAGCCAGTACGGACCGTTGTTGAAGGAATAGAAATTCCAGCCGCCGTTGGCACTCGCGGTCAAAGTCGCCTGTTGACGCGCCACCAGGAATTCACCCGTTATGCCGTCATAGCTCTGCGGCAAGGGTGAGACCGCCGCCTGGCCCGTGCCCGCCGGGTAGATCGTGGTGCTATAGGGCACGAGCTGGATGAAATTCGCGGAATAGGTCGCAACCTCCGGCGTCGTGGTCGGGAACGGCCCGCTGCCATTGCCCGGCGTGACCAGGATCGAATGGCTTTGCTCGGTGCTGTCACTCCAGCGGCCGTACGTGTAATAGAACGTCTCGGCGATCGCCGGATTGCTGTTCAGGATGTCGCCCGAGACGCTCTGAGCCGGCGAGGGCACATCCAGCGTGTGCGATGAGAACAACGGCCAGGCATAGGATTGCGGCGTGATGATGCTCACGCCGTCGACGATGACGTTCAGGCCAACCGGATTGGAGGTGACCGTGACCTGCGTCGGGGGTGCGCCGTACAGGCGCTCGATGGTTTCCTTGTCGCCGGCTGAATAATCGACCTTGGGCAACGCCGGTGTGCCCGTCGCGCCGGCAAAGGCCGGCACGCCTTCATACCCACGCAGCGGAATACCGGCCGGAATCGACTCGATCACGGCGCCGCCATTGCGCGTAAAGGCATACGGAATGTATTGCATGACCGATGCGTAGTCATAAGACGAGAGAATCTGCTGGTTGTCGCTGATGATT
>Ga0302324_100018777_pt1 | contig 13610 bp, 11 predicted proteins | sample Palsa_T0_1_FD_201949 | JGI IMG/M metagenome (GOLD analysis project Ga0302324, IMG submission 201949) | Peat permafrost microbial communities from Stordalen Mire near Abisko, Sweden - Palsa_T0_1 | ecosystem: Environmental > Terrestrial > Soil > Palsa > Peat permafrost | place: Sweden: Abisko...
TCCGACCAGCCCCCGCACCCGAGAGTCCGGGTTTGTGCTGACGCGCAGCTCGTGGCTGGCGTGCTGGCTCGCTACGATGTCTTTCCACTGACCCACCGGCGCGTAGCACTGCAGAGGCTTACCGGTTAACGCCGGAAAATTCCCCGGGTTGAAATATCCCGCACCCGGCCCGATGCAGCCGTAGTAGGCGCCGGGGATGTTGCGCAGGTAGTTGGAATAGTCCTGCTGTTCCTCGATTTGGCGGACCATGTAGCTGCCGGTATAGACGATGCTCAGATCGTCCAGCTTGCCGTTGAGCCTCCAGGCTGTACTTTCGTAGCGATCCTTGTTGTAGGCCGGCGCGAAAGCGGTGATTTGATACGGGTGAAGATTTTGCCCATCCGGGGCGGTCGGGTACGTGTAGAAATAGCCGTCCGCCCGCATGTCCTGGTAGTTCTGCTGCAGGAGCACGTTCCAGTCGTCGCTGATCTTATAAAGGGCGGCGAGCCGGATTCCTTCGTAGTCGACCGGGTTGGTGTTGGTTTGCAGCAGATTGGCGTTGTTGGCAGTCGGATTTACCCCCGCCAGAACTTGCGGTGTATTGGGCAGGTAATCGATCGTCCCGGGGACGTTCGAGATATAGCCCCCCTGATGATCGGAGAAAACCACCGCGCGCACCGCCAGCGTGTCCGTAATCAGGGGCAGGTTGAGTACCGCGTTGAGGCTGCTGTTCTGGTCGCCGCCAGCAGTGGTGCCGTAGCCCGCATTGAACTCGCCGGACGTGGCATCGAGCCGCGGCTTATTCGTGATGTAGTAAATGGCGCCGGCGCCATAGAGGGTGCCCTGGGGACCCTCCAGCACCTCGACGCGCTCCATGTCGACAAGGTAGACATCGTTGTTACGCGCCGGGAACTGCATCGACTGATCATCGAGATAGAGCGCGACATTCGGGAAGGGGGCGATCGTCGACTGACTCTGGTTACCGGAGCCGATACTCCCTAAGCCTCGTATGAAAATGTTGCCCGTGCCCGGGCCGTTTCCGCTATAGGTGACATTCGGCGTGTATTTCAGCAGGTCATATGTGGTGGCCACGTTGAGCTCTTTCAGTTGATCGCCGGTTATGGCCTGAACCGTGATCGGCACGTCCTCGAGGGTTTCCTCGCGGCGGTTGGCGGTGATAATCACATCGTCGCGTTCCTTCCCCGTGAGCAGCCGCGGCGTTGTTGCCGGCGGCGCAACCACGCCGGCAAAGATACGTATGCTGCGCACTGTGAGGTGCTCGAAGCGCAGTCCGGTGCCTTGGAGCAAGCGAGCGAGCGCTTCATCGGGCTTCAATCCCGCAGCGACCGCCTGGGATCTCTCGTTACCGATAACACTAGAGACATAAATGAGCTGCAGGCCGGTCTGCCGGCCAAAGGCTGCCAGCGCCTGGGCGAGAGGCTGCGCGGGAATGTCGGCGGCGAGCGCGGTCGATTCGGTACCCTCGGCTAGGGTCGCCGGAGCATTAAGGAGCGCAACGGGCGCGAAGATGGAGGCCGCACGGAGCACCCCTGACACCACTGTCGCGGTGTCCGCTGAACGGTGACGCCTGCGAGACCCCATGTAAGTTTTATTCAGACATCTTGGTGTGCCCCAAGCTGCAGCTTAGCGTAGCGCGGCCGCTCACCGCAGCCACGCCTACTCCTGGGAGACCCGAATCCGCGTCGCGGTCACTTCGATCCGTACGCCCTTGATGCTCCGCAGAAAGGCAATGAACGCGTCCGTATCGTCTGTGGCAAAGGACCCACTGATTTGCAAATCCCGTAGGGCGGGTGTGGAGATTTCGATCGGCTTCGGGGCGTAGCGATTGAATTCCGCCACGACGCGCTGCAGCGGTTCGTGGTCAAACACGACCTCGCGGTGCAGCCATGCCGTGGTGTGCTGCGCGTCGACCGCTATGGGCGTGGCCGGCCAGTCTCCCTCGGCCACTCGTATCTGCTGGTTGGCGCTCAGCTGGACAAAGCGTGACGGGTGGCCGTCGCTCGGATTCGTGGGGGGAGGTTCCAACACCGGAGCGAGCCCAACCGCAACCCGCCCCTCGACCACCGTTACTACGCTCGAGCCGTGCTCCAGGCGCACATCAAAGTTGGTCCCGAGCGCAACGACTTCCGCGGCTCCGGCAAACACCCGAAATGCCCGCGCAGGGTTATGGGCGACTTCGAAGTCTGCCTGGCCTGCGGTGAGCGTGACGAGCCGTTCCGTCGTGCCGTAGCGGACAGTGACCGCACTATTGGTATTGAGGTGCAGTACAGAACCATCCGCCAGGCGACGATTCAGCAGATCACCGTGACCTGTCTCAAAGCGCAGCGCCATGGTGTTGACGGGTACCGACAGGGGCGCTGTGGGCCTGAGGTTCCACCACGAGAACAAGCCAAGACTGAGCACACCGAGCCCGGCCATTGTCACGCCCGCGGCGAGCCAGCCTCGTGAGGATATGCGCCTGACAGGGGCGATAACGCGCCCCCAGAGGGGTTGGACTGGAGAGTCGTCCTCGAGCCGCGCGCTCGCTAGAACCCTCTCGAGGAAATACTCGGGATCGGTGCCGGCCTCTCGAAAATCGCGCGCGATCACCGACACACCCAGGAACTCCTCGACGTGCACCGGAGAGGCCTTCAGCCAGGCGGTGAGTGCCGCAGAGTCCCGCGCATCCAGCGGCCCCTCGTCGTTCGCCACGAGCCAGCCAGCCGCCTGTTCGGCGATCGCGGCACGGACCTTCTCGTCGTTGGAGCTCATGGATTCAACCCAGCCGCACCATGCGGCGTCGACAATGACTCAGTGCCTGTGCCACGTACTTCTTCGCCATCTGCGGGGACACCCCGAGGTGAATCGCGATCTCCCTGTAGGTAAGCTCATGCGTGAAGCGCAGGACCACCGCGGCGCGGCATTTCGGGCGCAGCTGCTGGAGCACGACACCGAGCCGTGCCACCCGCTGCCTCGCATCGAGGTCGCCGTCGAAGGCGGGTAGCGTCTCGAGCTGCTCCTGGGCCGGAGCCTCATCGATGCCGATGCCGCTCGCCTGCCGACGATCGAGCACCGCATGTTCCTTTACGAGATTGTTGGCCACTGTGTAGAGGTAGAGGACGGGGTTGCGGATCGCTTCCTGGTCGCTGATACGCAGCATCCGTACGTAGACCTCCTGCGCCAGGTCCGGGGCATCGGCCTTGCTCCGGATACGCCGCCGGAAGAAGGCCTGCAGGGTCCCCCGGTGCTCGGCAAACAGCCGCTCGACCAGCGATGGTCTCGGGTCAGCCACGGCTCTGCCGACGCATGAGAATTCTCCCTTCCTTGTATATGAGTCTCCCAGGTCGAAATTGGCAACCAAAACTTGCGGGACATCCGAGGTGCGCCCGCCCTCGAACCCCCTGACACCCGTCATTCCGATTTTGAGGTGTCCAATTCGTAACTCGAGGACTCGTTGTCAATGAACCGAACGCTCAGTGCAGAACGATGAGGAGATTCACATGTACACCAAGACAGCCGTCGTGAGCGCCCGCTCCCTTCTAGGCGCCGCCGCCCTCGCGTGCGCACTCATTGCCGGTAGTGTTGCTGCTGCGGATCACAAGGTTGTGGTTGCTATTCACGTGAGCACGCAGGGGCTCGATCTGAGTCAGCCGGCTGACGCGCAAACCTTTTATACGCGCCTCAAGCGAGCCGCGTGGGTGACTTGCACGGACGGCAACCGGGTCGACCTCCTGCCCTCCGACAATCTGCAGGGTTGCTACGAGAAGGCGCTTGGAGGTGCCATCCGCTCCGCCAGCGTGCCGATGCTCACCCAGATATATCTTGCCAACCACACGCTTCAGCAAGCTGCGGCGCTTGGGATCCTGTCGCCTGCCCAGATGGTGGCGAAGTGACAGCGGCTGCCTCTGAGTTCGAACTGGGGACAGCCGACACCCCACCGTGCGAGGCCGTTGATGCGGTACGGATGCATACATTGCCACGCGCCATTCCATACCCCTCCTTGCCGAGGGGCACCGGACCGTCGGTTTTAAATCACGAAAAGGAACAATCATGAGAACCTGGATTTGCAATGCAACCCTAGTCGCATCGATCGCACTTACTGGAGTGACCCAGGCAGGAGATAAGAAGGACTTATGCTCGCTCGCGACCTTGCACGGCTCTTACGGCTTTACGATCAGTGGTCAAATTCTCGCAGGCCCTGCCCCCGGGCCAGTTAACGGAGTTGCCCTCACCACGTTCGATGGGAAGGGCGGACTGATACAGACTGATTTCGTTGTCAAAAGCGGTGCGCCGGCGGGTCCGCTAGATGCTTTCCGAACCGGCGAGATTGGTACCTACACAGTGAATCCCGATTGCACCGGTACGGCGACCATCAATTTTCCTGACGCCAAGCCCGTGCAGCAGATTGTGCTGATGTTCGTGGTCGCAGATCACGCGGGTCAGATTCGCACCGTGGTCTCTGCGCTGTATGTCGGTCCAGGAATTGGCACGATGACGCCTACGCCGGCGCAGATCAGCAGCGAGGCCACAAAGCTCCGCTGGGAGTACTGAGGAAGCGGGGCTCCTGCGACACGAGAGCGCCGCCCGCAAAGTGGGCGGCGTTTGCAGATTCAATGGCTCAAGAGCGGATCTGGTCGCCTTCCGTCGCATATCCACCGGTAATGGCCACTTCCTTTGCGCTGGCTTGGTGATGCTCGGCACCCAGGAACATGTACATCGCGGGCACTACGAACAGCGTGAACAAAGTGCCAATCGAAATGCCGGTGAAGATGACCAGGCCCATGTGGTAGCGGCCGACCGCACCAGCGCCAGTGGCGATGAGCAGCGGAATGACGCCAACCACCATCGAAGCGGAGGTCATCAGAATAGGGCGCAAGCGGATGGTGGCCCCCGCCTCAATTGCCTCGCGCTTGGGCTTACCTGAGCGCTGCTGCTCGTTGGCAAATTGCACAATGAGGATGCCGTGCTTAGCAATCAGCCCGACGAGCGTCACGAGCCCAACCTGCGTGTAGACGTTCAGCGTGGCAAAGCCAAGGAACAGGAACACCACCGCGCCGAAAATCGCCATCGGCACGGACATCATGACCACCAGCGGGTCGCGGAAACTTTCGAATTGTGCCGCCAGCACCAGGAAGATGATGATGATGGCAAAGCCGAGCGTCGCCATAAAGCCGCCAGATTCCTGCTTGAACTGGCGCGATTCGCCGCCGTAGTCGATGGTGTACCCCTGCGGCAGAGTTTCCGCGGCAATCTTGGAGAGCGCAGCCAGCGCTTCACCTTGGGTGCCCCCGTACACTCCCTGGATGGTGGCCGCGTTCAGCCGCTGGAAGTGACTGATCGACTCCGGCACCGTGCTGGTGCGTAACGAGACAACCGTCGAGGCGGGCACTACGCCACCGGTTGCAGTGCGGATGTAGTAGTTGTCCACCTGATCCGGGTTCAGGCGCTGCACCTGCAGCACCTGCGGAATGACCTTATACGAGCGTCCGGAGATGCTGAAGTAGTTGACGTAGCCCCCGCCCAGCATGCTGCTCAGCGCCCCGCCCAGATCCCTCATGGTCAGGCCGAGAAGTGCAACCTTACTGCTATCGACCACCAGGGTGCTTTGCGGCTTGTCTATCTTCAGGCTGTCGTCGAGTACCCAGAACTTACCGGTTGCCTGCGCCTTCGCCAACATCGCCTGCGAGACCTCATAGAGCTCGGCAAACGGCGCGGAAGTCTGGAGGACAAACTGTACGGGATAACCACCGTTGGATCCCGGCAGTGACGGCGGGTTGATCCAGAAGACATTGGCGCCGGCGATCTGGTCGGCGCGCTGCTGGAGGTCAAGCTGAATGGCAGGTGCGCCACGGGTGCGTTGCGAGTAATCCTTGAGGATGATGCCGCCAAAGCCGGTATTACTGGTGCCGGTACCCTGGCCGACGAACTGGAATGCGTTCTCGTACTCGGGGATAGCGCTCAGGGACCGGAAGGCCTGGCGCTGATACCCGCCCATCTGCTGAATCGAAGCATTAGCCGGCCCGGTGGCGATGTAGAACATGAAGCTCTGATCTTCTGGCGGCGCCAGTTCGCTCTTGGCCGTGACACCCATCAGGGGCAGCTCCATCATCACGAGGATCAGCACGATCACCACCGCGCCGAAGACCACCACCGCCTTCCATGCGTCGAGCATCGTGCGCAACAGACGATGATAGATGCCAGTGACCCTCTCAAAGTTGCGGTCGAGCATCTGCACGAGTCGATTGGCGCCGCCGTGCTCCATCTTGAAGTAGCGTGCGCACATCATCGGCGAAAGCGTCAGCGCGATCAGGGCAGAAACCGCGACCGCCCCGGCCAGCGTGAAGGCAAATTCGGAGAACAGCGAGCCGGTGAGGCCTCCCTGAAAGCCGATCGGGATGTATACGGCAACCAGCACGACCGAGATTGCGATGATCGGACCGGCAAGTTCGCGGGCCGCCGCCAGCGCCGCATCAAGTGGCTGCTGGCCGAGCTTCATGTGACGATCGACGTTCTCGACCACGATGATCGCGTCGTCCACCACCAGGCCGATGGCTAGCACCAGCGCGAGCAGAGTCAGCAGGTTAATGGTGTAGCCGAGCGTGAGCATGATGAAGAAAGCGCCGATCAGGGATAGCGGCATGGCTACGACCGGGACGATCACGGAGCGCACGCTTCCGAGAAACAGGAAGATCACCAGTGTAACGATCAACAGCGTCTCGATCAGGGTTCGCACGACGTCGCGAATGGCGGCGTGAACGTAGCCCGTGGCGTCGTAACCGATTTCCGCGTGCAGCCCCGCAGGCAACTGCGACTGGATTTCCGGAAAAAGCTTGCGAATGGTATCCATCACCGTGAGGATGTTGGCTTCCGGCGCCACATTGATGCCGACGAATACCGCGCTCTTGCCCTTGAAGGCCACGTCGGACTCGTAGTCCTCGGCCCCGAGCACGACGTTGCCGAGATCCTGCAGACGGACAAACCCGCCATCCTTCTGCTTGACGATAAGCTTCTTGAATTCCTCGGCCGAATGTAGATCGGTGGCAGCCGTCAGATCGACGCTCACCATCTGTCCTTTGGTGGTGCCGAGCGCCGAGAGGTAGTTGTTGTTCTGCAGGGCCGTGGCGACATCGGCCGCGGTGACGCCGTTGGCGGCGAGCTTGGCCGGATCCAGCCACGCACGCAGCGCATACTGGCGCCCGCCGAGCAGCTCCGCCCGCTGCACGCCCGGAACCGCCTGCAGCTGAGGCTGTGCCACGCGGATGACGTAGTCAGTGATCTGGTTGGCCGCGAGCGTCTCGCTGCTGAACCCGATATACATGCCGGCTGTTTGCTCGCCAACCTGCACGGTGATGACCGGCTGTTGCGTGCCGCTGGGCAGCTGGTTGAGTACCGAGTTAACCTTGCTGCTGATCTCGGACTGCGCCCGGTTGGAGTCGTAGTTGAGACGCAAGTAGGCGGTGACGGTGGATGTGCCGGTCACGCTGTTCGAGGTCAGGTAGTCGATGCCCTGCGCTTCGGCCACCGCCGACTCGATCGGCGTTGTGATGAAGCCTGCCACGAGGTCGGCGCTGGCGCCGTAGTACTGCGTGGTCACGGTGACTGTCGCGTTTTCTGTCTTGGGGAACTGGCGTACGGGCAGACTCACCAGCGCGCGCAGACCCAGCACCAGCACCATGAGGCTCACGACCGTGGCGAGCACGGGTCGACGGATGAAGATGTCAGTGAAAGTCATGATCCGTCCTTCTCACGCCTCGCGGTGCGAGCCCTGACGGGTACAGCTCGGTGCGGATGCATGCGTGGGCCGGCGCCAGCACGGTGCCTCAGTTTTCCTGCGGCTGCGGATTTGCATCGTCGCTCGGTTGTGCGCTGTTGTTGATGGTGACCAGCGCGCCGTTGCGCAGCTTGATCTGCCCGGAAGTGACCACCTCGTCGCCTTCGTTGATGCCCTTGAGGATCACGACCTGATCGCCGCGCGTGGCGCCGGTGGTCACGAAGGCCTGCTTGGCAACCAGATCCGAATGCGCGGAGCCGCTTGCGCCGTTGCCTGTTGCGGTAGCTGGGGCGTGCTCTTGGGGGTGTCCTGCGTTCCCGCCGGCCTCCTTGCTCTGCGGTACCACGACGTAGACTGTAGCGCCGTAGGGGTTGTAGGTCACGGCGGTCTGCGGCAGCGTCAGGTAACCTACGGGTGCGCCGACTGCGACGCTGACGTTGGCATACATTCCCGGCAGCAGCTCGCGCTCCGGGTTCCTGAGTCTTGCACGCACCTTCACGTTGCGCGTGTCGGTGTCGACCTGCGGGTCGAGCGCGGTGATCTCACCCGCGAAGCTTTTCTGGGGCAAGACGTCCGTTAGCGCTTGCACCTTCTGGCCGACGTGGATCTGCGCAAGCGACTGCTGCGGTAGGGAGAAATCGACGAAGATCGGATCTAGCTGCTGCAGGGTAGCGATCTTGGTCCCGGGAGCCAGGTACTGCCCGAGGTCAACGGCGCGGATGCCGATCTGACCTGCAAACGGGGCGCGCACGAACTTCTTCGCCACCAGCGCTTGCTGCTCGGCTACCTGAGCGCGGGCGCTGCGCAGAGTGGCAGCGTCGCTGTCGAGAACCGCTTGGCTGATGGCCTGCGCCTCGAATTGGGCCTTATCGCGCCGGTAGTTGGTTTCAGCCAGCGCAGCGCTGGCACGGAGCGACTCCAGATGAGCGAGGTCATCAGCCGCGCGCAGCTGCAGCAGTGGCTGGCCGGCCTTCACGTTGTCACCGGAGTTGAACTGGATCTGGTCGACGATCCCGCCCACTTCCGCACTCAGGTCGGCACCCCGCTCAGCGCGCAGGCTGCCCACCGCGCCGAGCTGCGGCAACCATTCCTGGTATTGAGCCTTGGTCGTGCTTACGGTGAACCTCTTCGGACCTTGCGCGCCGAAGCTCTGGAACATCTTGTAAGCTCCGTAGCCTTTTACGCCGCCGATGAGCACGATCAAGGCGACTACAACGGCGATGAGTACCAGCCAGCGTTTCATCAGATCCCCAATACCCCTCGTGTTTTCACTACTACAGTCGTAAGTCAGCGACGGGCGGTAGTGGATGCGTGGCGATTCCACCAGCCTCCGCCCAGTGCCTGGAACAATGCGGCAGTGTCGGCATAGCGCGCCGCCTGCGCTTGCAGCTGCGCGATGCGGGCCTGCCAGTACGTGCGCTCGACGATCAGCAGATCCAGCGGACTGATCGAGCCGGCCGCGTAGCGCTTACGCGCAATCTCGAGCGCCTCGCCGGCTGCCTGGGCGGCCACGTTTTGCTGATTCAGTGCAGCGGCGTCGGTGTTCACGGCGTGCAGCGCATCCGCGACGTTGCGAAAGGCTGTGAGCACGGTGCTTTGATACTGGGCAGCTGCCTGGTCGTAGGCGGCCACAGCGGCACGTCTTTTGTGGAACAGCGTGCCGCCATGAAAGATGGGCTGGGTGATTCCGGCACCGGCATTCCACACGCCGCTGCTGCTCTTAAGGAGATCCGAGAATTGGGTGCTCGTGCCTCCGAACTCACCGGTGATGGTGATCTGCGGCAGCATGTTGGCGGTGGCCACGCCGATCTGCGCGCTGGCCTGATGGAGCAGCGCCTCGTAGGCACGGACGTCTGGCCGCTGCGCCACCAGCTGTGAGGGCACGCTGAGAGGCAGGTCCGGCGGTAACGTCAAGTCCTCCAAACGGAAGGTGGCATCGGGCTGTTGGCTGGGAAGGCGCGCGACCAGCACCGCCAGCAAGTCACGGTTCTGTTCCCACTGCTTGTGCAGCCCCTGGAGGCTGGCAAGCTCGTTCGCAAGTTGCGTCTGCTGCGTCAGAACGTCGAGCCGCGACACCCCACCGAGGGCCAGCTGGCGCTCAACTGTGACCAGCTGCTTGCAGTCCGCTTCAATGATCTGTTGGGTAGCCTCGATTTGGGCACGCAGCGAGGCATCCTGAATTGCGGTGGTGACCACGTTGGCAGACAGGGTGAGATAGGTGGCCTCCAGCTGAAAGTTCTGGTATTCGGCCTGGGCCCCGGCGGCTTCGACGCTCCGCCGCACGCCACCCCAGACATCGAGCGTGTAGGACACGTTGACGGTTGCATTGAACAGGTTATAAATGAACGAGCCGAGTTGCGGTTGCCCGTACGCTGCGCCGGATATTCTTTGGCGCACTCCGGAGGCGTTGCCGTCGATAGTGGGCAACAGGCCACCTTCCTGGGCGAGCAAGTCCTCGTGTGCCTCTCGCAGTGCCGCCTGCGCCGCGGCCACGTCGGGACTTGATTCTAGCGAGCGCTCCACCAGCGAGTTCAGCTGCTCGGAGTGGAACAGATTCCACCACTGCGCCGGAATGTCATCGCCATAGGCGAAGGTCTGTGCCGCACCGGCCGGGCCTTGGCTTGCGGCGGTCTGAGGGGGTAGCGGCTCGGCGGTATAGCTCGCGGTTTGCGGAGATTGCGGCCGCTTGAAATTGGGGCCTACGGCGCACGCAGCAAGCAGCAAAGTGGCAGTCAGCGAAATGGTGGCGTAGATACGCCAGACTTGCGCAACGGGATAGGCCGCCCCGGCGCCCTCACTGACAACTGATGTCATTGGTTATCTCCCGCATATCTTGTAAACACTTCCTGCGCGTCCAGCACCAGGATTGGGGCCGAACCCAAAAGCCACTCCAATCGGCTTCAGGGAACGAGCGCAACACCGTGGCGCTTAACCTACGCCCGCGCGCCTTACGCGACGACCCAACCTGGGAGACTTCTCGGGAATGATGGCGGAATGCAGGCTTACTATCCACCGCTGGGACGCTCCTCAGGACGACCGGAGAGCAAACCTAGGCAGGCAGAGGGAACCGGTGACCGCTCTTAGAGTTACCACTACCTCTAATGGGGCGTTGACAATCGGCTGAGCGGAGCACCGTGGAGACCGAGCGGCGCGCGGATGAAGGAGGCCCCGCGGCCCGCGGGCTCGGGTGCGTCACTGATACTTCGACTCGGGGCCCCAGACGCGCCCGTACACCACAGAACTGTGGTCACCGCATTTAGAAAAAACTCGCGCGGCTGATCCTGAATGTTTGCAGTAGCTCGGCCTCATCCGCTTCGCGACCACGATTCTCAGGTCCCCGGGCTTCTTGACTCGATTCAGTTGGTAAACCAGGGTGGCGGGATCGTCGCAAGCTTGCGGGACGGCGATTGGTGCTGCATCCACGGTAGGCGGTGAAATCCCCAGCCGCCGCGACTACTGCGCTGCTGCAGCTCGTCCAACCCACCCTCGAATCCTTCCGTGACATTGAAGACGTTGCGGAATCGCGCCTCCGTCAACGTCTTGGCAGCGGCCGCCGAGTGGTCACCGCTGCGGCATAGCAGCAGCAGGACCTGGTCGCGGTGGACCTTGGATTCCAAATCGCCCACGAATCGGGGATTACGCTGCAGAGCGGCGCCGCTGATCCAGGACACGTGCACGCTGTCGGGCACGTGGCCAACATACTGGCATTCCTCTGCGGTGCGAACGTCAACCAGCACTGCCGCCTGCACCGAAAGCAGTGTGCACGCTTCCTGCAACGTTACCGCACCGGCATACGGAAGCTTCGATGTGGCCGCGCGCATGCGCGCACGCGCCAGAATGAGCGCCGTGTTCCGGAAGTCATCTGCAAAGATCGCCGCAGATACCTCCGCCCGTGGAGCGCGCTGTGAATAATCGGCGACGATAGTTGACTCAGTCATAAGCAAACACTCCCTCACTTAATCAGGAATGCACCGGATCTTCGCGTAATCGCGCGGGAGAACGGATCGGCGGTTGATGACCATGCGCTCATGAAGCTGTGCCACTGCACGGCTTCCAGTACGGACGAAGAGAAAAGGCAGTAGTCCGTGCAGGATGCATGCGACACCGGCCAGGACCATGCGCGTGCCGAAACCGATCGCGTGCGCGCAGTGCTGAGCGTAAGTCTCCCCGACCGAGGTGGGGTGTTCGGTGAGCAGCTTCGAGATTTCCATCCGATCCCTCCCCTGATTTAGGGTCGAGCACACGGTATCCGACACCGAGTGACAGTGGGGTTAGGTTCTAGTCAGAGCCCGGTAACCGGGAACGACCAAGGCAAATATATGCTTTATAATCAAAGCGTTAACACTCATAAAATTCCCCTCAGGACCGGACCGCGCGCCGGCCTAGTCTCATGGCGGCGTAGCCATGCCGGCCGCGGGCAGGTCTGGAGTGAGGACAGCAGCGCCGACTCATCCATTACCCGGGTGGGCGACGCCCTTGATCACCTGCCGCGGGTCAACAAGCGCACCGACAATCAACTCGGAAGAGGATCAAGTGCTCCCGCGCCCACACGATCGAACCAATCCGAGCGCAGTTCGCGAACACGACTTCCGCTCACGTAACCGTAGGTCTTTGAGCCGTGGCACGATCCAAGTGCGGCGGGTCGAGAGTCCGTGCGACCGTCGCACACGGATCGGCTAACCGCGTCAGCGACATGTAGCGCACCCTGAGGTTTCGCTGCAGAGCAACTACGATCTCACGGCCAGAGTGCATTTAATTGGGCCGATCACCAGCATTGCAGAGGCGATTCCGATGACAACATACAACACCCATCAGCTGCCCAGCCTCACCCTATCGCGAGGCGCGATCGCAGCCGGCGCGTCGCCCGCGAGGGTCGCCCTAACACCGAGAAGCCCGAACATCAGGAGACTTTGCTCCCCTTTCGAGAACGCGCCCCTGCTTATCACCCAGGCCACAGCCACGCCGCAGAAGCCCCCCTAACATGGATGCTACGGTTACTGTCGAAACGGAGACGGCGCTGCCGGGCCGCCCGAACGCGGCCACGAGCGCGCGAAGTAGCCCGCTACCGAAGGCGAAGGCCACAATGAGTTTCCAAGCCTCGGGGTACATTGCTGATGGGTCGAAGCGTTGTGAATACTCCGGGTTTGCGCCGCTGGAGGCGCGCCCGCAGCCACCTCCGGACCCTCATTTGCGGGAGTCACATGCGGATTGCTGCTGGAATTGATGCAGCACTAGGACGGCGTCGATGACTCTTCGCCGCATCAACTATTCTGGTGGTTTGCGCGTGAGACTCTCCCAGCTTCCCGTTTCTTCAGCCCGGTCCGCGGCTACAGAAGGAGGATCGCTTACGTCGGGATTGATGACTCCAAAGTAAGCAGGAGTACGGGCGTAGAAAAGACGAAGCTTTTCTTGGTGCAGAAGGTTTAGCAGACCCTGGGCTTCCTGATCTGTCAGAATGAATTCAACTTCTACCGCGATCGAACCTGCAAGTTCGAAAAAGGTGCTCTCGTGTAGGACGTGGTGGCGTCCGAATCCGGCGATCGCCTTAAAGGCCGATCCTCCGCGAATGCCTCGCTTATTGGCTTGGTACAGCAGCCACTCCCAGGCCAGACGCCCATGGACGCGGTGATTTTCGTGGACGTAAAAGCGGTAAAATGAGCCTTGCATGACTTCTCCTTATAGTTCGTTACTCAAGCCACGGACTTCCCTCGAAACAGCTGCGTTGTCACGTAACTGTGGGGCGCATTTGCGAAGAACAAGGGTCTTCGGGCCAGTCACACAGTCCCTCACGCAATCGTTATTCTCACCTTTTCCACAATTCGATTTCCTCTAAGATGGGATTCGGCCACGAACTACTCCC
>Ga0302324_100018779_pt1 | contig 13610 bp, 14 predicted proteins | sample Palsa_T0_1_FD_201949 | JGI IMG/M metagenome (GOLD analysis project Ga0302324, IMG submission 201949) | Peat permafrost microbial communities from Stordalen Mire near Abisko, Sweden - Palsa_T0_1 | ecosystem: Environmental > Terrestrial > Soil > Palsa > Peat permafrost | place: Sweden: Abisko...
AATTATCATCGCAGCGGCCGTAGGAATGCTTCGGGCGCTAACGAGCTAAGTCTTCAGCCGCCGCCAGCGCCGCCCGCATTTTCGTGGGGCCAAATGTCCTCCATCTCCGTCTGGGTGTAGGTCTTGTGGCCCTGGTGCTGCCCCTTCTCTTCTTCAGAGATGTCCATGCGGCAGGTCATGCAGTAGTAGTCGATACTCTTGGTGGGAGGCGCGACCTGCACTAGCTCCGTGAACCTTTCTGAAGCCTTCATCACCGGTACGAGTTCGACCTTCCCTATCTTGTACAGGGGCTTCAGGAAGGTCGTCATATGTTCAACATCATCAGTGTCCAGGACAAGGAATTGCATGTGCTGCGCAGGGGCCGTGTAGGCTCCGACGACCGTGACGCCCAGCTTCTTGCCGACGTCCCCCATTAGGCTCCTGTAGTAGTCTCTGGCCTTGTCCTCGTGGTCCTTCAGCGGGCAGGCCTCGGCAGAATGCGAGTGACTGACTACGAAAAGCAAGCCTAGATTCCCACGAAACAGCTGTCGGGGTTCGATTTACGTCTTTTCCGGAGGGTTCTTCGTCCCGGTTAAGTATCACAGGGCCTATCACGACGACCATGGCAACGGCGTCTAGAACCACTGCGGGAGACGGCCCTGAGAAGGCAGACCTGATACTATTCAACGGAAATATCGCCACTCAGGACGAGCGGCGCTCCTTCGTATCCGCCGTGGCGATAAAGGGTGACCGCTTCATAGCCGCCGGGTCAGACAGCGAAGTATTGCAGCGCAAAGGCACGGATTGGAAGGCGATAGACCTGAAGGGCAGGACCGCAATCCCAGGACTCAACGACTCGCACATGCACATGATCCGGGGCGGTCTGGTCTTCAATGCAGAGCTGCGCTGGGACGGCCTCACTTCACTGCCCGAAGGGCTAAGGCGGATATCGGACCAGGCTAAACGCAGTCAGCCGGGACAGTGGGTCCGCGTCGTCGGGGGCTGGTCGGAGTTCCAGTTCAAGGAACGCAGGAAGCCAACCCTCGATGAGCTCAACGACGCCGCCCCCTCCGTGCCTGTATTGGTCCTGAACGTCTATCACGACGCGAGTCTGAACAGGGCGGCCCTGGCTGCCTGCGGCTACACGAAGGACACTCCCGAGCCGGTGGGAGGCAAGATAGAAAGAGACACGCAGGGTAATCCTACCGGGCTCTTGGTGGCAAAACCGAGCGCCGGAATCCTTTACGCTACCGTTGCCAAGGCGCCGAAACTGAAACAGCCGGAGCAGTTCAATTCGACCCGGAACTTCATGTACGAGCTCAACCGCTTCGGGATAACCAGCATGTCGGACGCAGGGGGCGGGAACCAGTTCTATCCTCAGGACTATTCGGTAATCTCGCAGCTGGCGGCGCAGAACCTCCTGACCGTCAGGACTTCGTACAGCCTGATGACACAGAGGCCCACGCACGAGCTCGAGGACTATACCAACTGGAGCGCGACCGTGAGGCCAGGAGCCGGAGACGAGTTCCTACGCGTGAACGGGGCCGGAGAGACGCTCGTCTATTCCGGAGCAGACTATGAGAACTTCGTAGAGGAGAGGCCGGACCTTCCTCCCAACCTTGAGGGTGATTTGATCGCCGTCGTCTCCCTACTGGCGCAAAGACACTTTCCGTTCCGCCTCCACGCCACGTACGACGAGTCGATCGAGCGGTTTCTCGACATCTTCGAGGCGGTCAACGAGAAGGTCCCATTCGACGGCCTCAGGTGGAACTTGGACCACGCGGAGACCATATCGCCGAGGAACATCGACAGGGTCAGGAAGCTCGGAGGAGGAATCGCAATACAGGACCGGATGGCCTTCCAGGGAGAATACTTCGTGTCCCAGCACGGCGAGGAGGCCGCGAGGAATTCTCCGCCGGTTCTAAAGATGCTCGAGGCGGGGATTCCCGTCGGGATGGGAACGGACGCGACAAGAGTCGCGAGCTTCAACCCATGGATATCGCTCTATTGGCTTGTCACCGGGAGGACAATGGGTGGGACGGAGATCCGCCCCAAGGCCGACCGCGTCGGCCGCATGGAAGCTTTGCGGCTTTACACAATGGGAAGCGCATGGTTCTCGGGCGAGCAAGGCCTCAAGGGGTCGATAGAGGTCGGAAAGCTGGCCGATATCTCCGTACTGTCAGACGACTACTTCTCCGTCCCAGAGGAGGAAATCAGAGACATCCAGTCTCATCTCACCGTTGTGGGCGGGAAGGTTGTCTACGCGGGTGGTGAACTCGCTGGAATGGCTCCGCCGCCTATCCCAGAAACCATTCCGGGTTGGTCTCCGACTCTCCACTACCCGAGCTTCTCGTACTAGCCGGGCACTCCTCGGACTTCCGGTATGCTCAAGTCCCGACCTCGCTGCGAAGGGCTAGGATGGGGACGGTAGCCCCGACAAGCAAGACACCTATGAGTGCCCATGCGAGCGGGTATCCGAACCCGGCCGCTATCCCTGAGAACACCAGAGGCATGACGACCCCCGCGAAGAGCGCTATGCCGTTGATCCAAGAGATCCCCAATGCCTCATACTCCTTCCTCGCACCTCCTATGCTCCTGCCGATGCCCACTCCGAAAACATATGCGCCTGTGCTGGCGCTCCCAACGACCAGACCAGACAGCAGAGAAGCGTAGACCGAGTTCGCAGCGGCTATCGCGAGTCCGCCTGCCGCGGCGAGACAGAGGAGGATGAGCGTCCTCTTCGGACTGGGGCTCCTGTCGAAAGCCCTCCCCACGACCGGGGCGGTGAAGACCGCTATGACCAGTGTAGCCCCGCCGACCGCTCCTGCCACTGCAGCTCCGGTACGCAGGCTCTCTTCGAGGTAGTAGACCATGAAGTAGCTGTTGATGCCGAAGGCGACCTGCGATACGATCAAGCCCGCGCTCACGATCAGCAACCATCTGTTCAGCACGATTCCCTTCAGTTCCGAGAAGCGTATCGAAAGAGAGCCTACGACGGTGTCCTTGGGGACAAGCAAGACCAGAAGCGCGCATGCAACCAGGGCCGTGATTCCCCCCGCGACCAAGCTTATCCTCCACCCGACAATGCCGCCGAGCACGGCCCAGCCCGCTATCCCTACAATGCCGCCGAGGTCGAAGGCGCCTCCGAACAGCCCTATGCCCAGCCCCTCTGAGCCCTTCCTGAAGTAGCGCATGATCAGGATCACGCCGGGCCCGAAGATGAAGGCCTCTCCGACTCCTTCGACGAACCTGAGGACCGTCAATAACGAGATTCCCTCGGCGAGACCCATCAGAATGGAAGAGACCGAGATTAGGAGCGTGCCAAGGATGAGCGCCCTCCTGGGTCCATACCTCGCCGCGAACAACCCAGCCGGGAGTTGGAAGACCGCTACCCCCAGCACAAAGGTCGAAGTCACGATACCCAGTCCGGAGACGTTCTGGTGGAGGTCGGAGGCGATGAGGGAGAAAACAGACGAGACGCTGTACCAGTTTATCGCACAGACAAACTGCACTGTGATGAGAGTCGCGACAGCGTTCCTGTTCTCGATGTTCCTGAACAAGGTGACTCTCCAATTGTAAGCCTCATCAGCGTCGGATTATAACGATTGTTTGGTCGCGACGCGTCGAAATAGTCCAAAGTATAAATCAGTGCTAATCCCGTGGATGAACTATGAAGGCCTACGTCTTCTTGACGACAAGACCCGGGACCTCTGAAGAGGTCATCAAACATCTAAAGCAGGTTGCGAAGGTCAAGGGCGTACAGTCTGTCGACTCGGTTTACGGCAGGTTCGACGCGATCATCACTTTGGATGCGCCCGGGCTCGAGGAGATTGGCGACCTAGTCTACAAGGTCATAGAGAAGATTCCCAACGTGACGCGCTCAGAGACCTCCCTGGTCCTATCCAGGAAGAAGTGAGAGCATAATGCCGGTGATGGCGTACGTTCTGGTGAGGACCAAACCGGGTACCTCCCACGACCTGCTTGCCTCCAGGAAAATCCCGAATGTCAAGATGGCGAATAGCGTCTTCGGGACCTACGACGTCGTTATGGTCATCGCGGCGAAGGACATGGAAGACCTCTCGGACACAATCTACAACATCGTGGAGAAGCATCCAAACGTAGAGCACACAGAGGTCTTGGTGTCAATTCCGTGGCCGCCCGCTGACGCCCCGGCTGCCCCCCAAGACTACAATCCGGTGCTGTCCTTCAACTGTCCGAGCTGCAACTCTCTGAATGAGAAGGGCGCCACTTACTGCCACTTCTGCGGGTACGTGTTCTAGCCCGCAGACCGGTACGCTGGAAGGATAACGCGCGTTGGCGTATGTGCCCAACCTAGCATCTCGGCGCTATCACCGCGTTGATGAGTTTGGCTACCGCTTCCTTGTCCTCGACCTGGAACACGATTTTCTTGTAGGTTTCATGGCTCAGGGTGATGGTGATGCATTTCTCGGGGTCATGTTCCTCGAAAAACATCAGACCGTTGCTCGTGAAGTAGTATCCGTCTCTGATCACGCCGGGAAGGCTGGTTCCTACCCTTATCCCGGGGTATTCGGTCCATCCAACCCTCTCGGTAGACACTGAGACGACTTGCTTTAGGGGGATGGTAATGCTACTCCTAAACGCCAATATCTTGTCGAAGCCATGGGTCTCGAGGACGAGCCTTTCCCCAAGTATCCGGACTGTACCAGACACGATCACCGCCTCCTTGAAGTCGGCCTAAGCCCCCATCGTGCCCTCTCTCCGGATATGCTTAACCTACTTTCAGTTTTTACATTGGTCATGTCAGCATCAAAATCCGGAAAAGTAGGTAGTGGTTTTTCAAATCCACCAAGAGCCGTTTATAGCTTAGATTGGCCGTGAACGAAAGGAATGGTTCTCAGAACCTGTTTCCGGTCCTCGCGGAATTATAGAGACCCAATAAGGGAACATGCAGCTTGCTAATGGTCACAGCATTGCAGAATCATCCCTTTTATTTTTACGGAGCAGATTAGGGCCCCCAATCCAACTTCCGGGCTGATTCAAGCTCAATCAAAGTGCGAGCGAGACTCCGTTTGGGCAGCAATCTCAGTCGTACTGGCGATTCCAAGGTTCACTTTCCGTTTAAATATGGTTTGCAAGCCTTGCAAATCAGCGGAAACAGTGCAAGGCACCAGACTAGCCGGCAGGGGCGTCAAGTAATGTGGTAGTCCCGGACGCAGTGGTTGTATTTCGTATATTCGGACTGACCCTAACGGGATTCTTTGCGGTCGTGAGGGTACTCGTGACGCTAGTCATCGTCTTCTACACCCTCCGAATTCCCTTCAAGAAGAACTATCACTGGATGTTCTTGGTCGTCAGCCTAGTTATCATCTGGCACTCATTCTTCTTTTTCTACATTCAACTGGCGACGAGCGCCACACAGATTCCGTTAAGCGCTTTCCTGCTGGACTTGGCCGCCGCTAAGGTCCAGGCTTTAGTGATTCTCCAATTCGTGATCTACTTCGTGAGCCGTAAGGTGAGCCGAACTATGAAGGCGGTGGTGGTCGCAGGTTATGCGGTCGTGTTTGCCATCGAGTGGGTACCTGACGCAGTCGATCCTGCCTTCCTTGGCAAGCAACCCTGGGTCTTGTCCCAGTACGGATGGGAAAACGGTCCGGGGACAGGAGACGTTTACCTCCGTCCATACGGCGTCGACATCTTCATCACCATTGTTGGAATCCTAGTCTTCATCCTGCTTTTCAAGTATTATCGCTCACAAATATCCGAACTCGCAAGAGGCCAGACAAAGTACATCATCATGGGAATGCTCCTATTCTTCATCAGTTTCTTCTGGACTACCGTCGCTCGTTACTCGGGTGGAACCAGCCTTCCGAATACGGGGGATCCCATAGGCATGGTTGGGGACCTAGTCCTTCTCCTTGGTTTGATGAAGAAAGGCTTCTACTCGGTCACCCCGGTGGCCGAAACGGCAAAAGTCTCGGTGCCAGCGAGATACGATCTCCAGGTCGCTCGTTCCTATTCTGCCGCCGACCAAGAGGCTGCATTCAATGCTTTCTCTGAGCTGGTGCGTAGCGGGTGCGAAGGCCTCGTCATAACCAGATTATATCCCGAGAATGTCAGAAAAGACTATGAGCTCCAGACATCTCCGATATTGTGGCTCGCCGAAGAAAGAGGACTCGACAGGATACCGCCCGGAGACCTGCTTGGGCTTTCTCTTACCGTCAAAGACTTCTACGAGAAGGCGAAACAACCAGTAGTCATACTTCAAGGGGTCGAATACTTGACCACCATAAACGGGTTCACCCCTATCCTCCGGCTGATTCAGGGCCTCAGCGAAGAGAATGCCACCAAGCGTGGTGTCCTGATCATCCCCGTTGTGCCTGACACTCTAAGCAAGCAAGACGAGGCGCTCCTTCAGTCTGAAACAACGCCTCTTCCACCAAGAAAGCCTGATGGCAGCCCTGCTGCACCGGTTAAATAATGGGGCAAGCACGAACCGTTCCCGTTATGGGTCGTGACTAGCAGATGGCGGTAGAAGGCACCGACAGAGCGTTCTTGACCGTACTGAAGAGCTTCCCGATTTTCTCAATCCTTGGGGAAGAGCAACTCAGGGAGATGGCTGAGACTTCTAAGGTCTCAAATTTCGGCCGCGACCAGACGATTATAAGGCAGGGAGATGCCTCGACCAGTTTCTACGTGGTCCTAAAGGGGCTGGTGGAGGTGCGGTTCGACGGCGCGCCTATGGCGAGGCTCGGACCGGGTCAGTTCTTCGGCGAGACCGCGTTGGTGAGTGGCTCGGTCCGCCCGGCCAGCGTCGTAGCAATCAGACGGTCGGCCTGCCTAGTTCTGAGCGGGTCGGAACTCCGCTCCTATCCTGCCATCGTAATCAAGCTGCTGGAAGAAACGAATCGCAGGAACCGGGCAATTGCGATGCAGGCAGAATTGCCTGCGGAGTCGACCAAACCGCTTCCGCCGATCGTGGACTCGGCGATCGCCTTCAAGTACGAAAAGACGAGGGTTCTTTTCGACAGCCTGGTTAAGTTCTTCACTGAGGACTACATGGTGAAGCGGCTGTTCCTCGATCAGGCTGGATGGAGGACTGTAGGGGAACTCTCCACCGCCACCAAGATTCCGCATGCGACGCTCTATGGAACTCACGGTAACTATGGTCCGCCTTTGAGCGAATTGATTTCCCGGGGCCTTATTGAAACACGAGTGTTCTCCGGCCAGAGGGGACGGGGCGGAGAGGTACTGAGAGCACGCATTGCGTACGACAAGGAACCCGTCAAGCGCTATGTCGATAAGGTCGTCCTCAAGCGAAAGTCGGACTCGGTATGATGAGTCTGTCAGGGCAGTCTTCGCGGCAAGTCTGTCCACGTATCGCCGACTATCTTGCACAGGAGTAGAGGGCAGGTGACACTAGCAGATGAGCCTGAAGCTAGACAGAAGGCAGAACTGATTGGATTGATAAGGCATAATCTCGAGGAAAGGGGGTTCCAAGTGGAGGCTCCTGGAGTCGTCAAGGGCGGGTCCCGGACAATGCAGTCTTTCGACCTCATCGCGACGAAGGACGGAAAGAAATTGCCAATTGACGTGAGGGTTGTCTTGGGCGGAGAGGTAGAACTAGGCGACGTGCTTGAAACTTACGCAAAGTCTCTCGATACGAAGGTGAAACCGGCGGTCCTCGTGGCGATGAACAATGCGAGCTCAGAAGCCCGCAAGTCCGCAAAGTCCTTCGGACTACTCTTGGTTGAGGGGACCAACGTGACGGAGATTCTCAGCAGGTTGACTGGCTCTTTGGAATCATAGCCTCTTCCGGCAAAGAGTCAGAGGACTTTCTCTTTCGGATAGACCACTATGCCGCCCTTATCGATTTTGTATGGCCTCTGCTGATTGTCGTGAGACAGGCCTCGCATCTTCTCCACCTGGAAGACCAACGCTGTCCTGTTCCCGATGAGGACCTTCCGCATCATAATGACACCCTGCGCAAGGAACTCCTCAAACTGGTATTTTCTGTCCGAAGCGCTCTCCGACAGCTCGCTCACTAGGAGGGAGGTGCATCCGGTCTCCGCTATCGCCTGCAAAAGGTCGAGAAGTGCGACCCTTCTCTCGACTTCGTCGGGGAACTGTAAGGTCAAGCTCACGAGAGGGTCTATGACGAGTCTCTTGGCGCCTACTCTCCTGACGTGCGTCTTGATCATGTCGGTCAAGGATACCAAGGTGAACTCTTTCTTCCCGATCCTGTATTCGCCCACAACGAGCTGAGCGGGGATTTTCCGTATTGGCGACGCATCGACGAGGACCAGCTTGTCCTCTTTCTCCATGGCCTCGATGTCCATCCCCAAGCGCTTCGCGTTCGCTTTTACGTACGCAATGTCTTCGTCCAGACTGATATAGACGCCGTTCTCCGAGAATTGCCTTACGCCCTCGAACAGGAACTGGAGGCCGAAGGTCGTCTTGCCGCTTCCCGGCCCCCCGAGGACGAAGATGCCATAGCCCTGGGGAAGTCCTTTTCCTTCAAGAAGTTCGTCGACGCCAGGAACTCCGGTACGGACGTAGTTGTCCTGGCTCACGGTTTGTGAGAACGGAGTTTGTTGTATAAACTTTGGTGTGCCCCGCATTCGGTGCTCCCGAAAGTCACAACGTCGATGTCGACGGAGGAGAAACACGGTCCTGGGAATTTGATGCCATAAAGCTTCGATTCACAATAGAGACCAGAAACAGAGCTCGAAAAAAGATGCGGGTCAATCGGCGGCGATTCGCACGCTTCCGGGATATAAGATTGCACGGATAGCGGTGTAAGGGGAAGAAATACGCCCCAAAGTCGCAATGCGTCAAAGATGCGGTAAGGGAGCCGGCAATCAGTCCATTTGCGCAGTCTTTTCTCTGGACAAACCCCTATCGATTTTTCCGGTCTTTGATGTTCCCATGCAAACGAAATACGTTGCAGGAAGTCTGCTCGCGGTCATCCTGACTGCGATGGTCCTCGGTACCGCGGCTAGCGGCCTGATGATAGCTAGCCATTCTATAGCGGCCGTGGAACAAAGGCAGCCGGCAGTGAACGGAGGAATCGGATTCGGACGGTCTCTAGCGCCCGCCACGGGCAACCTGATCGTCAGCGTCTCGTGGTGCTCGGACAGCACGGCCGTGTACTGCGTTCCGATAGGAGGAGCGACCGTACTCGTGACGACCCAGGCTGGCACCTTCGTGGCAACCAGCCTGACAAACGCAAAAGGGCAGGCTACGTTCAGCGTCAGCTCACCGGTGATGTACAAGGTTGACGTCGACGTCCAGAACGTCTCGGCATTCGGCTACCTGGCGAGCCACAGCTACTCGATGATGCAGACCGTCACTGGAGGCTCGGTAAACGCCGTCTTCCAGTACGACCAGCCCGGCGCAAACCCCTGGTAAGGACTCCGGTCCCCCGGCCCAACCGGGGGACTCCCATTTTTTCGATTCGGACTCTCGGTGACAAAGGATGGGCAAAGGGGTCTTGACGCATCAAAAAGACGGCCAGGGCTTTGGAAAGAGTAGTATCAGTCCACGTCTAAAAGCCGAACCGACCCCGCCCTGAATCCTTTGTAAGTGCTTCTTTGATAAATGTTAGGAAGGAACCATTTCGGTCACCATCTACATGGGAGCTGAGTTGCGGTCGTCGCACACGCGACCCGGTAGTCCCTCAGGTAATGAAAAGCGCTTAATTGTCACATCGCGGCTGAAACCTTCATGGTCAGAAAGACGCAGATATCCGTGATTGGGTTCGATACTACGCTATGCACAGAAACGGCCTACGAGGCTGCTTATCGAGTTGGAAAGGCACTCGCAAAGAGAGGAGCAGTGGTGATTAATGGAGGACTCGGCGGGGTGATGGAAGCTGCTTGCAAGGGCGCATCGGAGACAGGAGGCCTTGCAGTTGGAATAATACCCTCGGAGGACCCCTCGCAGGCGAACGAATACTGTGGGGTCGTGATCCCGTCAGGTCTCGGCTTCGCCCGGAATTTCCTCGTAGTGAATTCGGCAGACGCCATCATAATCGTGGGAGGCGGTGCGGGAACGCTCACGGAGGCCGCTGCGGCCTACGGAAAGGGAAAGCCGCTCTTCGCGGTCAAGGGAACAGGTGGAGTGGCCGACGAGTGGTCAGGAAAATACTTCGATGGCAGGAGGACAGTGAAAGTTTCCCGCGCTGAGAGCGCGGAAGAGGCCGTTGACATGGCGATTCGAGCCGCGACTATGAGAGATGGGACAAAAAAGTGAGCTGCGTAACCGCCTTCCTCAATCTTGCCTGCGCACCGTCGGCCGTTTAAATACAAACATGTGAAATATTCTCCCAAGCGGAAATTGTGAAAAGAGGCTCGCATCTGCTAGAAAGGCGCATCGAATGAGATGATATCCCTCGATGTCGTGGTCTACACGTTATTCGGCGTGAGCATCGAGGCAATCTTCTCAATATTCCGTTTGTCGTAACGCTGCTGATCTTATTCTTCACAATCCGGATTCCGTACAAGAGGAACTACCATTGGATGTTCATGGTGCTGACCATTGCCTTCCTGTGGTTCACGTTCTGGATCTCAGTTGCCTTCCTCGGTCCGACTGCCTCTGCTGCTCGCGTCGGCTTCTTTTGGAACTTTGTGATGGGAGGGAAGGTCCAGGGCTTACTCGCTTTCCAATTCGTGGTATTCTTCGTCAGTCGCAAGGTCAACCTCTGGGAGAAGCTTGTCTTGGTCGCGGGCTACGCATTCGTTGCGGTCACCGTGTGGCTTCCGATGGCAATCGACCCCTGGTTTCTTTTCTCGGGACCGACCCTTTCGACATTCGGATGGGGGCTGGGTGCAGGGACCGGGGACGCGTACCTGCGCCCGGATGGCATCTATATTTTCGTCTCAATCATGCTTGCTCTGAGTTTCTTCCTCTTGATTCGGAAATACCGCTCCGAGAAATCACCTCTAGTTAGAGGCCAGATTCTCTATATCGTAATCGGATTGGCTATCATCTTCGCCGCCGCTTATCAGTCATACGTCCAGAGGGCCTTGGTACCAGCCGGTCATTACATTTCCATCCAGAATGTAATAAGTGTCCCGGGTGACCTCATCCTGCTGCTGGGACTAAGAAAGAAGGGATTCTATTCTATCACCCCGGTAGCAGAGACGGCTACCGAAGCTGTCCCGCTCTTGTACCCTCTCGAAGATGGGCGCTCCTACCTAGCCCACGATACAAGGGCCTCATTCGAGGCTTTCACGAGTCTCGTCCAGAACGGTCACGAGGGCCTATCGATTACTAGGGCGTTCCCCGATCAGGTTCGGAAAGATTACGGAATTCGGACCACGCCGACTCGTTGGCTTGCGGAAGAAAGGAACGATTTCGCAATCCCGCCCGGCGACCTGCTTGGGCTCTCACTGACGGTCAAGGATTTCATGAAGAAGGCGAAGAATCCCGTCGTGATAATCCAGGGCCTGGAATATCTCACGACCTATAATGGATTCACACCGATACTGAGGTTGATTCAAGGCCTGAACGAGGCCAATGCCACCAGGCGAGGGATGCCGAGTTATCCTTCGGGAACGACTTTCTGGACCGTGACGACCAGAATTTCACGCGGTGCGAGTAAGGCACCGTGGTCCCAATGTCAACCTTAAATCTTGTAGACAATACTCAAGACACACACTTGTCCGACCAAGTGAGTCAGCTGCAGACGGAAGACTGGATTCTCTTTGCAAGCACAGTACTGGGCTCGCTAGGGATGGTCGCGACCGGCAACCAGATGTACTATTTCTACGGGTTGACAGTAGGCGCATCCAGTAAAGCCCTGCTTTCCCTCGGACCCAATTGGAAGAGCCTGGAGGATTGGCTCCTCTTCGCCGGGGCATTCCTTGGCTCGATAGGCACGACGCTAAGCGGGAACACCGACTACATGTTGTACGGTCTGATTTTCGGTGCCATCGGCAAGGCATTGCCATCGCTGCGCATCAACCACGGTTACGGGAGCCTGGAGGACTGGATCCTCTTCCTCATCCCACTCTTCGGCGGCATCGGGTCGGCACTCTCTTCCGAGACAAACCTAGCCATGACGGGCCTCTTCTTCGGCATGATCGGAAAGGCGCTGGCCAGCGTCGACCCGAACGCTGCTCCTCCAACACCACCTTCTCCTCCGACGCCAACTCCCCCGCCACAACCGTCGGGATTCGCCGGGAACCGCAACTACATTTTGTGGAACAACTGCACGCCCATGGTGAACCCGTCGGTCACCTTCACCGCGGGTTCGGATCTGAACGCGAGCGGGAATTGGGACCTTCAGGTGAACGCTTACGCACCCTCGGGGACGGACGCCTACATGCAGTTCGTCATTGCCGTGACCTCCTCCGGCCAGGTCCAGTGGTCTATAGAGAACTGGCCGCTGTCCGGGAACAACTTGTTCAACACTTGCGACCAGCTTCTCTACAAGCTGCCTTCGACCTTCCTACCCAAGGGCTATTCCATCGCTGTCGAGATGAACACCGACGCTAGCACTTTCAAGGTGACCTCACTGGTATTCAGCGTCAATGATGCCACTGGTGCCCAGGTCGCTAGCAGGAATGTCCCCCTCAACGTGACCCTCCCTCTCTGCAACGGAACGTGGAACGACTCGTACCTTTCTCAGGTCATCGGGTTCGAGCCTAACGTGGTGGGGTACAACGGAGGGGTAGAAGTCGCGTTCCCGTCGGGTTCTCTGGGGGTGCTCGCGTGCGCCGCCAACTCGATTTCTCCGAGCTCATCGATACCCGGGTGCGCTGAGACAAAGGCGGGTACTGTGGAGAACTCGAACATGCAGTATTCAGTCGCGACTCAGCCTACTCCCTCGAGCGTCACAATAGGCACTTTCGTCACCTGAAAATCCGGACAAGGCCTCAGAGTATCCCATTCAGCTCCTTCAGATGGTCCGTCGACAGCCCCTCCTGCCAGTTCCAGAGGAAGAAGTCCTGGAAACCTAGCTTAGCAAGAGCATCAATCTTCTTCTCTAGTCCGGCTCCGTCCCTGTTGTTCTCCCAGATGTAGGGCTGGAACGCCACCTTGCCCAGCATCGGCTTCAGGTACTTCATCTGGCGCTCGAAGACGGAGTAATCGTAGGCGTTCGAGTAGAGCAAAATGTGGCTCGGCTTGTCATAGGTCTTGTATTTCTTCGGGCCAGGTCCGAGGTCGACCGCCTCCCGGATTGTCCTCAGTAATGCGTCGCTGTCCAACCGGCCCCTTGCCGCGACCCCTTTCACGAAAAGCGGAATGACCGAAGCTGGGAGATAATCAGGGAACTTTGGGATCATCAAGTCAAGGTCGGATGAGAGGGCGAGGAAGTCCGTTCCCAAGAGCGGGCTGAGCGACGGTAGCTGGAACTCCAGCCCGAAGCGCAGCTTCGGATTGTGCTCCTTCGCCGCCTTCCGGGCCGCCGCTATCAGCGAACGGCAGTAACCGGTAACCGAGTCCATCCTGAAACGGAGCCAGTCTGCGAGGTAGGGCCTGTTTAGGAAGAAAAGGGCCACGTCGTCCGCGTTAGCCGATGGCGATGTCCTTCCCTTCGAAGACGGCCGAGAGAATGACGCTACCAGAGACTTGACATCTTTCTTCATCCTCTGGAAATCGAGGCCCTGTTCTGCGGCTTCGCTCTCGCATGACTTGCAGAAGCA
>Ga0302324_100018780_pt1 | contig 13609 bp, 10 predicted proteins | sample Palsa_T0_1_FD_201949 | JGI IMG/M metagenome (GOLD analysis project Ga0302324, IMG submission 201949) | Peat permafrost microbial communities from Stordalen Mire near Abisko, Sweden - Palsa_T0_1 | ecosystem: Environmental > Terrestrial > Soil > Palsa > Peat permafrost | place: Sweden: Abisko...
GTACTGCCAGGCCCTCATGAGCTGTCCATTGGCCTGCACGTTGTAAGCGGTCTGTTTGCCGTAGAGCGTGCCGGTGGGCAGATTTATATTCCAATTGCTGATGGCGGTGTTGATTTCGTCGAGGCCGATCTGGTGAGCCGCCAGCTTATTGGGATCCACCTGCACGCGCACCGCATATTTGGCGGACCCGAAGACCTGTACCTGCGCCACTCCGGAAACCATGGACACGCGCTGCGCGACCATGCTCTCGGCATACTCGTCCAGATCGGAAAGCCGCATGGTGGGCGAAGTCACGAAGAAATTGAGGATGGGCTGAGCCCCGGGGTTCACCTTGTGAAACGAAGGCGGGGTGGGCATGCCGGGCGGCAGCAGCGGCATCGCCTCGGCAATGGCAGTCTCCACGTCCACGGTCGCGCCGTCGATATCGCGATCGAGGCTGAATTGCAGGGTGATGTTGCTGTTACCCTGACTGCTCGTCGAAATCATCGAATCGAGGCCGGCGATGGTGGTGAACTGGCGCTCGAGAGGCGTGGCCACGGACGACGCCATGGTATCGGGATTGCCTCCCGGAAGGCTGGCCGAGACTGTGATGGTGGGGTAATCCACCTGGGGAAGATCGCTGACGGGGAGGGCGCGATAGGCAATGACGCCAAACAGAGCGATTCCGGCCATCAGCAGGCTGGTGGCGATGGGACGGCGGATAAAGTTCTCGGAGATGTTCACGCCCAGCCCCTCACGGAAAATCCTTTAATTCTGCGTCTGACCCTTATGCCCTTCTCTACTGCCTTTGCCGCCGTGTCCACCGCGGCCCTTGTGCTCGCCGTTCGCTGCGGGCACACCCTTTTGGCCAGCATCCGCGGCCGGCGCGGTCTCGGGACCGGCCGCCGGGGCCTGATCGCCCGCCGCCCTTCTGCCTCCGCCTCCCGGACCTCCGCTCTGACGAACCACCACGTGGCTGCCCGGGGCCAAGCGGAGCTGGCCTTCGGTCACGACGGTTTCTCCCGGCTGCAATCCCGTCTGAATCACCATGTCCTGGCCCACCCGCGCGCCGGGCACCACGTTGCGCGTGTCCACGGAGCGGTCCGTTTTCACTACGTAGACGTACGACCCATTTTGCCCGGTCATGACGGCTTCGTTCGGCACGGTGGTGGCATTCTGCTGGGTGGTGAGCCGCAGGGTGACGCGGACGTATTGCCCCGGCCACAGCCGGCGATCGTTATTAGCGAATGTCCCCTTCAAGGTAATGGTGCCCGTCGTCATGTCCACGCTGTTGTCGATGAAGGTCAGGGTGCCGTTTTCGGCGGGGGCATTGGTATCGTCCTGCGGCGCCGCGCGAACCGGAAGTTTGCCTACGGCCATGTACTGCTTGATGGCGGCCAACTGCGACTCCGGCACGCCGAAGGTGACATAAATCGGTTCAATCTCGTTGATTGTGCACAGCTCCACGCTGTTGGCCATCACCACGTTGCCGGGCTTGACGGTAAAGCTGCCCAGCCGGCCATCGAGCGGCGCTTTGATCTCGGTATAGCTCAATTGCACGCGCGCGTTGTCGACGGCGGCCTGGCTGGCGCCGATAGCGGCCTTGGCGCTTTCGATGGCGGCTTTATCGGCTTCCACGGCCTGATTGGCGGCGGCCGCGGTGGTGCGGAACTGCTCGGTCTGATCGCGGGAAACCACTTTCTCCTGGAACAGTTGGGCGTAGCGGCTGGCCGACGCGTCGGCGTATTGCGCCTGCGCCGCATCGCGCGCCAGATTCGCCTGCGACTGACCGAGCGCCGCCTGATCGTGCGCCACGTTGGCGATGGCCTGATTCAGCGCGGCTTGCAGCGGCCGGGGATCGATATTAAATAGGAGGTCGTTCTTCTTGACGTAGTCGCCCTCTTGAAAATGGGCGTTCATCAATTCCCCGGTCACCTGGGCTTTTACGGAGATGGTGGCGTAAGCCTCGACATGTCCGATCACCTGCACTTCGACCGGAACATTCTTGGTGGCCGCCACTGCCACGGTAACGGGGACGTCGCCGCCACCGCCCTTTTTACCGCCTTTGGCGCCCGGAGCGGGCCCGTTCGATCCCGTGTTGGAGCATGCGGCCAGAGCGCAGAGGAGGACCGCGGCGACTCCCCCACGAATCGGAACGCAACCCCGCTCTATACAGTTCGGCATAGTGAAATCTTTAGTTGCTAGGCGATACGACTAATGGTAATGGTTACCGAACGGTACTGCAACCCACCGAAATATTTTCGAACTTCTGAGCCGGACCAGCCAAAAGATGGCCTACAGTTTCGGCTTCGGCGGGGGCAACTCCCGGGCGACCACGGTATCGGCGAAGGCCATGCGATTGTGGGCGCCGTCGCAAAAGGGCTTATTGGCGGACTGGCCGCAGCGGCAAAGCGAGATAACCGTCCGGCCGGCGAGTCCGAAGGACGCTCCGGTGGGATCGACGATTTCGAATTCCCCCTCGATACGAATGGGGCCGTTATTCTGCGGGCAGATTTTCGTTGGCATTTTCGGATCGTACCACAGGCTCTGGAGCTTTCTAGGACTCTCGCGAAAGCAACCTGAATAAAGCACCTTGGATCGGTCGATAATCTATGGGCTAACGCCCCGAAGTGCAGGCAGAACTCGCAAGTGTCGGGAAGAGATTTCTCGCAAAGGCGCAAAAAAGAAACTTCCCCACTCAAACCAGAACGATTTTCTTTTCTTTGCGCCTTGGCGGCTTCGCGTGAGACAGGTTTTTCTTGGCTATTGCTTTTTCTTAGGTGGAGGCGTGGTATCGTCCACCGTCTTGCCGTAGGTAATGGTCGATCGGCCGACGAATTTCTTGTAGTCCTGATACTTCACGGTCATGCGGATGTGCACGTTCTCGCCGTTGGGGAAATGGAGCGTATCGTCGGCGTGGGTGTAGGTGGGAAACCAGTACTTGCCGTCGATCTGTTCGCGATAGGTCTCAAACTTCGGGAATTCGTTGCCTTTCGCCACCATGCCGACGCCCTTGCCGTAGGTCTTCACGATCTGCATGTCCTTGTCGTCCACCCAGATTTCACCCTCGAAGTAGCGCTTGCCCCTCTCCATCTTTTTGGGCTTCACCGAAAAGGTGAAGCAGCCGATTTCGTCCAGCTTTTCGCGCCCCAGGTAATTGACGTTATAAAGGCCCACTTCGGAAGTGGTGAGAACGAACGGCTGTACATCGCGTAAGTCCGAGGCGTCTTCCGGCGTCAGCAGGATGTGCTGCAGATTCGGCACCGGAGCCTTTACGACGTGTTCGGTGCGTTTGCCTTCCGGGCTGAAGATGATGTCGTCTACCTCGTACCACATGCCCGTAGGCGGGGGATCCAACTCCTCCAGTTTCACGGTCTGAGTGTACGTGTAATCGCCGCGCGCCGCTCTGAATTCGGCCTCCTTAGCGGCGAACTTCTGAATGATGTCCGCAGGGTTGACGTTGTCTTTATTGTCCTGTGCGAGCACCGGCCGCCCGGGTAGGCAAAGCGCGGCGACCGCGGCCGAAAGCATCCAAATGCGCATCGTTTCCCTCTTATTTTGAGACGAATTCACTTGCCGATCAGTTTCTTGGCGATGGTCATCAGCTGCATGTTGCTGGTGCCTTCGTAAATCCGCCCGATTTTGGCATCCCGGTACAGCTTCTCCACCGGATAATCCTTGGTGACACCGACTCCGCCGTGCACCTCGATAGCTTTCGAGGCGGTCTTCTCGGCGATCTCGGAACTATAATACTTTGCCATGGCCGCTTCCGTGAGGAACGGCATGCCGGCATCGCGCAAACGTGCGGCGTTGTACACCAGCAGGCGTGCCGCCTCCACGTCGACCGCCATCTTCGCCAGGTCGAATTGCACGCCCTGGAAATCGGCAATCGGTTTGCCGAATTGCTTACGTTCGCGCGCATAGGCAACGGCGTGTTCCAACGCTCCGCGCGCGAGGCCGATCATCTGCGCGCCGATGGCTATTCGGCCTTCGTTGAGAGTCTCGATGGCAATTTTATACCCCTTGCCCACCTGGCCCATGACGTTCTCGCGCGGCACTCGGCAATTGTCGAGAATCAGCTCGCAGGTGGAGGAGGACCGTAGTCCTAATTTGTCCTCTTTCTTGCCCACCTGGAAGCCGGGAAATTCGCGCTCCACCAGGAAGGCAGTCACTCCCTTATAGCCGGCCGCGGGATCGGCATTGGCGAACAGCAGGAAGAAGCCGGCCTCGGCGGCATTCGTGATCCACAGCTTGCGGCCGTTGAGTAGGAAATGATCGCCGCGATCCTCGGCGCGAGTGGCCATGGCGAAGGCGTCGGAGCCAGACCCGGCTTCCGAGAGGGCGTAGGACGCCACGGTGTGTTCGGCCAGCCTCGGCAGGTACTTGGCCTTCTGATCGGCGCTGGCCCACTTGAGGAGCGCATTATTGCAAATGGTGTTTTGGACGTCGACGATCACGCCGGCCGAAGGGTCGACGGCCGAGAGTTCTTCGACCGCGAGGATGGCCTGGAAGAAGCTGCCGCCTTGTCCGCCGTACTCCTCGGGGATCTCGATGCCCATCAATCCCATTTCGAAGAATTGTTTGATGATGTCCTCGCGGAAGACCCCCGCCTCATCCATTTCGCGAACGTACGGGCGGATCTGCTCGCGAGCGAATTTGCGCACGGTGGACTGGAAGAACTTCTCGTCGTCGCTGAGCGCTGTCAACGGAAGCGGAGCGATCTCGACGGCTTCGGGCATCGCGGCCATATAGCTACCAGTGTACTCCCGGGGAAAACATGGCAGCCTCTCGCCCGGCAGGCAAGCTGAAGCGAAGCTGAAGCGTGCCCCACGACGGCAAAAACCAATAAATTGTGGATAAGTCTTAACTTGCCCAGGTGAGCTGAGCCCGCCTAGCCCCTACCCCGGTTCCGGAAGGCGAACCAGCGGCCCCCCGGGCATTTCCTGAATTCGCCTTTCCGCGCATGCCTTCATCACGCTGCGGCGGGCCATGCGGGAGTGTTCGCGCGCCAGCGCTTCCGCGCGGCTGCCCTCTTTATTCGCGATGGCGTCGGTTATGGCACGGTGTTGCCATTGCGAGACCACGAGCGTCTCGTTCCATTCCTCGGAATTCAACTCGGAAGAGACGAAGGCGTTCGGGGACGCAAACGGCAGCACCAACACCTGCTCGAGTGAGCGGCGCAACATCGAGCTTTTCGAGAGATCGAGCATCAAGCCATGAAATCGCTCGTTCAGGGGACTATATGCCACCACCGTTTCGATATCTAACGGCTTGCAGGCGATGACACCGTCGAGCGCTTCCAGGCACTCATACGCCGCGACCATTTCAGACGTCGACCCCAGACGCTCGGCCGCGAAGCGAGCCGCCATACCTTCGAGAGTGCCGCGCAGGTCGATCACATCGAGAATATCCTGGAGTGAAAACTGCCGGGCGATAAAGCCGCCTTTGGGCCGGGCCTTGAGCAAACCTTCGTGTTCCAGGCGATCAAGGACCAGCCGCAGCGGAGTGCGCGATACACCCAGCCGCGCCGCTAAAGGAATTTCCTTGATTCGTTCGCCCGGCTTGAATTCGCCTCGGACCAGTAACTCGCGCATCTCCGCCAAGGCGCGCAAAGTTTGCGATTCCCCGTCCACGCGGGGAACATTCGGCGAGTCCTGAGGGATCATCATACAGAGGATAGCAACTCGCGTCTGGCGGAGCGTCAGCGAGCAGAATCGCACTTAAGTATTCACAGAGGCACGGAGAAGAACAAAGTCAAAAGCAAGAAACGAGCACACGGAGGTTGCGGAGGACACGGAGGGTTGGGCTGTCGCAGTGGCCGTCGTCGGCGCACTATCCCAGCGAACGCGAGGCGGGTTCAACTCGAGTGATCGAAGGCGGGCGATTCAATCTCATCCGGGACTGCGAACCGGGGCGACGAACTCAATTGGTCCGGCGAACTCAGCCGTCGCCTGCCGGCGAAGTGACGGGGCTCACCTTGCTCGCTTGGACAAGCTAAAGCATGTCCCACAATGCGCCGCGCAAGCTCAGAGCAGTCAGCTCTCAGCGTTCAGCTTTTGAATCAGCGCCGTGAGCATACGTTTTGATTTCCGTGTTCTGCTCGGCCAATCGTCACGGCGTGCAAAGTGGAGGCACAGTAATGCAACAGGCCAACTGAATGGCTATTTCTGAATCATCACTTCCGTCGATTTGATGACGACGGTAACTTCATCGCCGGCCTGCAAGTTCATTTCTTCCACGCTGCGCCGGGTGATAACGCTTTCGATTTCGTTCTCGCCGACCTGAATCACGATGTGTCCCATCACGCCACCGAGATTCACTTCTTTCACCCGGCCGCGGAGTTGATTGCGTGCGGATAGAGCCATACTCCCTACGATACTCCTACAGGTTGCGATATTATTACTTGCTTGAAGCGAAAACTCATTTTTCCGTTCGCCCTGGCGCTCTGTCTGGCGCAGGCGCAAACCAGCGGGCAGTTCGCCCTTACCATCGATAACATCATGCGCGGCCCCGGCCTGGTGGGATATGAGCCGGCGCAGCCGCGCTGGTCTTACGACAGCCAGCACATCTACTTTCAGTGGAAGCAGTACGCCGACAAAGAAGATGCGCCCATGGACACGTACGTCGCCAACCGCGACGGGTCCGGACTGCGCAAGCTGAGCGACGTGGAGGTCCGCCAATTGCCGGCCGCTGCCGGCGATACCAGCAAGGATAAGCGTTACTTCGTGTACGCCAGTTCCGACGATATCTACGTGCTCGACAACACCACCGGAAAGATCCAGCAGCTCACCAAGACAACTGAAGTTGAAGCCAATCCGCATTTCCTCCCCGACAGCAGGCGCATCTGGTTTACGCGCGGCGGCAACGTCTACGTGACGTCGCTCGACACCGGCATGCTCGTGCAAATGAGCGACATTGTGCCGCCAGCCCCGGCGAACGCCGCCGCCACTCCGGCGGGAGGTCGCGGCGGCCGCGGTCAGGGTGGCGGGAGAGGACAGGCCGGACGCGGCGCCACGGATCAGTCCGCTTCCAGCGCCAGCCAAACTTATCTCAAGAACGAACAGAAGGAATTGATCGAGACGGTGCGTGAGCGCGTCGCTGCGCGCGACGAAGCGGAGGCGAAGCGCAAAGCCCTCGCGCAACGCAAGCCGTTCAATCTCACCGGTACGCAGACCGTGCGCGAGTTGCAGCTTTCGCCCGATGAAAAATACGTTTTCGCGGCCGTCGTCGAACCCGGAACCGCCAAGCCGACCATCGTGCCGAACTACATCTCCGACACCGGCTACGTGGAAGACATCAACGGGCGCTCCAACGTTGGCGACAGCCAGGCGACCACGCGCATCGCCATTCTCAACACCGAATCCGGCGATGTGACGTGGGTGGATCACGGCCAGCCCGCCCCGCACAACAACTCTTCAGACGGTGCGGCGCCCGCACGCGCGGCGGCTTCGCAAGATCGCGAGCTCCAACTGGGCATGCCGGTCTGGTCCGACGCCGGCGCCAAAGCCGTGATCTCGGGTCGTTCCGCCGACTTCAAGGACCGCTGGATTTTCGCCCTCGACCCCGCCACCGGCAAAACGCGCGAGCTGGTACACGATCACGACAACGCCTGGATCGGAGGGCCAGCCGCTATCACCCTCGGCTGGATGAAGAACGACCGCGAGATCTTCTTTCAATCGGAGCGTACCGGTTATGCGCACTTGTACGCCGTGCCTTTCGACGGCGGCGACGCGCGCGCGCTCACCTCAGGCAATTGGGAAGTGCTGAACGTACGCCAGTCGCGCGATAGGTCGAAGTTCTATCTGATCGCCTCCAAGGAAGGCCCGTTCGACCAGTTCTTTTACGAGATGAGCGGCGATGGCGGTCCGCTCACCCGCATTACCAACGAGCCCGGGAAACACGCCGTCACGGTCTCTCCCGACGAGCATTACATTGCCGATCTATACTCCTACACCAACAAGCCGACCGAGCTTTATGTGCGTGAGAACCAGCCGCAGTCGGCCGCGGCCAAAGTCACGACCTCTCCTTCGCCCGAATTCTCGCAGTACAAATGGCTCGACGTGCCCGTCGTCACGGTGACGGCGCGCGATGGCGTCAAGGTACCCGCCCGCTTGTACAAACCCGCGAATTTCAAAAAGGGTGGGCCGGGCGTTATCTTCGTCCATGGCTCCGGATATCTGCAAAATGTGGATCACAAATGGTCCAGCTACTACCACGAATATATGTTCGACCACATCCTGATGGCGCGCGGCTTCACGGTCATCGACGTGGATTATCGCGGCTCCGCGGGTTACGGCCGTGACTGGCGAACCGCAGTGTACGAACACATGGGGGGCAAGGATTTGGACGACATCGTGGATGCCGCGAAGTACCTGGCGGCAGAACAGGGCGTCGATCCGAAAAAGATCGGACTCTGGGGCGGGAGCTACGGCGGATTCATCACGCTGATGGCTATGTTCACCCAGCCCGACGTGTTCGCGGCCGGCGGCGCGCTAAGGCCGGTTTCCGATTGGGCGCTCTACAACCACGGTTACACAGCTGAGATCCTCAATACTCCGCAGACCGACGCCGAAGCCTATCGCAAATCGTCGCCGATCTACTTTGCCGACGGACTCAAGGGCGCGCTGCTCATCTGCCATGGCATGGTGGATACCAACGTGGAGTTTGTCGATACCGTCCGGCTGGTGCAGCGCCTGATCGAGCTGCGCAAGGAGAATTGGAGCGTGGCGCCGTACCCGGTGGAAGACCACGGCTTCCGCCAGCCCACCAGTTGGGCGGACGAATACAAGCGAATCCTGGCGCTCTTTGAGAAAAACCTCAAATGACAAGCCGCATTTGGGCTTTCGGGTTGTTCGCCGCCGTCATTCACGCCCAAAGCTTCGATGTGGCGTCGGTAAAGCTCAGTGCCAAGCCCGTGGGGCCGGACTACAATAACCAGGTCACTATCGGCCCTTCCACTTTCAGCGGCAAGAACGTCACGTTGAAGCGGCTGGTCGGACTGGCGTACACGTTGGAGCCTTCGCAAGTTTTTGGCGGTCCCAAATGGTTCGAGGAGACCGAATACGACGTGGAAGCGAAATCCGACAGAGGCTTCTCTAAAGAAGATCTTTCGAAGATGCTCCAGTCGCTGCTGGCGGAGCGCTTTCATCTAGCGACCCATCGAGAAACTCGCGAGCTCAAGATTTTCGAGTTGCTCATCGACAAGAACGGCCCGAAAATCCATCCAGTGAGAGAGGGCGAAAGCACGCCGGCGCCGCTTGGATCCTCCCATTTTCACGGTGAAATGGAGCAGTTGGCCAACCTGATTTCGATCCAACTGACCATTCCCGCCGCCATGGACGACCCGTCGCGTCCATCCGTGGCGAGCGCGGCGCCAGTTCCGGTTTTCGATCGGACTGGGCTTACAGGCATCTACGATTTCGATATCGATATGAAGCTGGAAGCTGGCGTGCCATCGTTCAATTTGTGGCAGCGCGTGCTTCAGGAGCAACTCGGGCTCAAACTTGAGAGCCGAAAAGCACAGGTGGAAGGGATCGTGGTGGACAACGCCGACCGTGTTCCGGTGGCGAACTGACCTGATCTTTTCTAGCCGCGCTTTGCCAGGATTTCGTAGACCGGCTTATTGTCCGCAAACACCCGCCACTCGCACACCAGGCCGCCGCGAATCACTGTGAGCTTCCGGTAAGCCTGCGTAACGCGGATTCCGTGGCCGTGGATTGGCGGGATATAGGCTCTCGGCCTATTTCTCAGAGAAATAGGCCTTCAGAATCCGGCGAACTGAGGTGCGGCCGACCTGTACACGAAGCAATACGGGTGCGGCCACGATTTGCAGGCTACGAAGCGATGCATATGATCCGAAGAGGACGCATTCGTTGGGTTGGCAAAAAGCGACGTGATTGGCCAAATCCAATTGATCCACAAGTATTCGGTATAGCTGCCTGATTTGAGTCGATAATCGCCGCTCTTTTCGCCCAGGCCATTTTGCAACAGAACCCTTTTTCCAGCGCATCCGCTCGATGGATGCGAAGGAAACCGGTCTGCGCCCTGATTCACCGGCTTGTATGCCTTCGGGCCCTGTCCACTTCAGATCGGACGGCTTCCTTCAGCTTGTCCGAGCCAGGGTAACCCGGTAGTTCAAGGTCATTGATAAGCAGAACAGGGGTTCCTTCAACTCCGAGCTTCTTCCCCGCCGTTTGGTCGCGTTCGACAAGTGCGGCAGTCGCACCGTTGCTAATGCACTCCTTAAAGGTATCTATGTCATGCACTCCGGCGTCACGCGCATACTCTTCCCAACCCCGTTTTCCGATGAGCTCCTGCGAGGAAAATAGTAAGTCGTGGTATGCCTCAAACGCACGTTGCCGCCCAGCGCACTCGGAAGCTCGGGCGGCGTCCGCCGCAAATTGATGCATCGGAAGAGGAAAGTGCCGAAGGACAATCTTAATATCCTTGGGGAACTTCTCTTGGATCTCTCGGAGATCTTTCCAGGCTTCCCTACAGTACGGGCACTGGAAATCGGTAAACTCTACCACAGTAACTGGCGCAACCGATGGCCCAATTGGGTTTCCGACCGACCCGTAATCTCGCCAGTTTACGACTTTCCGCGAACTCACTTTCGTTGTCGATGGGGAGAAACGGTCATAAAGCCGAACCGAAATCATCGCGATGGCCGCGCCGCCAACCACGACGACCACGACGTTCAAGGCAAGATCCATCAACCTTACCATTTGACATCTCCGTTCTGTTCAGTAAGACGCCGAACCTCGTTGTCACGCACGTCCGGCGTGTTGAATAGGAATTCTGTAACGGACCACGATTTTTACCGGTGATCGAGCCGAATTCCCGCACACGTTTTCGCACGGTCTTTCCCTCGTCTCTAATAGGTCTGGAACGGTCCTCGCCGTCAAGGGTTCGCTTCGCCGCGCAACAACGGCACGCCATTGACCGCTCCGGCCGTTCCCAGGAGCTACTGAGAGGAGGGAAAGACCCCGACTGGTCGCCGACCATAATCGGATTCGTTCGGGGGCAAAGATGGTGGAAGATTAAAGAATTCGTTACCTCGGGGACGTGTGACAGCGGCCGTTCACCGGTGGGGGAGATCCGCCGCAGAGGTCACAAAAGAGGTTTATACAGCAATTTGGTGAATTGCAATTGCAAACTCCGTTGAGCGGGGTGCACGCCTGCATTGCCATCAGTTGGCCACCGGACGGGTATGCAGCAACTAGGCCGATAACCGCCAGGACTAAAATCAGCAGTTTTCGTTTCATATTTCTCCTTTGCTACGAGATCTGCGATCAGATCCCATCACGGTGCTATAAATGTACTGCTAGTACCAGAGGAAAGCAAGGCTATTTTAAGCCTTGTGTGCAACCCGTTACAACTCCTCACGAATCGAATAAGCGTTGTACTGGCAGAGAAATTCGCATACAATCAGCGGCAGCGAGGGGAGCGTCACAGATGCCCGTTAAGTGGTCATATTGCCTTCCCGGCTTATTCGGTATCGCGCTAAGCGCCGCTGAGGCACAGGATCTTAAACCGCCGCAGGAAGTCCGAGTCAGCGCCAAGCCGTATGTGCCAGCATCCAATGTGTTGCGGGTCGAGACCGAACTCGTCGAAGTCGGAGTCGTCGTGCGTAGCCACGATGGGCGTGCGATTCCGGGGTTGAAGCGGGAGAACTTTGTCCTGACCGATCAAGGGCAGCAGCGCGAACTGACCTATTTTTCGGTTGAGACGCCTGGGCTCAAGGGCGGAGGCCAGCAACCCACCGAAAACCTCGCTGGCGGCGCCAGCCGGGCGGTTGCGGTATCGGACCGGCGGCCCGCCGGTGCTCCGCCGCGATTCATCGTTCTCTATTTCGAAGACTTCGGTACCAGTGGCGGCGATTTGAAGCGCGCGCAGATCGCCGGACGCCGGTTCATTAGAGAAGGAATGGACGACAGCGACCGCGTCGCTGTGTTTTCCACCTCCGGTGACATGCTCGACTACACCGGCGACAAGGACCAACTGATCGCTGCGATTGACCGGATTAGGCCGCATGCGAAATTTTCAGAAGCGGGGCTCGGTGGCTGTCCCCGTATTAGCCCACATCAGGCATATCAGATCGCTGTTCTGTCCGATCCGGCGGCCCTTGATGCGGCAAAGGCCGAGGCCGCGCAATGCGAGTCGAATATGTCCAGTCCTTATGACGGTCCGAAGACCACGGTTTCCGGGGACCAGCTGATCCTCGCTCAGGCTCAACTCACCTGGGCGCAAGTTCGGATCGCGTCGCAAACCACTCTCGACGCCATCGCCCGCACGATGCGGACTCTTCAGAACATGCCAGGACGGCGCCTATTCCTGCTAATCTCTTCCGGTTTCAATAGCGGCACGCTTGAGATCGAGATGGACCGATTAATTGACCAAGCTTTGCATGCGGGAATCGTGATCAGCGCTCTCGACGCGAAGGGGCTGTACGCGGAGGCGCCGGCCAGGGGCGCCAACGATGAGATCAATACCGTGGGGCCGCTCCCCGACGCGACATTCCGCTTCGAAACCAGCGCGGTCGGCGTCATCGGATTCGCGAGTAATCAGGTGATGTCTGACCTGGCGCAGGCCACCGGAGGATTGTTCTTTCATAACAACAACGATCTTCCGAATGGATTCCGCCAGGTAGGATCGATTCCAGAAGTAAGTTACGTGCTCGGTTTTCATCCCGGGGAGGCATCTGTTGGTGGAAAGTATCACAAGCTGAAGGTGACTCTGAGCGGGTCGAGTCCGTATGTGATTCAGGCCCGGCCGGGCTACTTTGCGAGCCCGCCGGGCACATCCGGGCAGGCCGCCCCAGTCGACCGTGAGAGCGAATTGGATAGCGAGGTCAGCGGTGTCTCGACGCGCGCGGACCTGACCGCCACGGTTGCCTTCCGGTTGGGTAGCGTGCTGCCTGCGGGAATGAGAACGGTAATGGCTCAGATCCATGTTGCAATTGACAGGTTGCGGTTTCCGGTCCGCGATGGACGGCGGGTGCAGCGGCTGAAGGTGGTGGCGGCGCTGCTCGATGGGAACGGAAGCATCGTTGCCGCGAAGGAGGGGACGATGGACTTCGAACTCACCGATGCGACCTACGCGCGATTGTCAGCGACGGGAATCAATGCCGGACTCAATTTGGATGTGCCTTCCGGCAAATACCGGCTGCGAACCGTGGTGCAGGAATCGGTGGAAGGGAAGATGGCGAGTTCGAGCCTGAATGTCGAGGTCAAGTGATGTGAACTGCGAGCGTCTCGCATTAAGGAACAACTTCGAATCGTTATCTAGGCATTGACCCGACTCTAGGACCATGTTCGGAGTTGCACTTAGACGAACGACTGAGAAAACGCGAAACGGAATGGACGGTTTGGAAGGGAACTTCACGCGCCCAAGAGCCCAAGGCTCGAGCGTCGCCGTAACAGATCGGCCCCAGCGATCCAGACGCCAGACCAGTACAACGTTGATCTCCCGTCGGCGGGCGGCTTCTATCAGTTTCTGGCGGGCTTCTCTCCGGGCGACCCCGGAGTTCACCTCGCGAAGCTGCAAGGCTATCGTCCAGCCGCGCCGGGCCGCATATTCCCGCATGGCACGGTTCTGCGTGGCCAGCGTCTGCTGATCGTTCGTCGAGACA
>Ga0302324_100018781_pt1 | contig 13609 bp, 14 predicted proteins | sample Palsa_T0_1_FD_201949 | JGI IMG/M metagenome (GOLD analysis project Ga0302324, IMG submission 201949) | Peat permafrost microbial communities from Stordalen Mire near Abisko, Sweden - Palsa_T0_1 | ecosystem: Environmental > Terrestrial > Soil > Palsa > Peat permafrost | place: Sweden: Abisko...
GAACGCCCTAACAGCCTAGAAGGAAGCCGATAAAGAGGCTGCCCGAGTCGCCCAGGAAAATGGAAGCAGGATTGAAGTTGAATCGGAGAATGCCCAGGAGAGCGCCAGCGAGGGGAACCACGGCAATGGCCAGTGCAATGTTATGGTCGAGGAGAGCGGCTATCAAAGTGGTGATGGTGGCGAAGAGACCGACACCGGCGGCGAGGCCGTCCACTCCATCGATTAGGTTGAATGCGTTTGTGCAACCGACTAGCCAAAGTAAAGTGACTGGGATGACAAACCATGAAGGCAGAGGGTGTCCCGCGATGCCGCTAATTCGAATACCCGCCCAAACCGCGACGGCGGAAGCGGCGAATTGGCCTGCGAATTTTTGCCAGGCCTTGAGTCCGATTAGGTCGTCGAGGAGGCCGGTGAAGAAAACAATGGTGGCGGCGGAGAAGAGGTTTCGGACGACGTCGAAGTGGCTGCGCACTATATTGCCGAATTGATAGGGAGAGAGAAGAAGGAGAACCAAAGAGCTGGAGCAGGCGATGAAGATGGAGATGCCGCCGACGCGGGGGATGGGTCTGGTGTGCAGCTTGCGGATTTGGTCAGGGTGATCCACCAACCCCCAGCGGATGGCCAGGTCGCGGCATAGCGGCGTGAGAACGAACGCCACACAGAAGGAGGAGACGGCGAGTATGAGTAGCGAATTCACGGCAGATACGGCAGATGTAAGAGTTCAGAGATCAAATAACTCTTTGCTCTGAGTTGAGTGGCTGCGCGAAGTCACTCTGAATTTGTGGACCGTTCGGAATATTTGCGGAGTCCTGCTAGCTCCATACCCAGATGGAAAACGAATCTTGGGCCGTCGATGAAATCGCGGCGCCAGAGTTTCTTCGGTTCCTTGGCGAACCTATAGGCCCACTCGAATCCCATCGAGCCTACCCATTCCGGGCATCGCTGGACGGTCCCGGCAATGAACGAGAACGCAGCACCTACGCCAATGGCTACCGGCACCTTCAGGCGAGGCAAACGCTCGTGGATCCAGCGGTCTTGGCGCGGCGCGCCGAGGCCTACCCAAAGAACATCCGGGCGCGCGGTGTTGATGCGGTCGATTGCGTCTTGATCTTCTTGCGACGTGAGCGGGCGGAAGGGTGGCGAGAACGCGCCAGCGATGCGGTGGCCGGGCGATGAACCGGAGAGCTTGTATCGCAGCTTGGCCAAAGTCGCGTCAGTATCGCCGTAGAAGTAGCTGCTGTATTTTTGGCGATTCGCTCTGCGGAAGAACTCATTCATGATTTCGGTGCCGGGGGCCCTTCGTACGTTGTGGTGTCCGCGGATGCGAGCTATCCAGACTGGCGCGATGCCGTCGGGAACCCAGAGTTCGGCGCGGTTTAGGATGGCGCGGTAGCTGGCGTCTTTGTGGGCTTCCCACAAGCCGTGGAAGCCGGTGACGATGATTCTGCGACAGGGGGCGTTTCGGTCTGCGATCCAGCGCTCGATTTGGTCCACTGTGTCGGCCACGGTGACCAAATGGACGCGGGAGCCTAAGACGTTGACGGCGGCGGGGGTGATCGGATTATCGGGCATTACCGGTCTTTTCTTGATGATTTTCTTGGGGGCGTGAAATGTGTTTTGGTTGCTATTCGGAGATTTTTTGCCTTTTAGAATCTGGCAGTCAGCGGGTGTATTTCTAAAGTGTAACTCCTCGGAAATCCTGGGTGTTGCCATTAGAAATGGTCACGTTTTCGGGGGTCCACCGCGGGGACGCGGTGGGCATTCGCTTGGTGCGAGAGAGGAAGGCGAGCGCACTGGTCCGGGGCTGCTGAGTGCGATTCATGCGGTTTCTTCCTCCTGCCCGGAAGCTAGCACGCGGTCGGGGGGTACAAGTGATCATGTCGGTGGATGGGACTCCAGGCTCTCACGAAGTCCTCATGCGCATTGAGGAATAGCGCGAACGGAAATTCCTGACTACCCTCTTGAGCGCTTCGAGAAAAGCCCTCTTTGCAGGCACTGCGGAAAAGCGCAAGGAATCCCTAAATCCGCGGAGCCTCGGATCGGCAACATTCAGGTACTTCGTGGGGTGAACGACAGAAAGCGGCAACTGTGAGCTGGCTACTTGAAACCTCGCCAGCTGCGGATTCTTTGAGAGTCCTTCCTCATTCGCATAAACCAGAATGTTCTGCGCATAGCACCATGCCACGCGCGGGTCATTCCAGAGATGCGACCGCATACAATCGATCGGGATATAACCATGGCGCTTGAAAATGCTCGCCCAGTACTCGGGCCACTGCTCGTTGAGGTGACAGATTCCACGCTGAAATGGAATGGCGGCCGAGAACAGGATCACAGGGGCAAGGCGGACCAGCGAATCAACAAACCCCTCAGCGCACTCGGCCGGGAGATGCTCCGCAACCTCGAGAGACAAGGCAACATCGAAGCGACGGTCGAGGGCGAACGGTCGACGAAGATCCATGGGAAGGAAACGGTCATGTGGGACTTGGAGCCACTGTCTGTCCACGTAATCCCCGTCAATGCCGGTCACATCGGAAACCCCGTGCGCCATAAGGGCTCGAAGCCACGTTCCAACGCCGCAACCGACATCGACCGCCGACTGGACATCCATCAGAGCGGTCAGAAGGGGAATCGCCACTTGCGCTGAGCTGAAGGAGCTTGCTTCTAGCTCCTCGAAAAAAGTCCTTCCGTACAATGGTAGTGCGTTTGTGCCTGAATTCACAAACGGCCTCCTTTATCTATCGATCTAAGGGCCCACCGCCAAAAGCTAAACGACCCGCAATTCCGCAAATGGCCCTGGGTCTGCGGAGCTAAAACCAGCCAAGGTTCCTGAATGTGCGGGGTCGTGCCCACGGTTGCGGTTGATGGCTTCCTGGTAGATCCGGATAAGCATCTGGTAGTTCTTCGCTGGCGTGTACTCCGCCAGGTAGACCTCCCTGGCCGCGGCACCCATCGTCGCGCAGAGGTTTGGGTCCGAGATGAGCCGCCGAACCTTGGACGTAAGGTCTTGAGTGTCGCGACTGCGGTAGAGGAGTCCCGTTTGACCATCTCTTACCATCTCGCGGCGGGGCCCCAAATCGGTGGCGACCACGGCGCGTCCGACTGCCATACTTTCTAACAGCGTGAGTGGAAAAGCTTCATACCACTCCGAGGGAAAAACAAGAAAGGCTGACTCCTCGATCAGACGCAGAACGTCATCGTGAGGGCGGTTTCCGAGGAACTTCACGTGGCTGCCGCCGGCTCTTTGAGCCTCCGGCATTTGTGGACCATCACCAACAATCGTGAGGGGATAGTCGACGTACCGCCACGCCTCCAACAGACCTAACACTCCTTTTTCAGGGGACAGTCGTCCAACATATATGGCACCCTTCTTCGGCGTCGTGGGCGCGCCGCCATTGAGAGGATCAAACATGAAATTGGGTTTGACATACAGCTTCTCTGGCGGCAAGCCACCTGCCACTGCTTTCTGCCTGGCAAATTCCGTTCCCGGAACGTAGGCGTCTATGAGCGAGGCTAAGAACTGGCGCTTTCGAGTCTCCCGATATAAGCGATAGGCCAGCAGCGATTTCAGCCAACTCCCGCCCGGATAGCAACGGTGTATGAGGATGCGCGAAGCCTTCCCATCCAAGCACAGCTCGCACGGCTTGCCTTTCCGCAGAAACGTAGCTCCGGGGCAAGCCAATCGGTAGTTGTGCAAGCTCAAAACGGTCGCGACTCCCCGTTCCTTCGCCGCCGCAAAAATTGACGGCGTGAGCCGAAACCAATAATTGTGAACATGCATAAGATCCGGCTGAAACACGTCAATCGCGGCCTTAATTCGCTCGTATCCCTCGTTGGACCAACCAACCTGTACAAGCGATTGGCATTTGCCGGCCAGGGTCAACTGTTCAAGCTCGGCATTGGTGGCTGCATACTTCGAAACAGTGTGTCCGTGCGAACGCAGCAGCTCGCTCTCGCCTAGGGCGATTTGCGCCTCTCCCTCGGTCGCGAAATTGCCGTAGTGGTTGTGAACAATGAGGATGCGCATCTGAGAACCTTTTCTTTCTGGACTTAACGGGTGGCGATAACATGCTACCCGTCCGGGTTGGTCCTACCGGTCGGCTCGCGGCGCACGCCTATGAAGCTTCCTTACGCGTTCTGGATCTTCGAACTAAATATTGGAGTGATGCGTCGTTCTGTAAGAGCAATCATATCCCTACACCGGCTGTTGTCACTGGCGCCCATTCGTTCATATTGTCCAACATTTGTAATAAAGTAGAATCTGTCGTACCCGCACTCACGCAGGAAATCTAACAATTGCTTCCTGGTATATCCGAAGCGGTCAGCATTGGTGTCGGTCTCGAATATGATTGCGGGTTGGTGAGTGATCAAAGTATTGCGACCGCCCTGGAATGCCTTTAGTTCGGCGCCTTCAACATCGATCTTGATCACATCGGGCGCAGGCAGTTTCTTGCTTTTAATGAGGGCATCGAGGGTAGTCATTGGAATTGACAGCACTGTCTTATTAGAACTTGAGCGCGGCCGCAGTGACGCATGAACGGCATGCCACGTAACGTAAAGTTTCTCCTCTCGTTCTGAATCACCGAGGAGGATCGGAAAAATGTCAAACTCGGTAAACCCGTTAATCAGCATTGACCTGCAGGCCGCTTGTGCCATTTTGGGTTGGGGCTCGATTGCGACTACCTTGATCTCCCCCGAGAAATGAGCCGCCATGCAAACCGACATGTAGCCTGCGTTTGCGCCGATGTCGTAAAATGTGGATCCTTTCTGCATAAGGTCAATACAGGCCGCAAGAACGTCCTCATCCCAGCCGTTCAGCCGCATCGAAGTGTAGAGCTCAAGGCTGCTGGTATTCACCGCGAGATAGGCATCATGAGGAGTTCTGACTGCAAATCTTGAGCCAGCACCCAGCCAACGGCCCAAATAGTGAGGTAAGCTCGTCTTGCCCCTTGGGGAAACGCGAGCGATCAGAACAGACAGTGAGAAAAGAAGGGATCTATCCTTAGAGTACTTCTTGACCTCATCAGCAGATTTGGCGATCGCGCAGTATTCGAACATGACTCCTCTCAGGGTTTGAACCGGGATCTCGGCGTACACTTTTGCTGGACAATCACTACTGTAAGTCGCTGGGCCCCAATCGGCCCATCTCCTCAAGTTGTTGGCTACTTACGGATGGCGCTTGGTTGAGCCGGGGCATCGAGTTGCGTAAAGCCTTCAGTGGAGTGGCGAGCCTTTGCCATCACACACGCCCGCAAGATTTCTTTAGCCGCGGCCTCGGGTGTGTAGTCACTCACGATTCGTTGGGACTCGCGCCCCATGCGAGGGAGGTCGGTGCTCCTCGCGCAGCAGGTGCTAAACAGACCGGCCAGGGATGCGGGCTGAAGGGGATCAAATACATAACCGTTTCGCCCGGGATGGACCAACTCCGGGCAGCAGCCGTTATACTGAGAAGACAAAATGGGCAGGGCACATGCCATCGCCTCGGGCACGACAAGGCTCCAGTTATCTTCCAAGGTCGCAATCACGAACACGTCCGCAGCGCGGTAGTATCTGTGCATAACATCGTAGTCGACGCCGCCAATAACTCTCACCCGCTGCAGCCTATGACCAGAAACGAACGTTCGGACGGCCGCTTCCTCGGGACCTTCTCCAAGCAGAACGAGGGTACCGGGATTCGGGTGCGTGGACTCGTGTCTTCGCCATGCTTCAACCAACTCTAATACGCCCTTTCTGGCAGTCAGTCGACCACTGTACAGGAAGCAAACACCTTCAATTCCGAAGTTCCGCCTGATAGCAATGCGGTCCGACTCATCAAGCAGAGCTGCCGCGGCCACGAGTCCCTCCACGTCCGCTACCATGTTTTTCAAGGTTATTCTCGCGGGGTCCATACCGAGGGAGCGCATGTAGGCTGTGGTCGCCTGACCGTTGCAACACATGGCGTCCACAAACCGTAGAACAGCCCGCCTGTAAACAGTCCGATACCATTGGCAGTTCCGCTCCGTGTGGTGCGTCCGCTCATAACAAAGGACGAGCGGCACCCTTTTGATAACGCTTGTGATCAAAGCAGGAGTGGTCCATTTGAAGAATCCATCGCCCACGAGCACGTCGGGGCGGGTACGCCAAATACGCCGTAGCACACCGGGCTGGTAAACAATGCTGACCGAGGAGTTCGCCAATCCTATGTCGTCGGCTTTCGGCCCGAGGCGCCACTCTGCCGTAAGCCCCACCGCCCTGCTGCCTAGGACCGCTGAAACCTTCTCGCGGACCCGTTGCGGGACGGAGTCAGCCGAGTACAACAATGTGAGGCGGCCGCCGGTCAGCTCGTTCAGGGCGGCAAACACGGGCACGCGATAGTCAGCGAATGAACGCGTGACCCAGGTCACGTTGAGGTTGTCAGGCACATTGGCGCGCGAGCCGCCGCCAGCACCACCGCGCCAGGACCCAGCAGAGGCGAGCAGACCGGAAATTGCTAAGTAGGACGGGTTGGTCATGCTTTTAGGGGTGGACCAAATCATTTGTGTCCCATGACCGCGGATCGCACCCTGGCACGACAAATCTCGCCTATCGCTCGGACCTTGTCTTCTTGGCGGTAGGCCGTGCTCCGGGCCAGCGCTCCTATAGGCAGTTCCCACCGAAGGTCCGCTTCGAGGCGCAGGTGGATGGTGTCTGTGAATCCCCGCACCAGATGCCTTTTCGACGACGCAGGCATCTTGATGCCGCACTCGGGCGTGATTGCGTCTTTGAATCCGGAGTGATCTGGGCAGATGACTGGCAGACCATTGGCAAGTGCCTCCACGACGACGCTGGAGACGAGATCGTAGACGCTCGTAACTACGAGCACGTGCGCCACCTGCCTTAAATACTTCGCTCTTTCTCCAATGTTCTGCAGCATCAGTTCATTCATTCGGCTTGGGTCATTTGCTCGCGCAGACCCAGTGAACCAGGAAACGACTGTAGCCGTCCAGGATGCTGCGCAGGTAGTAGCGAGAATGAATGGGACAACTTGCTCAAGATACTTCTGGGCTAGGTTTTTTGATGATAAAGGTAACACGGCCGATGGGTCCGGTCCGAATACTCTCGGGCGCCACCCGGCTGGCAAGAAACTCATGCACGGCCTTCGAGCAGCCCTCCCATCCGTGATAATCGTCGATCAGAATCAAGCCTCCGGGAAGTATGTGATCCCAGAATTTCTTCAGGCAGATCAGGACAGAGCCGTACCAATCGCAATCGAGCCGCAGCGCGGCTATCTTCGGAGGGGAAAATCCCGAGAAACTATTCTCAAAGAAACCTTTACAGGTATGTATCTTTTCCTGGGGGCAACCGGTCATGGACATGGTTTGCCTGAAATCTTCTTCAGAGGCCACGCAACCCGGAGTGGATAGGCTGTCCTCGTATGCTTTTGCCGCCTTGCCATCGATCTCCTTCACCGGGGGCAGGCCCTCAAATGAATCGAAAAAATAGTAGTCTCGATTGAAGCCGCCGACTTCGACCATCCCCGCCGACATTCCGCCCCGCCACGTTCCACATTCGACGATATCCGCATCTTTCAGAGATTCATTCTTCAATGCAATGGCTAACAGGGAGAGGTTTTCAGCATAGGCCCTGCTACTTATCATCGTGCGGCTTCGATATTTGAAATGCAGCGATGCTCCTCGAACCATAGCTAGTGAGTAGGCTATGGCCGCGCTCTTCCTCCAGGGTGTCATGTAATCCGGAATTTCCATTTTGCTTTCCCAGCGACGACAGTTACCGCCAGTTGCCGCTGCTGCGATCTTTGTCTGCATTCGTTCCAGAGCCAAAGAACCGGACGCGCCCGGCAGGGCCTTCGCTAGAACCAAAAAGCTACGACGTGCCTGATTTCGAATCCATTGCTCGGACACTTCCCCCAACAATTCCCCTCCGTCGTCCAGATTGGTTTCGCCTTGCTGCCGCGCCTACCCGGCGGGCAGCGGCAACCCTCCATCCGCCGCAGCATGCTTCCGAACAAGCGCCGCGTGAGATGGCTCTCCGCCAGCAATCGCCAGTGGTAACGGGCGTGCTTTACAAGCCGCCCGGCTGTTTTCACCAGCCGCCGCCATAGGTTGCCCAGGTTGTATGAGATCGCGCCCAGCCACAGCCGAACTTCGTTGGACCGGAATTGATGGCAGCTCAACCGCGTCATCTTCACGGCCGGCTTCCCCTCTTTGATCCACCGCTCGGCCGTACCCCGCTTGTTATGCGCATTTGTGTTTAATGACGGCACGTCGCACTTTCGTACGATAAGTTTCGTCTATCGCTCGGGCCTTGGCTTCCCAGCCATACTCGGCGCTCCGAGTGAGCGCTCCTCTAGCGAGTTGCCACCGGCGGTTTTCTTCAAAGAGCGCGCGAATGGCGTCGGCGAGTCCTCGGACGAGATGCCTTTTCGACGATGCGGGCACCTTGATACCGCACTCCGGGGTAATCGCGTCCCTGAAACCACAGTGGTCCGGACAGACAACTGGAAGACCATTAGCAAGCGCCTCCACAAGGACGCTGCCAGTGAGATCGTAAGCGCTGGTAACCACGAGCAAGTGTGCCTTTTGCATTCGCCGTAGCACGCTCTCGCGAGTCACCTGGCCAAGCCATTCGCAGCGGCTGCTGACACTTTTGACCTTTGCAAGTCGGCGCCAGAAGGCTGAACAGGGACCATCCCCGACGATTGTCAACTTCCATTCGAGATGAGGCGGGAGCAGTTGCAGAGCAGAGAAGAGGAAAGGTAGCGCCTTTCGTGCTTCATGAATTCCGCACCATAGGAGTTGAAGAGGTTCGGACGGTAGTCTTCGGACCGGTGTTTGACTCGTGTAGGGTGGCAGGCCAATTTCACTGATGACGGTGGACTCATAGCCATAGAACCTCTTAATTTCCTTTTGAATGCCCGCCGTCGCTGCAATGATCCCTCCGTTTGCTTTGCCGAAAGCCAATCGGGGATCTCGCGCGAAGCGTCTGTCACAGTCGTTCACGAGATTCCTGGCTAGAAAGTGCAGTGCCCCGCGTGCCCCGAGCGCGGGGATTAGTGCCCAAGTCGTTTGTTCAAGGCCACCAATCGGGCCCCAGACGAAAGGCGAATCCAATTTCCAGAGCATGCCGGGCACGCGGAAACCCACGTAGGTCAACTGATGGACGATGTCAAAGCCGACCTCGCGATGAAGACGCTTTCCTAATTCATAAGCGGCTCTCTGCCACTGGTGCTTGTAGGTGTACAGGTAGGCGGGAGGCCAAATCCTTTCAGCTCTCAAGTATCGAATTCGGGGAATATAGTAAAACCGCATCCGGTTCCGTAGTTCGGGCCTTCGCGAGAGCTCCGCTTCAATTTCCTGGCGGCACTCATCACCGGTAAGGACCCAGAGGTCGTGATATTTCGATATAGCTTCGACCCAGCCCCAGCCGACGCCGGATTCCGATCCGCGGCAGGGGCTGCAGGCGTACGCGCCGACCAACACCTTGAGTCGGCGATCACTAGACACACGCACCGTTTGGTCGGCGATGCTACCGTTCATTTCCGCATTGTGATGGCACATGGAAGTGTGTGACATGCCTGAAACCATCGGACCGCCTGCTACTCGCGAGATCCGTCGGTGATGAGTCCGGGCGGGCCGGCCATTTGCGGGCAATATCGGTCTTTCGATCTTCTCGCCTGCGGCGGCGGCGTTCTCGCCCACCGTTCTAACGATTTGGGATCGATTGAGACAGCAAGTGTTTCGAGATACACGTAAACCGCTACCATTACCAGTAGGTCCACCGAGAAACTGGCCGTGGTAGTTTCGGGTACGGATCGAAATGTAAAGAACATCATTACGGTCCCTACCTCTAGTAAGGCGCTCTGGTCTTTGGGCGGCAACAGACGCCGCCTCTTCTGGAGCCGAAAAAAAAGAACCCAGCCCGCGATCCAGGACGCCACGTAGGGCAGGCCACCGAGAATTCCGGCATTGAGCAGCGCTTGTAGATACGAATTGTGGACATGCCCAACTCCGAGCAGGCGGTCCGCCCATTGCCCGCGTCCCAGGAGTGGAGCATCCTCAATCGCGGCGATACCAACTTCGTATACGCTGGTCCGCCCCGTCATATGGCGAAACTCCTCTTCGCTTTGTCCGCGATGGAGATACTCGCTTACACCTCCAGACAGGACGGCAAAGGGTTTCACGAGAGTGAGCACGAGCGCGGCGAATACGGTACATGGGAGCACGTATCGGCGCAGGCGGCTTGAGGTGAAGAGAGCAAAGAGTAGCGCCGCCGCCGACCCGAAGACGGCCCCGCGCGATTGCATCCGGTAGACGATGAAGAAGGCCGCGATCGCCGCGGCTACGAAGAACGCTGTCAGGGCCGGACGGCGTGTGTCGAACGCCTTAAGAACACAGACCAGTCCGGGAACTGCTGCCCACCGGGCGACTCCAGACGATCGGGATAGTTCATTCAAATCGGTGTAGATACCATAGGCTGAAGGTGAACTGCCGAACACGGCGCCACGGGCCATATAGGCGATGATTGCGGCGACCACGAACATGACCGCCCAAGTGAACTGCAGCATTTGCCGCGCAGAGGGGACTGGAGTGCGAGAGGTAGTGAATGTCCATGCCGCCACGATCGTTGCAACGAAAGTCATCGACCAGTAAAGAGACCAGCCGGGTTGCGGGGAGACGACCGACGCGATTGCCGCCAGGACCCCGTAAATCATCAAGAGTCGAGATGGACCCCAGTCCGGCAGGTCCAATTTTCGGCGGTTAAGAATCATAAGGCCGGCCACAGGAAGCACCGCGAATGGAAGAATGGCCCGTCCGAGCAGTTGCCATTCCTCCAAGGAATGAGGCTCCTGAATATCCCAGAAACCAGTATTAAGATTGAGCCAGAGGCAGGCCCAAAGGAGCAGGGCGGAAACAGGAGCGTGCATGCCCCAAGCGAAGCGGTGGGGCCGGGTTCTCGAGGCCGCGATCATATATTGACTGAGCAATGCGAAAACGCGCGTGACGGCGTCAGCAGTTTCTATTCGATCCGGAGGTATACACGATTGTGTCCCACGTTCAGGACGTTCTTGAACCCCAGTGAAGGTATAATGCGAGCCGCCTCGGAAACGGCTGGGTACCCTTTGAAAAAGCCGATTCCCGGAATATCACATGAGCTGTCGTCCATTACCAAAAGTCCGCCTGTCTTGATCAGAGGGCAATAATGAAGTATGTCCGATTTCACCCCCTCAAATGAATGGTCGCCGTCTATATAGATTAGCCCAAATCTCAGATCCTGAATTTGTCTGTAGACATCGGGGTCGGACGACTTGCCTCGGATCGAATGCACTTTTCCAAAGTCCAACTCGAAGCGCTCGAAGATAATTCGGCAAGCAGCGAGATAGTCTCCCTGGGAGTAAATGTTTCCCAATGCTGCGAGTTCGCGGTAACGCGGTTGCATTTTTTTTCGGAAGTGGTGAAGAATGCGGGATCGCGGCCCATTTCCTGAAAAGGGGGAGATCGCGAATATCTCGAGAGGGACTTTGAGCTTGTCAGCGCACAATGCCCACAGGGACAGCACCTGCCCCTTGTAGACCCCGATTTCGAGCGCTGGGCTCGACGCCAAGTGGGGGGACGAAAGATACTTGACAATCAAAAGCCAGAGATAGTGAAAGGCGCGATCGCCAAACCCCCAATCATGCTCTTCCACCCACTCTCTATGCGCTTTGAGAAAGGGGATGTCCTCCAGTTGCTGTGTGAATTCGGTATGTACCGCTTCGTTTTCATGCGCCGCGTTCTTGTAGGAAGCCATTCGATGCGTTAGATCATCCCGCAAGTAGTCAGAACAGGGGTCTGCCGGAGTCAGAGGCCCCCTTACCTCGTTCCCGCCCCGTAGTCTGGGGACGGGCCGCGGAAAACAGATATCTCGAAAGCTAATGTGTGGTCCCCGGAACTATCACGTTCGAATAAGTCAGGGTCTTGCAGCATCGCGCGACGAGCCGACGAAGGCCGCTGAGCCCACCGCGGAAAATGCGGGGGCACTCTTGCCGACAGATGACACGCGGGCCCGGTCTCTCGTTGTAGATTCCCGTTTTGCGGATGTAAAAACGCGGCGGCGCCGCAGCCGTCTGGGACACTTCGAAGAAGCGGCGCTTCATGGTGACGTAGTGAACGTATGTGACTTCGGACCCATCCTTGGATCTAGCAAGGTGCCCGTTGTCATACACTAGCGTTTCTCCCCAATCCAGTTCTTCGCACGCCAGGTCTCTGAATGCGCACCGCAGAGACCCGTTTCGGGCCAACCTCGTGACCACGTGCGTAAAGCTGTCGATCTTGCCATTCAATTGACGCAGGTCCGCTCCCTTCAGGACTTGCTTGTAAAAGTGCCCTCCCATTTCATCAAAGTGCTGATAGTCCGGCGCCGCCAGGCACCTCTGCCAAGAGGAGCTGCAAGTGTAGGCGGAGTTGACCTCGGCGCAATTCCTCAGCACACAGAGAGAGCCGCTGATCCACCCCTTGCGGCAACTGACAACATCATTCTCGCACACGAGCGGCGCAAGGAAACGCGTGAGATCTCCGTAGACGACGTCAATGTCTCCGAAAGCCCAGAATTCACGGTCACGTATATAGTCGCGGAAAATTGCTCCATAGGCTGGTCTGAAATCGCACAGCTTGAATGGAAATGTTACTGCGACCTGCATCCCCAATGTGCGGGAGGCGAGCCGGTTGAAGTCCGACAACGTATAAGGATAGACCTTGATGTTGTCGGGGACTGCAATTTCAATACGGGCATCTGTAAACAGGAGAACTTCGATTTTGCTTGCATGTCTAACCGACTCCGCAAAATAGGGAAAGTAAGTTGGCAGCGCGCCAAAATAAGGAATTATGAGTGCAATTTGTTTCTGGGTCGAGGCGCTCATTATGGTTGAGCTGGCACAGCGTGCCGACGCAGCCCGAGGGCTGCCAGCAGACAGGATGTCCTTAATCCCCAATTAGGGAATAGGACGAGCCACATTGCCCAGTGTCGAAATGACCTCATACTGCCGGAAAACTCTGCCGAGCCCTGGACCCAAAAGCAAGCGAGCCCTCTACGTTACCTATGGCGCGGGCCAGCATGCCTCGATCACGGGATGGGAGGGCGGCCAGCAGAGTCATCGCGAAGCGGATACCGATAGCGAGATAGCACCTGGGTAGCGACAGCCCGTGTTTCCTTACGAAATATAGCCGATTCCGCACTTCGAGGCGACCGAACTGTCGCTGGGAGACGCGCCCGCCGGCGGAGGGAAAATGACAGTAGCCCGCTTCGGCCACAATCGCCAGTCTACCCCTTCGCCCTATTGAGTAACTGAGATCGAGATCCTCCAGGTAGCTGTATGTATCGAAATACTCGTCAAACCCGTACCTATCCAGGACATGCCTGCGCCATACTGCTGCAGTAGTTGGCAGCCACTCGACAAACTGGGTCTGTGAGACTTTTCCGAATACCGACTGCCATCCGCTTGGGGCAACCCCCCCTAATCTAGCTGAGTACAGGCCGAGACGCGCCGAAATGCGACCTCTCTTCAGTGACTGCCCGCCAGGAACGCGATAGTTGAGGATATTAAACGAGGCGCCCAGCACGTCCTCGCTAGCGCCTTCCCAAAATCTGAGCATCGCCG
>Ga0302324_100018782_pt1 | contig 13608 bp, 13 predicted proteins | sample Palsa_T0_1_FD_201949 | JGI IMG/M metagenome (GOLD analysis project Ga0302324, IMG submission 201949) | Peat permafrost microbial communities from Stordalen Mire near Abisko, Sweden - Palsa_T0_1 | ecosystem: Environmental > Terrestrial > Soil > Palsa > Peat permafrost | place: Sweden: Abisko...
GGTGCGCACGCGCGCAATGCCCGCCGGCTCGTACACGCGACCCGCAAGGAGGACCGGCGCCTGTCGGCGGCCCTGCTCGCCGCCGCGCTCGCGCATACGCCGGAGGCGGAGGAGGCCCTGCGCGGGGCGCGGACGCGGATGGCACGCAAGCCCGCCGCGCTCGCGCGAGACCTGCTGCGCAACTTCCCCAAGGGGCGCCGCGGCAAGACCCGGCGGCGCCGGCCCCAGGCAACCGGAGCGGGTTCCGCCAACGGAGCCGTCAAGCAGCCGCGCCGGAGCGCCGGCCAGCCACGCGCAGCGCCGGGCCCGGAGAACGGCGCCGAACCCGAGCTCCTCGAAGACGATCTCGAGATCGACGGCATCGAGGAGATCGAAGACGCGGGTGAGTCCTGGGACGAGGGTCCTTCGGAGGATGTGCTGACCGAGGCGCTCGAGGGGAAGATCGAGAACGGAGAGACGGCACCGCTCGACCCGTCGGCGCGCGCCGACGTCGAGGAGACCGTCGCCGATGCGCTCACCGAGACCTCTCCCGCCGGCAACCGGAACACTGAAGAAGTCGCCTAGCGGCTTGGCGGCGAGCTGGTGTGATGGCATCGCTCCGCCGTCCTGGCGGCTGGCGGCTGGCGGTGATCGTGATCACGCTGCTCGCAGTGGTTGTGCGGCTGCTGATCATCGCCCACAGCCACGGCGGCAGCAACCTCGCGATCTACACGTACTTCTCGCGTCTCGCGCTTCACGGAGCGAACCCGTTCAATCCGCCTCTCCACGGGGCGATCAACCCGGTCCATTCCAACAGCCCACCGCTCGAGGTCGCGGTATTCACCGCGCTGCTGGCCGTGCACAACTCACCGACGACGCTGCGGCTGCTGTTCGTGCTCGGAGACGTCGCGGTCCTGCTGCTGGTCGGCTTGTGCTTCCCGCGTCCGCGGCGCTGGCGCCTGGCGTTCATGCTCTTCTACGCGTTCAACCCCTTCGTGCTGCTCGCCTGGACGGCGTACGCGCAAGATAAGACGCTGCTGTTCTTCGGTATCGCCGTATTGCTGCTCTCGCTCGAACGGGGCCGAGTGTGGGTCGCGTGGCTGGCCTTGACCGCGCTGGCGGCGTTCAAGTTCCTGGGCGCGTTCGCGGTGCCCGCACTCGCCGTGCACTCGTTCAGGAAGCGCCGATGGTGGGCGCTCGCGCCGGTAGCGGCGTTCCTCGTGCTGCTGGCGCTGAGCAATCTGCCGTGGTTCCCCAAGAGCCTCGATGCGTTCTCGCGCCGCGACGCGCTGCTCGCGATCGATCCGCCGCTCCACGCGAGCCCCACGCTCCTGCTCGCGAGGCTTGGGATCTACGCGCCGATCGAGGCCAAGCTCCTGCCCACGGCAGCGACCATCGTCGTCCTGTGGTTGTTCTTCGTGCGCCGGATCGACATCCGCGAAGCGGTCGCGTGGTCGCTGTTCGCCGGGTACGTATTCCTACCCGACGACGACTTTGACCGCATGCTGCTGATCGCGCTGCCGTTCCTCCTGATGCTCGACCTGTCGGTTGGGCGGTGGGTGGTGGTGTGGGTGCTCTCGAGCCTCGCTGCGCTCGCCGGCGAGGTCGCGACACATGGGGTGCCGCACGAGCTGTCCGCGCTCGCCGGAACGCTGCGTACCCTCTTCGCCCACCAGGGGACTGTTCGCTACGTGCTGTGGATGAACCTGTTGCCTGCGGTCGTGCTGACCTATTACTTGCTGGATCGGCGCGCGGGCCGCGCGCCGGTAGGTGTGGAAGCGGATGGCGCCGCTTCGATCGGGAGCTCGGCCGGCGCCGAACTCCCACGCTGACGGGCACCGTCACTCCGGCGCGAGGTGGACCTCGCCCGCGTCGAGGGTCACCCGGCCGCGGTCGGGCGTGAGCACGACGAGGCGTCCGTCGCCGTCGATGCCGGCGCCGCGACCCTCGCCCCCGAGCCATTTGACGGGCTGGCCGAGCAGGACGTCACGTGCGCGTACCTCGGCGAGCAATGTCTCCGCGTCGGCGACGAGCCAGCGCCCGAGCGTCGCCAGCAGTGTCTGCAACGTCGGCTCGATCCGGTCCGGCCCGAGCCCGAGCGTGCCAGCTCGGCCCACCAGCTCGGGCGGGAAGTCGTTCTCCGCGATCGCGACGTTGAGGCCGATCCCGACGACCGCCCAGCGCTCCTGGGGGCGTCCTTCGACCAGGATGCCCGCGACCTTGCGGCCGTCCACGAGGATGTCGTTCGGCCACTTGACGCCGGCCCGTCGCGCGAGCACCACGGTCGCGTCAGCGACCGCATCAGCCACACCGACGGTTCCGTCAGAAACCGTAAGGGCGGCGTCGGCCACCCCGGCGACCGCCACGCCCGCAGCGAGCGGCAAGAGCCTCGGCGGATCGCGGATCACGACCGAGCACAGCAGCGAGCTGCCCTGCGGCGCCATCCATATGCGTCCCTGACGCCCGCGGCCGGCGGTCTGCTCGGCGGCGGTCACGAGCGTGCCGTGGGGCGCGCCGCCGGCGGCCAGCGCGCGCGCGCAGTCGTTCGTCGAGGTGGTGCGCCGGAGGTGCAGGCGCGGCCGGCCGAGCGGTCCCGGTCCGTCGCTCATGCCGGTCTGATCCGCAGCTCGTCGCCCGAGGATAGGCGCAGGCGCGCCGCCGCGTCGCCGCCGCTCACGGCCACTGCGAGCGTCCGATATGCGTCCTCGTAGACGAGGAGCTCTCCCGCGCCGACGTCCGCGAACGTGCGCGCGAACTGGGCGCTGACCGGCTCGGACCCGGCCTGCAGCGTCACGCGATGACCGAGCCTCAGTCCGGAGTCGGCGAGATCCTCGTGGCGGACGTCGAGCTGAACGTTGCCGAAGTGATCGATATAGACCGCGTGGGCGATCAGCGCGTCGCCGTCGCGAGCCGGACGCGGCGGGGTGAGGACGACGAGCTCCGCCGGGTCAAGCGGAGTGCCCGCGTCTGCCAACGATGCGCCGGCGGTCAGTTGGGCCGCCACCGGGGCGAAGATGTCACGCCCGTGGAACGTCGCGGAGATCGGCGCGAGGCGGAACCGGGAGCGGCCGATGTCGGCCGCCTCGACGATGCCCTCGCCGCTCGCCGCCGCGAGCGACAGCAGGCCGTTGTCGGGCCCGACGAGGACGCAACCGTCGGCCAGGCGAAGCGCGACCGCGCGGCGCTCGGCACCGACGTCGGGATCGACGACCGCCAGGTGCACTCCCGCGGGCATGTATGGCAGCGCGTTGCGGAGCACGATCGCGCCCGCGAGCACGTCGTGGCGTGGCAGCCCGTGGGTGATGTCGATCATCCTTGCCTCCGGGCAGATCGACGCAATCACCCCGTGGCAGACGCCGACGAAGTCGTCCTGGTAGCCATAGTCCGAGAGGAAGGTGATCACGGGCGCGCTCACGTCCCGGAACGCTATCCGAGGGTTGGATTGCGGTCGGGCGGGGATGGGTAAGGTTGCCCTGAGGATGAGGATGAGGCAGCGGACAATTGCCGTGATCGCTGGCGTGGTGGGCGTGCTTCTGGCCGTGGCCGCGTATGCGGCTGCGGAGGGGACACCGCCACGACCGGTGTCGGTGCCCACCAAGCCGCCGGCGACGGGGCCCGGGCCGGTCGAGATCCCGGTCCCCGCCTGCACCGCCGCCAAGCTGGCCGCCAGCTATACCCTCGATCCGTTCAGCCAGGGCCTCGGTCATGTCTCGTACACGCTGATCATCCAGAACGGGGCGCGCACGAGCTGCGTGTTGCACGGGCCGCCGTCGTTCCGGCTCCTGGGGCGGCGAGAACAGGCACTACCGACCCACGCGTCTACGTCTCCCGGCGGGCACTACGACGTGACGCTCGCGCCACTTCAATGGGCACAGGCGGAGTCGCGCTTCAGTCCCGACGTCCCGGGCCCCGGGGAGGGCTCGCCGTGCGAGCCGACCGCAACCGCCCTCCGCATCGGGATCGGCGGTGCAGGAGTGATCGCGCCGATGAATCCGACCCCGGTGTGCGAGCACGGCGCGATCAGCTTCGAGCCGCTGGCCGCCGTGCCGATCCACCCCGCGTGTCGGGCCGCCGGCCTGAGGGCGACCTTCAAGCGGGTGGGCGGCCGCGGCGACTACGGGCTCGCGCTCGAGAACAAGCGCGCCGGCGCCTGTTGGCTCGATGGGGTGCCGGAGCTTCAGTTGCTCGGGCGTTCGGGACGCGAGCTGCCGACGGACGAGGTGTACAGCGAGCCCTACCTGATCGTCGTTGCGCCGCACGGCGAGGTTTCCTCGCTGGCGATGCTCTCCACCCGTCGGGGGCCTGGGGAGCCGAGACACGGCCCGTGCGAGTCCAAGGCGGCAAAGGTGGAGATCGGCCCGATCGTTGGCTTCCGGGGCCGTATCAAGGCCGCGGTGACGCCGCTGACGTCGGTATGTCACCACGGCCACATGACCCTGAGCGGCCTCGTCCAGGGCTTCCCCTTCAGCTGACGCCGCGCCCCGCGTCCGCGACGAGCGCGTCGAGCAGGCCGTCGATGTCGTGCCGGCTCGCCTCCACGTCGGGCTCGAGCCCGCGCTCGCGCAGCGCCGTGCTCGTGACGGGACCGATCGACACCAGGCGCGCGCCCTCGAGCGGGGCAGGACCGATCGCGTGAAAGAAGAAGCGGACGGTCGAGGAGGACGTGAAGGTGACGTAGTCCGCCTGTCGGGCCGCGGCGAGCTCGCTCTCGCTGAGCGGCTCGGCGACGGTCTCGTACAACGCCAGCACGTCGACCGTCGCTCCACGGGCGCGTAACGCGTCGGGGAGCAGGTCGCGTGCCTCCGCGGCGCGGGCGATCAGCGCTCGCGTCACCGGCACGCCGGCGAGCGCCTCGACGAGTCCCTCGGCGACGAACCGCTCGGGGACGATGTCGGCTCGTATGCCGTGCTCGCGCAATGCCACCGCGGTGCCGGGCCCGATCGCGGCCACCCGCGTCCCCGCGAGCGCGCGGGCGTCGTGCCCGGCAGCCGCCAGCCGCTCGAACAGCAGCCGCGCACCGTTCGGACTGGTCACGCATACGAGGTCGTAGCCTTCGAGCTCGGGGGCGGGGCCGTCGATCGGCACGATCCTGATCGCCGGCGTCTCGAGCACCGTGGCGCCGAGTGACTGCAGCCGTGCCGCGAGTTCGCTTGCCTGGGCCCGAGCTCGCGTCACCGCGACCGTGAGGCCGGCGAGCGGCCGGCGCTCGAACCACGCCAGGCGTTCGCGCAGCGCTACGACCGGGCCGAACACGGCGATCGCGGGAGCGCGCACGCGATCCACGGCGGCGCGCTCGGCGATCGTCTCGAGCGTGCCGGTCACCACTCGCTGATCGGCGAGCGTTCCGCGCTCGATCACCGCGGCCGGCTCGTCGCCCGCTCGCCCGCCCGCCAGCAACCGCTCGGCGATCGCTGCGAGCTGGCGGACGCCCATGTACACGACCAGCGTCCCCGGGAACCCCGCGAGCGCGTGCCAGTCGAGCGCCGACTCGGGCTTGGCGGGATCCTCGTGCCCGGTCACGAACGCGACCCCGCTCGCCGCGTCACGGTGCGTGACCGGAATGCCGGCGTAGGCGGGCGCGGCCACGCCGGCGGTTACACCGGGAACGACCTCGACGGAAATCCCGGCGGCGTGGAGCGCCTCGGCTTCCTCGCCCCCGCGCCCGAACACGAACGGGTCGCCGCCCTTCAGCCGGACGACCGTGCTGCCGGCGCGTGCGCGCTCGAGCAGCGTCTGCTCGATCTGAGCCTGCGGCATCGACGGCCCGCCACCCTCCTTGCCTACGTAGATCAGCTCGGCGTCGGTGCGCGCGCCGGCGAGCGCGGCGGCCGGGATCAGCCGGTCGTAGAGCACGACGTCGGCGGTGGCGATCAACTCGAGCGCCCGCGCGGTCAGCAGCCCTGGATCGCCGGGGCCCGCGCCGACGAGATACACGCGGCCGCTCATTGATCACCCCCCCCGATTTCGCCGCCAGGCGAACTCGCAAGCGACGACGAAGTCGTTGCCGTTCACGCGACCTGCGCTTCCGCCTCGCGTAGCAACTCGCGCGCGCCGGCCGCGATCAGCCGGTCAGCGACGGCAAGGCCGATCTCGCTGCCGGATTCCCCGCTCAGCCGATCGCTCATCCACGCCGAGCCGTCGGGCAATCCGATCCACGCCGTGAGCTCGAGCTCGCCGCCGTCGAGCGGACGCGCATGGGCGCCTACCGGGGTGTTGCAGGAGGCGCCGAGCGCCCGCACGAGCTCACGCTCGGCGCCGACGCAGGCCGACGCAAGCGGATCGCGCAGCCCCTCCACCGCTCCCGCCTCGCCGGCGCGGGCCTCGAGCGCGAGCGCGCCCTGGCCGGCCGCCGGCACCAGCTCGTCGAGCGTGCCGGTCGCCGCGTCCTCGCGTCCTAGGCGTTGTAGCCCGGCGAGCGCAAGCACGAGGGCATCGCACTCGCCCGCGGCGAGCTTGCGCAACCTGGTATCGACGTTGCCGCGCAACGGCACCACGTCGAGGTCCTCGCGAGCCGCCCGAATCTGTGCCGTCCGGCGCAGGCTGCTCGTTCCCACCCGGGCCCCCGGCGCCAGCGAGCGCAGCGACGCGGCCCCGCAGATCGCGTCGCGGGCGTCGGCACGCTCGGGGATCGCGACGAGCTCGAGGCCGTCGGGCAGCTCTGAGGGCACGTCCTTCGCCGAGTGCACGGCGATGTCGATCTGATGATCCAGCAGCGCCCGCTCCAGCTCTGAGACCCAGCGCGACTTGTCTGCGACCGCGGCACCGCGGTCGCCCGCCACGGTGACCGTCACGAGTTCGACGTCTGCGCCGAGCCGGTCCGCCACCCAGCGTGCCTGGGCGAGCGCGAGAGTGCTCCCGCGCGTGCCGACGCGGAGCATCCGGTCAGGCGCCCGGGTGCCGCCGGCGGCGCCGGCCGAGCTCGCGCACCTCGGCGACCTCCTCGCGCGGATCGGTCCCGCTCGCCTCCTCCGCGGCGTCGAGGCCGAACAGCTCCCGGACCAGCTGCATCCGCGCGTGGACGCGGTCTCCACGCAGCTCCTTCATGCGCAGCGTCGGTTCGTGCAGCAGCCTGGCGACGACGGCATGCGCGAGCGCATCCACCCGCTCGCGGTCGCGTTCGGAGGCGGATTCCCACTTGCCTGCGTTCTCGGCGACAACGAGCTCGGCGATCGAGCGGCCAAGCTCGCGCAGCGCGGCCAGCGTGGGCAGCACCTCGAGCGACCCGAGCCAGGTCGCGAAGTGCTGGATCTCCTTTTCGACGATGCCCTCCGCCTTGCGTGCCTCCGCGCGGCGGACAGAGCGGTTGCGGTCGATCACGGTCTCGAGGTCGTCGATGTCGTAGAGGCTGACGCCGTCGAGCGTCCCGCAGGCGGCGTCGATGTCGCGTGGCACCGCGAGGTCGACCATCAGCAGCGACCGGTTGTCACGTGCCCGCATCACGGCTGCGACCTCCTCTGCCTCGAGCAGCAGGTGCGGCGACGCGGTGGCGGTGACGACGATGTCCGCCCTGCGGAGCTGCCCGGGAAGCTCGTCGAAGCTGACGGTCTCGCCGCCGAAGCGCTCGGCGAGGCTGAGCGCGCGGTCTCGCCGGCGGTTGGCCACGAATACGGTGTGGACGCCGCTGTCGGCCAGCGCGCGAGCGGTCAGCTCGCTGGTCTCGCCGGTGCCGACGATCACGACCTCGCGGCCTGCCAGCTCGCCGAGCAGCTCGCGCGCGAGCGTCACCGCGACCGCGGGCAGGCTGAGCGCGCCCTCGGCGATCGCGGTCTCGGTCCGGACGAGCTTGCCGGTCGCGAGCGCGGCCTTGAACATTCTGTTCGTGAGTGGCCCTGTCGTCTGCGCCGCGAGGGCGCTCTCGTAAGCGCGCTTGACCTGTCCCTGCACCTCGGCCTCGCCGACGATCATCGAGTCGAGCCCTGCGGTGACGCGGTACAGGTGCCTCGCGGCGTCGCAGTTGCGGTGCGTGTAGATCGCGGGCGCCAGCTCGGTGGGGCGGATCCCCGACTGGGCCGCCAGCATCGTCAGCGCGGCGCTCTCTGATTCCACCGGATCGCCGACGACGAGGTAGAGCTCCATCCGGTTGCAGGTCGAGATGCCCACGGCCTCGTAGATGTCGGTGCCGCCCCTGAGCTCGCGCAGGAACTCTGTCGCGCGGCCCTCGGCCAGCGCGAGCCGCTCGCGAACCTCGACCGGCGCGGTCTTGTGCGAGACGCCGATGCACAGGAGCTCGCTCACAGCGGCGAGTCCCCCGGCCGCCCGGCACCGCTCATCGGCGCCGGCTCGCGCCGCGCGTCCGGATCGCCGCCGGCGTCGCGCTCGCGCTCGGGGTCGGTGGTCATGGTCTCGTCGCGCCGCGCGAGGTCGCGGTTCAGCTCGACGAGCTGGCGCTCCATGCGGCCGAGCCGGACCGCCATGATCGTGACGTAGATCAGGATCAGCAGGACGAACACGACATAGGCCCCGGCGACGTATTTGCCCGCGGCGTGCAGCGGCAGCGCGGGAGCGATCCCGAGAACGGTCATAGCGACGGCGCCGCGCTGCGCTGGGGCGGACGGATCTCGTCGTCTCCGAGCAGCCGCCGGCGCAGGGACCGCATCTGGATCCGCGTGTTCTTGGCCGCCATCTCGTACTTCCACAGGGTCACGAACAGGAGCGTCACCCCGAGCAGCGAGACGTAGAACGTGAGCGCCATCGGACCCGGGAGGTTGCCGCCACTCAACGTCAGCACTCGGGGGTGAACGTACTGCTGCGCGAGCCGGACGGCGAGGAAGTTCAGCGGCACGAAGGCGCCGGCCACGATCGCGAACACGCTCGCGTAGCGCCCCTGCCGCTCTGGGTCCTCGATCGAGAACCGAAACGGCGTGTAGGTGGCGTACATCAGCAGCACGATCAGGTAGGAGACGAGCGTCGGCTCGTTCCACACCCACCAGTGGCCCCACGAGGCCCTGGCCCAGATCGAGCCCGTGATCAGCCCGCCGACCCCGAAGATCAGCGACATGTGGATCGCGACGTAGGAGCGCATGTCGTAGCGCCGGTCGCCGGTGCGCAGGTGCATCACAGCGAGGATTCCGCCGAACACGAAGCCGCACAGCGAGACGATCGCAAGTGGTACGTGGATGTAGAAGATCTTCTGGATGAAGCCTTGGTTGGCGTCGAGCGGCGCGTAGAAGAACACGAGCGCCAGCGCGGCGACCACGGTTGTCAGGGTAATGATGGAGAGGCCCCGAAGGCCCTTCCCGTAGGTGGGCACGATCAGTCCTCCAAGAGAAAATCGAACACCGCGTACGCGACTAGAGCGAACACGACATCATAAAGTGCCAGGATCAGGAGCCACTTCCCTGGTAGCGGAGCCGGACCGCCCGTCCCCAGCAGCGGCCCGATCGCCCGCGCGGTGGCGATCAGCGCAGGGATCAGCAGCGGCAGTCCCATCACCGGACCGATCACATCGCGCGCCCTGGTCTGGACCGCGAGCGCGGACACGAGCGTCCCGATCACGGCGATCCCGAGGTCGGCCAGCACGAGCACGACGATCAGCGATGCAAGCGGCGGGCCGAGCGATGGCCCGAGTAGCAGCACCCCGAAGGCCGGCACTGCGATCACCTCGAGCGCGGCGAGGAACAGGAACAGCGCAGTGGCCTTGGCCAGCAGCATCGCCGAGCGGTCCACGGGCGCGAGCAGGAAGGCGTCGAAGCCGCCCTGCTCGCGCTCGGCGACGAACAGGCGGTTGACGCCGAGGATGCCGGCGAACAGCAGCGTCACCGTCAGCACGCCCGCGGCAAGCTGACCGGCGACCGTCGGGCGGTTCAGGCCGAAGTGGAAGATCACGAACGTGGTGATCGAGAACAGGGCCATCGCCGGCAGGGTCTCGAGCGTGCGGAGCTCGACCAGGAGGTCCTTGCGCAGGATCGCGACTGCCGCCTTCATGCGTACAGCTCCCGGACGTGGGCCGCAGTGACCTCGTCCGCCGCGAGCACGAACGTGGGGCGGCCGTCACGCAGGCCGAGCGCCAGGTCGGCCTCGGCCAGCGCGGCCTGCGGGTCGTGACTGGTGATCACGCGGGTCCGGCCCGCGGGACGCCCGACGAGCGGCTCCACGAGCTCGCTCGCTCCCGGGTCGAGGTTCGCGCGCGCCTCGTCGAGCAGCAGGATCTCCGGGTCGTGGAGGACTGCGCGGCAGACGGCGACGCGCTGCACCATGCCACGGGAGAGCAGCCGCACCGGCTCGTCGGCGCGGCGCTCCATCCGCACGCTGTGCAGCAGCTCTTCGACGCGCTCGGGGCCGACTCCGTGTAGACGAGCGTGATAGCGAAGGTTCTCGCGGCTGCTGAGGTCGCGATACAGAAGCGGCTCGTGCGCGAGCAGTCCGAGTCTCCCTCGCACCGCGAACGCCCGTCGCGGGAGCGGCTCGCCGAGCAGCGACACCTCGCCGGCGTGCTGACGCAGCAAGGTCGCGAGCACGCGTAGGAGCGTCGACTTGCCGGCGCCGTTGCGACCGAGCACGGCAAGCGTGGCGCCGGTGGGCACGGTCACCGAGATGTCCCTGAGCGCGATCCGCTCGCCGAAGTAGCGAGCTACGCCGCGCAGCTCAATGGCCGGCGTGTCCAGCATCCGCTCCGTGGGCGCGACCTGGCTCGCGATGAAGGGTCGCGATGGCGTGCTGGAGCGTCGGGGCGATCACCGGGAAGAGCTCGCGGATCGCCTTCGGGTTGCCTGGGAAGTTGATGATCAGTGTTCCTCCCGCGGTCCCTGACACGCCGCGGCTGAGCATGCCCAACGGTTTGATGCGCGTCGATTCGGCCCGCATCGCCTCGGCGAACCCAGGCGCGTCGCGTTCGATCACGGCGCGCGTCGCCTCGGGGGTGACGTCGTCGGGCGTGAGTCCCGTCCCGCCGGTCGTGAACACGAGCGCAGCCTGGTCGCGCACGTAGCGCCGGAGCGCCTCCTCGATCGCTTGGCGGTCATCGGAGACCACCTCCTGGAAGGCGATCTCGGCGCCGGCGGCCTGCGCCAGCTCGGCGAGGAGCTGGCCTGAGGTGTCCTCATTGCGTCCGGCCGCCACCGAGGTCGAGATCGTCAGGATCGCTGTCTTCACTTGAGCGCGACAGCATAGGGTTAGTGGAGCGCGGCAGAGGTCACGGGTGCAGTGAGAGCCGTCGATCGGTGCTGCCGAAGAAGCTGCCGGTGAAGCTGCTGGTCACCCCGGCGACTCCGGCGCTCACGCGCACGCGTGTGAGCGTGAGGGTCAGGTGGGGGATGGTCCGGACGGTGTATCCGTAGTCGCTATAGCTTGCGCCTGAGGTCAGCCGCAGCCTGATCGTGCGGTGGGCCAGGCGGGTCAGCGGGATCTCGCCGGTGGCGAAAGCCTGGACGCCCGCGTCCTCGGGGCCCGGGCAGCGGGTGCGAAGCATGAACGTCGATCCGGGCGTGTACTGCGCCTCCAGGCGGCCCTTGGCCGCCGCAAGGGTGATCGCGCCGGGGCCGAGCGGAGCCGAGTCGCGGCAGCTCGTGGACCCCTGGCTCAGATCGGATTCGAGGACGCCGCCATTCCAGCTCACCTGCCCCACCGCCTCGACGCCCTCCGCGCTGCCGCGGGTGCTCAGGCCGACCGCGGCGAGGAGGTCTTGGTAGGGCCGGCCCGCGGGTGCGATGGCGTCGATTGCGGCCTTTCCTCCGGCGATGTCAGGAATGAGCGTGAGCGTCCCGAACACGCCACACGACCCGATTAGGGTGCACATGTCGGGATCGGCGTCGCCGCTGACGCGCTCGAGCACGCTCCCGGCCACGGTCGCCCGGTAGGTCACGAAGATCTCGTGGTAGCGGCCTGCCTCCGGGACCGCCGATGTTGTCGTCGCGTGGCCCGGCCGGCCGAGACGGATGCTCAGCCTTGATTGCACCGTGTCCGCGAAGCCGTGAGATGAGTAGCTGCGCGAAGATGCCAGAGAGATCGTCCTGCGGCCGTGGAGGACGGCAGCGAGCGCGAGCGCCGGCGCGGGGAGCGCGGGAATGATGTCGCTGTCGAGCGGACCGGCGCAATGCGAGGCGAGCAGCGGCGGGCTCGTGTCGGCCAGCGTGAAGACGACGCGGTCGTGCCGGATCGGCAGCGGCAGCGACTCGCCTGTGGACGTTGCGTCGAGGCAGCTCGACACGGCTGGGGTCGACCCCGGGGTGGACAGTTGCACCTTGGCCGTGGTCACGCCGCCAAGAGCTCCAGTGACGCTGTTCGGGTTCCCCGCTTCCAGGTCAAGCGTGTACCGGAGTCGACCATGCTCCCGGTAGGAGAGGACGTCGAGCATTCCGGTCGCCGACGGCCGCCACGACACCGTCCCCGAGTAGCCACACAGACCACGGCTCGCGCAGCCGCTCGCCGCGTCACCGTGGAAGTCCACCGTGAGCTGCCCGGCGAAACTGGCCGGAATCGAGCGATCCGAGAGCTTGACGGTCATCGAGGACGCGGAGCTCCGGGCGCTCGTGCTCGCCGGCCCGAGCAGCGCCGGCCCGAGCAGCCCGATCGCGAGCGCGACGAACCAGGCCCGGGTCATGGCACCGGGGGAGCGGTGACGATTATCGGCTCCCGGCTCGTGCCCCCGCTCGCCTGCGCGCGCACGAGCGAGAGGACGACCGATCCACCACGCTCGCCGGCGTAAGCGCTCGAGCTGAACGATCCGGCGCTTCGGAACGTGATCGCCAGCCGCCGGGTGCCGAGCGCGCGGTCGGGGAGCGTCGCAGCCGCGAGCGAGGAGCTGCCGAGGATGTCGGCGCCCGATGGCCCGGGGCAGCGGGTGCGCAACGAATCGCTGCCGTCGAGCCCGCCGCCGCCGCTCGGATCCAGCGCCAGCCTCTCCGAGTGTCGCTCGCCCGCGAGCGAGGACCCCAGAACGGTGTCCTCGGTACTACTGTCGGCGCACTCCGTGCCATCCGGCCGGCGGAGCGTCTCCGTCACGGTTTCGCCGATCGGAAGTCCCGCGAGGCCCCGCTCGAGCTCGAGCCGGCCGGCCCTCAGGTCGGCGAGCGCCGCCCGGGACCCGACGCGGCGCTTGACGATCCGCGAGCCGAAGAAGCCGAGCGTGCCGTTGGCGCTGAAGGTCTCGGCCAGCTCGCCAGAGGTTCCGCACGCACCGAGCGGATCGCAGAACGGCGCGGCGAGGCCGGCGAACGTGGTCGTGAGCCCACCGTCGACCCCCGCGATCCGGTAGACGAGCTCGGCGTGCTCCTGAAGTTCTACGCGCGTTCTGACCCCCGCCGGCGGCGGTGAGCTGCTGCTGCCGACTGTGACGGTTGACAAGGTCCCGCTCGCGCCGTTGTTGGTGCCGCCGCTGCCGCGGCTGAACAGCGCGCGCACGCTGGAGATCGCCGTGACGGCGAACGGACCGGCGCCGAACGTCGCGCGGCCCGAGAGGTCATAACCGTGGCTGCCAAGCCGGCGAGCGGGGAGCTCGAGCGCCGACAGGTCCTTCGCGGTGGGGCCGGCACAACGTCCGGCGGACGGCAGCTGGACAGAGTTGTCCTCGTCCACGACCGCGCGCAGCCCTCCGGCGCTCGAGCGCCCGACGCCGAAGACGAAGTCGACCGGCACGAGATCGGCGCATGTGGCCCCGGTGATGCCGCTCGGGGACTGCTCGACGACGCGAGC
>Ga0302324_100018784_pt1 | contig 13608 bp, 13 predicted proteins | sample Palsa_T0_1_FD_201949 | JGI IMG/M metagenome (GOLD analysis project Ga0302324, IMG submission 201949) | Peat permafrost microbial communities from Stordalen Mire near Abisko, Sweden - Palsa_T0_1 | ecosystem: Environmental > Terrestrial > Soil > Palsa > Peat permafrost | place: Sweden: Abisko...
GCACTGCGACTACAAGACACGCGATGATGCGCGGGTCAGCTTGTTCGATTACATGGAGGTGTTTTACAACCGGCAGCGACGGCACTCATCGATTAGCTACGAGGCCCCGCTACCATTCGAGGCGATGAACTCGCCTGCCAAGGTGTCCGTCGTTCGTGGGTAAGACCAGACTCGGACCGTCATTGGTTAGGTTTCTCGGCTAACAATCGTCGAGCGGTATTGCCGGCTAGATTGCCTGAGACTCGGCGTACGTTTTACGGACCGATTCAACTACGACAGGCCCGCTGTCCTCTTTTGGCAAAGGTTGCCTCGCCGCAGGCTTGGCCGCATGATTCGAGTAGGCTGATCTCTGCGCCCAAGCAGGCCAACGGTCACGTTGGCGCGCGATCAGTGATACGGAGTGAGCGCCATGACACCCATGACACTGTCGTTCCACGCTCGCGCGCTGCACATACTCTTCTTCGCATGTTCTTTGGCAATTGCCTCGGCCCATGCCGCGGCCCCGAGCAAGACGCTGCACGTGGCATTTCCGACCGCCGAAACCAGCTTCGATCCAGCGTTCGCGTCCGACGAGGCGTCCTACGACATCCTCGTCAACATAATGGAGATGATGCTCGACTACGACTATCTCGTGCGGCCGGTCAAACTGGTGCCGCGCACCCTCGAAGCGATGCCGGCAGTGGAGGATAATGGCAAGACCTACACAATGAAAGTCAGGAAGGGTATCTTCTTCACGTCCGACCCGGCATTCAAGGGCAAGCCGCGGGAGCTGACGGCTGGCGACTATGCATACGCCTTGAAGCGCATCCTTGATCCGGCGGTCAGTTCGCCGTGGCTGTGGATGTTGACAGGCAAGATCGTCGGTGGCGACGAAGCGCGGGAGAAGGCGGTGAAGACCGGCAAGTTCGATTACGACTCGCCGATCGGCGGTCTCGAAGTCGTCGACCGTTACACGTTGAAGATTCATTTGAAGTCACCCGACCTGCGCTTCCTTTATGTCCTGGCAGTGCCCAGTACCGCGGCCATGGCGCGTGAGATCGTCGAGGCATACGGCAACGATATCGGCGCGCATCCAGTTGGCACCGGACCGTACATGCTCGGGCAATACAAACGCAGCTCACGCATCGAACTGGTGACGAACCCGAGCTATCGGGAGGTTACCTATGCGCCGTCCGGCCCGATTCCGGCATCATCCCAGGCCGTCGCGGCCGGGTTAAACGGTAGGCGCCTCCCGCTGGTGCCGCGGATCGAAATCAGCATCATCGAAGAGGCGCAAGGCGAATGGCTCAGTTTCCTCAACGGTGAAATCGACTATCTCTTCCTGTTGCCGAAAGAGTTCACCGATCAGGCGCTCGTCAACGGCAAGTTGAGGTCAAGTCTCGCGGCCAAAGGCATCCTTCACCAAGTGCTAGTTCAACCAAGTGTCTCTTACACGTATTTCAACATGGAAAACCCGGTGGTCGGCGGCTACACGCCGGAGAAGATCGCGCTGCGCCGGGCCATTAGCATGGCTTACGACATCGACGAGGCGATCCGTGTGCTCTCCCACGGTCGTGCGCTTCCGGCCAACGGCCCGATTCCGCCGGACATTGCCGGGTACGACCCTAACCTCAAGACGAACGCGCAGGTCTACGATCCCGCCGCTGCTCGCGCGTTGCTGGACAGATTCGGATACAAGGACCGTGACGGCGACGGTTACCGCGAGACTCCCGAGGGCAAGCCGCTCGTCCTCGAACGCTGGTCCTCACCGTCAACGGCAGCGCGCGAGGCAGACGAACTTTGGAAGAAAAATATGGACGCAATCGGCCTCAAGATCGTCTCTAAGAAAGACAAGGAGCCTGAGTTGATTAAGATGGCGCGACTGGGCAAGATCTCGATGCGCAGCGCGGCGTGGGGTGCAGATTACCCCGACGCCGAGAATTTCATGCAACTGCTCTACGGTCCGAATGTGGGTCAGGGGAACACCTCACGGTTTAACCTGCCCGAATTCAATCGATTGTTCGATGAGGCACGCCCCCTTCCCGATTCTCTCGAGCGTACCAAGCTATTCGACCAAATGACCCAGTTGGTGATTGCGTACGCGCCGTGGCGCCTCACGATCAACGACATCCGCGACACTTTCGCGCATCCGTGGGTGCGTTATTACGTGCCGCATCCGCTGGGGTCGGGCTGGTGGTCGTACTTGGACATAGACGAAGCGGCGCGGGTAAAAGGCAAGTGAATCGTACTTTCCGGATCAGGGTGGGGCCAGACTCGGAACAAGTCGCCGTTCTGCAGAAACTTCCTCCTCGATCTCACAATGCACCCAATTCGTCTCTTGCTAACTAGCGGGGTACTCCTCTTCTCCAGTTCTGCCTCCGCAGAGATGATTAACTTGGTATGTACGGAGCAATGGGCAAAAATTGGAGCTGAACAAGGTTTTATGCAAGGAAGTGGGGAAGAGGTCCGTGTCCAAATCGACACTTCAAAGGACACGGCCAGGGAGGGCAGCAATCCCCCGACATTCGCGACAATTACTCCTGACCAAGTCGGCTACCAATATGGCCAGCCTCCACTGGTTATTTATTATGTTATCGATCGGATGAGAGGCCGATACGCAATCATCGATCGCGGTGTGGCTGGGCAGACTCATCTCAGTGGAGGGCCTTGCCAAATCGACCCACATCCCGATCCGAAATTCTAGACAACGAGAATCAGGTTAACTCCTGGCGGGCTAATTTGCGGCGCCGAAGTCTAGCTTCTCGATTGAAACAATGACACCCGGGGAACCACAATTATGAACCCAAGTCGGAACCTCCTGCATACCTTGGCATCGGTCATTTTCTTGTCCGTTTTATATCCAGCGCCTGCTGCGGGCGACCCCGTGCGTGGCCAGATGTTGTTCGACGTGACCTACAAGTGCAATGCCTGCCACGGCGGAGGCGTCATTACCTCACCCGCCAATTTTGTCATCGGCTCGGGCGCGACGGTGGCCGGCTTGCTGGCTTCGATTCAGAGCACCCCCGATATGACTCTTTACGCAAACACCCTTGCGATGAACCCGACCGATCTGGCCGATATCGCCGCCTATATCGCCCTCGGCAGTGCCCCCAACCGCGATCAGCACGGCTTTACCGGCTCGTGGTACGAAGCGGCAACCACCGGACAGGGGATTGAACTCGAGGTGTTTCCTAGTTCGACGCTTTCGACGGGTTCAATGTTCGTGAGCTGGTTTACCTTCGATACCGCCGCCGGCGGTGCAGACCATCAGCGCTGGTACACGGCGTCAGGCTCGCTGGTGTTTGGACAGCCCATCGTGCCGCTGACGATCGATCAGAACATTAGCGGCAACTTCGATGCTCCGCCGATCACCAACAGCCAGCCGGTCGGGACCGCAACGCTGTACTTCGATACGTGCACGAGCGGGAGCTTTTCGTACAGCTTCAGTGACGGCACGGGCCGCATGGGGACGATGCCGTTGACGCGTCTGACGCAGAACGTGACCTGCGCTACCACCACGGCCTCGTACCCCACCAATGCCGACTTCGCTCTATCCGGGAATTGGTACGAGGCTGCAACCTCGGGCCAGGGATTCACGGTGGAAGTCAATCCGATTTCCAGCTATCTCTTCGTGGCCTGGTACGCCTATGTGCCAATGGGCGCGACTGAGGGCGCGGCGGGGCAGCGCTGGTACACCGCGCAGGCCCCCTTTACGGCAGGCGAGCGTTCGATCCCGGTGACGATCTACGAGACCACCGGTGGGATATTCGACACCCCGATGCCGCCTGGCCAGCAAACACTGGCCGTGGGGACCGCGACGCTGGCATTCCAGAGTTGCACCGCCGCGACGTTCAGCTACAACTTCACCGGTGGCAGCAGCAGCGGCCTGTCCGGGACCATCCCCTTGATGCGCGTCGGCCCGGTGCCTCCGGGCTGCACAACCTGAAGCCGGTATTTACTGCAACGAGGCGTCGGCTGTGCAGAGGCGCCCGCCCGGCAGACTTCGGAGGCAGCGTCGCGCCTTACGCGCTTGATCCTGCCAACGCCGAGCGCATCTGTGCACGCGAACTAATCCGCGCGACTGCGTAGCGAGACCGAAATCGGGTCGCCATGGACTGCTCGCAAGACAGCTCCTGTCAGCCGATGAGGTGATCCAGTAGTCAAGTGCGACCCATGCGCAGATCGGACCAGCTCGATGCGTCCCTCATCTCAGGGATACCGTCGCAGGCCCTTGGGTGGCAGCATTCGCCGAGAACTGCTTAATGGCCGAGCGGTGGGTGCGATCGAATGGGCAACTCTTCGCTGCTGGACAGACGTCAATTTCTTCTGGGGGTCGTGCCGGCGGCAACGTTAGGCATGCTAGGCTTTCCCGCGTGCTCGAACGAAGGACGAACGTCAACCTCATCCAACTACGCGCCGACGTACTTCAACAGCGCCGAATGGGCGTTCATCAATTCGGCAGTTGGTCGCCTAATTCCATCAGAAGGGGCGGCCCCGGGTGGAGTGGAAGCTGGCGTGCCGGAATTCATCGACCGGCAGATGGAACTGCCCTACGGTCATGGCGCATATTCTTATATGAAAGGGCCCTTCCTCGACGATTCGCCACCGACACTGGGTTACCAGCTGCGCTACACGCCACTAGTCTGCGCCACAGCGGCCCGGGAACTCTCGATACTTGGAGTGAGGAAGAGCTGGCGCAGTTTCTTGAGACAGGCGCGAACGCTCAAGGCATCGCCTTCGGCTCGATGAGCGATGTCATCGTACATAGCACGCAGTACATTACGCCAGCGGATGCGCTCGCGAACGCGAAGTACCTCAAGGCTCTGGGAAACCCAGGAGAGGGCCCCCCCCCCCACACGCTTCACTTATGACGCGACCGAACCCCTCGCCTTAAAAAACGGTGATGCGAGCAAGCCAGGAGCCATGATCTATCTTGACAATTGTGCGGCGTGCCACCGTCCAGACGGCGTCGGATACGAACAGGTATTCCCGCGCGTTGCCGGCAACTCGGTAGTACAGACGGCGAACCCGCGGTCTCTTGTCTCCATTGTCCTGGACGGGTCGCAGACGCCGCGCACGGCGCACACGCCGGCGCAATTCACGATGCCCGGATTTGCCTGGCGGCTCTCTGATAAGGACGTGGCGGAGGTCGTGACTTTTGTTCGCACAAGTTGGGGCAATAGTGCTTCGCCCGTCTCCTCCGCTGACGTGGCTGAGATCCGCGAGTCGTCGCAGCTCCGCCAGGCCGCGACCAGGTCCCCGAAGAGTGATCCACCCTTCAAATGAGCAGAGCTCGTTAGGAGCAGGAAGCGGCGGACGTCGTCTCCCGAATCCCAGTGCGTTTCAAGCGGCCAGTGGCTTCAACGCTCTTCTTGCTTCAATCCGGTTATTCGCGCACATTTCCTTCTTCCCATCGAGCCGTATTATCATCTGACGCGATGGCTGCAAGGCAAGCTAAGACAATTCTCGCTCCATCGACCGGAGATCATAGTGAATCACAATTTGAGGTCACAGATGCGCCGTGCGTTGGCGCCAGCTTCGAGGTGCTTTTTTCTTTGCCTTGCGCTCTTCTTGGGTGTCGCCGCGCAGATCGGCTGGGCTCAAGCGCCTCCAAACGTCGAAGCAACGCTTAAGAGAATGCTTACGGCGACCGAGAGTGCATCGCGCAGCGCCTTCGTCGCCGAAGGCGACGCGTCGTTCCAGGGCGATATCACTCAAGAGATGTTTAACGGATTTAGTGCACAGTTCGCACCTCGTCTCAAGCGCGGCTATACGACGACTTTTGTCACCCAGTTGCATCAGGAAGGTTACTCGGTCTACGTTTGGAAGGTCGAATTTAAGGATGGCGGCGACGATTTGCTCTTCACTCTGGCGGTCAAGGACGGAAAGGTTGGAGGGTTTTTTCTGCGATAGCTGCTGCGCCAATTAGCACGATCGCGCAGGTGCGATAAGTCTCAAATCCGACCGACAATCGGATCACGCATCCTGCCCGTTCTGCGCCCATGCGATGGCCTGCTCAAGCGTCATTGCTCGCCCCTCCTGCCAAGCCAAGTCGAAGTCGGCGCTAGCGGCGATGGCGGCGCGGGCGACGGCGACGTAACGGCTGCAGCGCGGCTGCTCGCTGGGAGCTTGCGGGGCACCGATCTCTTCCCGCAGGCGCTCCGCTTGACCCCAAATGCAGGCCGGCTGGGCAGCGCCAGGGCAAATGCGACGGCAAGTCCTTCCAGGGTCCAAGCGATGCCCCACCGGATCGCCGATATCTGAACGGCGAGATTGGCTTCCTCGACCACCAGGTTCGACCAGCCGGCATCGAGGATGCGTCCCTTTGGTACGAATTCTCGTTCGCGCGCTCGACGAGCGTCTTAGAACCGCAATCGCGCGCGCCCGCAGGGGCGTCGGCGTACCGTGGCGGCTAAGCATTCCAGCTTCGGGATCAAGCTGAAACGGCCTGATTTCGTAGGCAAAACTCACGCCCCGGCGCTTTCAGATGGCAGCAAGCAAATTTTATCGTTTCTTTAGACCTTCTTTAGGACTTGACCGCTGCACTTCCGCAACATTCGCACTGTATCCACCACAACGCGAGGAGACGGTCATGGAACGGAAAATAGAGCAACCAAGGTATGCCCGCCGTAATCCCTGGAGCGCGGCGAAAACAACGATGGTCTTGCTTGGTGTTGCGCTTGCCGGCAGCGCGGGCACGCTGCTCTTCGACTCGTTCGTCCCGGGCAATGTGACCTGGTCCGACGAAGCGTTCCTGCCACCGACGACCGTTCAAACCGCCAATGTCGCAGCGTCGGCTCCGGCGGCGTCTGGAGCACGTGACTTTTGATTAGTTCCCGGACCATGTGGCGATCTCCCGGTCGGCAAAGCTCGAGGATCCGAGTTACGACGTCTTGAGGACGGGTGCCCGTGACACGCTCAATCCGATCTCGCACCGAGAATACGTCTGCGTCCTGTGTCCCGAATGCCTGGTGTGACGTGAGCGGCCATCGAACGATGGCCGCTCATAGTCAATAGCGCGCGTACACGACTGCCGGCCGACGAGCGGTATCATTTTGAACAACGAGACCGAAGGCGTCCGACTGGTCAAATAGACTTCACGCGTGGGGAATGCGTCCGGCGACCTTGAAGCAACCCAGCGATCGAATCTCGAGGTCCAGCCCGGCGGGTGCGCATGCTAGTGTTAGACCTTCAGCAATGACCGCCGCGCAATTGACGACTCAGAGTGTTCCAGATCGATCTGACGGCACTCCATCGTATGACCCGAATGGTCCTCGCCCTATTATGTGGCCTCCTTGGCGGGACTGCCCTCGGCACCGAAGAAGTTGTAACTATCCCGACTCGGAGCGGCGTCACTCTTTCCTACCTACTCGTTCAGGATAGATCCGCAACGCCGGAGATCGTGGTGATCTCCTTCGTGGGCGGCTATGGCGATATTGACTTGGCCAAGCTATCCCAGAACCATACTCCCAGGTTCAGCCCGAACGCGAATTTCTTAGTCCGTATCCGCGACCGGCTGGCCGACCCCGATATGGTCGACGTCATCGTCGATTCGCCTTCCGACAAACTACCACAGGGAATGACCGACAGGTTTCGTCAAGGAGCCGATCACCTGGCGGACGTCCGTGCGCTGATCACTGATCTGAAGATGCGGTTTCCGCGCGCCAAAGTGTATCTGCTCGGCACGAGCCGCGGCACAATTTCCGCCGCGGCGCTCGCTGCGGAGCTTGGCAGTTCGGTGCAGGGCGCCATCCTGACTTCGACAACAACCAAGCGAGACCGCATGGGTGAAGCACTCTCGGGGTTCGACTTCGCGACGATCAAAACTCCCGTGCTCCTCGTCCATCATCGCGATGACGGATGTGCGACGAGTCCCTATTGGGAGGCCAATCGCTTGTCGAAGGACTTTCCATTAATCAGCGTGAGCGGCGGCGACCCGCCGCAAACCGACCCATGCGAGCCCCTGTCGCCCCATGGTTTCTTCGGGCGTGAGGCATCGGTGGTCGACGCAATCAAAAACTGGATGCTAGGACGGGAGTTTACCCGTGACATCCGATGATGGCGACGATGCCTAGCGTCGCACACATTTCAGTTTGCTCCCGAAGCAGCCCGGGCGCCAACTCACCGCCTCGCGCGCGCAATCGTTTGGGTTTTGTCGGCTTTGAGCCACAGAATGCCGCAGGGCGCCCGCGGTGCGGCCTCCCTGTCGTCACAGTTCGAGCAAATCGCGCCCGACGATCAGATTTCCCGAGAAGTATGGCCGCACCGCGTCGAACCATACCTCGTCTTTGAGGAATGGGTAGCCGCCAGGAACGAAGTGCGACAGCACGAGCGTCTTGACACCGGCTTCGGTGGCAATACGGCCGACTTGCTCGGTTGTAGTGTGGCTAGCCAGCAAGTGTTCACGCAAAGTCTTCGCATTGGTTTCGGCTGCAATCAGTTGCTCAAGCGCCGGCAGGTACATGACCTCGTGGACCAATACGTCGGCGCCCTGCGCAAGCTTGACGAGGTTTGGCGACGGGCGCGTATCGCCCGAAATCACGATCGAGCGGTCGGGGCAATCGAAGCGGTATGCAAAGGCAGGTTCGACCGGCGGATGGTCGACAAGCGCCGCGGTGACCTTGACGTTGTCGTCCTGCATCACCGGACCGCCCGCCGTGATCTCATGCGCTGCGATCAAGCCCTTTAGAGGCGGCCGCCCCTCATCGGCGATGCGCGTGCGAATGTCATAGTCGTTCAACGCTAGAAACTGGCGCGTCATTTCCAACAGTGGCGGCGGCCCATAGGCGTCGACTCGTGTCGCCAGGTCGGTCTCCCAACTCAGCAGCAGCAGATTGCCGTAGTCGGCGTTGTGGTCTGAGTGGTGGTGCGTCAGGAACACATTGCGGATAGACCCGAGTTTGAGTTTCGCGAGCACCATCTGGCGGGCCACGCCGTTGCCGCAGTCGATGACGTACGAAACACCGTTCACGACAATAACCTGCGCCGGCGCGGCGCGATTGGGCTTCGGCGTAGGGCCACCAGCGGTGCCGAGCAAGATCAGACGCGACTTAGGCTTCCCGTTGTCGACGGCCGTTGGTTGGACGTCGATTCCCCAGGCCCGCTGCAAAGGCAACGCCACGATCAGCGCCGCACTGGCGCCGAGAAATTTGCGGCGCGGCGGCTGCTGCACGATTCGGTCGGCTCTTGTCATGATCACCTCAGGCGTCCATCTGGTCACGGTTTGCGTCGTCCTCCAACATCGCCAAGTCCGGAGGTCGATCCCGCGCAGTTCCAGAACCATACGATAGAATGCTTCGGAATGAAAATCTCCACCGCACGTTTCCATGGCGCGCCTGTCGCTTGTCCGGACGCATTAGACTCGTTGTAAATCCATCACCCAGTTCGTCTCCCAGCTGGCACCCCCATCGGTCGAGAATGCTTGCTCCCAGTGACATGTCGTAGGAGTTATCTTGGACCAAACGTAACGGACACGTATAGGCTTCCCTTTATACAAATCGTCACCGAGGAACGTCCCGACACCGTCGTGGAAACCCCCTCGGACGGGCGGATCGAGAGGTCCGAGTGGAGTCCGACTGTCGAGCCACCAGATCGACCACTGCCCCGTCTTGGTGTCAAACGATCGCAGACCGGCGGCTCGATAGGTGCCCGCGGGCAGTTCCAGCACGTTGTCGTCGAACGTTCCGTAGCCTCCCATCACCATCTGCATGACTGACGTGCCTTCAAATTCAATCCACTCGTGATTGTTCGCCAGCCATTCCTTCAGCCGTCGATGATGAACTCTCCAATGCCCGACCAGGAAATCGAAATCATGGAGTGCGGCCACTTCATTTTCCGTGTGCATCATCTTGTCTCCCGAATCTAGCGTTTGTGCAGCCGACGGCGCCAGAGCAGCCATTCCCAGGCTCAGCGCCACGTATGCGGCCATGAGTCCACGTATTTTCATCTTGAGTTTCGCCGAGGTGATGTAACGGTGCCGTTGTAACACCAAATACCTGCCAGATAATGTCAGGTATTTATGGTAGGTTAGCGCAATGCGCGCAAGCCGATTACTGTCGATCCTGTTGAGCCTGCAGGCCCGTGGCCGACTGACGGCGTTCGAGATGGCCGAAGAGCTCGAGGTTTCGGAACGGACAATCTACCGTGACATTGACGAGCTAAGCGCCGCGGGCATTCCCGTCGTGGCAGACCGCGGGCGCGCTGGCGGCTTTAAGCTGGCCGGTGGCTTTCGCACCCAGTTGACGGGCCTCACCGAGGGCGAAGCGGAGACGCTGTTCCTAGCTGGCCTGCCTGGGCCGGTGGCAGAACTCGGCTTGGCCGAGCTCATGGCGGTAGCACGCACCAAGCTGTTGGCAGCATTACCCGCAGGTGCACAGGCGGAACGCATCGCGGCGAAATTCCACCTCGATGTCGCGGGCTGGTTTCGCACAACCGATTCAGTTGCAATGCTGCCGGTCATCGCGCGCGCCGTCTGGAACGCGCGCTATGCAAGGTTTCGTTATGGTCAGGCCGAGGACTCCCGTGTACGAAAAGTCGGTCCCGTGGGGCTGGTGCTCAAGGCCGGTATTTGGTACCTGGTGGCGGAGAAGGGCGACGCGCTTCGAACCTACCGGGTAGGGAAGATCTCGGATGCGGAAGCGCTGGACGAGCCGTATACCCGGCCAGCAGGGTTCGATCTTGCGGCCTGGTGGGCGCGGTCTTCGCGCGAATATGAAGCCAATACCTACCGCAACAGCGCCACGGTTCGCTTGTCCCCGCGTGGCCGCTCGCTTCTGGACCTGCTAGGTCCCTATGTAGTTAACGCGGTAGCAAAAACGGCGTGCGAGCCCGACGGACAAGGATGGGTGAGGTGCACAGTCCCGCTGGAGCCTGACGGACTGGGCATTCGCGAACTCATGCGTCTTGGCGTCGACGTGGAGGTAATTTCGCCGCTAACGTTGCGGAATCAAATGGCGCAGACCCTGCGCGATACGCTACGCCATTATTCGGGGCGCTCAGCCAGCCGATCAAGACTGCCTAACACACGCGAGCGCTGATCCCGTGACGGCCACTACGAGCACCGGCGTAGAAGGGCGCATCGGGTGTCGCCAACTCGAGGAGCAGCCTTCCCGTCAATTTTCACGCGCCCCTCAATCCGGCGGTGTGAAGCGGTGCGAGCTTCGTCGCCAGGCGAGTGTCTACACGAGCGCGATCTTTCCGGTCGCGAGGTCATACACGCCGCCGACGATGTCGATCTTTTTCTCCGTGTACAGCTTCTCGACTACCGGAGGGGAGTGCTTGAGCCGCGCCACCTGCCGCCGCACGTTCTCGGCGATCGCATTGTCGAGCAAGTTGCCGGACTGCGTCCTTTCCGCGACGATCACCGCCGGCTTGATCGCGTTGATGAGCTCGGGCAAATGGCCCGGCAGGACGGCCTTGGTTTTCAACACCTTGATTGCGGCATCGACCGCGCCGCATCCGCTGTGCCCGAGCACCATGATGAGCGGCACGCCGAGGAAGTGTACGCCGTACTCGAGTGACGCCAGCAGGTCCGGATTCACGATGTTACCCGCGACGCGCACAACAAACAGATTGCCAGGGCCCTGATCGAATGCGAACTCCGGCGCCACACGCGAGTCGGCGCAGCTCAGGATCGCGGCAAACGGGTACTGTGCCTGCGCACGGGCAGCGCGCCCCGACGAGAAGTCGCGCTCGTTTGAGGCGTTCGCCGCGTAACGCGCGTTGCCGTCCATTAGTCGCTTTAGCGCTTCCGAAGGAGGAATCGCGTTCGGTGGCGGCGGCGCACCCGGAGCCGGCGGCTCGGCAGCGACGGCGACACCCATGCTCCACGGCGCAAGCGCTACGAGCGCGCCCGTTCGGAGAAATTCGCGGCGCGATACCTGAGGTTCGTGCCGCGCATCGCCACATGATTCGCACATTCGATTTTCTCCTCTCATGGTTGAACTGGCCGGGGAATTGTACCGCGGGTTGGACCTCACCGATCGGGCCCCGGACTCGACGAGAAGCAACGCTCACGCAGTGCGTTCCGTCGCATCAAACGCGCAAAACCCGCTGGTCTGCCCATCGAGCCGCCAGAAAAGTCTAACCTGGTGGTCAATCTCCAGGCGGCGATGGCGCTTGGAATTACGATTCCGCAATCCATCAGGCAGCGCACGGACAAGGTGATCCGGTGAAAGCGGGCCAGCGTCGTCGCCGTTGCGAGCCGCGTGCTCGATCAGTTGCGCGCGTCCTTGGGTTTGCTACCACCGGCGTAGTCGTTCCTGGCGGGCGCGTAGGCGGGGCGAGGTTTATGGGTTACAAATTCGGCTACGTCTATCGCGTCCTGATCGCTAAGCGAGCCCTCTTGCCCCAGCGGCATGTTGAACTTGATGAAACCCGCAGCCGTGTAGGTACGTGCCAGGCCGGCGCCGACATTGAACGATGCGTTGCCCCAGACCGGCGGGAAGATGTAGCCTCCTGCCGGGTTCTTGGTCCCCTCTCCCTCGGCGCCGTGGCAGTTAGCGCATTTTTCAACGTAGATCTGCTTGCCATGGGCAGCATTTGGTTTCAGCGCGCTGTCAACTCTGCCCATACCGCGTCCGACAACGTCCTCGCCCACCGGTACGCCGGTTGATAGCCACCGCATGTACATCAGCATGGCGATCATCTCCTTAGAATCGAGAACTAGCGCTTTGCCATTCATCGAGCGCTGAAAGCAGTCATTGATTCGCTCCTGCAGGGAATTAATATGACCATTCCGCGTGCGGTATTCTGGGTACACACCCCACAACCCTACAAAAGGGCCGGCCGATTCCTTGGTGCCGGCTCCAAGATGGCAGTTGCCGCAGTTGAGACCGTTGCCCACGTTGCTCGGCAACATCTTGTGCGTGTCAGTAATCAACACCCTGCCGAGCTTAATCGCCTCACCTTCAGGTCCGTTTGGAATGGTGCTGTCCTGCGGCACATTGAAGGGTGCCGGCTCCGTCGCATAGGCATTACCGCAAGCCGCGACGCACAGCCCAGCCAGAGTACTCAGCAGGCAAGATCGAAATGACTCGGACATGCTCGCTCCCATAGATCACTTTGACTCGGCGAAGTGTGTGCCGAGCCCAACGTCTCACGAGTTGAAGTACCCTGCGCCGGCACATGCATTGTAGACGCTTTGGGGCCGGGGTCCGCGTTGCGCCTGGCTACGAGGTCTTTACCCGCAGCTTCTGGCTTCGGTTCCGGCGCAGCAGGATGGTCGCACTTGGAATGCGGAGCATAGTCGTTGGTTGACGGCGCAATCCTGAAACCGACGCGAATTCGAAAGGCTGCCCTGGGTCAGGCCTCGGGTTCGTGGCAAACCATTTCGATGTTGTGCCCGTCCGGACCAATGACGAAAGCTGCATAGTAGTTCGCGTGGTATTGCGGGCGCAGACCAGGCGCACCATTGTCTTTGCCGCCCGCGTCCAGAGCCGCGCGATGGAAAGCTTCGACTTGCTGGCGATTCTCGGCTGTGAACGCCAGGTGAAGATGCGCCGGCTTCTCCTCGGTTTGGCACATGCACAATGAAGCCTTGCCCTTTGGGGGGCTAAGCTCAACACCCAACGGCCCCTCAAGGACAACAGCTACGCCGAGCGGTTCGAGTGCCTTGAGGAAGAACGCTTT
>Ga0302324_100018786_pt1 | contig 13608 bp, 4 predicted proteins | sample Palsa_T0_1_FD_201949 | JGI IMG/M metagenome (GOLD analysis project Ga0302324, IMG submission 201949) | Peat permafrost microbial communities from Stordalen Mire near Abisko, Sweden - Palsa_T0_1 | ecosystem: Environmental > Terrestrial > Soil > Palsa > Peat permafrost | place: Sweden: Abisko...
ATTAATTTTGTTACCGCGCACGACGGATTCACGCTGCGCGATCTGGTGAGCTACAACCAAAAACACAACGAGGCCAACGGCGAAGACAATCGCGACGGAACCGACAACAATCGCAGCTGGAATTGCGGCGTAGAAGGCGACACAGACGACCCGGAAGTGAATGCGCTGCGCGCCCGGCAACAGCGCAACTTTCTCGCCACGCTTCTGCTCTCGCAGGGCGTGCCCATGCTGCTGGCCGGCGATGCCATTGGCCACAGCCAACAGGGAAACAATAACGCGTACTGCCAGGACAACGAGATTAGCTGGATCAACTGGAATCTGCGAGAGAGCGACAAAGATCTGCTCTCTTTCGTGCAGGCGATGATTGCTCTGCGCCAGGCTCATCCCGTCTTTCATCGGCGGAAATTTTTCCAGGGCCGTGCTATCAAAGGCGCCGAGGTACAGGACATTCTCTGGCTCATGCCCGACGGTAAAGAGATGACCGATGAAGAGTGGCGAGTGGAATCGGCGCGCTGCCTGGGTTTGTTTCTTGCCGGCGAGGGGCTCGGTGAGGTTGACGATCGAGGACAACCGGTCAAGGACGACGACTTTCTGGTTTTGATGAACGCCCACCACGAAGCGATTCCTTTCACCCTGCCGCCACCTCACAAGGGTTCCAGCTGGGACGCGCTGGTCGACACTTCTTGCGAACCTGCCGGACGTCCCCGGTGCCGGCCAGAAACTGAGGGAGTCTATACACTCGAGGGCCGATCCATGGTCGTGCTGGAGGCGCGAGCGGCGCGAAGACCCAGAACCGTGGCCCGCGAATTTTCCAGCTACGAGACTTCCAATCAGGAGGCTCCAAGACAAGAGATTTCCGGCCACCGGAGTGCGGGGCGTTAGCATGAGGCGTGAGCACATCATGCCGTTCGGCGCTGAACGCCTCCCCGACGGCGCGGTCCGGTTTCGACTGTGGGCGCCCGCAGCCGAGCGTCTCGATCTGCTTCTCTACCACACTACCCGCCCGATGCCTGCGATCGGCGACGGTTGGTTTGAACTCGTCACTCGCGATGCCGCGCCGGGGAGTGCGTATTACTTTCTGGTAAATGGCGAGACTCGAGTGCCCGATCCCGCCTCCCGCTTCCAGCCCAGCGATGTTCACGGCCCCAGTGAAGTGATCGATCCGCGAGCTTTCGAATGGAAAGACAAAGCTTGGCGCGGACGGCCCTGGAACGAGGCCGTCATCTACGAACTTCACGCTGGGACGTTTTCTGCGCAGGGAAACTTTTCTGGAGTAGAGGAAAAGCTGGATTACCTTCGCGACCTGGGCGTCACCGCTCTCGAACTGATGCCGGTCGCGGACTTCTTCGGAAAACGAAACTGGGGATATGACGGTGTCCTGCCCTATGCTCCCGATTCTTGCTACGGGCGTCCGGAGGACTTGAAGCGGTTGGTTCAGGCGGCCCACAGCAGAGGCCTCATGGTGATGCTTGACGTGGTCTATAACCACTTCGGGCCAGAAGGAAATTTCTTGCGCGCCTATGCGCCGCAGTTTTTCACCTCGCGGCATCGCACTCCCTGGGGTGAGGCGATTAACTTTGACGGTGAGGGCAGCCAGGTCGTGCGAATGTTCTTCATTCACAACGCGCTCTACTGGCTGGAAGAGTTTCACCTCGACGGGCTGCGCTTCGACGCGGTGCACGCCATCAAAGATGATTCCTCTCTTCACATCCTGCCTGAGCTGGCGGAGTCAGTACGAAATACTGTGGGTCAAGATCGGCACATTCATCTGGTGCTGGAAAACGAAGACAACGCGGCACGTTATCTCCAGGAACCGTCGGGGATATGCGCTTCGCATTGCAGCTACGACGCGCAATGGAACGATGACATCCACCACGTTTGCCACGTATTAGCCAGCCATGAGCAGGACGGCTACTACGAGGACTATGCCAAGGATCCCATCGCGGCTTTGGGGAGATGTTTAACGGAGGGATTCTACTTCCAAGGCCAAGCCTCAAGTTTTCGCGGCGGTGCGCCTCGAGGTGAGATTAGCCGCGGTCTTTCGCCCACCAATTTTATTTCGTTCCTACAAAATCATGATCAAGTGGGGAACCGCGCTACGGGGGGAAGAATTATCAGCTTTGCTAACTGGGACGCGGTTCGGGCGCTGATGGCGATTCTACTGCTCGCTCCCTCTCCTCCGCTGCTTTTTATGGGCGAAGAATTCGGCGCCAAAACTCCATTCTTGTTTTTCTGCGACTTCAGAGGAGAGCTGGCGAAGGCCGTGACGGAAGGCCGGCGGGCTGAGTTTTCCAAGTTTAAAGAGTTCAATGACGCTTCCGCTCGCGATTCCATTCCTGATCCCAACGCCGAGAGTACTTTCTTATCGTCGAAGCTGGATTGGAACTCGCTGGGCGAATCAGAACAAAAAGATTGGTTAAAGTTTTACTCCGACCTGCTGGCTTTACGGCAGAAAGCGATCGTCCCGTTTCTCAGCCAAGCCGGCGAGTCTGGCTTAACCAGCGGCTATTCGACTTTCAAGAATTCCGGCTTGTGCGCGCGCTGGAAGACAGCGAACCAAACGTTGCAACTCATCTCCAATCTGAGCGACGACACTATCGATTTCGCCCGTCCCGAGAGTGACGACGAAATATACGCGACATTCAATACCGCGGCAGGGCATACGATGCCAGCATGGTCGGTCGGCTGGTATTTGAACTCTGAATTATGAGCGCTCCCAAGATTCCCACGGCGACGTATCGGCTACAGTTCAATCGCCAGTTCACGTTCCGCGATGCGACCGCGATCGTACCTTATCTGGCGTCGCTGGGAATCTCGCACATCTATGCATCGCCCTATCTGCGGGCGCGGCCGGGAAGCATGCATGGATACGACATCATCGATCACACGCAACTGAATCCGGAAATCGGAACGCCCGAAGAATTCGACGAATTTGTCGATGCCCTGCACCGCCACGATATGGGCCAGATCCTCGACATCGTGCCCAATCACATGGGCGTGATGGGATCCGACAATGCCTGGTGGCTGGACATTCTGGAAAACGGAGAGAGCTCCGACTATTCGCAGTGGTTTGACATTGATTGGCAGCCGATCAAAGATGAACTGCAGGGCAAGGTGCTGGTTCCCGTGCTCGACGATCAGTACGGAATCGTCCTCGACAAGGGCGATCTGAAGCTGGTCTTCGATCAGCACCAAGGCGAGTTCAGCATCTTCTACTTTAAGCACCGCTTTCCCATCGATCCCAAAGAATATCCTCGAATCTTGTTACGCCAGAGCGAACGGCTCAGGGCGGCTGCTGAGCCCGCACAACTTGAAGCACTTGAGCTCCAGAGTTTGATCGCGGCGTTCAGCCACTTGCCCGGTCGCCTCGGCGTCACTCCCGAAGAGCGCACCGAAAGAAATCGCGACAAGGAGATGCATAAACGAAGACTGGCGAACCTCAGCGCGCGATCGACAATGATCGCGGAGTTCATCCAGCAGAACGTGCGCGCCATTAACGGCACAGTGGGCGACTCTCGCAGCTTTGACGAATTGCATGAACTCATCAAGGCGCAAGCCTTCCGGTTGGCGTATTGGCGGGTCGCAGCCGACGATATTAACTACCGGCGTTTCTTTGACATCAATGATCTCGCCGGTCTGCGCATGGAAAACCCGAGCGTCTTCGAGGCCACGCACCGTTTCGTCATGGAACTGGTGGGGCAGGGCAAGGTCGACGGATTGAGAATCGATCATCCTGATGGACTTTTCGATCCGGCAGAGTACTTTCGCCGGATCGCCGCGGGCGGCCCAAACTATGTAGTGGTCGAGAAAATTCTGACCGGAGATGAATCCCTGCCTTCGGATTGGGCCGTGCACGGTACCACTGGTTACGATTTTTCCAATTTGCTCAACGGCCTTTTTGTCGACACATCCTCAGCCGCTAAAATAAGCCGTGCCTACCGTGGATTTATCGGGAAAGCTCTCGACTTTCGCGAAATTGTCTACGAATCCAAGCAGACCGTTATGCGCAGCGCCCTCGCCAGCGAATTGCAGGTGCTGGCTACTATGCTGAGCCGCATCGCGCTGGCAAACCGCTATACCTGCGACTTCACTTTGAATAGTCTGCGCGATGCGCTGAGCGAAGTCGTGGCGAATTTTCCGGTGTATCGCACTTATCTGCGTCAGGGCGAATCGGCTGAAGTCGAAGTGTCAGGCCAGACCCGCTGGTATATTGAGGTCGCGATTCAGGCCGCGAGAAAACAGGATGCTTCTCAGGACACGAGTGTCTACGACTTCCTGCGCCAGGTCTTGTTGATCGCAAGGGGCGAGCAGGCCGACGGAAGCCGTCATCGTTTTCTCGCATTCGCCATGAAGTTCCAGCAGTTTTCCAGCCCGGTCATGGCCAAAGGCCTGGAGGATACAAGTTTCTACCGCTACCATCCGCTGACCTCACTGAACGATGTGGGCGGAGACCCGTCGCACTTCGGCCACACGCCCGGCGAGTTTCACAAGAAAACGCTGGAGCGCGCGAAAAGCTGGCCGTATTCCATGCTCGGAACTTCCACGCATGACAGCAAACTTTCCGAGGACGTGCGCGCGCGCATCAATGTGCTCTCCGAAATTCCCGCCGAGTGGCGGCTTAAGGCCCGGCAGTGGCACACCCTTAATCTCAAGCACAAGAAAATCGTTGATGGAACAGAAACGCCGACGCGCAACGACGAATATCTTTTCTATCAGGCGCTGCTCGGAGTCTGGCCGGCAGGGAAGAGCGAGCCCGATCCTGACCTGCTCGGCCGCATGAAGGAGTACACGCTCAAGGCGGCGCGCGAAGCCAAAGAGTCGACCAGTTGGGCAAATCAGAACGCAGCTTACGAGAACGCTCTCAGTGCATTCGTCGAGGCCGTTCTCGATCCGGCGAATAGTGAGTTCCTTTCAGATTTCCTGGTGCTCCAGCAGCGGGTCGCGGGCATTGGCTTGCTCAACAGCCTGTCGCAGACTCTGATCAAGGTGGCTTCCCCCGGCGTTCCAGATATCTATCAGGGCAACGAGGTTTCTCAGTTGTGCCTGGTCGATCCGGACAATCGCCGAGCCGTCGACTACGAGACACGCAAAAAGCTTCTGGCGGAAATGACCTCGCTGTCCAGCTCCGAACGCACCGCCTTGGCTAGAAATCTCTGCCGGCAACTGGAGCAGGGAAGCGATGCGGAAGGGCGCGCGAAATTATTTCTTACCTCGTCCGCCCTAAGCGCGCGCCGGCAAAATCAGGACCTCTTCCAGCAGGGCGAATACCTGCCGCTTATCGTAGAAGGAGAACGAGCCGGCCACTTCTTCGCTTTTGCCCGCACCAGTTCGTCAACGGTCGCTGTGATTGTGGTGCCCCGCCTGTCCGCCCGGCTCTTTAAAGATGGGATCTCACTTCTGGAATCAGCTCTATGGAACGACTGCAGAATCGTGCTTCCAGTTGGGATCAAGACCTGCGGCTACCGCAACGCAATCACCGGTCAGCGCTGCTGTGCTAGCGTGGGAGATGACGGCAGCGCCTACTTTGACCTGTCAACGCTGATGAAAGACTTCGCCTGGGTTCTGCTGGTCTCGGATTCGGATGTATAAGTGAGTCGCGCAGATTTTCACCCGACAAAGTCCTCGCGCTGATACCTTCGAGATCATGAATCAGTGCTAATAGGTCAGACCCGCGGTGCGGATTCTGGTCGACAACTCCAGCGGAATCAATCGCATCACAACCTCAGCAGGTTGCGAGCAATTCGCCTCATTTGACTGGGCCGCTTCTTCAATTTGCAATCAACGATCAGGTGGCGAAGTTCTGCGTGATGAAAGCTGGTTCCGGTGCTCACTTATGCGGTCGTCATTCCTGGCGCTCTTGTTCTTCATCGTGGCTGTTGTTGCCGCCGCGCAACTTGCGCCCCAGGCTCCACAAGCCGCTTATGAAGGCCAAAATGTAAGCGGAGTCTCGCTTATTGCGAATCCGCATCGCGACCTCAAGCCCTTCTACGAACTGGTCACGCAAAAGGTTGGCGAACCGTATTCACAGGAGAAAATTGAAGCCAGCGCTCAGGCCTTGAAGCAGGCGGGAAGTTTTCCCAAGGTGGGCGTCACGATTGTCCCCGAGGTCGAGGGACTACGCGTCAACTTCCTCCTGGAGCCGGCATACTATCTGGGCATTGTGGAGTTTTCCGCCGCCGCCAAGCATTTTTCTTACACTCGGCTCTTGCAGGTCGCGGACCTGGCTGACGAAGATCCTTATGATTCCTCGCGCGTTCCCGTCGCCGAAGACGCGCTCGTGAAATTCCTGCGGAAGAACGGATATTTTCAGGCAACCGTTCATGCCGAAAGTACGATCGACGATCCACACCAGCTGGTAAGCGTCAACTTCGCGGTGCAACTCGGAAAGCAGGCGCGTATTTCCGCGGTCGAGTTCGATGGCCCCGACGGGCCGGAGAGTGCGCGCCTGATGCGTGCCGTGCGCTCGTTGCGCGCTCGGCTGTCGGGCGGGCTCCTCAAGCCCGGAAAACCCTACTCTCCAGAACGTGTAACCGAAGCGAAGACGTTAATCAAGAAAGCCCTCACCAAACAGCGGCGTCTGGCCAACAACGTTCAGGAAAATCCCCCGCAATACGACGCCGCCGGCAATCGCGTGAAGGTTTCGTTCAAAGTAGAGATTGGCCCGGTGGTGAATGTGCGCGCCGTCGGGGCCCGACTCTCATTCATTCCTTTCCTGGCGAACCGGGACATGAAAAAACTGATCCCTATTTACTCGGAGGCTGCAGTCGATGCGGATCTGGTCGAAGAGGGCCGTCGCAACCTTACTGATTTTTTTCAGAAAAAAGGCTACGACGATGTCAAAGTCACGACGGACTTCGAGAAAAAAACCGATGAGATTCTAGTCTTCTACAAAATCGACCGCGGAACCAAGCACAAGGTTGATCGCATACTCTTCCATGGAAATTATGGTTTATCGGAGAAGGAATTGTCAGCTCAGGTAACGGTGAAGAAATCCCACATCTGGACGCACGGAAGTCTCAGTCAAAAGCTGCTGAAGCAGAGCATCGAAAACATTGAGTCGCTATACCGCGACCGCGGATACGAAGAAGTGAAAGTAACTTCCCGCACTGTCGACCGAGGTTCGAAGATTGACGTCGCCTTCGACGTTGAGGAAGGAAAGCAGACGGTAGTCAGTGATGTCAAAGTTTCCGGCAATCAGAACATTGCGGAAGCCCAGCTTACTGCGCCCAAGGGATTTCAGCTGCGCGTGGGCATGCCGTTTTCGCCGCGCAAGCTGACCGACGACCGCAATCGGATTTCGGCAACCTACCTGGATCACGGCTATCTGAACGCCGAAGTAAAAACCAGCGTAACCAAAGATGCCGGCGATCCGCATCGCGTGACTGTGGCCTACACGATCGTGGAGCACCAACTGGTGCGAATCGCTGAAGTTGTCTACATGGGCCAGAAAGAGACGAGGCTGCACCTCATTGAGAAGACGGCAAACCTTCCCGCCGAAACTCCCATGCAGCGCCAGGAGATGCTGGAGGCGGAAAGTCGTTTGTACGACCTGAACATCTTCGACTGGTCGAGCGTTGGGCCACGCAAGCCCATTACCGACCAGACCGAAGAGACCGCGCTGGTAAAGGTACACGAGGCCAAACGCGACGAAATCACCTACGGATTCGGCTTTGAGGTCTCGCATCGCGGCGGAAACATTCCGACCGGCACGGTAGCTCTTCCCGGTGGCGGAGGCACGATCGGATTGAACGGATATCAGATCGCGCCCAGTCAATCCACCTTCGCCAGTCCTCGCGGTCTCATCGAATTCGATCGCCGCAACATGCGCGGGCTGGGGGAAACGGCCAGCGCCTCCATTCTCGCGTCCCGCCTGGATCAACGATTCCTGAGCACCTACGGGCAGCCTCACTTCTTCGGCTCTCAATGGCAATCGCTGACCAGTTTATCGGCAGAACGTACCAGTGAAAACCCGCTGTTTACGGCCAGGCTGGGCGATCTTTCATTTCAGGTGGAGAGATTGCTCAACCGCAAGACGAATACTCGGCTTCAGCTTCGCTATGATTTCAACGAGACCGAGTTATCTCACATCCTCGTGCCGCGGTTGGTGCTGCCGCAGGACGAGCGCGTGCATCTTTCAACTTTCTCTGGAACATTGATCCGTGATACCCGTGACAAGCCTCTCGACGCTCACCATGGCGAGTTCGCGACCATCAACCTGGGAATCACGCCCACCGCTCTCGGCTCCAGCGCGAACTTCGCCAAGCTCTTCGCCCAGTATGCCTTTTATAAGCCGGTTCGCACCGTGGTGTTCGCCAACAGTATTCGCCTCGGGCTGGCGACGCCATTCTCCGGAAGTTTTGTGCCCACCAGCCAGCTGTTTTTTTCCGGAGGCGGCACTTCGCTGCGCGGGTTTCCCATCGATGAAGCCGGTCCGCAGCGGCTGGTGCCGTTCTGCAACGTATTGCAGGGCGAGACCGGGTGCGTCGATATCACCGTGCCCGTTGGAGGACGGCAGCTTTTTATCTTGAACTCCGAGGCGCGTTTTCCTCTCGGCCTTATCAAATCGCTCGGCGGAGTCATTTTCTACGACGGAGGCAACGTTTACAGCGCGATCAATATTCGTAATTTTGCCGATAACTACACCAATACCGTCGGCATTGGATTGCGCTACTCAACTCCCATCGGTCCGGTTCGCATCGATGTGGGACGCAATCTAAATCCTGTGCCCGGCATTAGTGCGACGCAATACTTCATCACTATCGGTCAGGCGTTCTAAGGAATGGACATGGAGCAAACGCGAAGAGCTAAGTCGTGGAAGCGAACGATCGGCTGGACCGTGGCCGGGCTGGTGGCGCTGCTCTTAATCGCAGCCATCGCGGGATATCTCTATCTCAAGAGCGAAAGCTTTCAACAGTACGCGCTGCGAGAGATCGTCAAGCAGGCGAATCTCGCAACCGGCGGCCGCGCGGAAATTGGCCGTCTCGACTTCAATCTATCGACCCTGACCGCTCATCTTTACAACATCACTCTGCACGGTAAGGAAACTTCCGCTCAGCCGCCTCTGCTCCACGCGGACGAGCTAACCGTACGCATAGAAATCCTATCGGCGCTGCATCGCAAGGTCGCGCTGCGTGAGCTCCTGCTCGATCACCCGGTTGTACACGTGGAAGTGGGTCGCGACGGCAACAGTAATCTTCCGGCGCCTCCGCCGTCGCAGACCAGCAGCCCCACCAGCGTGTTCGATCTGGCAGTACAGCATGCGCAATTGAACGCGGGCGAAATCAACTACAACGACCGCAAGATTCCGCTCGATGCCGATCTCTACGATCTGAACACCGATATTCATTTTGCTCCGCTGGCCCGGCGTTACGATGGAACTCTTTCGTACAGAAACGGCCACCTGAGTTACGCCGAATACAAGCCGCTTCCTCATGCTCTCGACCTGGCATTCAGTGCGACACCGGAGCGGCTTAGTCTCGATTCTGGCGATCTGAAGATCGGTTCATCGAACGCATCATTCCAGGCCCAAATTTCCAACTATTCCGATCCCATCGCCGACGGCACTTACCGAATCCGCATTCATACACAAGACTTCGCCTCCATGGCCGCGCCAGCTGCGCCTCAAGGCGAAATTTCTCTGAGCGGAAAACTGCACTACCACGCCGAAGCCGGGCAGTCCTTGCTCCGCAGCGTTTCCGTCGACGGAGTGATCGGCAGCGAAGCGCTTGCCGCCATGGCCTCCGGGAGCCGTGTCGAATTGCGAAATCTGCAAGGTTCGTATCAATTGGCTGACGGCAACCTGCGCGTCAGCGATCTCAAAGCGGAGTCACTGGGCGGAAAAATCAACGCTGCCCTGCAAATCGATCATCTCGACGCCACTCCCGAATCGCGAGCGCAGGCCTCGCTGTCCAACCTCTCACTGAGCGCGTTACAGAGAACCGCGCGCCGACAGGAACTAAGTGGAGCCAGGCTTTCAGGAACCATCAGCGGTCGCATCGAAGCATCCTGGCAGGGCAACGCGAACAATCTTCGCGCCCACTCGGACTTGACCGTGCAGGCACTAGCAGGCAAGCGATCCAATCCTTCGGGAGAAGAACTGCCTGTCAACGGAGCGATCCATGCAACCTACGACGGATCCCATCAGACCGTTGAGTTGCGCGATACTGTGCTGAGAACTTCCGCGGCCTCGCTCACCGCAAACGGAACCATCAGCGACCACTCCAGTTTGCAGCTGCAAGTTGTGGCCAACGATCTGCATCAACTTGCCGCCGTCGCAACCTCGCTCCTTCCTGCAGCCGGCGGGATGCCGTCAATCTCAGGCTCGGCCACTCTCACAGCCTCGATGCGCGGCTCGGTGAAGAGCCCCGCAATCGATGCCCAGCTGAACGCGCAGAAGCTGCAAATCGAAGGCAGCGAATGGTCCAGCGCAAAGCTTGCCATGCAGGCGAATCCTTCGCGGTTCACCCTGCAGAGTGGATCGCTGGTCAGCGCCCAGCGAGGAACGGCTCACTTCAGTGGCAGCGTTTCCTTGCAGGATTGGTCTTACCTGCCTTCGAACGCACTGAATGCAAATCTTGAAGTGCAGCAGATGCGGATCGCCGACCTGCTGCGGCTGGTGAATCAGCAGTATCCAATTTCCGGAGACTTGTCAGCCAAGGTGTCTTTGCAAGGATCGCAAAATAATCCCGTCGGTTCGGGCTCAGCGCAGATCGCCAACGCCCGGGCTTACGGCGAGCCGATTCAAACTCTTTCGGCAAAATTCCACGCGGAAAACGGTACGGTTGACTCCACGCTAACCGCAGTGGCCGCCGCGGGTGCCCTCGACGCCAATCTTTCCTATGCTCCGAAAGAAAAAACCTACAAGGTTCGCATCAACGCGCCCGCCCTGGTCTTACAAAAACTGCAAAGCGTACAAGAGAGAAATCTCGGCCTCACTGGGACCGTCTCAGCCACAATCAGCGGCGAAGGCACCGTGGATAATCCTGAATTCGTTGCGACGCTGCAGTTGCCGCTGCTTCAAGTTCGGCAAAATTCCATCGGTGATTTGAAGGCTGAGGTTCGCGTTGCCCAACACTTTGCCGACCTCACCGTGGATTCCAAAATTTCGCAGGCGTCGGTTCACGCCCAGGGTCACATCGCTCTCACCGGAGATTTAGAAGCTAGCGCGACCATCGATACCGGAACCATCCCGCTCGAAGTGGCATTGGCCACCTATGCCACCGGCGCCCCGCAAGGTTTCCAGGGGCAGGCGGAACTGCACGCGACCCTGAAAGGACCGCTCAAGGATAAATCGAAAGTTGAGGCGCATCTGTCAATTCCGGTCCTGAAGGCCAGCTATCAATCGCTGCAGATCGGTATCGCCGAACCTCTTCGCGCTGACTACGCCAATTCGGTCGTAACTGTGCAACCAACCGATATTCGTGGCACCGGAACATCTCTACATGTCCAGGGTCGCGTGCCGCTCGGCGGCGACGAAACTCCAACGCTCGCGGCCAAAGGTTCCATCGATGTCCACATTCTCAAGATCTTTGCGCCCGACGTCGACAGTTCCGGCACCATCGATCTGGATCTGCGCAGCGCCGGATCGACTGCAAAGCCGGCGATTGAGGGCCAACTGAAATTTAACGACGTCGCCGTTACTACGGCCGACGCTCCGGTCGGCCTGACGAAATTGAACGGTACGGTCGACGTCACCAGCGATCACGTCCGGGTCGCAAAGTTGACCGGTCAGGTGGGCGGCGGTGATGTCTCAATCGGCGGTTCGATTGCCTACCGGCCGAGCCTGCAATTCAACCTGGCCTTGCAGGCTAAATCGGTGCGCCTTCGTTATCCCGAGGGATTGCGGTCGCAACTCGACGCCAACCTCGCCTTTAGCGGCAACCCGGAGGCTTCGATTCTGAACGGCCGCGTACTCATCGACAATCTTTCATTCACATCCGACTTCGACCTGGAAAAATTCGGCGATCAATTCAGCACCGGCAGCACCATCTCCCAGCCCGGATTTGCCGACAACATAAAACTCGCTATTGCCGTGCAATCGCAGCAGAATTTGAACGCGACCAATTCACAGGTCAGCATCGAGGGCAGCGCCGCGCTGCAAGTTGGCGGAACGGCCGCGAACCCGGTCATCACTGGCCGCACCACCTTGAGTTCAGGGGAGCTCTTCTACCGCAATGTCCGTTATCAGCTGCAGAAGGGGATTATCACCTTCGACAATCCCAACGAAACCCATCCCGTGTTGAACGTGTCGGTCGCGACTACGATCGAACAATATAACTTGACCCTCACCATGCGCGGCCCACTGGACAAGCTCACCACTGCGTACGTTTCCGATCCGCCTTTATCGACCGCCGACATCATCAACCTTGTAGCCCGTGGAAAGACGACGCAGGAGTCGGCCGCCGAAAGTCAGAGTACCGACTCCATGATTGCCTCGCAGGCGGCAGGAGAGCTTACTGGTGGTTTGCAAAAGCTGGCAGGCATCTCCAGCCTGGAGATCGATCCCGGGATCGGAGGCAACGGACAGAGTCCTTCCACTCGCGTCGCCCTGCAACAGCGGGTGACCAAAAATCTGCTCTTCACGTTTTCCACCGATGTTGCCCAGCCCGGAAGCGAAATTGTTCTGGGTGAATATCAGATTAACAAGAGATGGTCGGTGAGCGTGGAGCGCGATCAGGTGGGTGGAGTCTCGGTGGACGGGAAGTATCACACGAAGTTTTGAGGATGTTGTTCAGCCGTCGCCTGCCGCAAACACGCCCAACGCAAGCCACTACGCTACCTGATTCAGCTCTGGTGCGCCTGCATTCTTATCCTGAGAACTCGAATCTTGAGAACTCGAATTCCTGGGTTCGATGTGCCCGGCTTTACTCACTTTCGCCAACTCTGCATTGAGTTCGGCGCCGACCAGAAGCACCAGGGAAGTCCAGTACAGCCAGATCATGAATGCTACGAAACCGCCTAGGGTTCCATAGGTCTGGTTGAAGTTCGCAAAATGCCGGAAGTAAATTCCCAGCAGGTAAGAAAGAATGTTCCACACCGCGACAGAGAGAACTGCCCCCGGCAGGGTTGCGCGAAAGCGCTGCTTCACGTTCGGCGCCAGAAAGTAGACCATCTCGACCGCTAACACCGTGAATGCGATAGCGATCGTCCAGCGCAACCCAGGCCAGACTGCAATGAACACCGCCGAGATGTCCAACCGGCTGGCCAGCCAGTCCCCGAAGCGCGGTCCCACCACCATCACCGCGAGCGCTGCCAGCAATAGACCTCCGCTGATCGCAGCCAAGCCCACTGCCAGCAGTCGAGTCTTCCAATAAGGACGGTCGTCAGTCGCGTCATACGCAATGTCGAGAGCTTCAATCATGGCGTCGAACGCCGCCGACGCCATCCAGATTGTGCCCACCATCCCAAAAGAAAGCCAGGTCAGGCGGTTGGAAGAAAGCACATCCCTCAAGACCGAATACACTGCGCGCATCGTGTCGGGAGGAAGCAGACGTCCCATCAGCATCAGCACATGCCCAAAAAGATCGGGAAGCGGAATGAAAGCCACGACCGCAGAAAGAAAAATCAGGCCGGGAAAGATCGACAAAATGCAGTAGTAAGACAGAGCCG
>Ga0302324_100018789_pt1 | contig 13607 bp, 14 predicted proteins | sample Palsa_T0_1_FD_201949 | JGI IMG/M metagenome (GOLD analysis project Ga0302324, IMG submission 201949) | Peat permafrost microbial communities from Stordalen Mire near Abisko, Sweden - Palsa_T0_1 | ecosystem: Environmental > Terrestrial > Soil > Palsa > Peat permafrost | place: Sweden: Abisko...
GCAGAAGACTTCGCAGCTCACTCCCATGGGCGACGCCGTCGACTACACTCGACCCGACCCACCACTTCGAGAAGACTTGCGTCTGTTGGTAGAGCGCTACCTGAACAGTACCTCGACCGCCGAACACACTGCCGCTCACGAGCAGCTTCAAACCCTCTTCCAGTCATGGATCGCCTCTGGCCCAACGCTGGACGCCCTAGCCCCAGAGCATCCGAAGCTCAACCAGCTCTCTCTTCGCCGCAGCCAGCTTGTTCAACTCGGCCAGCTGGGAATCCAATCCCTCACGTCGATCGAGTCCCACACCCCACCGGCCTCAACATGGATCGAAGCCCAGAACACTCTTCTGAAAACATCAGCAGACCACTCCGAACTGACCGACTTCGTCATCCTTCCACCGCTCCAACAACTAGTCGAAGTCGCCGGAAAACACTAATCTGGCCGTATCAATCTCTTGCATGAACTCGCGTATTGAAAAATTTACAGCAGTCTTTCCGCTATCTCCGACAGCTACGTCGATGAGATCTTTGACCACGGCATGAAAGGCCATCGCAAGTAGTCGCCGCCGCTCAGCTGAACAAGCTACGCACTACTTGCCCAGTGTCTTGTCAATCGCTGCCTGCGCCAGTGGCGTCATAATCGCGTACCCCTGCGCATTCGGATGCACCCCATCGAAGCTGATCCCCGGCTTCATCCCGCCATCCGGCCCCACCATCGCCGAGTAGTAGTCCAGATAAGTTACCGAGTGATTCACACAGTATCCTTTCAGCCAGTCATTCAAAGCCCTGATCTTCGGAGCTGGCGTCAGTCCAGGCTTCCACGGATAGTCCGCGACCGGAAGAATAGACGCCACAATCACCCTTATCCCATTCGACTTCGCCAGATCGATCATCGAGCGAAAGTTATCCTCGGTCATCTCCGGCGTCATCGGCCCCGTATTCCCGGCGACGTCGTTGGTCCCTGCCAGGATTAAAACCGCCGCAGGATGCAGATCGATTACATCCTGCCGGAACCGCACCACCATCTGTGGCGTCGTCTGCCCGCTGATCCCCCGATTCACATAAGGTTTCGCAGGGAAGAAATCCCCGGTACCCGGCCGTCGTCCCCACACGTCTGTAATCGAGTCTCCATAAAACACTACCCGCTGCTCCCCCTCGGCCACAGGCGCCAACGCAGCATTATCTGCGCTATACCGCCCCAATCCCGGCCAATCCGCCAGCCTCGCCTGCAATGAGGCAATCTGCTTCGCCATCTCCACCGGTGTCGAAACTACCGGCACCATCGTCGACGTTGGCGCTGCAGCAGCAGTCGAGCTTCCAACCTGTCCAAACCCCATCGCACTCCACAGAACGACCCACCCAGTTACAACCAACCTGACAGAACCTTTCATCTTGCCCTCCGTAGCGCCCTAATTCTAGCCGAAGTATCCTGAACTCCTTCCGTTACACCGCCAAGCCACCCGCTGCTGTACCCTAAAAGGTGATGCAACCCGGTATCTCCACCCACGTCTTCCTCCCCCAGCGGCTACACCCTGGCCTGCTTGATGCTCTCCACAAGTCCGGAGCCCAGGTCATTGAGCTCTTCGCCGCCCGTCACCACTTCGACTACACCGACCGCGCCGCCGTCCGCGACATCGCCACCTGGTTCCGCAACACCGGCGTCGGAGCCACACTTCACCAGCCTCTCTACCTCAGCGACCGCGCCGACGCCCAGTGGTCCCGCCACGTCGCCCCCAACCTCAATCTCATTGATCCCGAAAAGTCCCGCCGCATCTCCGCCATGGACGAGGTGAAGCGTGCCCTCGAGTCCGCCGAGCAGATCCCCATCTCCGCCTGCACCCTCCACCTCGGCTACAAGGACGACGCCTGGAATCTCCGCGCCCTCGAAAACTCCCTCACCGCCATCGAGCACCTCAAGGCCTTCGCGCACCCCCTCGGCGTCCGCATCCTGCTTGAAAATCTCCAGAACGAGATCACCACACCCGAGCATCTCCTCGAAATTCTCAAGGTCGGCCACTTCGACCGCGTCGGCGTCGCTCTCGACATCGGCCACGCCCACCTCGCCGCCCCTGATGCCAACAAAGGCATAGACGAAGCCTTCGAGCTCCTCAAGCCCCGCATCGCCGAACTCCACCTCCACGACAACCTCGGCGCCAAAGACGACCACCTCTGGCCCGGTACCGCTGGTATCGACTGGCACCACATCGCCCGCCACATCGCCACCCTCCCGGCCAACACCCCGGGTATCCTCGAAATCGCCCACGAGCTCGAAGAGACTCCCGAATCCGCTACCACCAAAGCCACGCAGGCCTTCGACCTCCTCAAGCGAGCCGCCGAAGCCATAGCGTAAAGCAATTAGTACCTGTATCAGGCACAAATAAGGAACCAATGAGCGAATCTGTAACCACTCCCGTCACAACCTCCGCACCCCTCGCCACCATCGCCTCCCTCTCCGCCCACGAAGGCCAGACCATCACCCTCCGCGGTTGGCTCTACAACCTCCGCGCCTCGGGCAAGCTCCTCTTTCCCATCTTCCGTGACGGCACCGGCACCATCCAGGGCATCGTCCCCAAAGCCGCCGTATCCGAAGAGGTCTTCGAGACCCTGAAAAATCTCACTCTCGAGTCCAGCCTCACTGTCACCGGCAAAGTCCGAGCCGACTCTCGCGCCCCCTCCGGCTACGAGCTCGACGTCGAAAGCATCGAAGTCCTCCAGCGCGTCCCCGAAGACACTCCCTTCCCCATCACCCTCAAAGAGCACGGCGTCGACTTCCTCATGGAGCACCGACATCTCTGGCTCCGCACCCCGCGCCAGTCCGCCATCCTCCGCGTCCGCGCCACCATCATGCGCGCCGCAGCCGAGTACTTCGACACCAACGGCTTCATCCGCACCGATCCACCCATCCTCACCCCCAACGCCTGCGAGGGCACCTCCGAGCTCTTCGAGATGGACTACTTCGACGACGACAAGGCCTACCTCACGCAGTCCGGCCAGCTCTACATCGAAGCCACCGCCCTCGCTCTCGGCAAGGTCTACAGCTTCGGCCCCACCTTCCGCGCCGAAAAATCCAAAACCCGCCGTCACCTCACCGAATTCTGGATGATCGAACCCGAGGTCGCCTTCCTCGAACTCGACGGCCTCATGAACCTCGCCGAAGGCTTCATCACCCACATCGTCACTCGCGTTCTCGAGTCGCACCGCGCCGACCTCAAGGTCATCGGCAAAGACATCGCCAAACTCGAAGCCGTCATCGGAGCCGAGACCGGAATCGCCCCTGATGCCATAAGCACAACCGCCCCTGATGCCATAAGCACAACCGCCCCTGATGCTATAAGCACAACCGCCCCTGACGCTATAAGCACAACCGCCCCAAGCCCAACCAAAGACCCGTCATCCCGACCGGAGCGCAGCGAAGTGGAGGGATCCGCTTCTCTGCCGCAGCAGCCAAACCAACCGCATAACGTCTCAACCAACAAATTCCCCCGCCTAAGCTACGACGAAGCCCACGCCATGCTCGAAAAAGCCTTCGCCGAAGGCAAGCTCGAAGCCCCCCACAAATACGGCGACGACTTCGGCAGCCCCGACGAGACCTACATCTCCAGCCAGTTCTCGAAGCCCGTCATGATCCACCGCTACCCCGCCGCCTTCAAGGCCTTCTACATGCAGCCCGACCCGCTCGACCCCACCAAGGCTCTCTGCGTCGACGTCCTCGCCCCCGAGGGCTACGGCGAAATCATCGGCGGCTCCCAGCGCATCGACAGCTACGACCTACTCAAGTCCCGCATCGAAGAGCACCATCTCCCACTCGACGCCTTCCAGTGGTACCTCGACCTGCGCAAGTACGGCAGCGTCCCCCACGCCGGCTTCGGCATGGGCATCGAGCGAGCCGTAGCCTGGATCTGCGGCCTCGACCACGTAAGAGAAACCATCCCCTTCGCCAGAACCTTGAACCGAATCTACCCTTAACTTAAAGGTTAAGCGAAAATTTAGCGAATTTATTTCTTGTTTTTTAGGTAATTACCGGTTATCTTCGGTTTACTGACCATTGTTTTGAGCGCCATAGCAAGCGGGGATTCCCGCTCGCCGAGGGCCCAAGGCAGCGTCGAGGCGAAAGTCTCGATTGAGCGACGCGGAACGCAAGTTACCTTCGCATGGCACAGACCTGACCTTACCGGCGACTATTCAGCCGCAACCTTTGCCTCACGAGGCACCCGTTGGGCGGCTGGCAGCATTTATTCTCCGGGCGGGAAGGGGCGGATTTCACACCGCTTGCCTCTGGACCTAAAAAGCGTAGATTCCAAGGAGGAGGCGAGATGCGAAATCAGATTTTCGAACGGAAAGCAGTCCCGCCGCGGAGGAAATACCAGATTTTCTTCGCAGCACTGACCATTGTTTTGAGCGCCATAGCAAGCGGGGATTCCCGCTCGCCGAGGGCCCAAGGCAGCGTCGAGGCGAAAGTCTCGATTGAGCGACGCGGAACGCAAGTTACCTTCGCATGGCACAGAGCCTAGTTGTCGGATCGGTCGGGTGAGCCAACGGGGCCTAAGACAGATGAAGACGTTGCCAATCGAACGTGTAAGGTCCCTAAAAACTCTTGGGAAAGCTTGGTCAGCGGTCCGTAAAAATGCCCGGCTTTCGAAGACAGAGGAAACCCGTAATGAAGCTGCGAGGTTCGAAGCAGATGCTATCGAGCATATTGGCCGCATCCAAAGACAACTCCAGTCAAACTCGTTCAAGTTTCTCCCAGCACTAGGGAAAAAGATTCCCAAAAAGAATAAAACGAGCTTTAGACCTTTGGTTATTGCTCCGCTAGAGTCGCGAATTGTTCAGCGTGCGGTTCACGATGTGCTGGTCGCAATACCTCCAATCCAGAAATATGTGAAGACGCCACATAGCTTCGGGGGCGTGCGGAAAAATGCGGATGAAAAATTGGCCGCGGTCCCAGCGGCCATAGAAGCCGTTTTGATGGCCATCGGCAATGGTTACGTGTATGTGGTGCGATCCGATATTTCGGACTTCTTTACGAAGATCCCAAAATCAAAGGTCACTGAGCTCATATGTGAAGTCGTCCATGATGATGCGTTCATAAAGTTATTCTCAGAAGCTATTCAAGTGGAACTCGCAAACTTATCGCACCTTAGAAGTTCCGCGCTTGCCTTTCCAATTGAGGATATAGGTGTCGCTCAAGGAAACTCGCTGTCTCCGCTTCTAGGCAATATGTACCTATACGATTTTGATCACCAACTTAACAGTGATTCCAACGTCCGATGTTTACGGTACATCGACGATTTTATAATTCTGGCGTCAAGTAGATCGGCTGCAAATGAAGCCTTCGATAAGGCGCGCAAAATTCTAGCATCGCTCGGCTTGAGTGCGTCAGACGCAAAAACATTTCGTGGAAATGCTAACGACGGCTTTGAATTTCTTGGTATCGAAATCATAACTGGCTTTCTTCGTCCTTCAGCGGATTCGAGAAAGCGGCTAATGAACAACGTGGAATCCATCCTTAGCGAGAGCGAAGCTGGCTTCAACTCACTCGTCGCCACGAAAACACTGGAGACCAGGTTGGGGTTTATCAATACACTTAAGCGAGTGAGTAGTGCGATGCATGGATGGGGCAAGCATTATTGGTTCTGCAACGACAATAAGTGCCTCTCGCACTTAGATAAAGATATTTCTCGGTTGCTTCGTCAGTATTTCGCATGCTATTCAAAAACCCGAAACAGATTGAGTGAAACCGAAGCATGGACCCAATTAGGCGTCGAAGCTTTGGGGGCAATGGACAGATCGTTACAATTTAGATGGCCGCCCTCCGCAGCGAAACATGACAAATTGCCCGGAAAAGCGTCTCATAGTGTTGGAGCCATAACCACCCTGGCATCCAAGGACGACGCAGGAGCGAACGATGGCAATGAATGACTACAGCACGAACACCTATCCCGGCATCATCGACGTCCCCCGCGAGGAGACCTCCTCCCTTCTCGCCAAGGTGCTTGCCATCACCTCGTTCGGCTTCTTCGTCACCGCCCTCGGCGTTGCTACCGCGCCTCCCTGGGGAACGTTCGTCGGCTTTATCGTTGTTCTGGGCCTTGTCTTCGCCATCAACTTCACCCGCAAGGCCAACCCTGCCGTCGCGCTCGGACTCTTCCTCACCCTTACCTACTTTATGGGCTGGGAGATCGGTCCCCTCATCCAGCGCTACATCCATAACTTCGGCTCAGCGATCGTCTTCAACGCCGCCGCCACCACCGGCGCGGGCATGGCCGTCATGGGCTGTGTCGCGTATCTCTTCAACATCAACTACCGCCGCATCGCCGGCATCGGCTTCGCCGCGCTGCTGCTGCTGATCATCGCCGGAATCGCCAGCATGTTCTTCCACTTCCTCTCGCCGGACACCTACTCCTGGCTCACGCTGGGTGTCTTCGCCCTACTCACCGTAGGCGACTTCGCCCGCATCCGTGCCGGCGGAGACGGCCGCTCCGCCGTCTCGCTCTCCCTCTCCATCTATCTCGACGCCATCAACATCTTCCTCGCCGTGCTCCAGCTAATGGGCGGCCGCCGCAGAAACTAGCAGCGCGTCGAAAGTCATCGAACCTATCCGCAAAGCCAGGTAGTCGCTCATGATCCAAGCATGCAGTGGCGCGCCGCAATGACGGACGAAGGCTGGGTCGACAGGAATGCCGGAGAGGCGCTACCTTCTTCGCAAGGTTAACCGGAGAAAAATAAATCAGCGGATGAGCGCCACACAAAAGCGGCTATCGCCTCATGAACATAATCGCTAACTAACTGCACTCCCTATCTTGCACGTCTTCTAAACCGAGCGTACAGTGGCGGTGCCCAAAAAGGAGGGCTCCCCACATGTCTTCGAACATCACCCGCCGCAGTCTCTTCGGCATGGTCTCCACGGCCGCAGTGGCAGGCGCAATGCCATCTCTCTTCGCCACGCAGTCAGCCCACGCGCAGCTCGGCCAGTCCAATCCACTCACCACCGCACAAGATCTCGCCGCCTCCATCGACCGCGCCTTCACCTTCCAGAACCTCATGATGGACGCTTACGCCTCAGGCGCCACCATCCGCCTCTCTCAGAGCTACAGCGACGCCGCCCTCCAGGCTACTGGCTTCACCTACGACAACGCCGTCGCCATCCACGCCTATCTCTCCCGCGGCCAGCAGGACGACCTCACCCGCGCCAAAATCCTCGGCCTCGGCCTCCTTCACGCCCAGGCAACAAACTTCCCCGTCGCCGACGGTCGCTTCGCCCAGGCCTACTTCGTCAACGCACCCGACTCGAGCGGTGCCTTCATCACTCCCGCCGCCTTCCCGTACTACTTCTACGACAGCTCCGTCGGCGATCAGGCCTGGGCAGGCATGGCGCTCGCACAGCTCTACCGCCGCACCCGCGATCCTCAGTACCTCACAGGCGCTCTCTTAGTCGCTAACTGGATCGTCACCAACACCTACAACACTCTTGGCCCGGGCGGCTACTCCTACGGCGCCATCATCGACCAGTACAACCAGTCCCAGCCATCGCCTAATGGCAAATCCACCGAGGGCAACCTCGACACCTACGCCTTCTTCACCATGCTCCAAACCCTCACCGAGGGAGGCCACGCAAACAACGGCATGACCTGGACTGCGCTCGCCCAACACGCCTTCCAGTTCGTCTTCGCCGTGTTCAACCCGCAAGGTCCGTACTTCTACACCGGAACCCTCCCCGATCAGATCACCACCAACACCACACCTATCCCCGAAGATTGCCAGACCTGGTCTTACCTTGCGTTTCTTGACGCACGTTCTCGCGGCACCATCGACTGGGCTCTCGCAAATCTTCAAACCACCGACACCGCATCCTCACCCAACTCCAGCCTCACCGGCAGCCAAACCGTCAGCGGCATGACCTTCTCCACTGCCAGCTTGGTCACCCCCGCTAACGATCCCCACGCAGTATGGCTCGAAGGCACCGCCCACACCGCCGCTGCACTCACCGCCAGAGTCCTGCGTGGTGGCGAACCAATCATCTCTCTCCTCACCGACATCTCCCGCGCGGTTCAACTCCTCAAAGACTGCGAGCATGCACAGCAGATCCTCGGCGTAGGCCAAACCGCAGGCGGAAAGGTCATCCCAGGCGGCCTCGGCGTCGTCGCATCTTCCAGTGTCCTCGACACCGGCTTCGGATTCACCTACGGCCCATCCCTCCACATTGGCGCCACTGGCTGGTATCTTATCGCCGGTCTCGCCGCCAACCCGTTCCAACTCGGCTACCGCGTCATCGGATAAACCGAATCAAACCAGCCACGCACGAATGCCCACTTCCGCATCACAAAAGTGGGCATTCCTATAAATCCTTCCTTATTCAATAAACCTACTTGCCACTTGGCGGATACTTCTTGAACATCTTCGCCACTGCCTTATCGATCTTCTCGCTATTCTTCTCCGGCTTGTCCGACAGAGTACCCTTCGCCGCCCCGCGCCAGATCAGCTGCTTCGTCTTTCCACTGTTGATATCTACAACAAGTGTGCCCACGTTGGTTACATATTGATTCACCGTAGCCACACCGCCGCCCCATCTCCAGCCCCCGCCCATTCCCGTAGCCACGGCCTGGCGCTCCTGCGAAATCCCCGCGCCATAGGTCACCAGCACATCTGCAGGTCCATCTGCCTTCGTCATACCCTTGGCCGTCAACTGTCCGTCGATCGCCGCAACGATTCGCTGGTCCATCAGGGGATTTGGAGTCGGACGCATTGGCTTCACCCATGCGTAAGTCTTGAACTCCGAAAAATTACCAACGCTGTGATCCCAATCGACCACCACGTTTTGGGAACGTCCCACCACGGCAAAGAGCAACGTAACCGCCATCAGCAGAAAAATCTTTACGCGTGACCTCATAGTTCGTCCTCTTTCAACGCCTTCATTAGATGAAGGATGGAACGCCGTCATCTTAGCAAAGCCCATCAATATTTAGCGTGTCCCGCGAAGGCTCTTCTCCGGTCCGCGCCCACAAGCCGTCGGAACATTCGTCATCTGCTTCGCGAACACCCGATAGCTCACGGTCCCGGGTCGCAGCGTAGACCAGTATCCGGACGCCGACAACAAAGGCTTATGCTTTTCGATGATCTGGTGATCCAGAATCTTCACGCCGCACTCCAGGTTGTTCTTCGGCTGCAAAATCGTCCTTGCCGGATCCTTCACTCCCAGCTTTTTATCCCGCTCCCAATCAAAGTCGCACCCATACCTCTTCGCGTCTTCATACGTAAGCTGCAGCAGCCCAGACGTCCGTCCCGCTCGCCCCGTCACCTCATCCTTTACCTCCATCTCCGGCTGCGTATGCTTAGCCTGCACGGTTGGCTCCAGCCCTGCCTCTGCACCCGCGAGCGCTTGAAAGAAGTACGCCCAGAACGCCCGCTTATCGTCCTCTGGCATCCAATAAAACGCCGGACAGAACCGCTTCACATCATGCGGCACCTGGCCGGATAGCATCGCCGGCGGTAGCGCCAACTCCACAATCTTGTCCCACTGCGGGTCCCACGTGGGTCCACCTGCCTCTGCCTTCTTTGCATCGATCGGTGTAGGCGGCGCAGGCTTCATCGCAGGAGCAGGAACCGCCGTAGCCTGCGCTTCGTGCTTCCCGCAACCCGCAGCCAGCATCGGCGCAGCGACACCCAAAAGAGCAACTGCAATCCTCAGACCTCGGTTCATATTCACACCTTGCGTTCGGTTGAAGCGGGGCCCTCCAGAGAAGATGCTATCCGCAAGCATGCAGTTGCAGAGGGCATCTGTCATAACCTGCGATCACCAATCAAATTTGTTGCAGATCGTAACGATCTTTTCCTGCGTCTCTTATCATCTGTCTACTTCACCCCTTTATTCGGATCCCACACTCCCTGCAGCTTCCGCACATAGACCATCTGCCCAATGTGATAAGCGTTGTGCGTTCCAACGTGTGCGATCCTCGAAGCCCACAGCGAAATCTTGGCGTCGTCGGCCGTCTCCACCGCGTTCTCCCAATCCGTCATCACCGCATCCAGATCTGCGACAGTCTTGGTCCAGCTCTTCGCGTCGAAGTCATTGAAGGTTTCATCGTTGTTGCCGTCGAACTTCGCCGGAGTCTCCCCCTTGAACTTCGCCAGCATCTCCCGATCCCAGAACACCAGGTGATTCGCTAACTGTCCCACCGAGTGATTCCCGCTCTTATCCGTCCAGCTAGCCTGCGCCGGAGTCAGCCCTGCGACCGCCGTATTGGCCGGTACAAACCACTCTGCTTTGTTATGAGTCGAACGCAGCTGCTCCAGCAGAACAGCCTTCAAACTCATCGGCTTCTCCTGCTGCGCCACCGCAAAACCGGATAAAGTCACCAAAAACACCACTAGCCCAACCAGAACTCGCCTCATAGAGATCTCCTGCAACTCGATTTAACGTATAGATCTATCGGTGCCCGTTTGACCGGATCATTCTACGGCGCAAGGCGGACCCCGAAAGCATCGCAATTACCCGCTCTTTGCCTCACTGGAAATCTTGTCAAAGCCCCAAACAGCCGAGCCCCAATGGGACCAAATATTTTTGCAAAGAGTAGCTTCCACTATCTCGTTGCAGTCATTCGACTTATCACCTGACGAGGCTCCAGGAATTAGGGCATAACAGCCGCCCGCTGCGATAACAGATAAGCCTCGCGGCTATTCGGATCGGCACCCTCCACACTCGCCACCTTCTTCAACGGCGAGCCTTCATATCTCTGATATGCCGAAGCGCCAGGTCCCGTCACGGTCACAAATTCGACCGCTTTTGGCCGCTGAGGAATACTCCCTCCAAACCAGCGCGGATCCTCCTGCTGCCCCCACGTCACGACTGAAATCACAGTACCAGCCGGATATTTAGAATCGGCGTTCGTCCGCGCATACTTCCACGCCACATCATTTCCAAACATCGTCGACATCGTTGCGCTCTTCCGATCGATCCACGAAGTAATCACCTTGCTCTGCAGTGGATTCGAAGGCAGTTCCCCAACCAGCGCCGCATCCGTATTCAACCGCGTAATCACGCGCGGATTCGTCTCCTCCGAACATCCAGTCAAACCAACCGCAACCGCTCCAAGCAGACACAAACTCGCCAGTCTCATCACTGACCTCCTGCGATCTGCCCATGAAACGGCATCGTGTAAACATGGTCATTCTTTGCCACAGGTTCATGACAGCTCATGCACTCATTCTGGAACCCAGCATCTTTCCCATAAGGCTTGAAGTCGGTCCCGCGCCATCGTCCCCAACCCCAACCTTCGCTCGACGCATACCTCTTACTATCCTTCACCATAAGTTCCACTTGGATAAACGCTCCTGGTTTCACTACGCCCTGTGAATCTGGCTGCGCTTGCCACCAAGCCACCTTCGCGAACGCCGCTCCATCTGGCCATGGATTGATGTGTCCCTCTGCAATCGCCTTCACCGCCACATCGTTCCCCAAAATCTCCCGCATCGTGTGGTTATCGAAACGGTCCGTGCTGCTGATAGCCTTCCAGGTCTTATACTCGGGATCGAACGGCACACCATTCCACTCCGGTTTCACCTCCAGCACCGTATCGCTGGCCTGAACCCACTTGGAGTACTGCGCGTCCGCGGCGGCTGAATTTGTCGCCGCCTTAGCCGCGGTCTCCGCCGCCATCGACGGATCCGCTAGCGTAGTCAGATAGTTCCTCAAAACTGCCAGCTGATCCGGTGTCACGGCAGCATTAGGATGGACTTTGAGGTAAGAGGGGAGCGGCATAGCACCTAACTGGATCATGTTCACCGCCTCAAACAAGAAGCCCTTTTGCTGCGCTGCCGGCAGCTTCGCGATCTCGGAGAAGTTCAGATGCTTCCTCGCTTCTTTCACGTCGCTCGATACCAGCCAATATGCCGGTACCACTTTGTCGAACCAAGGCAATTTCGTCTCATTTGAGTGGCAGCTGTAGCAAGAGTTCTTCAACACTGCCTTCACCTCAGGAGGGGCCTGAAGCTCTGCGGTCACCGGCGGATTCGTCAACTCGGGACGAACAAACTGCAACCCGACAACCACTAACCCCAAAATTGCCACAACCCAGAAGAGAGTTCGAAAACGAGTCTGCAAAACCAGCACCATGCTTTTCCTTTCGGCAAAGAGCCAGCTTCGCAGTCGATCTCGCGGCAATAACTCTCGATCCTTAGACGCACGGAAGAATCTGCCGGACGCATCTCTTCTTCAGTGCCACCATCTGTAGGTGTTTCGCAAAGGTTATTTTTCGCTGCTCGGAGGCGCCAAGCCTTTTAGTCGCAGATACAGCGCTAGCGTCGCATATTGTTCATTGTCATGTGCCACCGTCCCCCACATAATCCCGACACGCGACCGCTTCGAATTAAAGACATCGAATACATCCGTCAGATTCGCATCCGTCGTCCCAGCAAACGCTTTATCGCACTCTGCAAACGAAGCCTTCAGCGCCTCTACAATGGCTGCCTTATCCGCAGTCTCCGCCGGCACCTTCGGCTGATCGGCTGCTGCCGTGTGATTTGCCGCACCGCAAGTCTTCAGCTGTGCTTCGGTCACATGGTTCACCACCCGAGCATACGTTCGCACATCCGGGGTCGGCTTGAACGAATAGTCCGCCGTCGGCATCTTGTCCGCCGACTTCAAAATATTCGCCTTCACCGCGGCATAGCTTCGCTGCACCTCAGCCGCTGGCCCCGTCGGTCCACTCGGAGCCGTAGGAGCCTGTCCTATCGCGACACTCGCCGCCATCATCCCGGCCATCGCGCACATCACACCAATCCGTTGCATCATGCTCACCTCGTACACCAAGCCTAACTCCCCCCAACCTGCTGTCACGAATTTTTTGTCAAAGCCGCGTTATTTCTGATCCCCAGCCGCCGCCCAGTAGCTGCTCCTGGCCGAAACCACCATCTCCGGATGCCGCGCCAGCCGCACGCTGGTCGTATGCAGCCCCGGCGCCGCAGATGTTGGAGTAAAACTCAGAATGTAACTATTCCGTATGTGATTGTTCAGCACGCTCAAATCCTTCTCCAACTCCCCACACCCATCAAAGCTCATCGCCTCGCCGCCCGAAAGATTGGCCACCTCCGCCGACAGATTTTTCTGCATCGCTCCAAAAATCAGTCTCAAAGGCGCATCAAGCTTGAAATATCCCTGGAAAGGCCTCGCTGGATCGTTGTAGGGCTTGAGCGAACAATCGGAAGGCACATTCGAGATCGGCGGATTCACATGCGGATGCGTAAGAGCCATCTTCGCCTCCGTCTTCTGGGCGGAAAAAGTGACGCTATAAACCACAGTATTTGTCTCGCCCAAATCCCGCACAATATCTTTCATCTGCGTCTTGCTGCCATCATCGCGTTCCTGGCTGATCAACAAAATAGCGCGGCGGTTACCGACCGGCTCTTTCTTCAGCAGGTCAAGCGAAAATGAAATGCTATCGAAGATCGCGGCTCCGCTGTCCCCTTGGTCCGGCTTATCGATCGCCTCTCCCCACTCCGTAACCTTCGACGTAAACGGAGACGCCGCCTCCGGCCTGCTGTCGAAGTTCACAACCGACACCTCGTTCGGCGCCCCGCCTAGCAGCGAACCCAGCATCGTATCGAGATTTGCATAAC
>Ga0302324_100018792_pt1 | contig 13605 bp, 13 predicted proteins | sample Palsa_T0_1_FD_201949 | JGI IMG/M metagenome (GOLD analysis project Ga0302324, IMG submission 201949) | Peat permafrost microbial communities from Stordalen Mire near Abisko, Sweden - Palsa_T0_1 | ecosystem: Environmental > Terrestrial > Soil > Palsa > Peat permafrost | place: Sweden: Abisko...
CATCCCGCCGCGCGCGGCTTCGCGGATGCGGTCTTCGACGCTGGTGACCTGCTCGGCCCAGTCGAGCACGCGGTCCTCGAAGTCTTTCTGGATGACGACCACACCGTCGGCGTCGCCGCGGACGATATCGCCCGGCGCGACGCGCACGCCGCCGACGCTGACCGGAACCTGGACCTGATCGAGCTGCACGCGGTCCTTGCCGGTGCGCATCCAGTGGTCTCTGCTGTACACCGGATACCCGAGCTGACGGCACAGCGCGACGTCACGGCAGAGGCCGTCGATCACGGTGCCCGCGACGCCGCGGCGGTGGGCGACTTCGGTGAGAATGTCGCCCCACACGGTTCCGCTCTCGCGGCCGGCGTTGTCCAGCACCAGCACGGTCCCCGGCTCGATGTCATCGATGTAGTCGCCCACCGTGCCGGGCGGGATGCCGCAGACCTCGTAGAGCAGCGTGTAGGCGCGTCCCGCCATGCGGAACGATCCGTCGCGCGGCGCGATCTTGTAACACGCGCCGTTCAGGCCGAACTTGTCGAGCGCGTCGCTGATCGTGGCCGTATCGAGTTTCGCCGCTCGGTCGACGTTGGCGTCGCTCACGCGTGCACCGTCAGCATGTTCTCGTAGTTTGCGCCCATCACGGTGCCGACCGCCTGTCCGGCGAGCAGCGACTTCGCCATCGCGGCTTCGCGCGCGGCGATCTCTTCGGCTGCGGCCACCACCTTTTCCACGTCGGCCGTTCGGATGAAGATCACCGCGCTGTTGTCGGCCAGCACGTAATCGCCCGGTGATACCGTGATCTCGTCGATGCGCACGTCGACGTTGGTCGCGGCTTCGGCGATCCGTCCGCGCGCCGTGCGCGCGGTCAGCCCGCGCGCGTAGATCGGCAGATCGTAGGCCCGGGCCTCGTCGATGTCGCGCACCGGACCGTCGGCGACGATGCCTTCGATGCCGCGCACCTTGGCCGCCAGCGAGAGGATGCCGCCCCACGAGCCGGCCTCGATGCCGGAGCGCTGCTCGACGACGATGACGTTGCCGGGGCCGCCCGATTCGATCGCGGTCGTACCGAGATGACGCGGCGGACCGGTGCTGACCGGCGCCTGGTCTTTGGCCACGAGCTTCACCGTGATCGCGCGACCGGCGATGCGGCGCGTCGACGAGCGCTGGGGCAGCACCGACACCACACCGGTCAGGTTGAGTTTGTCGAGGGCATCGGAGACGGCACAGCAGTCGAGCCGTGCCAAGCGCTGGATGAACGGATCAGTCATACGGTCAAATGGTGCTCCGCATGCCCGTGAAACCCTCGCTGCCGCTGGTCGAACTGCGCCACATCAACGTCACCTTGGATGGCCACCGCGCGCTCACGGACATTTCCTGGCAGCTCAACCCCGGGGAGCACTGGGCCTTCGTCGGCGCGAACGGTTCGGGGAAGAGCACGCTGCTGCGTGTGATCCGCGGCCAGCAGTGGATCGACCCGGACGGCGGCGAGCGCACGTACAGCTTCGACGGCGCGGCCCGCGGCGCGATGACGGCGGCGGCGCACATCGGTTTCGTCGCGCCCGAACAGCAGGAGCGCTACGCGCGCCTGGACTTGCCGATCGACGGCCGGAACGTGATCGCGAGCGGCTTCGACGATACGCTCTACGTGCACGGCGTGCTCTCGGCGCAGCGCCGCGCCGCGGTGGAAGCGATCATCGAGCAACTCGACATCGGCGCGTTCGCACACCGCCGCGTGCGTTCGCTCTCGTTCGGACAGCTGCGCCGGCTTTTGATCGCGCGCGCGCTCGTGCGCCGGCCACCGATCCTCGTGCTCGACGAATTCACCAACGGCCTCGACGGCGCCGCCCGCCGCGATATTCTGAAACTGCTCGAAACGTTGACGCCATCGGTCCAACTGATCCTCGCTTCGCACCGCTTCGACGATTTCGTTCCCGCGGTAACCCACCATGCGACGCTGCGCGCCGGACGCATCGCCGAATCCGGCGTCGGGCCGGCGCATCCGCCGGTGCGCCCTTCGACGCGCCCGCGCGCTGACCGTCCGCCCAAATCCACGCCGACGCCGCCGATCGTCGAAATCCGCCACGCCGACGTCTTTCGCGGCACGACACACGTGTTGCACAACATCGACTGGTCGATTCGGACCGGCGAGCACACCGCGATCAGCGGGGCGAACGGCTCGGGCAAGTCAACGTTCGCGTCGGTCGTGGCGGGAACGCTGGCGCCGGTCTACGGCGGCGAGGTCGTGCGCTTCGGTGCGAGCGGCCCGTTCGACATCTGGCAGATCAAGGAAACGATCGCGCACGTCTCCGAGGAATGGCAGGTCGCGTTCGACGTGAACCACACGGTCGAAGAGGTCGTCCTTTCGGGCTTCTCGTCGAGCGTCGGACTCTTTCACGAACCCGATGCCATGCAGCGCGAACGCGCGGCAACGCTGATCGACGCGTTGGGGCTGGATCCGTTGCGCGGCCGGCCGTTCATGCAGCTCTCGTTCGGCGAACGGCGCAAGGTCTTGATCGCGCGTAGCCTCGTGCGTCCGCCGGCACTGTTCATCCTCGACGAGGTCTGGAACGGGCTCGACGCAAGCTTCCGCACGCTCCTGGAGGCGCAGGTGACGCAGCTCGCGGGGAGCGGCACGACGTTGCTGTTGATCGCGCATCATCCGGACGATCTGCCCGCGCTGGTCGAGCGGCGCTTCGCGCTCGACGCAGGGCGCCTGCATCGGATACGCTGAAGCGAGCAGACGATGAAACCCGTCAAGGTCGGTCTGCTCGGCATCGGAACGGTCGGGAGCGGAACCTTTCACGTTCTCGAACGCAACCGCGAGGAGATCACCCGACGGGCCGGGCGGCAGATCGAGATCGCGATGGTCGCGGCCCGCAACGTCGAGCGCGCGCGGGGGATCGTCGGCCCGAGCATCCCGGTCGTCGACGACGTGCGCGCGGTCGTTACCAATCCCGAGATCGACATCGTGGTCGAGGTGATCGGCGGGACGACCATCGCCAAGGAGGCGATCCTGGCCGCGATCGTGCGCGGCAAGCACGTCGTCACCGCGAACAAAGCACTCCTGGCGCTGCACGGCAACGAGATCTTCGCCGCGGCCCGCCAACACAACGTGATCGTCGCCTTTGAGGCCGCCGTCGCGGGCTGCATCCCGACGATCAAGGCGCTGCGCGAAGGGCTGGCGGCGAATCGCATCGAGTGGATCGCCGGCATCATCAACGGCACGTGCAACTTCATCCTCTCCGAGATGCGCGCCAAGGGGTTACCGTTCGACGTCGCGCTGGCCGAAGCGCAGAGCCTCGGTTACGCCGAAGCCGACCCGACCTTCGACATCGAGGGCATCGACGCCGGACACAAAGTGACGCTGCTCTCGGCGATCGCCTTCGGCATCCCGGTGCAGTTCGAGCGCGCGTACGTCGAGGGCATCACGAAACTCGAAGCCCGCGACATCACCTACGCCGAGGAGCTCGGTTACCGCATCAAGCTGCTCGGCTTGACGCGACGCACCGCCGAGGGCGTCGAGTTACGCGTGCACCCGACGCTGATCCCGGCCCAGCGAATCATCGCCAGCGTCGACGGCGCGATGAACGCGATCCTGATCAAAGGCGATGCCGCCGGCGTTACGATGTACTACGGCGCGGGCGCCGGCTCCGAGCCGACCGCGTCGGCCGTCCTGGCCGACGTCATCGAGGTCACGCGTTTGATGCGCGCCGAACCGGAAGAGCGCGTGCCGTATCTGGCTTTTCAGCCCGATGCGCTCAGCGACGTGAGCGTGTTGCCGATGGCCGACGTCGAGACGTCCTACTACTTACGCGTGCGCGTCAAAGACGAGGTCGGCGTGTTGGCCGACATCGCGCGCACGCTGGCCGATTCGGGCATCTCGATCGACGCGATTTTGCAAAAGGGCTCCGGCGATGACGACCACGAGACCGACATCGTCGTCCTCACGCATCGCACGCGCGAGCGGAACTTCGACGCCGCGATGACGGCCCTCTTGCAGCTGCCGGCGATGCGGCCGCACTACGCTCGCATCCGCCGCGAAGACCTCGTCTGACGTTCGCCGAAACGCGCGCGCACATCGACGAGCTGATCGCGCGCGACGCCGCCGATCCGGCGCTGGATCCACGCGCACTGCCGCGCTTCTACCACCACGGCGCAGCGACCGAACGTTGCACCGTGCTGTTGCACGGCTTGACGAATTGTCCGCAACAGTTCGACGAGCTCGCGCAACTGCTGCACGCCCGCGGCGAGAACGTCTACGTGCCGCGATTGCCCTACCACGGACACCGAGACCGGAAGACGCCCGTGATCGGCAAGCTCAACGTCACCGACATCGAACGTGCGGCCGGCGATGCAGCGCGCTTCGGGCGCGGGCTGGGCCGGCGGCTGAACGTCTGCGGGATCTCGCTCGGTGCAACGATGGCCCTGTGGCTGGCGCAAACCGGCGGGGCCGACAACGCCGTCGCCGTCGCGCCGTACCTGATGGTTCCGCTGCTCTCGCGCCGGGCCGGACTGCTGCTGATGAGCGTGCTCGCAACGTTGCCGAATTGGTTTCTGTGGTGGGACCTCCGCCGGCGCGAGCAGACGCCGCCGGACTACGCCTATCCCGGCTTCTGGACGCACTGCCTCGCCCAGTGCATGCTGTTCGGAACCGTGATTTTCGCCGCCGCCGGGGGCTCGGAACCGGCCGCGGCGCGCTGCACGATGGTCCTGAACGCGCACGACCCGGCGGTCAACAACGGCGTCGCCCGCGAGCTCTTCCGGCGCTGGCGCCGCCGGCCCAGCTATGAACTGATCGTCTGGGACGACCTCGGCAAGCGCCACGACGTGATCGACCCGTCGACCTACCCGGAGGCCCGCACGCACGTGTACCCGCGGTTGGCCGACCTCCTTGAGAGCGAGCGGTAGCCCAGGTCACGATTTTCCCAGAATGCTAAAGTTTCGGTCTTGACTGGCCGATAGACGGCGCAGGAGGATCCCGTACATGGATGTACAGGCTGCCGCCGCCGCAGCAACCCCAGCGCCTATTTCCGCGCCGCCTTCGCCTGCGCCGGAGAGCCCGCCGAGCCCAACCGCCGGCCCGGTCCCGGTCGCGTCCGCCGTCGGCGCCGCCGGCCAATCCGCTTCGAATCAGCAGAGCGATTCCACGCTCTCGCCGGTCGTCGCAAAGTTGTTCAACACGGCCGAAGCGGACGTCCAAGTCTCGTTTCAGGTGCTCACCGATCCCGACGAAGTCGTGACGGTGTTCACGAACAAAGCGACGGGCAAAGAGATCATTCAATTTCCGAGTCAAGCGCTGATCGCGCTTGCCGAGATGTACGACAAAGACGCCGGGAAGGTTCTCGACAAAAGCGTCTGACAATACGTTCTGAGTGACCCGCCCCCAGACGACGGGCGAGCTCGAATCGCTCCGCTCGGTGGCGTATGACGTGCTGCGGCGCGATCCGGCCTCCCGCGATGCGCACTTGCGCCTCTACGAAGTCGAACAGATGCTCGGCCAACCGAACGCGGCGGTCGAGCACCTGCGCTTGGGACTGCAGGCTTCACGCATCGTCACGCTACCGGCGCAACGCTCACCGGCAACGCTGACGGTGCTCGCGCTTTCGCGCATCGCGCGGTGGGAGGCGAATGCACCGCTCGAGCTCGTGCTCGACGCCGACGGCACGACACTTCACCGCTATTACATCGACGATGGCGACACGCAGCTTCCCGGCGATGACGTGCCGCCCTACGACGTGCTGTTCAACACGATCGGCGAATCCGAGCGCGCCCGGCCCGCGCTCGCGCTCGCGCAGACGTTTGCCGAACGCGCCGGCGTGCAGCCAGTCAATCCGCCGGCGGCCGTCGTGAAGCTAGGCCGGCCCGACGTCGCGCAGCTTTTTGCGAATTCTACGACCATCGTCGCGCCCGCGGTCGAGCGGGTCACCGGCACGGCGCTGCGCGCGCGGGACATCGAGGATCCGCTCATCGTGCGTCCCGTCGGCTCGCAAGCCGGCTATGCGCTGGCGCGCGTCGACGACCCCGAAGAGCTACGCGTCTATCTCGACGAACACGTGCACGACGCGTACTTCGTGATGCCGTTCATCGACTACAGCAACGCGGATGGCCTCTTCCGGAAATACCGTGTGATGTTCGTAGAGGGCACGCCGTACGCGTGCCACCTCGCGATCTCGCCGCGCTGGATGATCCATTACTACAACGCTGCGATGGCCGAGCACCGCTGGATGCGCGACGAAGAAGCGCGCTTCATCGCCGACCTAGGCAGCGTCTTCACCGGCGTTTTGGCTGATGCGCTCCGCGAAATCGTCGCAGCCATTCCGTTGGACTACTTCGGCATCGACTGCGCCGTCGCGCCCGACGGGCGGCTGCTACTATTCGAAGCCGACGCCGCGATGCTCGTACACGGCACCGACCCCCCCGACCTCTACCCGTACAAACGCGCCGGTTTCGAGCGCATCCAAACGGCCCTTATGGACCTCTTACATAAGCGGCGCCTGTAGGCTACGCCGTCGCCATTTCTCGCGGCCGGACGTCGCGCTCGACATCGCCGGCGAGCTCGTCCTCGGCGATCGCGAGATCGTAGTAGGATTGCAAATTCATCCAGAACCGAGCGGAGTTGCCGAAGTAGCGCGCGAGGCGCATCGCGGTCGGTGCGGTGACCGAACGCTTTCCGTTAACGATCTCACCGACACGCGATGCCGGCACACGAATCGCGATCGCAAGCGCGTTGGGCGTCATGCCGAGCGGTTCGAGGTAGTCGTGACGCAGGACGTCGCCGGGGTGAGTCGGCTTGATCTTGGTGGTATTTTTCATAAGCTTGCTTGCTTTTGGTGCTTTGACCTCAGAGATCATTTTGACGCAACTGGCCCCTCAGGCCAGATAACTTGCCGGGCAAGCTGATATCCAATATGGGCGTCGAAGCAACTGAGCGTAAGCTCGCTTCGAACTCGCGCGCTCCCGAGAAAGGCGGCTTTTTATGAAGAGCTCACCGATGAAGGCGAGAAACGGGCGCAGCACCGTCCGAAAAATTGCGCTCGAAGAGCATTTTGATGCGCCGATGATCGCGCGCGAGGACTACGACGCCCCGGTCTTCGCGCGCTTCCCGGCGGAGATGAAGTCAAGAGCTCGCGCGGTGGCCGCCGACCTGGACAGCAGCCGAATCGCTGCGATGGACGCAGCCGGTATCGACGTAATGGTGCTTTCCCAGACCGCGCCCGGGGTTCAGATCGAGCCGGATGCCGCGAAGGCATTACGTCTAGCGCGCGAGGCCAATGACTATCTCGCCGAGCGCATTCAACGCCATCCAGGCCGCTTTGCCGGCTTCGCGCATCTCGCGCTCCAAGACGCCACCGCCGGCGCGGACGAGCTGGAGCGCTGCGTCACCGAACTCGGTTTTGTCGGCGCGCTGATTAACGGGCATACCAACGGTGCCTACCTCGACGAGGAGCAGTTCGCGCCGTTCTGGGAACGCGTGGTCGCACTGGATGTGCCCGTCTATCTGCATCCTGCCGATCCGTACGTTGCGCCGCACGTGTTTCGCAATCGGCCGGAACTCGACTTCGCGACCTGGATGTGGAACTGTGAGACCTCCACCCACGCGTTGCGGCTCGTTTTCGGCGGCACGTTCGATCGTTTTCCGGCGACGCTCATCCTCGGGCACATGGGCGAGACGATTCCTTTCTATCTCTGGCGTCTCGACAGCCGCGGTCGAATCTTTGCGCCGAACCTCAAGCGCCCGCCGTCGGAGATCATCCGCGAGCACATCGTCATCACGACGTCCGGGGTTTGCGCCGACGCTCCGCTACGCTGTTCGATCGACGACCTAGGCATAGACAACGTGCTGTTCTCCGTCGACTATCCCTACGAGGTTGCGAAGACCGCCGTGGACTGGATCGACCAGGCACAGCTCACGGACGAGGAACACGCCAAAATCTGCCACGAGAACGCCGAACGAATTTTGAAGCTCGGAATCCTAGCTTAGCTCGAGGGAAAACTCGGGGTCGGTGGCCGCCTGAAAGCGCTTTTAGCGCCGTTAGTCGCCGCTGATTTTGTTTTTTAGCGTGCCGGCCGCGCGGCCGAGCATGCGGGCGGCGGTTTTCCCGGCGGTGCCGGCGGCGCGTTCGAGTTCGGCACGTTTTTCGGGATCGTTGAGATGCTGGTGAACGGTCGCGATACCGGCACCGATCTTCGCTTGCGTTTCGGGCTTCTTCAATTCCGCCATGGCAGCGTTGACCGCGACCGCCGCGACGCTGCGGGCGGCCATGACGATCGCGCGGCCCAGAAAACCCATTACGGCAGCGTCAGCGGACGATACCGCAGGCGGTGTGGGCGGGCGGCTTCTTCGCCCAGCCGCTGCTTCTTGTTCTCTTCGTACTCGTGGTAGTTGCCCTCGAAGAAATATACTTTGGAGTCGCCTTCGAACGCGAGGATGTGGGTGGCGATGCGGTCGAGGAACCAGCGGTCGTGACTGATGACCAGAACCGTTCCCGCAAACTCGGCCAAAGCATCCTCGAGCGAGCGCAGCGTTTCGACGTCGAGGTCGTTGGACGGCTCGTCGAGCAACAGCACGTTGGCGCCGACCAGCAGCGTCTTGGCCAGATGCAGCCGGCCGCGTTCGCCGCCGGAGAGCGCTCCGACGAGCTTTTGCTGATCGGCACCCTTGAAGTTGAAGCGGCCCAGATAGGCGCGGGCCGGCATCTCGAAGCGGCCGACCTTCAAGAGATCGAGGCCGCCGCTGACGTCGTCGAAGACCGTCTTGTCATCGGCCAGCGACTCGCGGCTCTGATCGACGACCGCCAGTTTGACCGTCGGGCCGATCTTGATCGTCCCCGCATCGGGCTGCTGGGTGCCGGCGATCATGCGGAAGAGCGTCGTTTTGCCGGCGCCGTTGGGCCCGATGATCCCGACGATCGCCCCGGCCGGAATGCGGAACGACACGTCCTCCATCAAGAGCCGATCGCCGTAGGCCTTGCGCACGCCGTCGAACTCGATCACCTGATCGCCCAACCGCTCCGCGACCGGGATGAAGATCTCTTGCGTTTCGTTGCGGCGCTGATACTCGTAACTCGAAAGCTCCTCGAAACGCGCGATGCGGCTCTTGCTCTTCGTGCCGCGGCCCTTCGTTCCGGCGCGCACCCACTCGAGCTCTTTCTTCAGCGCTTTCTGACGCGCGGTTTCGGTCGCTTCTTCTTGCGCCAAGCGCTCCTGCTTCTGATCGAGCCAGGAGCTGTAGTTGCCCTTCCATGGAATCCCGCGGCCACGGTCGAGTTCGAGGATCCACTCGGCGGCGTTGTCGAGGAAATAGCGATCGTGCGTCACCGCGACGACCGTCCCCGGAAAGCGCTGCAAGAATTGTTCGAGCCATTCGACGCTCTCGGCGTCGAGATGGTTCGTCGGTTCGTCGAGCAGCAGCATGTCGGGCTTGGAGAGCAGCAACCGGCACAGCGCGACGCGGCGTTTCTCGCCGCCCGAGAGCGGTCCGATCTGCGCATCCCAGGGCGGCAGGCGCAATGCGTCGGCCGCGATCTCGAGTTGCCGGTCGAGGTCATCGCCGTCCGCGGCGAACACGACCGCTTCGAGCTTAGCCTGTTCGGCCGCGAGCGCGTCGAAGTCGGCGTCAGCCTCGCCGTACGCAGCGTAGACCTCGTCGAGCCGTTTGCGCACGGCCAACAGTTCCGCGTGCGCTTCCTCGACCGTTTCGCGCACGGTCTTGGCGGCATCGAGTTTCGGCTCTTGCTCGAGATAGCCGATCGTCATGTTCGGCATCGGGATCGCGTCGCCGTCGATCTCGGTATCGACGCCCGCCATGATCCGCAGGATCGTCGATTTGCCGGAGCCGTTGAGCCCAAGGATACCGATCTTCGCGCCGGGGAAAAAGCTCAGGGAGATATCTTTGAGAATCTGCCGTTTCGGGGGCACGATTTTGCCGACCCGATGCATGGTATAGACGTATTGGGACACTCGCCGTCCTTCGAGGGGCTCAGGAAGACAGTACTCTATCGCTCGCCGGCGGAGGCTTCCTGGCAAGGGAGCCGTTGCAGCACGTGCTAACGGAGAACTACATGAACGGACACACTTTCGACCGCGCGGTGGACGACGTCGGCAACCTCGTCGAGATCGGGCACGTCAACGTCAACATCCCGGATCAGCTCAAAGCGACCGACTTCTACGTTTCGGCCTTAGGACTGACGCGCGATCCGTACATCATGACCGGCACGAACAACATGTGGGTCAACATCGGACGCCATCAGTTCCACTTGCCGACGGCCGATCGGGGCCAGCGCTTTCGCGGGACCGCCGGCCTCGTCGTGCCGGACCTCGATGCCTTGCGCGCCCGTTTGGAGCGGGCGCACGTCGCGTTCACCGACGTCGCCGACGGCGTCGAGGTGGAGTCGCCGTGGGGGAACCGCCTACGAGCCCACGCGCCCGCGCCGCGCTTCGGTCCGGTAACGCTGGCACTGGCGTACATCGAATGCGACGTCGCGCCGGGCTCGGCACGCGCCATCGCGGCGTTCTACCGCGAGATCTTCGGCGCACCGTTTTCACTCGCCGACGGCGAGCGCACTGCGCACGTGCAGGCCGGTTCGCAAGAGCTGATCTTCCGCGAATCGGACGCGCCGCCGGCGCCCTACGACGGCCACCACATTCAAGTCTACATCGCCGATTTTTCGACGCCCTACCGCAAGCTCGTCGAACGCAAGCTGATCACAAGCGAAGATGGTCCGCACCAGTACCGCTTCGTCGACATCGTCGGTCTCGACGACGGCAAGCCGTACTTTCAGCTCGAGCACGAAGTGCGGAGCTTGCGCCACCCGATGTTCGGCCGGAATCTCGTCAACCGCAACGCGACGATGGACCAGGGAACCTACGCCGCCGGCCGCGAGGCCTTCGCTTGGACCGGATAACTCCTGGCCACTGAGTACGGCCAGGGCCTGCCGCTCGGCCGGCAGCGGCTCGTCGTGTCCACCGTCGCGATCACGACGGTGCTCAGCGTGCTCGACGGCACGATCTCGAACGTCGCGCTGCCGACGATCGCAATAGATTTGAGCGTGAGCTCGGCAGCGGTCGTGTGGGTCGTCAACGCGTTTCAGCTCGCGTCGACGATGCTGATCGTGCCGCTGACGACCTACGGCGACATCGGCGGTTTCGCGCGCATCTATCGCGCCGGCGTCGCGATCTTCGTCATCGGTTCGGTCGTCTGCGCAACCTCCCACACGCTGACGATGCTGGTGACGGGCCGGTGCGTGCAAGGCATCGGCGCGGCCGGCATCCTCGCGACCTCGCAGCCGATCACGCGCTTCGCATTTCCGCGCTCGCAATTGGGTCTCGCGATCGGCGTGCAAAGCCTGATCGTCTCGATTTCGAGCGCCGCCGGGCCGGCCATCGGCGGTCTGATCCTCGGCATCGGTTCGTGGCCGTGGCTGTTCTGGATCAACGTGCCGTTCGCGCTGCTCGCGCTGGCGCTCAGCGGAATGCTCCCCGAGATGCCGCGCGCGACGCATCGCTTCGACTGGTTCAGCGCGGTGTTCAGCGGTGCCGCGCTGGCGCTGTTCATCACCGGGCTCGATCAGTTGCGCGCACCGGCGAATCCAGCGCTCTTCGCGATCGAGGTCGTCCTGGCGGTCGGCTTCGGCTGGATCGTCGTGCGCCGCCAGCCGCAGCTCGAGGTACCGTTCATCGCGACCGATCTGCTGCAGATCCGCGTCATTCGGCTCTCGCTGATGACGTCGGTGACCGCCTTCATCGCCCAAAACGCGGGCATGATCGCGTTGCCGTTCTACTTTCACGCATTGGGCTACGCCGCCACCGAGACCGGCTTCTTGATGACCCCGTTCCCGGTCGGCTCGGCGCTGATGGCCCTCATCGCGGGCCGGCTATCGGACCGCTACCATGCCGGCATTCTGGGCGCGATCGGGCTCGCGATCTTCGCCGCGGCGATGGCGCTGCTGGCGCTTTTGCCAGCCCATCCGGCGACGATCGACGTCGTGTGGCGCACGGGGCTCGGCGGCGTCGGCTTCGCGACGTTCGTTGCGCCGAACTTGCGCGCGATGGTCGGTGCAGCACCGCCCCATCGCAGCGGTGCGATCACCGGCTTGACCACGACCGCGCGCATGACCGGGATGACGATCGGCGTCGCGGTGGCGGCCCTCATCTTCAGCGCCGGCGGCGCCGTCGGCGGCGGCGAGGTGCGCGCGGTGCTCTGGATGGCGGTCGGCCTGTCGCTGGTGGCGCTCGCGATCAGCTCCCTGCGCATCGAATCGGTGCGCGAGCTGCGCCGCGAAGGCCGCGCGGGACCGTGGACCTGAGAGGGGTAACCTCGGCATGGTGACTGCAACCGCAACGAACGTCCTCGAGCTCAGCGCGTCGCTCTCCGAGAACCCACGGACCGAGCCGCTCATTTCCGGCGCCGTGCAACCGGAAGGCCTGCGCCTGCTCACCACCGTGCTCCATCCGTCGGAGATGTTTTGGCGCCAGCTGAAATTCTCGGAGTTCGACATCTCCGAGATGTCGGTCTCGTCGCTGACGATCGCGACGTCGCACGCACCGACCGAGTGGGTGGCGATTCCGGTGTTCACGATGCGCCACTTCTTCCACACGACGGTGCTCGTGCGCGCCGGCGCCGGGATCGAAAAACCCGCCGACCTCAAAGGCAAGCGGATCGGCGTTCCCGAGTACCAGCAGACGTGGGCCGTCTGGAGCCGCGGCATTTTCTCCGATGAGTTCGGGGTCAAACCGGAGGACAACATCTGGTTCATGGAGCGCATCCCGGAGAAGAGCCACGGCGGCTCGACCGGATTCACGCCGCCGCCGGGAGTCGAATTCCACTACATCCCGCAGACGCAGAACATGGGCACGATGATGGTGCAGGGCGAGCTCGACGCAACCGTGCTCTACCTCCCGTCCGGCAACCTGATCGATCGAAGTGCCATCGACCTCGAAGCGCGCAGCGACATTCGCACGCTCTTCCCCGATCCGGCCGCCGAGGCGCGACGCTACTACGCGAAGACCGGAATGTACCCGATCAATCACACCGTCGTCGTGCGCCGCTCGCTGCTCGAACGCGAACCGTGGATCGCGCGCAGCGTCTACGACGCGTTCGTCGAGGCGAAAGCGGCGATCCAACGCGAGCGCGGCGCGAGCATCGAACCGTGGCTGGCGACCGGCGTCATCGGCCCCGACGGCCGCGCGGGCCTGGCGCGCGATCCGATGGCCTACGGCGTCGTCGCCGCGCGCCGCGAACTGGAGTCGGTCACCCGTTACGACTACGAGCAGGGCCTCGCCGAACGGCAGGTGGGTCTCGAGGAACTCTTCTGGCCCGAATCCCTGAACTGGTAGGGCTGCTGCTCAGCGATCTTTCACGAACTGCGGGCCCGCGGATTGCACGTCTTCGCCCCACGGGTCGATGCCGTGATCGTCGAAACTCTTATCGGTTTGCGCCGACCACTCTTGCGGCGGGTAGTCGACCACGACGACCGAGCCTTTGGCGAGCTTCTCGAGCGCGCGCCACACGTGGCGCACGACGATCGCGCGCGTGAACTCGTTGAGCTGCATCCAGGGGTCGCCCGAGAAGAGCTCCATCCGCGTCTCCTGGTCGCGCTTCCAGATCATGTA